>Ga0157378_10001829_pt1 | contig 19101 bp, 14 predicted proteins | sample M65metaG_FD_115309 | JGI IMG/M metagenome (GOLD analysis project Ga0157378, IMG submission 115309) | Miscanthus rhizosphere microbial communities from Kellogg Biological Station, Michigan, USA - M6-5 metaG | ecosystem: Host-associated > Plants > Roots > Rhizosphere > Soil | place: USA: Michigan...
GATCGCGGCGATCTGCGTGCCGTCTTCGCGGCATAACAGAATCGGCAGGCAATCGGCCGTGAGGATCGCCAGCACCACGCCGCGCTGCGCCGTGAACGCGGCATCGGCTTCGGGTTCGCCCGCCAGGATTTCCTCGGTCAGCCGCAGGCTGCGATCGCCGTGCACCTGGTGCAACCAGCGCGGCGCGGCCGGCAGCGCGAACGCGCGCTGCAGCAGCGCGCGATTGGCGCGTACGGTGGCTTCGTCGTCGCCGCTGCGCAGGCCTAGATTGAAGTGCGCGAACGGTGCCCGTGAAAGACCGGGCAGATCGCGCGTGGTCGTGAGCGCGTGCACGCCGGGCGGCGCCGGCCACTCCGGCACGATCGCCGCGCCGAACGGAGCCGTCGCGTCGCTCAACGGCGCGCGCTTTTCGCAGCTGCGCCGACGTCGGCGCGCAGCGCGCCGATCAACGCGAGCAGGTCGGACGGCATCTCCGCCGCGACGCTGATCAGCTTGCCGCCGACCGGATGCGCGAACTCGATCTTTTCCGCGTGCAGCGCCTGGCGCCGGAACGCGCGCAGCGCCTCGCTCAACTCCGGCGTCGCGCCACGCGGCAACCTGAGACCGCCGCCGTACTGGCTGTCGCCGACGAGAGGATGGCGAATGTGCGCCATGTGTACGCGGATCTGGTGCGTGCGTCCCGTCTCGAGACGGCATTCGATCAAGGTGTGCGCGCGGAAGCGTTCGCGCACGCGATAGTGCGTGACTGCCGGCTTGCCGGCCGCACCTTCGACGATGCCCTGCTTGAGCCGGTCGTGCGGATGGCGCCCGATCGGCGCGTCGACCTTGCCGCCGGCGATCATCTCGCCGTACACGACGGCGGCGTATTGCCGGTGCACGTCGCGCGCCTGCAGCAGTTCGACCAGCGCACTGTGCGCGCGCAAGGTGCGCGCCACCACCATCACGCCGGAGGTGTCCTTGTCGAGCCGATGCACGATGCCGGCGCGCGGGATGCGCGCCAGCTTCGCGTCGTAGTGCAGCAGCGCGTTTTGCAGCGTGCCGGCAGGCTGGCCCGCGCCCGGATGCACGACCAGGCCGGCCGGCTTGTTGATCACGAGCACGTCGCGATCCTCGTAGCGGATGTCGAGCGCGATCGCTTCCGGCGCCAGCGGCACTTCCTGCGTCGGCGCCGCGTTGAGCGCCACTTGTTCGTCGCCGCGCACGATCTGCCGCGGCGCGACCGTGGCGCCGTCGAGCAGCACGTCGCCCGACTTGATCCACGCCGACAGGCGCGAGCGCGAAAATTCCGGGAAAAGTTCCGCCAGCACCTGGTCGAAGCGGCGGCCCGCGGCAGCGGCGGGAATTTTCGCGAGGCGGGGCTTGGTCGAAGGTTCGCTCATGCTGAATGGCAACTGGCCCGGATCGGGCCGTCAGGGTACGGGGACAACGGGTTTTCCGCTATTATCGCGGTTCTGTCCATCGAAAGTGTGCCGCCCATGCGCGTTTCCCTGTCGTTCCGAATCGTCCTGCTGTTGCTCGTCGTCGCCGCTGCCGGCTGCCATCGCGGTGCCAAGAAACAGGACGACGTGGAAGTGCTGCCGGTCGAACAGATGTACGCGGTCGGCCACGACGCGCTGGAATCCGGCAACTACGGCAAGGCGATCAAGTACGACCAGCGCCTGGTGTCGCGTTTCCCGTTCGGCCCCTACACCGAACAGGCCACGCTGGAACTGGCTTACGCACAGTTCAAGGCGGACAAGCCCGAGGACGCGTATTCGACGGTCAACCGCTTCATCAAGACCTACCCGACACAGAAGCACATCGACTACGCCTACTACCTGCGCGGCGTGATCAACTTCGACCGCGATCGCGGCTTCCTCGATCACTACGCCAACCAGGACATGACCAAGCGCGACCAGGGCAACACGCTGCAGTCGTTCGAGGATCTGAACGAACTGGTCACGCGCTACCCGAACAGCCGTTACGCCGGCGACGCGCGCCAGCGCATGATCTACCTGCGCAACAACCTGGCGCGCGCGCAACTCAACATCGCCGAGTTCTATCTGGAACGCGGCGCCTATGTGGCGGCGTCGAATCGCGCCAAGGACATCGTCGAGAAATACCAGCGCACGCCGGAAGCCGGCGATGCGCTTGCGGTGATGGTGATCTCGTACAAGGCGCTGAGCGAGGAAAAACTCGCCGCGGACTCAGAACGCGTGTTGCAGCTCAACTATCCGGATCATCCCTACTTCAAGGGCCACTGGCCGCCGCACGGGCACTGGTGGATGCGCATGATTCCTTTCCGGAGCTGACGCTGCGGCGCACTGCGTAGGGGCGCGATTCATCGCGCCCGGCTCTGCGCGCCATTCAAGACCGATTCGGCGCTCGCACGCGTAGATGATCGAGCCAGGCCTCGGTCAAGACCCGTTCGAGATCACGCGTGAAGCCCGCAGCGTCCATCAGGGCCGAGCCACGCATGCGTTGCGGCAACTGTGCGCGCAACGCCACCAGGCGCGCTGGATCCGCGATCTGCCGCTGCAGCAGTTCGGCCAAAGCCGCCGGCGATGCCGCGATCCAGTCGTCGAGTCCGATCGTGCTGAGCAGGCTCATGCCGCCGCGCGCAATCGAGCGCTCGCCGAACACCGTCGCGACGGGGACGCCCATGATCAGCGCATCGCAGCTGGTGGTCGCGCCGTTGTAGGGAAACGTATCCAGCGCGATATCGACGTCGCGATAGCTGGCGAAGTATTCATCGATCGCGATGCGGCCGACGATGTCGACGCGCTCCGGCGCGACACCGCACGCGCCGAAGCAGGCAAGGATGCGCTCGGCCACCGCATCGCATGACACGCCGACCACGCGCATCCGGCTGCGCGGAATTGCCGCGAGCACGCGTGCCCATGCCCCCAGCGCGACCTCGCTGAGCTTCGACTCCTGGTTGAAACTGCCGAACGTGCAGTAGCCATTGCGCAGCAGCGGCAGCGGCCCCGGATCGGGTAACGGCACCTGTGGCTGATAGCACCACTGGCTGTGGGGCAGCCACGCCGGTTTCTCCACCTGCCACTGCTCGGCCAGTCCCGCCGGATCGGTGTGCCGATCGCACAGGCGGTAGTCGATCGTGCGCAGGCCGGTCGTGCACAGGTACCCGAGCCAGCTGAACTGCAGCGGCGCCGGCTTGAGCGCGAACAGACGCATGCGGTTGTGCGCCGAGTGTCCGGCCAGGTCGATCAGCACATCGATTTCGTTGACGGCGATTTTTTCCGCGACTGCTTCGTCGGCGAGACCGGCGATGTCGTGCCAGCGATCGGCGTGGCGGCGGATCGTGTCGGTGATCTCGTCCCAGCTATCGAAATCGTAGAAACAGTGCACCTCGAAACGGGCGCGATCGTGTTCGCGCAACACCGGCTCGATGAACACCGATACCGGATGCCGGTTGAAGTCCGGGGAAACATAGCCGATGCGCAGTTTGCGCGGCCAGGCGGGCGAGGTCTCGATCGCCGCGGCGCCGACCGAGGCAGCCATGCAGTCGCCGAACTTGACGTGCTCGGTCAGCACTTCACCTGCGCCGATTTGCGGCAGGAAATTCAGCGTCCAGAGCAGATTGCTCCATGCCGCAGCATCGTGGACGTCTTGTTCGAGCAAGCGCCGGTAGCCGGCGATGGCGGATTCGTAGTTGCCGATGCCGCCGTCGAGCTCCGCGCGCGTGCGCACGATCAGTCGGCTGGATGGATTGGCCCGCGCGGCCATGTCGAGCACGCGCAACGCCGCGTGCGCTTGCCCACGCGCGCGCAACGACTGGGCGAGCCGTGCCGCGGCGCCCGCGTGCGCCGGATTCAACGCCAATGCGCGCTCGAATGCATCGCTCGCCGGCGCGCCCTTCGCTTCGAGCGCGCAGCCAAGGCCGGCCCAGGCATCGGCCGAGTCTGGCCGCAACGCGAGCGCGTCGCGGTAGCTCTGCTCGGCCCTGAGCGCATCCTGCCGCGCCAGCATCACCGCACCGAGGTTCAGGTGCGCATCGACATTGCCCGGCTGCAACTCGAGACAGCGCCGGTAGCTGGCGATCGCATCGCTGCTGCGTCCGAGCATGAACTGCGTGTTGCCGAGTTCGAGTTGCACGCGCGCATTTTTCGGCATCCGCTCGGCCGCCTGCTGATACAGCGCGCGCGCGCCATCGATGTCGCCGCGCTGCTCCAGCGCGCTGCCTTGCTGCAGCAGCGTTTCGACCTCGGCATCAGGCACTGCGACTGGCGGCGCCGCGGCGGACTGCCGGCGAGCAAACAGACGGAACAGCGACTTCATCGAATCAGACCCTCGGCGCCGATCGAGTTTGCCTTATCGCGACTGGACTTGCTAGATTCCGGAACGCCGTTCCGCGCATGTTTCGCCAGGGTCCGCTGCCGCAATGATCTTCGGTTTTTTCCGCACTTCCGAAGTGGTCGCCTTCGCCGATTCCGCAGCCGCCGAATACGCGCGCCTGCAGCGCTCCAGTACCGTGCGCCACGACACCGCCGACAAGCGCCAGCAGCGCTTCGACAAGCTGACGCAGAAGATCGACGACTATTGCCGCGAGCACAAACTCAACTTCTACAAGAAATCGAAATTGCTGTTCGCGCTCAAGCAGGGACTGGTCGACAAGGGCATTGCGCAGACGGAGATCGACGAACTGCTCGATAAGTTGCTGGTCAAGGGACTACGGCGTTGACGGCGCTCGCGTGACGCCTGCCCGCTTCGCCGCGTCGCCGAGCCGACGCGATCGTCTGTCGATGCTGCTGCTGTGCGCGCTGCTCGGGTTGTTGTTCGCGCCGAACCTGGCGTTGTTGTGGCGACACCCGGAGCTGATTCCGTTCGTGCGCGGCATCCTCGTCTGCGGCGTACTTTGCGCGGCGGTGTTCGCGCTATGCGGCCGACGCCTGTGGATCGCGTGCGCGCTATTCCTGCCGTTCGTCGTACTGGCGCCGGCGGAGATGTTCTACATCCTGCGCTACGACCGCCCGAGCGACGCGAACATCATGGCGACGGTGTTCGAATCGAACCTGCGCGAGGCGAGCGAATTCCTCGGCGACGCGCGCTATTACCTCATAGCCGCCGTCTGCCTCGCGGCGCTCGTCGGCATCGCCGCCGTGGTGCAGGTCCGGCGCAGCCGCCTCGCCTGGACTCACCGCAGCGCGAAGTGGGTCGTCGCCGTGGTGCTCGGCGTGCCGCTGCTGAGCGTGGCGCTCGCGGTGCTGTCGCCCACGCGGCGCGCCAACGGCATCGGCGCCGCGGTCGACGATACGCTGCAGCGCCTGGCGGTCGAGGTCTACATGACCTATCCGTTCGGGCTGGCCGATCGTTATCTGGAGTACCGGCGCGAATGGGCGGCGATGCGCGACGCATCCGCGGCGCTGGCCGGCTTTCGTTTCGGCGCGCATCCGCGCGTTCCGGTCGGCGAGCGCCAGGTCTACGTGCTGGTGATCGGCGAAGCGAGCCGGCGCGACCATTGGTCGCTGTTCGGTTACGCGCGCGCAACGAATCCGCAACTGGCCGCGACGACCAACCTGGTCACGCTGCCCGACATGATCAGCCCGTGGGCTGCCTCGCGCTGGGCCGTGCCGATGATCGTTACACGCAAGCCGGACACGGATTGGAACGCGTACTTCACGGAGCCTTCCGTCACGCGCGTATTCCAGGAAGCGGGCTTTCACACCTACTGGTATTCGACACAAAGCGCAGTCGGCATGTATGACTCGCCGATCTCGGTGAATGCATTCGACGCCATGCAGGTGCGCTTCTTCAATCCGAGCGGCAGCGAGGGCGAGCGCAGTTACGACGACCAGTTGTTGCCGCCGCTGCGCGCGGCGCTCGCCGCGTCGGATCGCAACCTGTTCATCGTACTGCACACGCTCGGCAGTCATCAGGAATACCGCGCGCGCTTTCCGCGCGAGTTCGACCGCTTCACGCCGTCGCTGCCCGGCGATGCGGACTTCACGCGCAGTGCCGCGATCGAGCGCGAGACCAACGCCTACGACAACAGCGTGCTGTTCACCGACCACGTGCTCAAGGCGGTGATCGATGAGCTGGCGCAGAGCCGCGCGATCACCGCGATGTTGTACGTGGCCGACCACGGCGAGATGCTGCCGGACGGCAACTGCAGCGTGATCGGCCACGGCTTCTCGGGACTGCCCGTGTACCCCGTGCCCGCGCTGTTTTGGTATTCGGACCGCTATGCCAAGGCGTTCCCGGAAAAACTCGCTGCACTGCAGGCAAACGCAAAGCAGCCACTGAGCACGACGCACGTGTTCGAGAGCCTGGTCGACATGGCCGATCTGGATTTTCCAGGACGTGCCGCGCAAGCGAGCCTGTTCGACGCGCGCTTCACCCCGACGCGGCGCTTCGTGCACGCCGACACGCTGGTCGATTTCGACCACAAGCGGGTGCTGCCAGGCTGCCAGGTGGTCGTGCCGGATCAGGCCGGCGCGCCGTGAATCCTTGCGCCGAATCTAGTTCCAGCCGGAACTGATCGGATAGCGCCGATCGCGGCCGAACGCGCGCGTGGAAATCTTCGGACCCGGCGCCGACTGGCGACGCTTGTATTCGCTGCCCAGCACGAGCCGCGCCACGCGGCGCACGGTGGTTTCCTCGAAGCCGGCGGCGATGATCTCGGCCTGCGACTGTTCGCCTTCGATGAAGCGTTCCAGAATCGCATCGAGCGTCGCGTACGGCGGCAGCGAATCCTGGTCGGTCTGGTTCTCGCGCAATTCTGCCGATGGCGCGCGATCGATCACCGCAGCCGGGATCACCTCGCCCGTTCCCTGTGCGTTGCGCCAGCGCGCCAGCGCATAGACCATCATCTTGTAGCAGTCCTTCAGCGGCGCATAGCCGCCGCACATGTCGCCGTAGATCGTGGCGTAGCCGACTGCGTATTCGCTCTTGTTGCCGGTCGACAAGACCATGTGGCCGAATTTGTTGGACAGCGCCATCAGGGTCACGCCGCGGCAGCGCGATTGCAGGTTCTCCTCGGTAAGGTCCGCCGCGCGACCGCTCCAGGTCGGCTCGAGCGCGTCGAGGAACGCCTGGAACGGACCCTCGATCGGCACCGTGAAATGAGGCACGCCGAGCAGGTCCGCCTGGTGCTGCGCCTCGCGGTTCGAGATGTCGGCCGTATAGCGCGACGGCAGCGCCACGCTGCGCACGCGCGCAGCACCCAGTGCATCGACCGCTACCGCCAGCGTCAGCGCCGAGTCGATGCCGCCGGACAAGCCCAGCACCACGGTCTTGAAACCGTTCTTGTCGACGTAGTCGCGCACGCCGCGCACCAGTCCCGCGTACACGCGCGCCTCGCGCGATGGATCGTGCTCGACCGGCCAATTTTCGCTGCGGAACCTGCGCGTGACGTTGTCGTACGCGGCGACCAGCAGCGCGTCGACGAACACCGGTGCGCGGGCCGCGATCGTTCCGTCCGCCTCGACCAGCAGCGAGCCGCCGTCGAACAGCAGGTCGTCCTGGCCGCCGACCAGGTTGAGATAGACGATCGCCACATTGTTCTCGCGCGCGCGCCGCGCCAGCAACTCGTCGCGTTGCGCGGATTTCGCGAGGTCGAACGGCGAGGCGTTGATCACCATCAGCAGTTCCGCGCCCTGCCCGGCCGCGCGCGCAGCGGGCTCAGGTTCCCAGATGTCCTCGCACACCAGCCAGCCGACGCGCACGCCTTCGAAATCGCTGACCGTGGAATCGTGGCCCGGACGGAAATAGCGCTTTTCGTCGAACACCGTGTAGTTCGGCAGCGCCTGCTTGTGCGTGGTGAACGCGATGGCGCCGCCGGCCAGCAAGCTTGCCGCATTGTATACTTCGCCGAGCGCGTGCGGATGGCCGACGAACGCGGCGATGCCGCGCGCGTCTTGCGCCACGGCGGCAAGTTCGCGCTCGCATGCAGCGAGGAAGCTCGGCCGCACCAGCAGATCCTCGGGCGGATAGCCCGACAGCGTGAGTTCCGGGAACGCGACCAGCTGCGCGCGATGCGTGTCGCGCGCGACCCGCATCAGCTCGCGCACGCGCGCGGCGTTGCGCGCGACCGCGCCGACGGGAAAATCGTGTTGCGCGAGGGCGAAGCGAAGGGTTGCCATTTGCCGTTCCTGGAAACGCAAAAGGGCCGCGACGCAAATCGCGGCCCATCAGTTTAGTCGATGTGATGCATCGGAGTTCTTCGAATTGCCGTCATCCCCGCGCAAGCGGGGATGCATCTTGATCTTTGCGCCAGTCGAACCAATCGAAGGTCAAAATGGATTCCCGCTTGCGCGGGAATGACAACCCGGCGGAGAGCTCACTTCTTCAAGCGTTCCGTGATCGCCTTGCCGAGATCCGCCGGGGACTTGACCGTGGTCACGCCGGCCTTCTCCAGCGCCGCGAACTTCGCCGCCGCGGTACCCTTGCCGCCGGAGATGATCGCACCCGCATGACCCATGCGCTTGCCGGCCGGCGCGCTGGCGCCGGCGATGAACGACACGACCGGCTTGGTCACGTATTCGCTGATGAACTCCGCGGCGTCTTCCTCGGCGCTGCCGCCGATCTCGCCGACCATGATGATGCCTTGCGTCTGCGCATCGTCCTGGAACAGCTTCAGGCAATCGATGAAGTTCAGGCCGTTGATCGGATCGCCGCCGATGCCGATCACCGTGCTCTGGCCGAGGCCCGCATTGGTGGTCTGGAACACCGCTTCGTAGGTCAGCGTGCCGGAACGCGACACGATGCCGACCTTGCCCGGCTTGTGGATGTGACCCGGCATGATGCCGATCTTGCACTCGCCCGGCGTGATGATGCCCGGACAGTTCGGACCGATCAGCACGGTTTCCGGATATTGCTTGAGCGCGTTTTTGACGCGCAGCATGTCGAGCACCGGGATGCCTTCGGTGATCGTCACGATCACGCGGATGCCGGCGTCGGCCGCCTCGAGGATCGCGTCGGCCGCGAACGGCGGCGGCACGAAGATCATGGTCGCGTCCGCGCCGGTGTCGTCGACCGCGTCCTGCACGGTATTGAACACCGGCAGGCCGATGTGCTCGCTGCCGCCCTTGCCCGGGGTCACGCCGCCGACCAGCTTGGTGCCGTAGTCGAGCGCCTGCTCGGAATGGAACGTGCCCTGCTGACCGGTAAAGCCCTGGCAGATGACTTTTGTGGATTTGTTTACAAGTACAGACATGTCGATTCCTATTTCGCGGCCGCCACGGCTTTTTGCGCCGCGTCGTTCAAATCCAGGGCCGGCGTGATCTTCAATCCGGAGTTGGCCAGCAGCTCGCGGCCGCGCTCGACGTTGGTGCCTTCCAGCCGCACCACGACGGGGATCGTCAGACCCACTTCCTTGACCGCGGCGATGATGCCTTCGGCGATCATGTCGCAGCGGACGATGCCGCCGAAGATGTTGATCAGGATCGCGCGCACCTTGTCCGAGGACAGGATTAGCTTGAACGCCTCGGTCACGCGCTCCTTGGTAGCGCCGCCGCCGACGTCCAGGAAGTTCGCGGGTTCGCCGCCGGCGAGCTTGATCACGTCCATCGTCGCCATGGCCAGGCCCGCGCCGTTGACCATGCAGCCGATGTTGCCGTCCATGGTGACGTAGTTGAGGTTGTGCTTCACCGCGATCGCCTCGGCGTGGTCCTCCTGCGATTCGTCGCGCATCGCGACCAGGTCGGCGTGGCGGAATTCCGCGTTGTCGTCCGAGTTGACCTTGCCGTCGAGCGCGGCCAAGTCGCCGGACTTCAGGATCGCGAGCGGATTGAGTTCGACCAGCGACAAGTCCTTGTCGTTGAACAAGCGGTACAGGCCGAGCATGATCTTGGTCAGCTGCGTGGCCTGCTTCGCGCTCAGTCCCATCGCGAACGCGAGCTTGCGGCACTGGTACGGCTGCAGGCCCTGCACGAAATTCACTTCGAGCGTGTGGATGTCTTCCGGGTTCTCGCGCGCGACCTGTTCGATGTCGACGCCGCCGCGTGCCGAGGCGATGAACGCGACCGACTTGGTGGCGCGGTCCACAAGTATAGAAAGATACAATTCCTTGGCGATCTCGCCGGCTTCGGTCACGAGCACGACGTTCACCGGCAGCGCGCGGCCGCCGGACTGGTAGGTCGCCATCTTCGTGCCGAGCATCTTCGCCGCGGCGGCCTTGACGTCGTCGACCGACTTGACCAGCTTGACGCCGCCGGCCTTGCCGCGCCCGCCGGCGTGGATCTGCGCCTTGACCACCCACTCGTCGCCGCCGAGTGCCTTGGCCGCTTCGGCTGCCTGTTCGGGCGTGCTCGCGACGCGGCCCGGCGGCACCGGGATGCCGTACTCGGCGAACAACTGCTTGGCCTGGTATTCGTGAAAATTCATGCGTTGCACCTGTCGGGGGAACGACGCCAGCAAGGGAGCCGTGAAATGCGCGCGGCCGCGGCCGCGCAGGGGGCGCTATTGTGATGAATCGGGTGCGCAATTAAAAGTGGTCGGCGATGCTGGCGGCGCAGGCAGTGGTTGGTATACTCGAAAGCGACCCAATTCTCGCCGCGACGATGTGCTCGACACCCGCAACGCACGCCGATCCCGCGCGTCGCCGCTCGCATGGCGGCGCTTTGCCGGCGGCCTCGCCGAACACGTGATGCAGCCGCCTCTCGCCGCACCCTCGCGCCATTGGGCGGTGGCGCTGACGATGCTGGCGATCCTTGTCGTGACCGCGGTGGTCTACTGGGACAGCCGCGCCGGCGCGCTGGTCTGGGACGACATCGTGTGCCTGCGCGATCCGGCATGGATGCGCCAGGACGACGCTTGGCGCACGTTTTTCGCGCACGACTTCTGCGGCATCACGAACTATTTCCGGCCGCTCGCGGCCGGGCTGTTCATGCTGCAGGTGCGCGCGTTCGACCTGGATCCCGCGTCGATGCACACGGTTTCGCTGGCGCTGCATTTGGCTAACTGCCTGCTCGTCGGCCTGCTGACGTTTGCGCTGTGCGGTGCAGGCAGGACCAGCCGCCGCCTGCTGCTGTGCGCGCCGATGCTGATCTATGCGCTGCATCCGGCGCTGGTCGAACCGGTCGCCTGGATCAGCGCACAGACCGAACTCGTCGTCACGTTCTGGATGCTGCTCGGCCTGCTGCTCAACGTGCTCCTGCATCGGGCCACCGCGCGCGCGCTGCTCGTTGCACTGTGCTTTTTTCTCGCCGCCTGCGCCAAGGAATCGGCGGTCGCCTTTCCGCTGGCGCTGGCGTTGTGCGACTGGACCCGACTGCGCGCGCCGCCAGCGGGCACGGGCGCGCAAATCGGTGCATTGTTGCGAAGGCATTGGCAAACGTATGCCGGCATCGTCGGCGCGGGAATCCTCTACCTGGTCCTGCGCCATGCGCAGCTGGGATATGTGCTGAATGCGGGCGACAGCAGCGCGCTGTCTGGCGTTGCGCGCGCGCAGGAAGTCGGCTTCCTGTATCTCACGTACTGGCGCCTGATGGTCTGGCCGATGCTCGGACTCGGGCCGGTGCATCTGTTCGACGAAGCGCAATTCGGCGTGCTGACTGCACACGCGCTGCTGATCGACGCGGCGGCAATCGCGATCGCGTCGTACGGCGTCGTCGCCTGCTACCGGCGCGCGCGCGGCGGGCTCCTCGTCGCCGGCGCGACGGTGCTGTTGCTACCGGTGCTGCACGTGCTGCCCGTGACGTTCGACGAGAGCCTGTATCACGATCGCTACGTCATGGCCCCGCTGGCGCTCGCGCTGGCACTGCTGCCGGACACGCTCGCGCCGCTGTTGCACGGCGCGCGTCTGCGGCAGCTCGCGCTCGCCCTGATCGGCATCGTTTGGCTCGGCCTGGCCTTGATCAACATCCGCGTGACGCTGCCGCTGTGGGCAGACGACATCGCGCTATGGCAGTGGGCGCTGCGGCTGCATCCGCAATCGATATCCGCACGCGAGAACCTGTTCGCCAGTTACGTCGTGCGCGAAGACGCGCGCGCGTTCGGGCTGGCGCGCCAACTGATTGCCGAGCCATCGCCGTGCGCCACATGTCTGCTCAATGTCGCCTACTTCGGCATGCACGAACACGATCAGGCCCTGGCCACGGCCGCACTCACGCGGTTGCAGGAAAACCCCGTCGTTACGCACGACGCGCGCCTGTTCGGCGCATACCAAGTGGCCGCGGGCCGGCTGTTCGAACTGCAGCAGGATCGCTCGCACGCCGAGGCAGCCTACCGCGCGGCGATGGCCGCCGTTCCAGCCGACCCGCAGCCGCGTTTGCAACTTGCCATGCTGCTTGCACGTGCCGGCGATACCGACGCAGCGCGCAGGATCGAACAGGAGGCACTCGCGCTGTTGGCTCCGGCCGATCGCGCCGAACCGCAACGTCAGTTCGAACAGGCGTTGCGCGAAGCGCCTGGACATGAGCCATGAAGCCGCGTCTGGCCAAGCCGCCTGCAGGGGCAATTCCCTCATAGGCCGGCCGCATCGACGCTGGCGCTTGGGGTGTTGGTATACTCCGCGGAAAGAACCCTGGCGAACCGTGAATTCAGCGACCGACACGCGTACTCGTTCCGAACGCGCGCTCAGCGACATCAGCCGGCGCGAACTGTATTTTTTCAACTTGTTCCGCGTGCTGCAGGCCACGGTCATCGCCGGCCTCATTTTCAGCCCGCTCGCGATCGATTGGGTCAAGCTCGACCACCCGCTGATCGGACGCGCCGGCTCGCTGGTCTATCTGCTGTTGGCCGGCTACGCGCTGTTGCAGACCGAGCGCTGGCGCAACAACCTGCCGTTCAAGGTCGCCGCGGCTCTCGCGCTCGACATCGCCGCGACCACGCTCGCGCTGTTCGCGATCGCCAACCCGCCGACCGCGATCGCGATGCTGCTGCTGGTCAACGTCGGCGCCGGCGCGCTGCTGCTGCCGCCGCGGCTGGCCGTGTTCTTCGCCGCACTCGCGGCACTCGGCGTGCTCGGCCAGTGCCTGTACGGCCGCACCGTCGAGCACGAGGATCGCAACCTGCTCGAAGCCGGCCTGTATGGGCTGAGTTACTTCGCGACGGCCACGCTGTGCTTCGTGCTCGGCAAGCAGATGCGCGAAACCGAGGCGTTGGCCGAACAGCGCGGCATCGACCTGGCGAACCTGGCGCAGATCAACGAGCTGATCATCCGGCGCATGAAGACCGGTGTGCTGGTGGTGGACGATGCCAATCGCGTGCATCGCTGGAACGAATCGGCGTGGGCGCTGATGGGCAATCCGAAACCGGGCCAGCGCGATCTCGGTACGGTCGCGCCGGAATTGTCGCGCCGCCTGTATCACTGGCGCACGACCGGCAAGATCGACAACAAGGCAGTGGCGCTGGCCGAGGGCGTGCCGGAAGTGATCCCGCGCTTCACCAAGCTCGCCTCGAACGACGACAACAACGTGCTGATCTTCCTCGACGATACGTCGCTCGTGTCGCGCCGTGCCGAGGAACTCACGCTTTCGTCGCTCGGCCGGTTGTCCGCCTCGATCGCGCACGAGATCCGCAACCCACTCGCGGCAATCAGCTATTCGGCGCAGCTGCTGGCCGAATCCGAAGAGCTGAGCGAAGCGGACAAGCGCATGGTGGAGATCATCAACAACCATTGCAGCCGCGTGAACGAGATCGTCGAGAACATCCTGCAGCTGTCGCGGCGCGAGCGTTCGCGGCCGGAAAGCATCGACCTGTCGCTGTGGGCGACGCACTTTGTGGAAGAGTATAAAACCGGCAACGATCTGGGCGAGGACCAGCTGCGCGCGGTGACGCAGCCGCGCCATGTCGAGGCGCTGGCCGATCCGCAACAGCTGCAGCAGGTGGTGTGGAACCTGGTGCAGAACGCGTTGCGTTACGGCCGCATGCCGGGCGAACCGGCGCGCGTCTCGGTCGTACCGCGCCTGGCCACCGACAAAGGGCCGCCGCTGATCGAGGTGGTCGACCGCGGCCCGGGCATCCCGCCGAAGGTCGCCGCGCAGATTTTTGAGCCGTTCTTCACCACGCACGAGTACGGCACCGGCCTCGGGCTGTATCTCGCACGCACGATGTGCGAGGCGAACCAGGCGACGCTCGAATACGTTCCGGTCGCCGGCGGCGGCAGCTGCTTCCGTATCACCTTGCCGGGCCCGCCGGTTTCCGTCGCGGCGCGCTAGCACACGATGCACGCCGACGCGCCGTCAACCCGCTTGCGGGCAGTCGACCTGCTGATGTTTGCGGCGATCCTCGTCTGCGTCGCGCTGGTCTACCTGCCGGTCGGCCAAGCGCAATTCATCTGGGACGACAAGATCGCGTTCCACGACGCCGCGTGGCTGCGTCATGGCGACGACTGGTGGCAGTACCTGCGCCGCGGCTTCAGCGGCTGGGTGAATTATTTCCGGCCGTTGGTCGTGGCGCTGTTCACGCTGCAAGTACGGTTGTTCGACGTGGCGCCCGCGCCGATGCACTACGTCTCGCTCGGCCTGCATCTGTTGAATACGCTGCTGGTCGGCTTGCTTGCCCTGCGCCTGTATCCATCGCCGCGTCGTGGCGCCGCGGCGCACTTCGCCACAGCTGCGGCCACCCTGCTGTATGGGCTGCATCCGGCCTTGGTCGAACCCGTGGTGTGGATTTCCTGTCAGTACGAGTTGGTGGTTACCTTGTTCGTGCTGCTCGGCATGCACGCCAACGCACGGCTCGCGCAGCCGCTGCTGCGCGCGGCTACCGTCGGCGCGTGCTTCTTTCTGGCGGCCTGCGCCAAGGAATCGGCCGTCGCGCTGCCGGCGTTGTTGCTGCTGCAGGATTGCGCCGCGCAAGGCAACGTGTCGACCTGGCGTGGCGTCGGCGCGAATGTGTGGCGGCGCCAGAAATTCGTCTACCTCGGCCTCGTGCTCGCCGGCATCGCCTACCTCGCGCTGCGGCACGCGGCACTCGGCTATCTCGTGTCACCGATCGGCAACGAATCGCTGTGGTCCTTTGCGCGCCTGCAGAAGATCGCCTACACATACGTCGCCTACTGGCGCCTCGCGCTGTGGCCGATGGCGGGCCTCAGTCCGATCCACGTCGTCGACGAGCATTGGTTCCAAGCCGCGAGCCCCGCTTCGCTGGCCTACGACATCGCCGCCGCGACGATCGCGCTGAGCGGAGCGTACGCATTCTATCGGCGGCATCTCGCAGGTGTGGCGATCCTGTCCTTCAGCGCGGCGCTGTTTGCGGTACTCAACATCGTGCCGGTGACGTTCGTCGAGAGCGTCTTTCACGAACGCTACTTGATGACCGCACTCGGCGTGATCTGCGCATGGCTGCCGGCTGCGTTGTCCGGACTGCGCTGGCGCCCGCTGGGCAGTGCGATCGCGCTCGGCACCGTCGTTGTCTGGCTCGGCCTGGCTTTGCTCAACATACGCGTCACGTTGCCGCTGTGGTCGGACGAACTGAGCCTGTGGCAATGGGCCCTGCGCAACGATCCGCAGTCGATCGTCGCGAAGGATCACCTGCTGACCGAGTACATGGCTCGTGGCGACAATGTCCGCGCACGCGCGCTGGCCGGCGCGCTATTGGCCGAGCACGCGCCGTGCCCGAATTGCATCCTCAACGCTGCCTATGTCGCGCTGGCCGACGGCGACGCGCAACGCGCCGCCGTTGCACTGCAGGGCCTGCAACAAGGCACCGCACTCGCCTACGATGCGCGCCTGCTGCACGGCTTCATCCTTGCCTCCGGCGAGTTGTCGGAATTGCAGAACGATCCTGCAGCTGCCGAGAGCGCATATCGCGACGCCATCGCCAGCGATCCCAACGATCCCTCGCCCTATATGCGTCTGGCTTTGCTGCTGTATCGTCTCGGGCGCGGCACGGAAGCGCAGACCACCGCAGCGAGCGCAGTTTCGCTGTATGCCCCGGACGAACGCGAGCGGCAGCGTGCGATACTGCAGCAGGCAGCGGCGGAATCGCCGCATTGAGAGCCGCCCAACTTCGCGCGTTGCTTCACGTTCGCGCGGTTTTGCCTTAATGTCGCGCTACTTTCGGCAACGATTGCGATCATGAACAAGCCCACTGTCCTGGTCATCGACGACGAACGCGACATCCGCGAGCTGCTCAGCATCACGCTCGGTCGCATGGGCTTGATCGTGGAAACGGCGAGCAGCGTGACGGAGGCGAAGCAGCGGCTGGCTGAAACCCGCTATGCGCTGTGCTTCACGGATATGCGCCTGCCCGATGGAAGCGGCCAGGAGATCATCGAGTTGATCGCGGAGAAGTACGCCGAGACCCCCGTGGCGATGATCACCGCCTACGGCAACGTCGATGCGGCGGTAAATGCGCTCAAGGCCGGTGCGTTCGATTTCGTGTCCAAGCCGGTGGACATCAACATGCTGCGCCGCCTGGTGCAGACGGCGATGCGGTTGGCCGAGGAGAAGAAGAACGAACCGCCGAGCGCCGGCGCCGCGAAGATGCTCGGCGACTCACCCGCGATCCAGGAATTGCGCGGCACGATCGCGAAGCTCGCACGCAGCCAGGCACCGGTCTACATCAGCGGTGAATCCGGCGTCGGCAAGGAACTCGTCGCGCGTCTGATCCACGAGCAGGGACCGCGTGCGGTCGGGCCGTTCGTGCCGGTGAATTGCGGCGCGATTCCGTCGGAACTGATGGAATCCGAATTCTTCGGCCACAAGCGCGGCAGCTTCACGGGCGCACAGGCGGACAAGGACGGTCTGTTCCAGACCGCGCATGGCGGCACGCTGTTCCTCGACGAAGTCGCCGAGCTGCCGATCCACATGCAGGTCAAACTGTTGCGCGTGATCCAGGAAAAAGCGGTGCGCCCGATCGGCGGCCGCGCCGAAGTCCCGGTCGACGTGCGCATCCTTTCCGCCACGCACAAGAATCTGGCGAAGCTGGTCGAGGCAAACCAGTTCCGACAGGATCTGTTCTACCGCATAAACGTGATCGAATTGCGCGTGCCACCGCTGCGCGAACGCCGCGAGGACGTGCCGAAACTCGCCGGCCGCGTGCTGGAACGGCTCGCCAGCGACAACGGTCAGTCGCCGGCGAAGCTGACGCCCGAAGCGCTGGCTGCGTTGCTCGGCTACGGTTTCCCCGGCAACGTGCGCGAACTCGAAAACGTGCTCGAACGCGCCGTGGCGCTGTGCGAAAACAACACGATCAAACCTGAGGATCTGCGCCTGACTGCCGCGCCGCCACAGGCAGCGACGTCGCCGGAGGAAGAAGGCGAAGAGGAAGGCGACAGCTCGGGCGACGGTGGGCTCGACAGTTATATCAGCAACCTCGAGCGCGAAGCGATCATGAAGGCGTTGCAGGAAACGCGCTACAACAAGACCGCAGCGGCGAAAAAACTAGGCATCACATTCCGTGCCTTGCGGTACAAGTTGAAGAAGCTTGGTATCGACTGAAGACCAGGCCGCCTCAAGACGCTGGGGCGGCGCCTGGCACCGAACTCCGATGACCCGTTGGAAAGCATCCTCACTGCATCTGCTGCTCAGCGTTGCGCTGTTCGTGCTCGTCGCTGGGCTGCTGCTGGTGTCGTGGCGTCCACGCGAATACCTGCACGCCACCGGTGCGGGCGACTTGCTGCTGGTGCTGGCCGCGGTGCACCTGACGCTCGGTCCGCTGCTGACGTTGATCGTGTTCCGCTCCGGCAAGCGTGGTTTGAAGTTCGATCTTTGCGTGATCGGCATGGTGCAGATTGCAGCGCTCGCCTACGGCGTCAGCGTGTTGTCGAAGTCACGACCGGTGTTCCTGGTCGCGGTGCCGGACGAGTTCGTGCTCGTGTCGGCCGCCGAGGTGAGCGACGCCGATCTCACGGCCGGACAACAGGAGCGCTTTCGCGTGCGCTCGTGGACCGGTCCGAGCTTGGTGGCTGCGGAAATGCCGAACGATCCAAAAGAGAAAAGCGCGCTGGCGTTCTCGGCTTTGTCCGGCCGCGACCTGCAAAACCTGCCGAAGTACTATCGCGACTACGGCAACGGCGCCGCGCGCCTGCTGGCGAACGCCAAGCCGCTGGAGCAGTTGCGGGCAAGGCATCCTGAGGCGCAGACCCTGATCGCAGACTGGCTGCGGCGCGCAGGACGCGCGGACGACTCGGTCAAATGGTTGCCGCTGGTGGCGCGCAAGAACGATCTGGTCATGCTGATCGACGTGCACACGGCGGAAGTCCTGCAGCCGCTACCGATCGACCCCTGGTAGCGCTGGCCCCGGTACAATTCTTGCAGCACCGCTGCAATCTTGCACGGGGTAGACACATGAGTCGTTCAAGTCGTCCGCGCGGGTTTACCCTGATTGAATTGATGATCGTCGTTGCGATCATCGCAATCCTGGCCGCAATCGCGGTCCCCGCTTACCAGAGTTACGTGATTCGCACGCAGGTGTCGGAAGGCGTGACAGTGGCGGACAATCCGAAAGATGCGGTTTGGGGATTCATCTCGACAACCGGACGCATGCCGTCGGACAACGATTCTGCAGGCCTGCCTCAACCCACTTCGATTACCGGCAAGTTCGTCAGCAGCATCGACGTAGCGGGGGGGTTGATGACGATCACGTTCTCGAGCACGTCGCCGCAACGAGCCAATGCCGCCATCGATGGCAAGACCCTGATTCTGTCGCCGACGCTGGGTCCATCGCTCGGCTCGATTCTCTGGAAATGTCAGCCAGCCGGCACCGTGCCGCCGCAGTTCTTGCCGACCATCTGCCGCAGCGGATCGAACTAGCTCGCCTCGAAATCTGACCTAATTGGTCAGTACTTAACGCACAGTGTCAGAAAATGGCAGTGTTTCATGTGGGTCTGGCGATTTTTTGACCAGAACACAGACACTCGTGCAGAAAACCAGGACGACCTTGTGACGGTCGTCTCGCTTTTGCCCCCGCCACACCCGAGCTCGCTGCTGGCACAAAAAGTGCTAAATTACTTGGGATTCTGATTGCTTCGCGCGTGAACCAGGGATGCGTCAGATCGCCCGACGCGATCGGGATTTGGGGCATAGTGCTAATTAGCTAACTTCGAGGAACTACCATGAAAATGAATAAGGGTTTTACTCTTATCGAATTGATGATTGTCGTTGCGATCATCGCCATCCTGGCTGCCATTGCGTTGCCGGCATACCAGGACTACGTGATTCGCTCCCAGGTGTCGGAAGGTTCCGTGCTGGCTGACGGTGCCAAGACCGCCGTCGC
>Ga0157378_10001830_pt1 | contig 19100 bp, 17 predicted proteins | sample M65metaG_FD_115309 | JGI IMG/M metagenome (GOLD analysis project Ga0157378, IMG submission 115309) | Miscanthus rhizosphere microbial communities from Kellogg Biological Station, Michigan, USA - M6-5 metaG | ecosystem: Host-associated > Plants > Roots > Rhizosphere > Soil | place: USA: Michigan...
AAAAGCAACGCCATGAAGTCATTCCGGGGAATGGCGAAGGCGGTCAGGGTGGTGTCGCGACTTCAACTCGATTCCGCCGAAATAGATCGCCTGCAGCCTCCGCCGCGGAAGGTTGCTCCAGCGACCTCTCCCGACGTCTCGTTCTACACGGGGTGCAACGCTCATAAGACGCCGCACATTCTCATCCTGTGCCTGGAAGTGCTCCGCGCGATCGACGTCAGCTACGAAGTCATCGGGGGACCAACTGCCTGCTGCGGCGTGTTCCAGTTCCACTCGGGTGATGCGGAAACGTCAGGAAGGGCCGGGCTCAGCACGCTCGAACAGATCAAGGCGCTGGGAGCTCGTGAAGATATCGCATGGTGTCCAAGCTGCCAGATACAGTTCCAGGACGTCGTGATTCCAAATCACAAGATGATGTCGCAAGGGGACGAGTTTTCGCTGACACCGTTCTTCTTGTTCCTCGAACGGCATCTTGATCGCTTGGCTCGTGTCTTCGTTCATCCGGTCCGCAAGCGAGTTGCCCTCAACGAACGACCCGGAGAGCCGGAGGTTGCTCGTGCCATAAAGCGGATCCTGGCCGCGATTCCGGGCGTGGAGTTCGTCGATCTGGACGTGCAGCGTGTAGGTCTGATGTCGAATTATCTGACCGTAACGCCGAGGTTCAAAGATGATCTACGTGAGGCGGAGTTCCGAGCTGCTGCCAACGCGGGCGTCACGACGTTGGCGACCGTCTATCACGCGTGCCATCGAGAGCTTTGCCATTTCGAGAAGACAGTAACGTTCGAAATCATCAACGTAATGGAAATCATCGGCGAGAGCATCGGCGTTTCTGCAGACGACATCTACAAGCGCCTGAAGATGATGGACGACGTCGAATCCATGATGACGGAGTGCGGTGACCTTCTGCGTACCCATCATCTTGACCCCAACGATGTGCGCGATGTTTTGCTTGCCGATCAGCTTGCAGCGAACCCGCTTCAAGGTTCGGTCGTCGAAGCTGCTAGTTCGACACGGTAGGAAGGTGAGATGCCCAAGATAAGGTTCATCGGGATTGACAGTCAGACGGTGGAGGTCGATGTCGCAGAAGGAGCCTCGGTCATGATGGCGGCGAGAGACGCCGGCATCAGAGGCATCGAAGCGGAGTGTGGCGGAGCTCTTTCGTGCGGAACCTGCCACGTGTACGTGGTGCAGCCCTATCAAGCGATGCTCCCGCAAGCGTCCGCGGAAGAGAATGATATGCTCGAGTGCGTTGCGGCTGAGCGCGAGGTCGGTAGCCGCCTGAGCTGCCAGATATCGATGACAGCCGACCTCGACGGTCTCACGGTCAAAATTCCGGATACCCAGACCTAACAGCAAAAGCGCGATCGTCGCTGTTTTTTAGAGATTGCAGTGAAACCAGTCGACCCAATCGTGATCGTCGGAGCAGGGCACGCCGGTGTACAATTAGCCGCCTCGCTGCGCCAGATGGGTAGTGATCGAGCGATCGCGCTCATCAACGATGAGCCTTGTCTACCATACAACCGTCCGCCTTTGTCGAAGGAATTCCTGAAGAGCGACGTAGACGCCAAGTCGATCTGCCTGCGAAGTGAGGCGTTTTTCCGAGACAACCGGATCGATCTCATCGCCGCGCGAGTCGAACAAATGGACCGCACCACGTGCTGCATCACACTGTCCTCGGGTGAGTCGATGACCTATGGAAATCTTGTGTTCGCGACGGGCGCCCGCCGCCGCACATTGGAACTCCCGGAAGGAGGTCATCCAAACGTCTGTTATCTCCGCTCTGTTGCCGATAGCGAAAGACTTCGGCAATACCTCAAAGTCAGCAGGGACATTGTCGTTGTTGGCGCAGGATTCATCGGTCTCGAATTCGCCGCGACCGCAGCAGCCCAAGGCTTGAGAGTCCGAATCGTCGAGTTGGGGAAGCGCTTCATGGGGAGGGCAGTTTCTTCGCCGGTTTCCGCATACTTCGAAGCGCAACATGCCTCTCTGGGGTCCGAGATCCATTTCGGACGCTCCGTCACGTCGATCGTACTGGATGGCGGCCGGTTGGTCGGCGTCACACTTGATGACGGGAATCGGTTGTCCGCCGATCTTGTCGTCGTCGGTGTAGGAGTCGTCCCAAACATCGAGTTGGCCGCGTCTGTCGACCTTCCTACGGAGAATGGAATTGTGGTCGACGAGACGCTCACGACAATTGACCCTAACGTCTCGGCAATCGGTGACTGTGCAATATTTGCAAGCCGCCGATATGGCGTACCCATTCGGATTGAGGCCGTTTCCAATTCGGTCGATCAGGCGAAGTTCCTTGCGGGTCGTCTGATGGGTGGTTCGGGTGCATACGATGCCGTGCCGTGGTTCTGGAGCAACCAGGGCCAAAGTAAATTGCAGATCGCTGGGCTCGCCAGAGATGTCGACCAAGTGGTGGTGCGTGGTGCGGTCGGTGACGGGACGTTCTCCGCGTTCTGTTATGCATCGGGCAAACTCATGGCTGTCGAGTCGGTGAGCCGTCCGGGCGACCATGTGATCGCCCGGCGGCTGTTGGCGGCTGGCACAGTCGTTCGGCCAGATCAAGCCGCAGATGTCGGCTTCGATCTTAAGGCCTGCCTCGCTTAATAGCATCTTGGCGACGAGGGCTTCCGAATGAGCGGTAGAGGCCCAATCTTGGGGCAAACCGTTCGTACGGCATTGCGATGCATCAGGGTCGATGCCGCCGATGATCGCGTTGTTTGTGACATCAGGATGAGAGATCCGGTCTTGCACATGCAGTTTGCAGGGCAGAGATCGCTTCGTCATTTCTTGGTTAGATGTTCCGCGATATTAGCGGATTTCGCTGATCTGCGGCTAGGTACATATCCAGCCCAAGCAAGGCGATCGACATAGCCAAAGGCGCGAAGCGGTCGGGATTTGCGGTTCGGAACTCGATTTCTTTACGCATAGGACGGTTACAATGAAGCTCAGTAATAAGATCGCATTCGTCACTGGCGGCACGTCTGGCATCGGTTTGGAGACCGCTAAGCTCTTCCAGGCGGAAGGCGCCCATGTGGTCCTGGTCGGCTCGAATGCCGAGCGCCTGGCCGCAGCCGGCAAAGAACTCGGCGGTAAGGCCTTGCTGGTCCGTGCCGACATCCGTAAGGTGGCGGACATCGAACGCGCTGTCGCGGAGACGAAAGCGAAGCATGGTCGTATCGATGTGGTATTCGCCAACGCCGGCGCGACCACCGTCGCTCCGTTTGATGCCGTGACGGAAGAGTACCTTGCAGAAAATCTGGCTCTCAACTTCACCGGTACGTTCTTCACGGTTCAGAAGACAGCTCCTCTCATTCCCAAGGGGGGCAGCATCATCGTTACCACGTCGTTCCTGAATACGATCGGCTATCCGGGCCTGTCGATCCTCGCTGCGACGAAGGCAGCGACGCGCTCGCTGGTCCGCACTTTGGGCGCCGAGTTGGCGCCCCGTGGCATCCGCGTGAATGCCGTCAGCCCTGGTGCAATCTCAACGCCGTTTTACGGCAAGATCGGTCTGCCCGACGCCGTGCTGTCAGAAGTCGCTTCAAGCATCACGCAGAAAATCGGCCTCAAGCGTTTCGGTGAGTCAGTCGAACTCGCTAAGTCCGTGCTGTTTCTGGCAAGCGAGGACTCGTCCTACACGACCGGCACCGAACTAGTGGTTGATGGTGGCTTGACCCAGTTCTGAAATCTCGCTGAGTGTCTTCCTTGGCCTGCCGTCTACATCTCATCTGCAGACGGCGGGCCAATTTTCACATCGATGGAATGCGCCCGAACTCGGCAAGGTTTTCACGGAGTTTTGGCACAGCAAAGTCGATGAAGCGTCGGACCTTGATAGGCATCACGTTTCGGGAAAGATGGACCACGTGCACTGGTATCGGTTCGACTTCGAACTCTTGCAGGACGAGATCCAGCTTTCCCTCCTTGATGGCTGCATCCACGTCGTGCTCAAGGACGCGCGTTGCCCCAATACCATCAATGGCTGCATCGACCGCAGCGTCGGGCGACGACACGAGCAGTCGGGGTATCTGTGCGATCGTGGAAACTTGTCCCGTATCCGGGTGACGGAAACGCCATGGTGAGAGGCTGGGACTATCGAACACGATCCAGGGGTAACCGCGAAGGTCGTCCGGCGTTTCGGGAGTGCCATGCTTGAGCAGCGAGTCCTTACTGGCGACCACCACCAAGCGTAGGCTCCCGACGCGTGCTGCGACCAAACTGCTGTCGCGTAGGTGCCCGACTCTGATAGCGACGTCGGCATGTGAATCGATGAGATCGACATTGCGATCAGACTGGATGAGCCGAATTCGTATTTCGGAATACAAGGCAAGAAACTGATCGATGATCGGCAGCACCCGTAGACGCGCGATTTGTACTGGCGTCGTGATGACTAGCTCGCCGCGCGGGGCTGTGAATTCGCCGGCCGCGCGGCGTTCCTGCTCATCGACCTGCTCCAGGATTTGCTTTGCGGAAGCGAGGTAATCAGCTCCGGCGTCCGTCAGCTCGAGCTTACGCGTCGACCTGATGAGCAGCTTGGTCCCGACGAATGTTTCGAGATCTTTGACATTGCGCGTGAGCGTTGCGACCGGAATCCGCAATTTTCTGGCGGCGGCCGACAGGCTTCCTTCCTCGACTGAGGACACCAGCATTGCCATAGCGTGCAATCTATCCAAATGACTCACCAATTAGCAGGGAGAGATCGCACTTCTACCTTTGAAGATGGACTTCGACGAGCTGCCGTTCCTTGCGCTTCCGAGATGAGATCGACCCGAAATGCGACGCGCGGCCGACGGCGCGATAACTCCTGTTCGAAAGTTTAAAGCAAGAATGAGTATCCTAATGCGTCGAATTAGACGTTTTGCTTACGTGATGCCGCGTAGCACGAGGTTTCGATTCCGGCCAAGGGGGCGTTCGGCTTCAGGTAAGCAAATTGTTTTGGCTAAACATTGATTTGCGTCGGATGAAGGTCGCCACGATGCCATGTTGGATAGTTTTTGCCTGTCCGCCGGCAGGGAGTCCGCGAATTCTCGCGGCCTCCCTGTCGAGACTTTACATCGTAGGCATCACGAATTCCGCGCCGGCGCGGATACCGGTAGGCCAGCGGGTCGTGATCGTCTTGAGTTTGGTATAGAAGCGTACACCTTCCGCCCCATGCATATGGTGATCGCCGAAGAGTGATGCTTTCCAGCCTCCGAAGGAGTGGAACGCCATGGGCACCGGGATCGGTACGTTGATTCCGACCATTCCGACCTGGATCTCGTGGGCAAATTCGCGGGCGGCGTCTCCGTCCCGGGTGAAGATCGTGGTTCCATTGCCGAATTCGTTTTTGTTGATCATGTCGGCCGCATCGGTATACGAACCAACGCGTACGACCGAAAGGACGGGCCCAAAAATCTCCTCGCGGTATATCTTCATGTCGGTCGTCACGTCGTCGAACAGCGTTCCGCCGATGAAATACCCCTTCTCGTAACCCTGCCTCCGGAAGTCGCGGCCATCGACGATCAGCTTTGCTCCTTCCTCGACGCCTGCATCGACATATCCGCGCACTTTGTCCAGGTGTTGCTTCGTAACCAGAGGGCCCATCTCTGCATCGGGATCCGTTCCCGGACCGATATTGAGGGCCTTGACCTTGGGAACCAGCTTTTCGATCAACTTGTCGGCCGTCGCGTTCCCGACAGGCACAGCGACGGAGATCGCCATGCAGCGTTCGCCGGCGGATCCATACGCGGCACCGATCAGCGCATCGGCCGCCTGATCCATATCGGCGTCGGGCATGACGATCATGTGGTTCTTGGCGCCGCCCAGCGCTTGGCAACGCTTGCCATGGCTCGTGGCTGTCTCGTAGATGTACTTGGCGATCGGGGTCGAGCCGACGAAGCTTACCGCCACGACATCAGGATCGACCAGTATCGCGTCGACCGCTTCCTTGCCACCTTGGATGACGTTGAAGACGCCGTCGGGCAAACCCGCTTCCGTCAACCATTGGGCCAGCAAGAGCGAAGCAGACGGATCGCGTTCCGAAGGCTTCAGGATGAAGGTATTGCCGCACGCGAGCGCCACCGGAAACATCCACATCGGGACCATTGCCGGAAAGTTGAAAGGAGTTATGCCGGCCACGACGCCGAGCGGCTGGCGGATGGCGTGACTGTCGACGCGGGAGCCGACGTTTTCGGTGATATCGCCCTTCAGAAGTTCCGGCGCACCAGTCGCGAACTCGACCACTTCCATTCCGCGTTGAATCTCGCCCCTGGCGTCCGAGAGCACCTTTCCGTGCTCGGCAGTGATCACTTCGGCGAGTTCGTCGATGCGGTCCTCGAGGATCCGCAGGAAGCGATTCAGGATGCGGGCGCGGCGAAGCGGCGTCGTCTTGGCCCAAGCCGGGAATGCCTTGTGGGCAGATGCCACCGCGGCTCGGACGTCCGCAGTCGACGACAATCCAACCGACCCCGATTGTTCGCCGTTGGCGGGATTGAAGACGGAAGCCGTATGTTCGGTAACGCAGGGGACAAGTTTACCGCCAATGAAATTCTGGATGGTCGCGGACATGGGCTGGTTCTCCTTAAGAAGCTTGATCCGTCCCCACCATGCGGTGCATAAATATGCGCATCAATGGTCGCTTTTGCGGCTCCGTTGTGCAGAAAGTGTAGCCGATGGATTGGGAGAAGGTTCGGATATTCCTGGAAGTCGCTCGCGCGGGGCAGATACTGAAGGCCTCCAAGCAGCTGCGCTTGAATCACGCGACCGTCGCTCGGCAACTCACGGCGTTGGAGCGAAGTCTGAACGTCAAGCTACTTAAACGGCACACGTCAGGTTGCGCGCTCACGTCGGCAGGCGAGGCCCTCGTCGCCGCAGCCGAGCGCGCGGAGAGCGAATTTCTAAAGGTTGGATCAACCATCGGCGGCACGACGGAAGCGATCACCGGCACAGTGCGGGTCGGCGCGCCGGATGGTGTCGGCAACTATTTTCTGGCCGAGCGGCTTGGCTCGCTGGCTGCCAAACATCCTGGTCTGGTCATACAACTCGTGCCGTTGCCGCGCACGTTTTCGCTGTCACGAAGGGAAGCAGACATCGCGATCACGTTGGATCGCCCTAAACAGGGACGTCTGATCCTATCGAAGCTGACCAACTACTCGCTTAGCGTCTATGCTGCGGACAGCTATCTCGCGCGCGAAGGACACATCAAAAGCGAAAGCGATCTTTCCGGGCGTCTCTTCGTCACTCAAGTGGAAGATTTTGTGTACAGCCGCGCCCTCGACTATGCGGCGACGCTCGGACGATTGATGTCGCGTCGCTACGAATGCGGCAGCGTCGTCGCTCAGATGGAGGCCGTGCGGGGCGGTCACGGGGTCGGCATTCTTCACGACTACGCGGCGCAACGGTATCCCGAACTGCGGCGCTTGCTCCCCGACGTGCGGTTCGTCAGAACCTATTGGTTGACATCGCATCCCGACACACACGAGACGCGAAGAGTGCAAGAAGTACACCGTTTCATCGTCTCGACCGTGAAGGCCGCCAGGTCGACGTTCGAAGCAGACTGAATTCGATCGACTTTGCGACGCGGAGGCATACGCCGGTCACTATCGGGACCGAGCCGAAAGTAAGGAAATTTGCAAGGCATTTTGGTGAGGCCCGCCCTGGTCTTCGAAGTCAAATGAGTGTCCCGTTCAGCAGGCGACAGATAATCGCTTGACTTCATTACTGGTTCGGAGCCGACCTTCCGGGAGCCTAATTCAAGCTTTGCTTGGCGTTCGTACGGTCTCGCGCGAGGGCTAAGCAAAGTGTCGCAGAAACCCGGCCGGCGATTGAGCCAATCACCGCGGCGATGATGGCCCGATGCCGTAGGCACTCGCCCATTTCAATCCCGCCAGCGTCGAATTCAGCGGCTTATATTCGCAGCCGATCCAGCCTTGGTAGCCGAGTTCATCGATCAACTCGAACAGATAGGGATAGTTGATCTCTCCTACGTCGGGTTCGTTTCGACCGGGAACGCCCGCGATCTGAATGTGCTTGACGATATCGATCGTCTCGCGCAGCGTCTCCGCGAGGTTACCGTCCGTCAGTTGCATGTGATACAGGTCAAGATGCAGCCGGAGATTCTCGTTGCCCACCTTTTCCAGAATGCGGACCGCATCCTTGGTATGGTTCAGGAAGAACCCCTTCATCCCGTAGGTAGTATAGGTTTCACCTCCCCGGATCAGATCCCGGCCTCCGTTGATCGGTTCGATGACCGCAGTGATTCCGAAGGCCCCGAGCCGATCGGTGGCATATTTCAGGTTCTCGACGAACACCGCTTCTGCCACGCTTCGCTCGGTGCCTGCAGCGAGGACACCGGCGATCGTATGCACGGTATCGCATCCGAGTTCGCGGCAGTATTCAATGGTCGTCTCGAGCTCTCGCCGGAACTCCTCTTCTCGCCCGGGGAGGGCTGCCGTGCCCCGTTCGCCGGCATCCCAATCGCCAGGTTTTGTATCGAGCAGAACCATCTGAAAGCCGTGCTTTTGCAGCTTGTCTTTCAAGACCTTCGTAGGCCAATGGTAGGGCACCTGAAATTCAACGGCCCGGAAGCCGACCTTGGCGGCCAAGGCAAATCTTTCCAGAAATGGTACTTCATTGAACATGTAGTGCAAATTCGCAGCGAACTTGGGCATCGGTCATTTCCTTGTCTGGCGATCACGCCTTGGGTTTGATCATGAGTGAGACCGAGATGGTCGAGATGAGCGCAGCGGCAGCAAGATAAACGCCGACGGGAACGGCAGTACCTGATGCGGCAACGAGACTGGTCGCAACGATCGGAGCGAGGCCGCCGGCGACTGCGCCAGCGAGGCTCACGCCGAGGGATACGCCGCTATACCGGAGCTCCGGTGGAAACTGCGCTGAATAGAGGCTCGGCTGAGGCCCATACATCATCGGGTAGATAATGCCGAAAGGTACAAGGACCGCGCACGCGATCCACCAAATCGATCTGGTTTCGAACAGCAGGAACATCGGGACGGCGCTGATGGCCAACAGTATCGCCCCAGTCAGGTAGATCCTCTTCGGCCCGACACGGTCGCCGACATATCCCCACACCGGCATCATGATGACTGATAGCAATGCGCCCGCAACGACGATGTTGAGGATTTCGGCACGGGGGAGCCCCAGCACGCTCGTGCCGTATGACAGCAGGTAGACCGTGATCAGATAGAACATCGTGACCTCGCCGACCTTGCCGCCTGCCGTCAAAATCACCGACTTCGCCCTCTGCCTGAAGAGTTCGACAATCGGGACGCGATGGATCTTGTTTTCACGCTTGGCCGCAATGAATTCGGGCGACTCCGAGATCTTCCAGCGGACGGCCAAACCGAACGCGACCAGCGCAATGCTCGCGAGGAAGGGGAGGCGCCATCCCCAAGCAACGAACTCGCCCTCCGGCATCTTGGTCGCGAGCGCGAAAGCTCCAACGGAGAGCAGCACGCCTGCCGGCGTGCCGAGTTGGGGAAGAGATCCGAAAACGGACTTTCGTTCGTGCGAAGCATGCTCGACGGCCAAGAGTACCGCGCCACCCCATTCGCCCCCGATCGCAAGTCCCTGGATGATCCGCAGAGCGACCAGCATGATAGGGGCCCACACGCCGACGCTCTGATAGGTCGGTAACATTCCGATCAATGCCGTCGGAATCCCCATCAGGAATAGCGTGAGCAGCAGCATCGACTTTCGCCCGATACGGTCGCCGAAGTGACCGAACAAGATGCTGCCGATGGGGCGGGCAAATAAGCCGACAGTCACGGTCAGAAGCGAACTGATCGTCGCCACGAACGGATCGGTTGCAGGAAAAAACAACCGTCCAAAGACGAGGGCGGCTGCGGTACCGAATATGTAGAAGTCGTACCATTCGATCACGGAGCCAAGGACTGCAGAGAGCAGGATCCATTTCCGGGAAATCTTGTGGGGCTCTGCGTTGTCGGTTTCTGCGGTGGCGGGGCAGGTTTCGCTTGCAATGGACATTCATGACCTCCTGGTTGCGAGCGGAACGCATTGCGAGAAACGTGCCACTAAAGGAGAATTATGATAATATAGTAGAAATCGAAAAGAAAGAGGATAATGGCCCTCGAGCGGACCGAAAATTGGCGCTGAAATTGGCAGATGATGCAAACCGAGCGAGCAGGGCGAGGTCGAACTACTTCGCGGCTGTGCTGTCGATCACGATGAAAAACTCGGCCGGTTCGTCGCCGAGATTCCTGAATTCGTGCTCGGAGTTGGCTTGGTAGAAAAGCATGCTGCCTGAACCGACGTCGAACACTTTACCCGATGCGCGCACCTGAAGGCGGCCTTTGGCCACGTATAGGTACTCCTCGACGCCGTCGTGGTGAGGCGGGAAGATCACATGGCGCCCAGGCGGCAGCGTGTTCAGAACGAAGTCGACGGAGCGGTCCGAAAAGAGGGGCGACAGCGAGCGGCGCTCCAATTCGCTGTCCGGATCTTTAAAAACGGGTTGCTCGCCCGGTGTGACCAGCAGCGCTTGACGCTGGAGTTGCCCGCCGCCAAGCAGGCGCGACAGGCCAATCTCCAGTCCGGCAGCCAGTTTGCCCAGTATCGTCGCGGTCGGAATTGAAACGCCACGTTCGATCTTCGAAATCATCGCGCGGCTGACGCCGCAGCGGACGCTGAGTTCGTCGAGCGTAAGTTTCCGTTCCTTCCGCAACTCACGGAGATTGTGCGGGAGATTTTCCAGTTGAGAGCCGGCATGTTGCCCATGCGATGGCTTCCGCAAAGGTGCTATCACGGGTCCCCCGAAAGCTTCGCTACCGTACGGAGACTCAGCATCCTCCGACGGCGGTCGGCCAAGCGGTAAGCCTTCTTTCTCCTATAGGCAATCCCATTCGGTTGGTCGACATCGTGGGTCAGGAGGACCTGCTGCCCTGTTCGGCGATGCGGAATAGTGCCGAGTGATCCCAGTTCGCCCCGCCTTGATCGATGGCGTCCGTAAAGAGCTGCTCGACGACCTGCGTCGCTGGGATCGAGGCGCCCAACGATTCCGCGGCGCCCATCGCGAGCCTCAGATCCTTCCTGTGCAACGCGATACGAAAACCTGGTTCGAAAGCGCCGTCGATCATCCTCTGTCCGTGCACGTCCAAGACCCGTGAGCCGGCAAAACCGCCGAGCATCGCTTCGCGGACTTTGACCTTATCGACGCCGAAGCGCGACACGAGGGCGAGGGCTTCGGCGACGGCCTGGATATTCAGCGCGACGATCATCTGGTTGGCGATCTTGCAGGCCTGGCCCGCACCGTTCGCTTCGCCGATATGTGTGATGGATTTCCCCAGCGCTTGCAGGATAGGCTTGGCCCGCTCGAACGTGGCTCCGGCGCCGCCTGCCATGATGGTCAGCGTACCGGCTTTGGCTCCGATCTGGCCTCCGGACACCGGGGCGTCGAGATATTGACAACCCGCGGCAATTAATCGTTCCGCGATGGTCTTCGTTGCTTGCGGACTGATGGAACTCATGTCGATGACAAGCTTTCCATCGAGGCCGACCGCTACGACGCCGCCCGAGCCAAACAACACGTCTTCGACGTCCGGTGTATCAGGAAGCATGAGGACGATAACGTCCGACGCCTTCGCGACGGCGGCGGCGTCCGGACATATTGTCGTGGCCGCCCGAACATCCGAAGGCAGGCTCCGGCGCTCCGGGACGGTGACCTCGAAGCCGGCTTTCACGAGGTTCAACGCCATAGGCGCTCCCATCGTGCCGACCCCGATAAAGCCGATACGCGGACGTGCGGTTTCGATCTCTGACAAAGCTGGCCTCCAAACCAAAGCGATCCTTGTCTTTAATTTCTACTATTGTAGAATGTCAAGTGAGATCGGTTTGATCCCCAGCGGAGACGTCAATGAAGCTCATGTTTGTCGGTGCAGGTGCGGTCGGCGGTTATTTCGGGGGGCGCCTCGTCGAATCCGGCCACGATGTCAGCTTTTTGGTCCGCGCGAACAGAGCCGGTCAGATCGAACGCAATGGTCTCCGGATAAGCAGTCCGCTCGGCGATTACAGGACCATGCCGCGATACCATCTGCTCGACGGCATCGATCCGGATACCGACATCGCGATCTTCTCGTGCAAGGCCTATGATCTCACACGGATGGTCGACGAATTGTCGGCTCGGCTTCCAGCGAGGTCCTTGATTCTGCCGCTTCTGAACGGACTGGAGCATTATCAGCTTCTGGATGCCGTATTTGGCGCGGAGCGGGTTCTAGGAGGACTTTGCCACATCGGTGTGACCCTGACGGACGACGGCGAGATAGTGCATAGCAACACGTTGCAGTTCTTTGCCTACGGCGCTCGCTTGGAAAGCCAACGCCAGGTGTGCTCCGCGCTGGACTCGAATATTAGACACACAAGCTTCTCGCCGAAGCTGAGTTCGAACATCATGTGGGACGCGTGGGAGAAATACGCGATGCTTGCAGCGTATGCCGGTGTGACATGTCTGATGAACGCGTCAATCGGAGAGATACTCGCGCTTCCAAGCGGGGTGGATATCCTCCTTGAAGCGTTCGACGAGACGTCTCGCGTCGCGGCTTTGTCGGGTTATGAAATCCGACCCGGCTTCCGCGACGAAACGATCGCAACTTTTTCGGACGTCCGGTCGCGGGGAACGTCTTCCATGCTGCGTGACATGCGTGCGGGCAGACGCGTCGAAGCTGATCATGTACTCGGCGACATGGTGCGCAGGGCCGCTGCCGTGTCCGTACAGGCGCCCATCCTACGCGCCGCGTACGCGGCGGTGAAGCGTTACGAGTTTGCAGCGCGCGAAACGGCGGACGCTACGCACTAAAGACGCCTCGACGGTTGAGGCGAAGCGAAGGCACATAGCTAGAGGTCGATTTCCACGTCGGAGGTCGGCACGCTGGAGCAAAGTAACTCTTGCCCGGGACGGATCCTTGCAGCCGTCTTGCGTATATGTGCGGTCTCCCCCCGATTGACCTGCTGGACGCACTTCCCGCACATCCCTGTTCGGCACGAATACGGCAACTCCAGTCCCAGAGCTTCCGCGAAATCGAGCAAAGACCCCGCTTCCGGAGTCCAGGTTGCTGTTATTCCCGATCGCTTGAAGAGCACTTGCCGGGGTTCGAGAGGCGGCAGCGGAATTTCGTTCCTGGTCAATTCCGCGAGCTGTTCGTTCTGGCGTTCCCCCAGGCGCTCCGCATGCAGGCGAGCCCTAGCGATGCCGCATGCTTCGAGTCCGGCGACCATCCTGTCGACGAAATCGTCGGGACCGCAGATGAAGAAATCATCCTCTACCCCGGCGATCGTTCGACGCAGATATTCCATCTCCATCTCGCCACGCTGATCGAAATCTCTCCCTTCGCGATCTGTCGATGACGGATGGCTGTACCATGTACGGAACGACGCGTTCGGAAGGTCCGCACGCAGCGAGTTCAGTTTCCCTTTCAACGCGAATGTCGTGCCTCTGATCGTACTGTGGAAGAATTTGAGCGGGTGACACGGCGCTCGGATCGCAAGCTCTTCAGCGATAGCTGCGACGGGTGCCTCGCCGATGCCAGCGGATATGAATGTCAGCGGATTGACTAGAACCTGTGGTAGGTGAAAGCCGCCGGTGGGTCCCGATGCCTGCACCTCGTCTCCGTTGGTCGTGCTCAGCCAGTAGGAGTTACCGTGCTTACCTTCACTTTTCGACGGACCGGGGTGTCCGACCGTTATCCTGTAGATCCGCGGTTCGGCGGAAAACGAAGACAGTGCATAGGCTCGCTCGCCCACCTCCGGTATGTGGAACGACAGATGCTGGCCTGCGCGAAAATGCGGGAGAGCGCGATCGTCCGCTGGGCTCAGGTAAATGGACGTTAACACGGGGGTCTCTTCGACCTTGCGTACGACTTTGTAAGCTCGCAACTGCATCGGCTCAATTTCCCAATGTCCCCAAAGTTTCTTAACAGGAAACTTTTGAACAATCAATGATACAAGCACATGGATTTTTAGGCCGAACGGATGTAAATGGGCAGGAACCGATGCCGGGTGAGGATAAATGGACATCAAGGTCTTGGAGGGCGAAGCTGTTGAGCAACCAGGAGAAATCCTGGGAAAGCGCATCAAGAAACTGCGCAAAAATCAGGATCGCACGCTCGAATCTCTCGCCCAGGAAGTTGGCTTGACCAAGGGTTACCTTTCGAAGATGGAAACCGGGCGTCAGGTCCCGCCGATCGCCACTTTGTCGAAGATCGCACATGCGCTGGGTACCGACCTTTCGACTTTGCTAGACACCAATGCGCCAGGGCAAGCCGCTGAGATCGATGTCGGGGTGTCGCTGGTGAGGGCCGAGGAGCGCCGACCGGTCGTGAGAGGCGGCTCCTCGTTCGGCTACGACTACCAATCGCTGATACAGAGCGCGACCCATCGACAGATGTCACCGTTCATCTTCACCTTCCCACAGCAGATACTCAAAGAGGTCCACTTCGAGCATGCGGGGGAAGAGATCGTCTTCGTTCTAAGCGGCATCGTCGAGTTCGAAATCGAAGGACAGCGCTACGAGCTTAGGCCGGGCGATTGCCTCTATTTCGATGCGCGCCTCCGACACCGAGGGAGAGGCAAGAGCGGTGAAGCGAAAGCTTTGGTGGTTATGCTTGAGAACTCGACCCGAGCGGCCTAGCCAACAAAAAAAGGGCGGGCCGCATAGCGTCCCGCCAAGTCTTGGGAGAAAAGCAAGTCTTGGGAGTAAAAAGGCGGGCCGCATAGCGCCCCGCCATGTCTTGGAAGTCGGCAGTTGCTGCCGAGTTACTTCGCGGCGACCGGTTCCTTTTTGGAGCCCTCGACGCCGAACCCGGCCTTGTCTCCGAAGACGTTTGGCTTACGGTACACGGCAAGCAGAACCGCGCCCTCGTCGCTGCGCGTCTCGTGATAGGATCCCGGCTGTCGCCACACGAACTCGCCGGCCCGGCAAATTCCGTCGTGGTCGTAAAAGGACCCCTCGAGCACGAAACTCTGCTCGAGCTCCGGATGCTGATGGAACGGAAGCCTCGCGCCGGGCTCCCACTTCAGCAGGCAGGTCAACTCCCCGACCTCAGGGCGCTCATAGAGCACCTTGATTTGAATGCCTTCGAACTGCGAGGGCTTCCAGTCGATGTCCTTCGGCTTGACGTAAACGGAGCCATTCGGTGTGGGCTCTTTGGTGACGAAACGCGGATCCATGTTGAACCTCCTTCAATAAAAGTATCCCATTAGGATACATTTTGAGATCGTTGTCAACTGCCCAGCTATGCCGCTGCGTTGTGACCGGCGTCGGATGGTGCTTCACGGAACTGTCCTCCGTCCGGGCTCCACGCGTATTCGATGATGCGGGCGGTCTCGGCCGCGACCTCCTTGCCGCGGAAGCGCGAAATGAGATGCAGCGTGGTGTCGACGGCCAAGACCACGCCACCGCCGGTGATGATCTTGCCCTCGTCGACATAGCGGGCTTCCGTCGTCCGCACGCTGGGATGGTTCTTTGTCATCATGTCGAGCGGAGTGTCGACACCGCGCTGCGCAAATCGGCGAGTGGTCGCCGTCTTTCCGTCAAGCAGGCCTGAGCCAGCCAAAATAAGCGCGCCCGTGCAAACAGAGGCTACTGTGGCACGAGCGCCGAATGAGCGTATGAATTCCAGTGTGGGCTCGTCCTTGCTCATCTCTGGCCAAGCAGCGCCGCCCAAAATCATCAAGACATCGCCGTTCGGGGCGTCCTGAAGGCCGTAGGGGGCGACGATCTCGAGGCCGTTGGCCAACCGAACGGTGCCAGCTGTCCTGGCCACGACGGCCATATCGATCCCAGCATCGATTCTCTTCGCCATCGATAAAACACCGAAGGTGGCGCCGACATCGATGGGCTCGACGTCGTCGTAGACATGAATGATGAAGTTAGTTGACGGCATAATACGGCTCCCTTGATCTAAGAAACATTCTCCTAAAAAGTATCTCATATGGAAACTTAGTTGACAATAGCGAGGATTTGCCCAATCGTAGGGGCCACGAAGAGGCGTTCTAAAGCCCTGCGTCTGTCAACATGGAGGAAACATATGGCTACATTGGAAGTCGTCAGCGGGGCCGACCGTGCGTCGCCTGCAAACCTACGTCACATCGTTCTCGCAAGCGTCCTTGGCACCACGGTCGAGTGGTACGACTTCCTGATCTATGGGGTCGGAGCCGCGCTCGTATTCAACAAGCTGTTCTTTCCTAGCTTTGACCCCTTGGTGGGGACGCTCGCGGCCTTCGGCTCCTATGCCGTCGGGTTCGTGGCGCGGCCGCTGGGAGGCGCGATCTTCGGTCACTATGGCGACCGGTTAGGTCGGAAGGCGATGCTGACCTTGACCATGATCATCATGGGTGGGGGTACGTTTTTGATAGGCTTACTGCCTACCTATGAACAGATCGGAATTTTCGCGCCTGTTCTTTTGATACTCTTGCGGTTGTTGCAAGGCATCGGAATAGGCGGGGAGTGGGGCGGCGCCGTCCTGATGGTGATCGAGAGCGGCGATCCGAAAAGGCGAGGCTTCCTCGGCAGTCTTGTCCAAGTCGGATTTCCGCTTGGAATGGTGCTCGCGACGATCGTTTTTGCGGCTGTATCCAAACTTCCCGAGGGCGACTTCCTTGCCTGGGGTTGGCGCGTTCCCTTCCTGATCAGCTTCTTGCTCGTCGGGGTCGGCATGTTCGTGCGCCTCAAGCTCGTCGAGACGCCGAAGTTTCGTGAAATCCACGACCACGACGAGGTCGCCGAGATGCCAATCTTGGAGGTGCTTCGTAAGGACTGGAAGAATTTCCTGATTGCAGTCGGACTGAAGCTGACCGAGGTTGCTTGGGTCTACATTCTCACAGTGTTCATCGTGTTCTACGCAGCTACTCGGCTCGGTTTGTCACGTTCGATCATTCTCGACGCGGTTCTGTACGCAGCGCTTTTGGAGCTGATAACGATCCCGCTCTTCGGAATTCTCTCGGACAAGATCGGGCGCAAGCCGATGTATGCTGCCGGCGCAATCTTCTCAGCGCTTCTCGCGTTTCCACTGTTCGTGCTTCTGGACACGAAGGACACGATGACGATCACGCTGACCATTGCGGTCGTGATGAGCCTCACTCACGCTCTGATGTTCGGCCCGCAGGCCGCCTTCTTGCCCGAACTCTTCGGCACGAAGGTTCGCTACAGCGGGGCTTCCCTCGGCTGCCAGGTTTCGGCAGCGATCAGCGGCGGGTTCGCTCCGTTGATCGCTACCGCCTTGCTTACTTGGGAGAATGGAACCCGATCCATTTCGCTGTACTTGGTCGGTCTTGCAGCGGTGACGCTTCTGGCCGTGATCGCTTCGAAGGAAACGGCGTTCCGCGACCTCTGAACCACATCATCGGCGACCGACCCGCCACCGGGTCGGTCGCATAAAATCGATTGAGAAAGCTGCTATGTCGACCTTCAACATACTTGTACTTGGAGCCTCCTATGGCTCTCTACTGGCGTCGAAGATCCTTCTGGGCGGTCATTCGGTCAAACTCGTCTGCCTTCCCCAGGAGGCCGATCTGATAAACTCCGAGGGCTTCCGGGTCAGACTACCCGTCCGAGGGCGCGCCGATCCAGTTGAGCTGGACTCTCGACGCCTCCCTGGGCGTGTTTCGGCGACGGGCGCAGGCGGGATCAATCCGCGCGACTACGACCTGGTTGGTCTCGCCATGCAAGAGCCGCAGTACGGCTCGCCCGGTGTTCGAGAACTCATCGATTCGATCGCAAAGTCGGGAGTGCCCTGCATGTCGATCATGAACATGCCGCCGCTCGCCTACATGCGAAGACTCAAAGGCATAGATGCAGGCAGCCTCAAGCCTGCCTACACCGCTCCAGAAGTATGGGACGGATTCGATCCCCGTGCGATCACACTCTGCAGTCCCGATCCTCAGGCCATCCGACCGCCAGGTGAGCAACCGAACGTCCTGCACGTGACGCTGCCCACGAATTTTAAGGTCGCTCGCTTCGATTCCGAGCGAGGCAACGAGATCGTGAGGCGGTTGGAGAAGGAGATCGACGCGGCTCGGTTCGACACGCCGGAAGGAAAAATCAAGTTGCCGGTCAAGCTTCGCTTTTATGATTCGGTCTTCGTGCCTCTCGCCAAGTGGGCGATGTTGATGGCGGGAAACTACCGTTGCATCACCGAAGGCGGAATGCGCACGGCCGCGGAGGCAGTCCATAGCGATCTCGAAGCCTCCCGCTCGATCTACGATTTCGTCCTCGACGTGTGCGTTGCGCTCGGTGCGACGCGGGGCGAACTCGTCCCGTTCGAAAAATATGCGGCGGCAGCAGCCGAACTCTCTCGGCCGGCTTCTGCCGCCCGCGCGCTTAATGGCGGCGCCCGCAACATCGAGCGTGCCGACAAGTTGGTTCAACTCGCGGCTCGACAAGTTGGAATGCGACACCCGGTCCTGGATGGAATAGTCGATCTCGTGGATCGCCGGCTCCAGGCCAATCGGAAAGCGGTTAGCTCTGCCGCTTAGAGCAGCGTATCAGCTCACACGGCGTTACATCATTGGTCATGGCGGGCGGAACTCGATTCCGGCCACGTCGATCGACCGTGTAGAGGAGCATCGATGGCTCGGACTCTGGTTTTTGAGAAACTGTTTTCCAGTTTAACTATCTACACGAAGACAGTCGAACGGCGCAGATCATGATCCGTCAACTCGAGGCGGCTTGATCGCCGCTGGTAGGTGATTAATCATCCACGATTGGATCTGGAGCGACAGCAGACTTCGAACTCGCGTTTGCGGCTTATGCCCGGTCCATCACCGATACGGAAAGATAAACAACCATGAAGACCTTCGCTCTCTCGGTCGCGCTGTCAGTGGCCGCAATTGGCCTCGTCTCGCCGGCATCGGCCCAGGTGAACACGAGCGGCTATTACGTGCCGGTAAAGCTGGCAGAAAAGGCGGCGGAAGCCGCTTTGAAAGCGTGCGCCGACCGTGGATATCCGGTGAACGCATTCGTCGTCGATACGTCGGGCCTGGTGATTGTCCACCTCCTGGGCGACCACGCGACCGTGCACCCGAAAGATTCTGCCTTTCGCAAGGCCTACACGGTAGTGACCATGGGCCCGATCTTCGGATTGGAG
>Ga0157378_10001831_pt1 | contig 19093 bp, 16 predicted proteins | sample M65metaG_FD_115309 | JGI IMG/M metagenome (GOLD analysis project Ga0157378, IMG submission 115309) | Miscanthus rhizosphere microbial communities from Kellogg Biological Station, Michigan, USA - M6-5 metaG | ecosystem: Host-associated > Plants > Roots > Rhizosphere > Soil | place: USA: Michigan...
CTCCTTCCGACTCGGTGAGAAACGAAAGGCGCACCATCCCCGGAGCCGAGCACCGGGTTGCTTGGTGAGCGCAGGACGCGCGAACCTAGCAACAGTCCGAGCGTAGCGAGGTGAGCGTATCGATTCGACTCAGTGAGAAGCGAAATGGGCGCGCGCTCGAACGCCCGGAGCAGGATGCGCAGGGCCGGGTTGCTTGGTGAGGCCTGGAAGGCCGAGCCTAGCAACAACCCGAGCGCAGCGAGCTGAGCATCTCCTTCCGACTCGGTGAGAAACGAAAGGCGCACCATCCCCGGAGCCGAGCACCGGGTTGCTTGGTGAGCGCAGGACGCGCGAGCCCAGCAACAGTCCGAGCGCAGCGAGGTGAGCATGTCCGTTCGACAAAGTGGGAAAGCGAAAGTCCACTTTTACCGTCCAGCTGCCCGCCTCAGCCACCGATCGGCATTGAAATTTCTTCGCCATGCCCGATCATGCGACAATGCAAGATCGCAATTCACCGCCCGGTCGTGCTTGACGACGGCGGCACTCATATCCGAGGTCTACGATGCCCAGGTTCCTGATTCTGCTTGCGCTCGCTCTGGGCGCTTCCGGCGCGCGCGCGGCGAATGTCGATGCCGCGCCGCAGGCCGTGCGCGATGCGCTGCACACGATCGTGCCGAAAGCGCCGATCGAATCGATCGTGCCGGCCTCGATACCCGGCTTCTACGCGGCGATCGTCGAGGGCCATGTGCTGTACGTCAGCGCCGATGGCAAGTACCTCATCGATGGCACGGTCGTGGACGTAGCGCGCCGCGTCGACATCAAGGACGACCAGTTGTCCGGGCTGCGCCGCGAAGGCATCGCGAAGATCCCGCACGACAAGCGCCTGGTTTTCGCGCCGCCGCATCCAAAATACAAGGTCACGGTATTCACCGACGTCGACTGCCCGTATTGCCGCCAGTTCCACAAGCAGATCGCCGACTACAACCGCCTCGGAATCGAAGTCGACTATGTGCTGTTTCCCCTGACTATCCACCCCGGTGCCGACAAGAAGGCCGAAGCGGTGTGGTGCGCGCCGGATCGCAACAGCGCTTACACGGCGGCGATGAACGGCGAGACGGTGCCGAGCAAGACCTGCAACAACCCAATCAAGGAGTTGACCGGCCTGGCCATGGGCATGGGCCTGAGCGGCACGCCGGCGATCGTCGCCGACGACGGCTCGCAACTTGGCGGTTATGTGCCGCCGGAGGACCTGGCGCAGCGGCTGGACACGATCGCCGCGCGCAAGGCGCCGAACTGACGGAACCAATGGCGGCACGGCGGGTCTGATCAGGCCGTCACGCGGAGTGAATGGGACATGCTGAAAAAGATCTTGTTGCTGTTGGGACTGGCTGCCGCGGCGGGCTCGGCCTGGGCCGACGATGCGGAAAAGACTGTGCGCGAGGCACTGCACTCGATGCTGCCGCAGGTCAAGATCGACCACGTGGTGAAATCCGACGTGCCGGGCTTCTACGAGGTGATCGTCAGCGGCCAGGTCGTGTACGTCAGCGCCGACGGCAAGTACTTGCTGCAGGGCAATCTATATGACGTGCCCCAGAAGACGGATTTGACCGCGCTGCGTGTGGCGAAGCTGCGTGCCGCCGCGCTGGCCACGCTGCCGGATGCAAAGCAGATGGTCTTCGCGCCGGAACATCCGAAGCACACGGTGACCGTGTTCACCGATGTCGACTGTCCGTTCTGCCGCCAGTTCCACAAGCAGATCGACGAATACAACCGTCAGGGCATCGCGGTGAAATACGTGCTCTATCCGCTCGACATCCATCCGGGCGCGGACAAGAAGGCCGTGGCCGTCTGGTGCGCCGCCGACCGCAAGGCGGCTTACACCGCGGCGATGAACGGCGCCGACCCCGGCGCGGGCACCTGCCCGAACAATCCGGTTGCCGAGACCAAGGCCTTCGGCATTTCGCTCGGCATCAACGCAACGCCGACCGTGCTTGCCGAAGACGGTACCCGCATCGACGACGGCCATGCGGCGAATCCCGCTGCGCTGGCCAGCGAACTGGATCGTCTCGCCGCGCAGCGCGCCAAGCCGGTCGCCGCGCGCTGAGCCGCTGCAATACCGCCCCAGAGCATTTTCCGAAGGCGCGAAGGCGCGAGCTTGCAGCTTTGCGATCTTCGCGCCTTCGCTTGAAACCCAGCCTGCGACCGCGGCAATGCAGGCGCAATTGGCCAGCGGCGACGGCGATCCGCTAAAATAGCGGCCCCTCCCGAACGCGTCTGCGCGCTCGCCATGATTTTTCTCGATGGGCTTCCGGCCCTGTCCGCGTTTCGCCTGGAGCGATTGAACCGCGAACTGCAGCGCCTGGTGCGCGGCGCGCGCCTGCGTGCGACCTGGCACGTCTACTTCGTTGCTGCCGCGGACGAAGCGGCGCTCGACCGCGAACGCCTCGCGGCGGTGCTGCGCGCCGGCGGCGTGATGAGCAAGCCGGCCACGCTGTGGGTCGTGCCGCGGCTCGGCACGATTTCGCCCTGGTCGTCGAAGGCGACCGACATCCTGCACGAGTGCGGCATCGCCGTGCAGCGCGTCGAGCGCGGCATGGCGTGCGTGATCGATCATGCGCCGGGGCCGAACACCGAGCTGTGGTCCGCGTTGAGCTCGGTGTTGCACGATCCGATGACCCAATCGGTGCTGACCACGCTGGATCAGGCCGACGCGTTGTTCGAGGTTGGTGCGCCGGCGCCGTTGCAGCGCATCGCGCTCGGCGCCGATCCGGCCGCCGCGCTGAAGGAAGCGAACCGTCGCCTCGGGCTGGCGCTGGCGCGCGACGAGATCGAATACCTGGCCGCGCGCTACGCCGAACTCGGCCGCGATCCGTCCGACGCGGAACTGATGATGTTCGCGCAGGCCAATTCCGAGCATTGCCGGCACAAGGTATTCAACGCGAGCTGGACGATCGACGGCCGCGCACAGGAGCGCTCGCTGTTCGCGATGATCAAGAACACGCATGCGCTCGCGCCGCAGTTCACGCTGTCGGCCTATCACGACAATGCGGCCGTGATCGAGGGCAGTCAGGGCAAGCGCTTCTTCGCCGATGCGCAAAGTGGAAAATACGGCATTGTGGAAGAATCCATTCCGTATGCGATCAAGGTCGAGACGCACAACCATCCGACCGCGATCGTGCCGTTCCCCGGCGCATCGACCGGCGCCGGCGGCGAGATCCGCGACGAAGGCGCGACCGGCCGCGGCGGCAAGCCGAAAGCCGGCCTGACCGGTTTCAGCACGTCGTATTTGCGCATCCCGGAGCTGCCGCGGCCGTGGGAGAAGGCGCGTCCGCTGCCGCCGCGCATGGCGACCGCGTTCGAGATCATGCGCGACGGTCCGCTCGGCGCCGCGGCCTTCAACAACGAATTCGGCCGGCCGTGCCTGGGCGGCTATTTCCGCACGTTCGAGGCGGATGCGGGCGGCACGCTGCGGCGCGGCTACGACAAGCCGATCATGATCGCCGGCGGCCTGGCCAACCTGCGTTCTCCACATGTGGAAAAGCGCGCATTGCAGGCCGGCGATGCCGTGATCGTGCTCGGCGGCCCGGCCATGCTGATTGGCCTCGGCGGCGGCGCGGCGTCTTCAGTCGCTGGCGGCGACAGCTCGGCGGAGCTGGATTTCGCCTCGGTGCAGCGCGACAACGCCGAGATGGAGCGGCGCTGCCAGGAAGTGATCGACCACTGCTGGGCGCTCGGCGAGGCCAATCCGATCGTCAGCATCCACGACGTCGGCGCCGGCGGCCTGTCGAACGCCATTCCGGAAATCCTCAACGATTCGCACGTCGGCGGCCGCATCGAGCTGCGCGACATCCCGTCCGACGATCCGCACCTGTCGCCGATGCAGATCTGGTGCAACGAATCCCAGGAGCGCTACGTGCTCGGCTTGCGCGCCGCGGATGTCGAACGCTTCGACGCGATCTGCAAGCGCGAGCGTTGTCCCTATGCGGTGGTTGGCGCAGTCACTGCCGAGCGCCGGCTGCAGCTTTCCGACTCCCGCTTCGAAGCTGCCGATCCGACGCACTTCCCGATCGACCTGCCCATGGACGTGCTGTTCGGCAAGGCGCCGAAGATGCAACGCGACACCACGCGCAAGCCGCAGCGCCTGGACATCGTGCCCGACCTCGACGGCATCGTGCTGGAAGAGGCGATCAAACGCGTGCTGCGCCTGCCGGCAGTCGGCAGCAAATCGTTTCTGATCACGATCGGCGACCGCAGCGTCGGCGGTTTGTCTGCGCGCGATCAGATGGTCGGGCCGTGGCAGGTGCCGGTGGCCGACTGCGCGGTGATGCTGAGCGACTTCAGCGGCTATCGCGGCGAAGCGATGGCGATGGGCGAGCGCACGCCGCTGGCGCTGCTGTCCGCGCCGGCCTCCGCGCGCATGGCGATCGGCGAGGCGATCACGAACCTGGCCAGCGCGCCGGTGGCGGCGCTGAACGAGATCAAGCTGTCGGCGAACTGGATGGCGGCGGTGTCGCATCCGGGCGAGGACGCGGCGCTGTTCGACGCGGTGCGCACGGTCGGCATGCAGCTTTGTCCACAATTGGAGATTTCCATTCCGGTCGGCAAGGATTCGCTGTCGATGCAGACCGTATGGCAGGCCGACGGGCGCGAGCACAAGACCGTGGCGCCGGTGTCGCTGATCGTGTCGGCGTTCGCACGCGTGTCCGACGCGCGCCTGGCGCTGACGCCGCAGCTGCGCCTGGACGAGGGCGACAGCGAGCTGTGGCTGCTCGATCTGGGCGTGGGCAAGAACCGGCTCGGTGGCTCGGCGCTGGCGCAGGTGTTCAACCGCGCCGGCGGATTGCCGCCGGACCTGGACGACGCCGACCTGCTGAAGCGCCTCTTCGCCGCGATCCAGACGGCGAACGAGCGCGGCTTGCTGCTCGCCTACCACGACCGCGCCGACGGCGGTGCGATCGTGACGCTGGTCGAGATGGCGCTGGCGAGCCGTTGCGGGCTCGATCTGGAACTCACCGGCTGGGCTGAGAACACGTTGTCGGCGCTGTTCTCGGAGGAACTCGGCGCGGTCGTGCAGATCCGCGCCGGCCAGCGCGAGGAATTCCAGAAGCTGCTGGTCGAGCATGGTCTGGCCGGCTGCGCGCATTTCGCCGGCAATCCGCACGCGCGCAAGCGCGTCAAGCTGTGGCTCGGCGGCGAGGCGATCGCGCGCTGGCCGTGGTCCGACCTGATGCGCGCGTGGTCGGAAACCAGCTTCGCGATGCAGCAGCGCCGCGACAATCCGGACAGCGCGCAGGCCGAATACGATTGGCGCTGCGACGACGACGACGACGGCATCACGCCGAAATTGACGTTCGATCCTGCGCAGGACATCGCCGCGCCGTTCATCGCGAAAGGCGCGCGGCCGAAAGTGGCGATCCTGCGCGACCAGGGCGTCAACGGCCAGATCGAGATGGCCGCGGCATTCACGCGCGCCGGCTTCGACGCCTACGACGTGCACATGACCGACCTGCAGAGCGGGCGGCGCCGGCTCGACGAATTCGCCGGCTTCGCCGCGTGCGGCGGTTTCTCCTACGGCGACGTGCTCGGCGCCGGCCGCGGCTGGGCCACCTCGATCCTGTTCAACGAACGCCTGCGCGAGCAGTTCGCGGCATTCTTCGCGGATCCGAAAAAGTTCGCGCTCGGCGCGTGCAACGGCTGCCAGATGATGGCGGCGTTGAAGGACATCATCCCGGGCGCCGCGCGCTGGCCCACGTTCGAGCGCAACGCGTCGGAACAGTACGAGGCGCGCGTGGCCACGCTCGAGGTGCTCGAATCGCCGTCGATCTTCCTCAAAGGCATGGCCGGTTCGCGCATCCCGGTGGTCGTCGCGCACGGCGAGGGCCGGGCCGCATTCGGCGACAGCGGCGACATCAAGAAGGCCAACCCGTGCGTGCGCTACGTCGACAATAACGGCAAGGCGACGGAAAACTTCCCGCTCAACCCGAACGGTTCGCCCAAGGGCGTCACCGGCTTCACCGCGGCCGACGGCCGCGTCACGATCCTGATGCCGCATCCGGAACGCGTGTTCCGCAGCGTGCAGCTGTCGTGGGCGCCGCGCGAGTGGGGCGAGGATTCGCCGTGGATGCGCATGTTCCGCAACGCGCGCGTCTGGATCGGTTAGGTGCGTCTGTCAGCGTTGCAGCGTTTTTTTCTGGGCGCACTGCTGTGGCTGCCGCTGGCATTTTTTCTCTGGTTTGCGTTTGCGGCTGCGCTCGCCTGGCCGGTGATCGCGCTGGCGCGGCCGCTGCTGCTGCACGGCTGGCCGACGCTGTTCACCTCGATCGTGCAGGGTGCCGACCTGCTCGACAGCCAGGGGCATGTGCTGGCGCATCCGATGTATCTGATGCAGATCGGCAGCGGCGTGCTGGTCGACGTCGCGCCCGCCGGCGCGCCGGCGCGGTTCGGTTTCGTTGAACCTGTGGTCAATCCGATGGTCTACGGATATGCACTGCCGTTGTTCCTCGGGCTGGTTCTGGCGACGCCGCTGACGTGGCGGCGCCGGCTGGCGCAGGTCGCGCTGGGCGCCGTGCTGATCTGCTGCGCGCAGGCATTCGGTGTCGTTGCCGAAAGCCTGAAGAGCGTCTGTCTCGACGCCGGCCCGGCAGGGATCGAGGCGGCGCAGCGTGCCGGCGTGTCGCTGGAAGCGATTGCGCTTTGCTATCAGTTCGGTTATCTCATCCTGCCGGCGCTGCTGCCGGCAGCGCTGTGGATCGTGCTCAATCGATCCTTCATCGAGACGCTCGCGCGCCCTGCCGGTATGGAACCTGCAGGGGCGGTCGGGGTCGAAACGCCACATTCCGGGGTTCGCTAGTGTCCTGTCTCACGAGTAACGCAAAGGAATTCCGGATGGATTTCGTCGCGAGACAAGGCGCGAGGAGGAGTCGTAGCGGCGCTACGGCGACGACGAGCAACGCGGTATCGCGGCGAAAGACGCCGGAATTTTTTGATGGTATTCGTGAGACAGGACACTGACGTATGGCTGCCGTTCCAGGTTCCGACAATTCGCTGCAGCCGTTCGAGCCTGGCGCGCTGGATGAGCGCATCTGCGAGCACCTGGTTGCGCGCGGTCGCCTGAAAGAGGCGGACCTTGCGCGCGCGCGGCGCCTGCACGAGGAAAGCGGCGAAGGCAATCTGGTGCCGTTGCTGACGCGGCTCGGTCTGGTGTCCGAACGCGAGATGGCCGACGCCTTGTCCGAAGTGATGGGGCTGCCGCTGATCACCGCGAAGGAATTTCCGGAGACGCCGCCGCAAAACGTCGCGATGTCGATCCGCTTCCTCAAACAGCACCACATCGTGCCGATCGCCGAGACCGACACGGCGGTGACCTGGGTCGTCGCCGATCCGGCCGAAACGTATCCGATCCAGGCGGTGGAGCTGGCCACCGGCAAGCTGGCCGAGGTGAAGGTCGGTTTTCGCTCCGAGATCGACGACCTGATCGAACGCTTCTACGGCCAGGGCCGCTCGGCGATGGGCACGATCGTGGAGAATCTCTCCGACGAAGCCACGCGCAGCGAAGACGACATCGAGCATCTGCGCGATCTGGCTTCCGAAGCGCCGGTCATCCGCCTCGTCAACCTGGTGATTCAGCGCGCGGTCGAACAGCGCGCGTCCGACATCCACATCGAGCCGTTCGAGAATCGCCTGAAGGTGCGTTACCGCGTCGACGGCGTGCTGCAGGAAGTCGAGTCGCCGCCGGCGGCGTCGACCGCGGCGGTCATCTCGCGCGTCAAGATCATGGCGAAGTTGAACATCGCCGAGCGTCGTCTGCCGCAGGACGGCCGCATCATGCTGCGCGTGCAGGGCAAGGAACTCGACTTGCGCGTCTCCACGGTGCCGACCTCGTTCGGCGAATCGGTGGTGATGCGTATCCTCGACCGCGAATCGATCGTGTTCGATTTCCACACGCTCGGTTTCACCGACCAGTTCCTGTCGCAGTTCATGCGCGTGCTCGAGCTGCCGCACGGCATCCTGCTCGTCACCGGCCCGACCGGTTCGGGCAAGACCACCACGCTGTATACCGCGTTGTCCAGGCTCAATACGCCGGACGTCAAGATCATCACGGTCGAGGATCCGGTCGAATACCAGATCGAGGGCATCAACCAGATCCAGGCGAAACCGGCGATCGGCCTGGACTTCTCGCACGCGCTGCGTTCGATCGTGCGTCAGGACCCGGACATCATCATGATCGGCGAAATGCGCGATCTGGAAACCGCCAAGATCGCGATCCAGTCGGCGCTGACCGGACATCTGGTGTTGTCCACGCTGCACACCAACAACGCCGCCGGCGGCGTAACGCGCCTGCTCGACATGGGCGTGGAGGATTACCTGCTCACCTCGACCGTGAACGGCATCCTGGCGCAGCGCCTGGTGCGCCGCCTGGACAAGGAGCACGCCGAGAAATACGAGGCGCTGCCCGAGGTGGTGGAGGAATTCGGCCTGCGCCGCTTCCAGCCCGAAGGAAAAGTGGAATTGTATAAACCGATGCCGTCGGCGCTCACTGCGACCGGCTATCACGGCCGCACCACGATCATGGAATTCCTGGTGATGAGCGACCCGCTGCGGCGCCTGGTCATGCAGCACGCCGACATGGGCAAGATCGAGGAACTCGCGCGCGCCGAAGGCATGCGCACGATGTACGAAGACGGCCTGGTCAAGTCGCTCGCCGGCACCACGACCATTGAGGAAGTGTTGCGCGTGACGTCGGAGAGCTGAGTGGGAACGGGAAACAGGGAACGGTAGAGCTTCGCCACTGTCTGATGCAAGGCCAATGAATTCGATTCGCAACACGATCCAGCCAACGACAAGTCACGTGCACTGCGGCGCGCGCTTGTTCCGTTCCCTGTTCCTTGTTTCCTGTTCCGCGCTCTGATGGCTCTTTACCGCTACAAGGCAGTCACGCCCTCCGGCGAGGTCCTCGAAGGAACCATGGAGGTCGCCTCGAACGACGAGGTGATCAGCAAGCTTCAGGACGCCGGCAACATCCCGCTGGATGTGCGCGAAGCCGGTGGCGCCGGCGGCGGCAGCGCGTTTGGCGGCTTGTTCAAGCGCAGCGCGATGAGTGCAACGCAGGTGCTGCAGTTCACGCAGCAGCTGTCGACACTGCTCGGCGCCGGACTGCCGCTGGATCGCGCGTTGCAGGTGGTGCTGGAACTGCCCGAGGCGGAGAAGGCGCGGCGCATCATCGAACGCGTGCGCGATACCGTGCGCGGCGGTGCCTCGCTGTCGGACGGCCTGGAGGCCGAGCCGGGCGTGTTCTCGAAACTTTACGTCAACATGGTGCGCGCCGGCGAAATCGGCGGCTCGCTCGATCAGACGCTGGCGCGCCTGGCGAACTACCTGGAGCGCTCCAAGGCGCTCAAGGAGAGCGTCGTCAACGCGATGATCTATCCGGCGATCCTGATCGTGATGGTGTTTGCCGCGTTGTTCGTGCTGCTCGTATTCGTGGTGCCGCAGTTCGTGCCGATGTTCAAGGACATGAACGTCGAGCTGCCGCTGATCACGCAGATCGTGTTGTTCGTCGGCATCGGTCTGCGCGACTGGTGGTGGCTGCTCGCGGTCGCGATCGTGATGTCGATCATGGCGTTGCGGCGTCAGCTGTCGGACCCGGCGCGACGCTTGGGTTTCGACGCCTGGCTGCTGCGCGCGCGCGTGATCGGGCCGCTGGTTTCCAAGCTCGAGACTGCGCGTCTGGCGCGTACACTGGGAACTTTGCTCAAGAACGGCGTTCCGTTATTGACCGCGCTCGGCATCGGACGCAACGTGCTCGGCAATTCGGCGCTGGCCGAAAGCGTGGACAAGGCGAGCGAGGAAGTGAAGACCGGCGGCGGCCTGGCGTTCTCGCTGGCACACGGCAAGCGCTTCCCCAAGCTCGCGATCCAGATGATCAGCGTCGGCGAGGAATCCGGCGCGCTCGACGACATGCTGCTGAAGGTCGCCGATACGTTCGATGTCGACGCCAAGAACACCGTCGACCGCATGCTTGCCGCGCTCGTGCCCGTGATGACCGTGATCATGACCGGCGTGGTCGGATTCATCATGATGGCGATCCTGGTGCCGATCATGAGCGTCAGTGGTTCCATTCAATAGAAGGCCTGATATGAAAAACTATACGAAGCTGCCGCAGCGCCGGCAGCGCGAACTCAAGATCAGCGGCGCCAACGGCTTCACGCTGATCGAAATGGTGATGGTGATCGCGCTGATCGGTATCGTCATGAGCGTGGTCGGCAGCTACGCCGTGCAGCGCTTCAACCAAGGCAAGTACAACGCCGGCAAGGCGGCCGTGCATTCGATGGACATGAAGGTGCAGGCGTACATGCTCGACAACGGCGGCGCGCCGGCCAGCCTGAACGATCTGACTACGCGCCCCGGCAACGCCAAGAACTGGAATGGCCCGTACGCGAAGCCCGGCGACCTGAACGATCCGTTCAATCATCCGTATCTGTACAAGCTGCCGGGTGCGCATGGCGAATACGACATCATCTTCCTCGGCAAGGACGGCAAGGAAGGCGGCGAGGGCATGGACAAGGACTACGGCAACTGGGAATGAAGTCACCGCACGCGGTGCTGGAGGCGAAGGTTGTTGAAGTTGCGAAATGGAGCGCTGTCGCAAGCCGGCCCTCACTCCGTGCCCTCTCCCGCGAGCGGGAGAGGGGGAGTGATCGTCGCGCGTCGCGCGACAACGGTTTTTCAGAGGAGCGGCGGCTTCAGTCTGATCGAGCTGGTCGCCGTGCTGGTGCTGGTGGGGATCGCGCTGAGCCTGGTCTCGCTGGCGTTCACCAAGAGTCTCGACAACGCCAAGGTGCAGGCGGCGAGTCGCGACCTGGTCGCCGCATTGCGCTACACGCGCGGCCAGGCGATCGTGAAGGGTGAGCAGACCGCGCTCGACCTCGACCTGCAGAACAACACTTATCAGGCGCCCGGCAAGGCGCTGGTCAAGCTGCCGGCGCAGATGCGCATGACGCTGCTCACCGCCGAGAGCGAGCAGACCAGCGCCACCTCGGGGCGCATCCGCTTCTTCGCCGACGGCGGTTCAACCGGCGGCCACATCTCGGTGTTCATGGGTCAGCGCGAATGGCGTATCAACGTCAGCTGGCTGACCGGCCAGGTGGTGCGCGAAGAAGTCGCCGCGCGCTGATCCATATTTGTGGATAAAGGAACTTCTGTACCGATCATGCCGCGCCCGCGAATGCCAATCCGCACACTGCCTGCCCGTCAGCGTGGTTTCACGCTGATCGAGCTGGTCGCCGCGTTCGTGATCTTCGCGCTGGGCTTCGGCGTGTTGTTGCAGATCCTGTCGACCTGCCTGCACTCGACCGCGCAGTCGGCCGACTACACGCGCGCGGCGCTGCTGGCGCAGTCGCTGCTCGATCCGGTCGGCGTCGGCGAGCCGCTCGGCGAGGGCAGCAGCGGCGGACGGTTCGACGACAAGTACACCTGGCAGCTGCGTGTGGCGAAGATCGATCCGCCCGAACCGATCGCGGCGGTCGGCCTCGCGACACCGGCCGGCGCGGCCGGCGGCGGGCAGCTCGCCGTGAGCGATCTGAGTCCGTCGAACATCGATCTGTATCAGCTCGAACTCGTGGTCAGCTGGGGCAGCTACTACATGAGCCATAGCGCTCGCTTCGTCACGCTGCGCGCGATGACGCCGGACGCCAACGCCAACGGCTTCCCGCTGTCCGCGCCTACCGCCGGGCAGCGCAAGCAGTGAGCGGCGACATGTCCATGCCATGCCGCGCACGCGGCTTCACGCTGCTCGAGGTATTGCTTGCGGTCATGCTGCTGGCGCTGCTGATCGGCGGCGCCTACGGCGGCATTCGCGCCGCGGCCAGCGCGATGCGCGCCGGCGAAGCGGCGATCGACCGCACCGATCGGCTGCGCACCGCGCAGGAATTCCTGCGCCACCAGCTCAGCCGCATGCTGCCGCTGGTGTGGGCGAGCAACGAATCGAACGGCCAGACCTACGTGTTCGAGGGCAATGATCACTCGATGCGCTTCGTCGCGCCGATGCCGGGCTATCTGAGCAAGGGCGGCCCGTACGTGCAGACGCTGGAACTCGTGCGTGGCAAGGACGGTCTGCAGTTGCAGTTCTCCGACGCGATGCTGAACGGGTTCGAAGTGGAAAAGGCAAAAAGTAGCAATGTGGAACCGGTGCTGCTGCTCGATCGCATTCGCAGCGGCCGCTTCCTGTACCGCACGCTCGACGAGCAGGGCAAGCTGACCGACTGGAGCAGCAGCTGGCCGGACCCGGGCGTCACGCCGCTGGTGGTGCGCATCGACCTGACCATGCAGCCCGGCGTGCAAGTGCCGTGGCCGGTGCTGGACGTGCCGATGATGCTCAACGCCGGCGCGGTGCGCCCCGGTCTGCGCGGGCCGGTAATCCGCGCCAACGGCGGGGCGCCGCAGTGAAGCGCGTCGGTCCACGCCGGCAGCGCGGCGTCGCGATGATCCTGGTGATCTGGGTGATCGCGCTGATGACGGTGCTGCTCGGCAGCTTCGCGCTGATCGCGCGCACCGAGAACCTGCAGTCGCGCCACATGTTCGATACGACCGCGGCGCGCTACGCCGCCGAGGCGGGTTTGGAGCGCGCGGTATACGAGTTGCGCCGGCCCGATCCGCTCACGCGCTGGTCCGGCGACGGCCGTCCGTACGAATTCCAGTTCGACAACGCGCTGGTGCATGTCGAGCTGACGGATGAGTCCGGCAAGATCGACCTCAATTCCGCCGGCGACGACATCCTGCAACAACTGTTCGTCTCGGTGGGGTTGACCCTGGATCAGGCCACCGCGTTGTCCGATGCGATCCAGGATTGGCGCGACCCGGACGATCTGGTGCGCCCGCACGGCGCTGAAGCGCCCGAGTACAAATCCGCGGGACGTTCGTATGTTCCGCGCAATGCGCCGTTTCAGACCGTATCGGAAGTGCAGCAGGTACTCGGCATGAACTACGAGTTGTATTCGCGCATCGAGCCGGCGATCACGATCTATGCCGGCGGCGCCGAACCGAATGCGGCCTATGCGCCGTGCCAGGCATTGCTCTCGCTGCCGGGCATGACCCCCGAGTTGGCCCAGCAGATCCTGCAGCAGCGCCAGCAGATTCCCGCCGGGCAGATCGGCGTGACCGGACTGACCACGCCGAACGGGCTGCCGATCGTGGCGAATGGCGGCGGGAACACGTACACTGTGAAATCCCGCGCCACGCTCGCCAACGGCGCCAGCGCCGTGCTCGACGCAAGCATCCGCATCGGCGGCGTGGGCGCAGCCGGCAAACCGTACACCGTGCTGCGCTGGCGCGACGACGACGAAGGCGCCGCCGCTGCGCAAACGTGCGGCGGCAGCCCAGCACTGGGCGGTCGCGGACCGGCACCGCGAAAAACATGAAGCGGCTCTTCGCAGCCGCACACTTGCAAGTGTTCCGATGACAGTAACTGAGGCAATCGACATTCAGCTCGCCCGCCTGCGGACGCGCTACGCCAGAACGCCGATACCGCGATTCTTCTCGTGGTGGGGACGCGAGCTGGTCGCGCTGCTGCCGGCGCGCTGGCGCGCGTTGCTGGCCGAGCGTTCCGATGCGCTGCTCATCGAACACGAAGACGGCGCGCTGGTGCTGTGGCGCCAAGCCGGCGAGCGCAGCGCCGAATTGGGGCGCATCGCACTGGCCGAACCGGCCGAAGTGCAGAAATCCACATATGCACAATTGCGCAACGGCATCGACGATCCGAACCTGCCGCAGTTCTTCTGCATCCGTAGCGAGCGCACCTTGCGCCGCTCGATCACGCTGCCGGCCGCGGCCGAGGACAACCTGCGCCAGGTATTGATGTTCGAGATGGACCGGCAGACGCCGTTCAAGGCCGAGCAGGTGTATTTCGACTATCGCGTCGGCGCGCGCACCGCGGCGGATCGCAACCTGCAGGTCGAACTCGTCGTCGTGCCGCGTGCGCAGCTCGACAGCGAATTGGCGGTGCTCGCCGCGAGCGGCGCGCAACTCGACGGCGTGGATTGCTGGCAGGCCGGGTCCGGCAGCCGCCGCGCCGGCCTGAACCTCTTGCCCGCGGAGCGCCGCGTCAAGCGCCGCAACCTGCAGCTGCGCCTGAACCTCGCGCTCGGCGCGGCGGCACTGGTGTTGCTGGTCACGGTGATGCTGCAGTCGCTGGCGAACCGCGAATCGGCGCTCGCGGCGATGACGCAAGAAGTGGAAAAAGCACAAAATGAGGCAAAGCAGGCGACTGCGCTGCGCAAGACCCTGGAGGACACGATCGGCTCGGCCAATTTCCTCAGCCGCAAGAAGCGCGACACGCCGCTGATGGTCGACTTGCTCGACGATCTGACCAAGCGCCTGCCCGACGACACGTACCTGGAACGCCTCAGCGTCGACGACAAGAACCGGATCGAGATGCAGGGCCTGAGCAGCGACGCATCGAAGCTGATCGCGCTGCTGCAGAAGTCCGAAGTGCTGACCAATCCCAGCGTGCAGGGAACGATTCAGCCCGATCCGCGCACGAAGAAGGACCGTTTCAACATCACGCTGGAATTCCGCAGCCTGGCCGAGTCGGACAAGGCGCACGACGGCAAGCCGGCCGAGCACGGCCGCAAGGATGGAGGAGGCAAGAATGCGCCTGCTGCCGGAAGCCCGTAACAGCCGCTTTCTCGCTGTCGTGCTGCTGCTGATCGTGGTCATGATCGGCTACATCGTCGCGGTGCACTGGTGGTTCGTCGCGCCGCACCTGGAGATCGCTGCGCAGATGAACGAGCTGCGCGAGCAGCAGCAGCGCTTCCGCGAGATCGCCGGGCAGCGCGCGCAGATCGAGAAGAAGCTGGCCGAGGTACGCGCGTTCGAGCAGGGCAACCAATCGTTCCTCACCGACGCCGACGCGAACAGCGCGTTCTCCGATCTGACGCAGCGCCTCAAGCAGGCGATCAGTGCGCGCGCCAAGGACGAAAACCGCTGCTCGATCGTGAGCAATTCCAACTACAAGGGCGGCGAAGAAGAAACCTATCAACGCGTCACGATCCAGGTGCGCATGCGTTGCGATCTGGAGCCGCTCGCGGCCATCCTCTACGATCTGGAGAACGGCAATCCCTACCTGTTCGTCGACCAGATGATGATCTCGCGGCAAATGCCAGGCTACGTCGCGCCGGGCGCCAAGACGCCGGCGATGGCGCTGGATATCCGCTTCAACTTGTCCGGCTATCTGCGCAAGCCGGCAAAGGCGGCCGGATGAGCGTGCACGGTGCCAAGTTGTTGACGATCGTGCTCGCGGCGACCTGCGCTGCGCTGCTGCTGCTCGCCTTCGCGCTGCAGATCGGTGTCGGCCGCGGCTACCGCTGGCTGTCGGCCGAGGACGACGCAATCAATCCGGTCGGCGGCGGCGCGGTCGATAGCCAGCCGTTCAAGTTGCCGCCGGAAGCGAACTTCGCCGAAACCACGGCGCGGCCGCTGTTCAACGAAGACCGCAAGCCGACGCCGGACGCGCCGGCCGATGCAGCGCCACCGCCAGCGCCGTCGGCGCCGCTCAACATCAGCTTGACCGGAGTGATCCTCACGCCGCAGCTGCATCTGGCGATGATCCATGACAACACCAAGAACGATCCGTTCTCGGTCAAGGAAGGCATGCCCTTGCCAGGTGATCTGGGTGGCTGGACGCTGACCCGGGTCAAGCAGCGCAGCGCGATGTTCAAGGAAGCTTCGGGCGAGGAAGTCGAAGTGGAACTGACTACCGCGGTTGCCGGTCCAAAGCCCGGCACCCCACCGCGCCCAGGCGGCGCGGCGCCGGTAATGGCGGGAAGTTCGGCGACGCAGTTCGGACCAAGACCGGCTGCCACGCCTGCCACGCCAAAACCGCCGGACGCAGCCCAGGCCGAACAGATGCAGCGCCGCATCGAGGAACGTCGCAAGCAGATGCGCGACGAAGCCGAACGCCTGAAACAGCAGCAACAACCGCAACACTAAAGCAATTCACGGAGTGTCCAAGGTGTCCATACGTCCACACATTGCAAGCTTCGCGCTGCTCGCGGTACTGCTGGCCGGTTGTGCCAGCATCACCGATACCAAGTCGCGCGCCGTGAATGCCGAGCTGGCGCCGACGCCGGCCTCGCCCGACACCGCCAGGCGCATCGAGCAGCATGACGAGGAAGGTCCGATCAACATCAAGGGCGAGGACAAGTCGAAGCGCGCCAAGGCCGAAGTGCAACCGGGCAGCGGCAAGTTCATCGACGAGGCCGCCGCGCGCGCGCCGGTCGCGCAGGCGCTGGCCGGCAATGAAGGTGCGATCACCTTCAATTTTGAAAATACGCCGATCCAGGCCGTGGTGCAGAATATTCTCGGCGCACTGCTCAAGGAGAACTACACGATCGCGCCGACCGTCACCGGTAACGTGACGTTTTCCACATCCAAGCCGATCACGCCCGAGCAGGCGATGCCGATCCTGCAGATGCTGCTGTCGTGGACCAACAACGCGCTGGTGCGCAAGCAGGACCGCTACGAAGTGGTGCCGGTGAAGGACGCGATCCCGGGCAACCTGACACCGCGCATCGCGCCACCGGCGCTGGCAAAAGGCTACGAGGTACGCGTGTTCCCGCTGCGCTACATCGCGGCCACCGAGATGCAGAAGCTGCTCAAGCCGTATGCGAAGGCCGATGCGGTGGTCTCGGCCGACAACGCGCGCAACATGATCGTCATGGCCGGCACCGCCGCGGAGCTGGCTAACTACGAACGCACGATCGGCGTGTTCGACGTCGACTGGCTCAAGGGCATGTCGGTCGGCGTGTACAGCATGCGCAACGTGGAAGTCGCCAAGATCATGCCGGAGCTGGACAAGGTGTTCGGCGCCACCGGTGAATCGCCGCTCGCCGGCATGTTCCGCTTCATTCCGATGGAGACGACGAATTCGATCATCGTCATCACCGCGCAGCCGGAATACCTCAAGCAGGCCGAGACCTGGATGTACCGGCTCGACGTCGGCGTCGGCGAAAACGGCACGCAGCTGTACGTGTACGACGTGAAGAACGTCAAGGCGGTGGAGCTGTCGGATCATCTGAACGCGATCTTCACCGGCCGCAGCACCGGCGCGAGCAGCCGCACCCAATCCGCCGGCGGCGTAGCGCCGGGCCTGCGTCCGGTCAACATCGGCGGACTCGGCGGCGGCGTCGGCGGTGTCGGCGCCGGCACGAATGCCGCGATCGGCGGCATGCAGCAGGGCAAATCGCTCAGCGCGGGCGCGACTGGCACGAACGCGGCGCCTTCGAATCTGAGCACGACCGGCACCGGCGCTCCGGCGGCGGGGCAGAAGGAAACCGACATCCGCATCACGCCGATCGAGGAAAACAACCAGCTGCTCGTGATGGCCACCCCGGGCGAGTGGGATTCGATCGTGTCGGCGATCCATCGTCTCGACGTCTCGCCGCTGCAGGTGCAGATCGAGGCGAAGATCCTCGAAGTCACGTTGACCGGCGACCTGCAGTACGGCGTGCAGTGGTGGCTGTCCGGTCAGATCAACAACAACAATGCCGGTTCCGGCACCGGCGTCCAGTATGCGCCGCCGTATGTCAGCAAGGACGGTTCGCTGGACCGCCACCGCGCCTCGCTCGGCGGCGCCTCGCCGGTGTCGCCGCAGGCCGGCGCCGGATTGTTCTATTCGTTCCTGAACAAGAATTTCCAGGTCGCGCTCGACGCGCTGCAGACCTCCGGCACGACCAAGATCCTGTCCGCGCCGTCGATGGTGGTGCTGAACAATCAGGAAGCGCAAATCAACGTCGGCCAGCAGATCCCGATCTTGTCGACCTCGATCGTCGGCCTCAATTCGACCACGACCACGGCGGTCAACAACAACGCGGTTTCCAACACCGGCATCGGCTCGACGTCGTACATCAACACCGGCGTGATCCTCGACGTCAAGCCGCGCGTCAATCCGGGCGGCCTGGTCTACATGGACATCTCGCAGGAAGTCAGCGCGCCGGGCTCGACCGCCGGCTCGACCACCGGCAATCCGCCGATCAACCAGCGTCAGCTGCAGACCCAGGTGGCGGTGCAGAGCGGCCAGACGGTGTTGCTCGGCGGCCTGATCTCCGAAACCGACACGACCAGCACCAGCGGCCTGCCGTTTCTGTCCAGCGTGCCGTTGCTCGGCAAGTTGTTTGGCAGCACGAACAAGCACCGCGACCGCCAGGAGATCATCGTGCTGATCACGCCGCGCGTGATCACGAATCCGGACGAGGCTCTGGATTTGACGCGTGAGTACGAACAGAAATTCGAGTCGCTCGCGCCGCTGCGCGCCCGTGACGATGCGGCGGCCCAGCCGGCCGCGCCGCCGCGGCCGCTGCCGCCAGCCGAACCGGCGTCGCCGGCAGGAAAACCGAAAGTTGAAGAGGAATAGACCGGTGAAAAGTAAAAAAGTATATTTTGCGTCAATTGCCGCATCGGCATTGCTCGCGCTGTCCGGCTGCATGAGCGGCGTGCAGGGCGGCGGCAAGGACGAAGACAGCGCCGTGGTGCGCACGCGCGCCGTGGAACGTTGGAACCTGCTGATCGCGCACAAGGCGGAAAAGGCCTGGGACTACCTGTCGCCCGGCGCGCGCGAAACGCAACCGCGCGACGCCTACGCCCAGGAAATGAACACGCGTGCCATGCGCTGGACCAGCGTGACCTTCGGATCGCAGGAATGTGACGCAGATACCTGCAAGGTCAGTCTCGTCGTGGGCTACAATCTCGACCTCGGCGGGCTTACCGGCAGGGTAGGCTCGGCGAGTCCGGTTGTTGAAACCTGGATCAAGGTAAAAGGACGCTGGTATTTCCTGCCGGAGCAGTTCCAGCCGACCAAGCTTGGCAAGGATTCCTGAAGTTTTACTTAAACTTGCGTTGGGATTGCATTGCCAGTGGCTTTGTCATAGGATTAGTTCGCTGTTGCCCACCCTGTCCATTGTGGCGTAGGGGACTCGTGCTTTGTGTGCCTTGCCCGAGCGCAGGATGGCGAAAAAGCAAAAAAGCCCTGTGGTCAAATTAGGAGTGTTGTGATGAACAGAAATAGCTTGACGACCGCCGTCATCGCTGGCATCGCCGGCGTTGCGGGCATCGCCAACATGGC
>Ga0157378_10001834_pt1 | contig 19075 bp, 15 predicted proteins | sample M65metaG_FD_115309 | JGI IMG/M metagenome (GOLD analysis project Ga0157378, IMG submission 115309) | Miscanthus rhizosphere microbial communities from Kellogg Biological Station, Michigan, USA - M6-5 metaG | ecosystem: Host-associated > Plants > Roots > Rhizosphere > Soil | place: USA: Michigan...
ACCCGCACTCCCCCGGCCAGGTCCGCGCCTTCGCTCCCCTCCGCAACGTCGACGCCTGGTACGAAGCATTCGGCGTGAAGGAAGGCGACGCCGAGTACATCAAGCCCGAGGAACGCGTTCGGATCTGGTAGTTCTTAACCTTGACTCGATAACGAACGGCCACCCGCGAGGGTGGCCGTTTTTGTTGTATCGATCGACGTGACCCCGCGCACGTCCCGCTCGCCATTTGTGCAGATAATTACTGCCCCATGAAAAGCCTCCTGCTCGCGGTCGCGGTGCTCTCGAATCCGATTCTCTTCGTGACCCAGGTGCCGGTCCCGGGCGATTTCACGTCCGTCGCATCCACGTTCGGCAATCAGGTTCCGTCGGTTCAGCAGGCGCCGCGCGGAGGCGATCTTTGGATCCGCTATCCCGACGGCACGACGAAGAACCTCACCCGTGCAGCCGGCTTCGGAACGAGCGGGATGCAGGGGGCCAATGCTATCGCCGTGCGGGAGCCGTCGGTGCACTGGAGCGGCACCAAGGCGCTCTTCAGCATGGCCATCGGCGCGCCAAAACAGCAGTACGTGTGGGAAGACTACGTCTGGCAGATTTACGAGATCACCGGCCTTGGACCGAACGACACGCCGGTCATCAAGAAGATCGCCAATCAGCCCGCGGAGTACAACAACGTCAGCCCGTTCTACGGGACCGACGATCGCATTCTGTTCACCTCCGATCGTCCGCGCAGCGGAGAGAAGCATCTCTATCCGCAACTCGACGAGTACGAAGAGGCTCCCACGGTGACGGGACTCTGGAGCCTCGATCCAACCGGCGATCTGCGCCTGCTCAACCACACGCCGTCGGGGCTTTTCTCGCCGTCGATCGACAGCTTCGGCCGGGTGATCTTTACGCGATGGGATCACCTGCAACGCGATCAGCAGGCCGACACCGATGCCACCGAGGGCGGGACGTACGGGACGTTCGACTACGCGGATGAATCGGCGAATGCGGCGCGCGGAACCGGCGTCGAGATCTTCCCGGAGCCGCGCAGTTCACGCACCGATCTTCTGACAGGCACGAACCTGCAGGGCAACAGCATCAACCACTTCTTTCCGTGGGAGATCAACGAAGACGGCACGTCGGAAGAGACGATGAATCACATCGGCCGCCACGAGCTGCACAGCTACTTCGACAAGAGCATGAACGGCGACAGCGGCGTGCGCGAGTTCATCGCCGCGTCGAGCGGCCGCATGAACCCGAACGAGGTCGAGAACCTCTTCCAGCTGCACGAGGACCCGGCCCATCCCGGCGTCTACTTCGCCGTTGACGCGCCGGAGTTTCAGACGCACGCCTCCGGACAGATCGTCCGCTTCGGCGCCGAGCCCGGACTGGTTGCCGACAAGATCACGGTCACTTACATCACACCGCACTCGACGCGCGACGTGATCGACGGAACGCCGCCAGCCGACGCCTCGGGACACTACCGCGATCCTCTCCCACTTGCCGACGGCACGCTGCTGGCCGTGCACACCAGCGAACTGCGAGGCGACGTCAACGATGGGACGCGCAATGCTCCGAAGTCGCGCTACGCCTTTCGCATCCGCGCACTCGTATCGCAGAGCGGCGTCTACGTTCCCGGCGACCTGCTGACCTCCGGCATTCAGGGCAGCGTTTCGTACTGGGATCCGGATGAGCTGGTGACGTGGTCCGGGACGATGTGGGAGCTGAATCCGGTGGAGGTTCGCGCGCGTCCGCGCCCGGCGCTCCGTACCACTGCACTCGAAGAGCCGGAAGCGAAGATTTTCCGCGATGAAGGTGTCGATCCCGCCGCCTTCCGCGCTTACCTCGCCGCGCGCGGCCTGGCCCTCATCGTCAGCCGCAACGTCACCTCGCGCGATGCCGCCGACAAGCAGCAGCCGTACAACCTCCGTGTCGCCGGCAGCAGCACGCAGAAGACGACGGGCAGCGGCAAGCTCTACGACATCGCCCATCTCCAGCTTTTCCAGGCCGACCAGCTCCGCGGCCTCGGCGGCACCACCTCGCCGAAGGCCGGACGCCGCGTGCTCGCCCGCGCGATGCACGACCCCGCGGTGAAGAACCCGCCCACATCGGGTCCATCCGGCAGCGTCCAGATCTCCGCCGACGGCTCGATGGCGGCACTCGTCCCCGCCCGCCGCGCCATGAGCTGGCAACTGACCGACGGCGTCGGAACACCCGTCGTCCGCGAACGCTACTGGCTCACCTTCCAGCCCGGCGAAGTCCGCGTCTGCAGCGCCTGCCACGGCGTCAACTCGCACGATCAACTCGGCGCAGCAGCCCCGCAGAATTCTCCCGAGGCGCTCAGGACAATGTTGAAGTTCTGGAAGACGTCGACGGAAACTCCGCGGAGGAGAGCAGCGAGGAAGTAGCGTGGGCGAATCTCCACGGTAGCGCCCGCTAACCCTTCCGGCTCACATTTCGCATTCCACCGACTCCGCCCGGATGACGGAGGTGCTCGTGGAACTCTCCCGGCGCAGCTTTCTGAAAGCGACCACGGTCGGCGGCGCGATCGCGCTCGGGTTCGATCTCTCCAAAGCGCAGGCGGAGATGCGGGCCTTCAAGATCTCCCGCACCATCGAGACCCGCAGCATCTGTCCCTACTGCGCGGTGGCGTGCGGGGTAATCATCCACACGCTCGGGGACAAAGCGAAGAACGCCATCCCCGCCGTCGTGCATGTCGAAGGCGATACCGATCATCCCGTCAGCCGCGGAACGCTCTGCCCGAAAGGGATCACTCTCAAGGACGACATCAACAACAAAGACCGGCTGCTGACGCCGAAAGTGCGCAAGCCCGGCTCCGACCATTGGGAAGAGATCAGCTGGAACGACGCCATCGCCCGAATCGCCCGGAACATCAAGACCACGCGCGACCGGACCTTCGTCATCCGCAACGCCAAGGGCGAAGTCGTCAACCGCAATCCCGGCATGGCCATGATCGGCGGCTGCACCGACACCAACGAATTCAACTTCCTGCAGTGGAAGGCCATCACCGCCTGGGGCGTGCCGTACAGGGACACACAGGCCCGGGTCTGACACGGCCCAACGGTGACCAGTTTGGCCACCTCGTTCGGCCGCGGGGCCATGACCAATGGCTGGGTGGACATCAAGAACGCCGACGTGATCCTGGCCATGGGCGGCAATCCGGCGGAGAACCATCCCGTCGGCTTCAAGTGGTTCATGGAGGCGAAGAAGACGCGCGGCGCGAAGCTGGTGGTCGTCGATCCGCGCTTCACGCGCACGGCCGCCGTTGCCGATTTCTATGCGCCCATTCGCCCAGGCTCCGACATCGCCTTCCTCCTCGGGCTGATCCGCTACGCGCTCGAAACCGGCCGCTATCACCAGGACTACGTCCGCATCCACACCAACGGTCCCTACCTGATCAAGAACGACTTCGCCTTTCACGACGGCCTCTTCTCCGGATGGGATGAGCAGAAGAAGCAGTACGCCAAAGACAGCTGGGGCTACGAGGCCGATCCGAAGACGACGAACTACAGCCTCGATCCGACCATGCAAAACCCGCGCTGCGTGCTGCAGCTGCTGAAGGCGCACGTGGCCCGCTACACGCCGGAGATGGTCGAGCGCATCTGCGGCACGCCGCGCGAGAAGTTCCTCAAGGTCGCCGAGATCGTCACCTCCACCGGCAACGCGCCGCGCGCCGGCACGATCACGTACGCGCTGGGATGGACGCAGCATTCGACCGCCGTGCAGATGATCCGCGCCGCGGCGATGCTGCAGCTCCTCCTCGGCAATGTCGGGCGGCCGGGCGGCGGCGTGAACGCCTTCCGCGGACACTCCAACATTCAAGGCGCCACCGACACCGCCGGCACGTTCGAGATCCTGCCGGGCTATCTGAAGACGCCGGAAGGTCCGCTCCAGACGCTCGCCCAGTATTACGAGAAGAACGTTCCCCAGCCGCTCAACAAGCAGCCATGGCCATCGATGAACTACTGGGTCAACACACCCAAATTCATGGTCTCGCTGCTCAAGGCTACCTATGGAAACGCCGCCACGAAAGACAACGACTGGGGCTACGGCTGGTTGCCGAAGGTCGATGGCAATTACTCGTGGATGTACATCTACGACGACATGTACCGCGGCTCGTCGATGCGCGCCGGCGGCAAGGAGCCCGGTCCCGAGGGCTTCATCACCTTCGGGATGAACCCGGTGGCGCTCGGTCCGAACTCGAAGAAGATGATCGCCGCCCTTTCGAAGCTGAAGTGGATGGTGGTCGTCGAAAATGCGGAGACGGAGACGGCCGGCTTCTGGAAGGCGCCGAAAGAGTACGGCGGCGCGCCGGCGGATCAGATCCAGACCGAGGTGTTCCTCCTCCCCGCTGCGAACTTCGCGGAGAAGGATGGCACCTTCACCAACTCCGCGCGCTGGCTGCAGTGGAAGTGGAAGGCGCTCGAGCCGCCGGGACAGGCCAAGAGCGATCAGGAGATTCTGGCGCGCATCTACCTCGCCGTGGCGAACCTCTATCGCACAGAGGGTGGCGTGGTGCCGGAAGCGGTCCTCAACGTGATCTGGCCGTACTCGAATCCCGCCAATCCCGATCTCGCGGAGGTTTTGAAAGAGATGAACGGCAAAGCGCTGGCCGACGTCAAAGACCCGAACGATCCGACCAAAATCGCGCGCACGGCCGGACAACAGATCGACGGATTCGGCCAGCTGCAGGACGACGGCTCGACCATGTGCGGCAACTGGCTGCACTCGGGAGTTTTCACCGAGGCCGGCAACAACGCCCAGCGTCGCAGCACTGCCGACGATCCGAGCGGCCTGGGCATGTATCACAACTGGGCATTCTCCTGGCCGGCGAACCGGCGCGTCATGTACAACCGCGCCTCGGCCGACGAGCACGGCCAGCCGTGGGATCCGGCCCGCGCCGGCATTCGCTGGGATGGCGCGAAATGGGTCGGCGACGTTCCCGACATGAAGCCGGATGCGGCTCCGGGAACCTACGGAGCCTTCATCATGCTCGCCGAAGGCGTCGGAAGGTTGTACGCGCCATCGCTGACCGATGGTCCGTTCCCCGAGCACTACGAAGCGGTGGAAGCGCCGATCGCCAATCCGCTGCACCCGAAGGTCACTTCGAATCCGGCCGCGCTGACGTTCCACTCCGACAAAGATCCGTTCGGGACCGTCGATCAGTTTCCGATCGTCTGCACGACGTATCGGCTCACCGAGCACTTTCACTACTGGACCAAGCACCAGCTCAATGGCGTCCTCAATCAACTGCAGCCCGGCTTCTTCGTGGAGATCCCGGAGCCGCTGGCGGCGCAGAAGGGAATCGCCAACGGCTCGAAAGTGAAGGTGACCTCGGCGCGCGGATCGATCGAAGGGACGGCCATGGTCACGCGGCGGCTGCCGAGGCTGAAGATCGACGGCAAAGAGCTGTGGCACATCGGATTCCCCATTCACTGGGGCTTCGCCGCGGCCAAGGGCCACGAAGGACCGCTGGCGAATTTCCTGACGCCGTCCGCCGGCGACGCGAACACCTGGACGCCGGAGTACAAGGCCTTCCTGGTCCGGCTGGAGAAGGCATGAGCGAACACGGACTCGATATCAAGCGCTCCTCGGCATCGATGTGGGGAACCCGCACCGGCTTGCGCGAAACGCCGGCCGTGGCCAAGTACATCGACACCACCACCTGCATCGGCTGCAAGGCCTGCGAGGCCGCCTGCGTGGAATGGAACGACCTGCGCACCGTGGTCACGCAGCAGGAAGGGACGTATCAAACCCTCCCCGCGCTCGATGCGAATTTCTGGAACCTGATCCGCTTCAACGAGCAGCCAACGTCCGACGACGGCCTGATGTGGCTGATGCGCAAAGACCAGTGCATGCACTGCGCGGATCCCGGTTGCCTCGCGGCCTGTCCCGCGCCGGGCGCGATCGTGCAGTACGGCAACGGCATCGTCGACGTCGATGCGGCGCAGTGCATCGGCTGCGGCTACTGCGCGACCGGCTGCCCGTTCGATGTGCCGAAGTTCTCGAAGACGAGCGGCAAGATGGCCAAGTGCACGCTCTGCGTCGACCGCGTTGAGGTCGGGCTGGAGCCGGCGTGCATCAAGGCCTGCCCCACCGGCTGCCTCCAATTCGGCACCAAGGAAGAGATGGTTGCCCTCGGCAATGCCCGCGTGGCGCAATTGAAGGAGAACGGTTTCAAGGAGGCGATGCTCTATGACCCGCCCGGCGTCGGCGGCACGGGCGTGGTCACGATCCTCGGCCACGGCCATCCGGAGTGGTACGGCCTGCCGGTCGATCCCAATGTGCCGTGGGGCGTTCGCGCCTGGAAAAACATCGTCCGTCCGTTCGGTGTCATCGCCGCGTTCGCCGCGGTGATCGGCACGTTCATCCACTACACCGCCTACGGTCCGAAAGAGCCGCCCGAGGAAGGTCACTCATGAGCCGCGTTCTGGAAGGGCAGCACGGCCATCCGAGCATCATCGCCGCACGCCGCCGCGACAACATCATCGTCGACGAGGTGATCGTCCGTCATCGATTGGCCACGCGCATCATTCACTGGTCGGTGGCATTCACATTCGTCGTGGCGCTCGTCAGCGGGCTGCCGATCTGGACGCCGCTCTTCGGATGGATGGCCGCACTCGTCGGCGGGCTGCACGTGGCGCGCGTCATCCACCCCTACGCCGGCGTGCTGTTTTTCATCGCCTCGGCATTTCAGTTTTTCCACTGGCTCCCCGACATGCATATGCGCTCGGATGAGAAAAGCTGGTTCGGTCCGAGGATGCTGCAGTACATGCGCTGGGAGACGACGCCGTCGCCCGACGAAGGAAAGTACAACGGAGGCCAGAAGGTGTTTTTCTACGCCGCCTGCCTGGCGGCGCTGGGACTGCTCCTCACCGGAATCCCCATCTGGTTTCCGCTCACGTTCCCGTCGCGCCTCTTCCGCGAGATCTGCATCCTGCTGCACGACATCACCTTCATTCTCCTGACGGTCAGCGTGGCCGGTCACATCTACCTCGGCACGGCCGCGGAGCCGGGAACGTTCCGGGCTATGACTCGCGGAACAGTGACGCGCGCCTGGGCGCGATTCCATCACCCCGGCTGGTTCCGCGACGTCACTGAAAAGGACCAGCATTGATCAGCGCGGTCTACGAACAACGCGGCGCGCGCGCAGCGCTCCTTGCCGCCCGGACCGAGCCGGCGCGCGAGCCTCTCGAATTCGCCGCCGTCGTCAGCCACGCGCAGGCGCGGCTGGCGGACGCGCTCGAGCACAAAGAGCTTCGCGGCGTTCTCGCCGACGATGCGGAAACGCTTGCGTCACTTCACGAACCGCTGATTCGCGTCATCGCCGAGCGCGGACCGGAACCGCTGGCGGCGATCGTCCGCGATCGTCTGCACGATGACCTGCCGACAGCCTGCACGCGTCTCGCCGCCTACTGGAATGGCGGCGACGACTACCTATCCCGCGTCCTCATGCAGCCGTATGCCGAGGTGCTTCGCGCGCGCAACGTGACCCCGGATCGCGAGCACAAACGCGGGCACTGTCCCTTCTGCGGCGGACGGCCATGGATCAGCGCGCGCAAATCCACGTCCGGCGACGACGGCGGCCTTCGCTACCTCTGCTGCTCGCTCTGCGGACTCGAATGGAACGTCAATCGCGTCTGCTGCCCGGCATGCTTCGAAGACGATCCGCACAAGCTGCCCGTATTCACCACCGAGACCCATCCGCTGGTGCGGATCGAAACCTGCGAGACCTGCCGCCGCTACATCAAATCGATCGATCTCACCCAGGACGCGCGCCCGATTCCGGCGATCGACGATCTCGTTTCCCTGTCGATGGATCTGTGGGCAATGGATGAAGGCTTCGTCCGGATCGAGCCGGGCGTCGCCGGCGTCTGATCAACAGGAGCTCCCCATGTCACACCGGGTTCTGGTCTCGTCTCTCGTAGTCCTTCTGCTGTTCCCGGCGATCGCCAACGCCCAGGCCACCATCAAGGTCAATGACGACATCAACTTCAAAGTCGGCACTCTGATTCAGGCGTGGGCGGATACGGCCGAGGATCCCGCGACCGACGACTACGCAAAGAACCTCTTCCTGCGACGAATCCGGCTGATCCTCGGCGGACAGCTTTCGAAGAACATCACCTTCTTCTTCGAGACTGACAATCCGAACCTCGGCAAAGCGCCGAAGAGCCTCAGCGGCGGCTTCATCACCCAGGACGCCTTCATCGAATGGAAGCCGCAGAGCGATGCCTTCGTGCTCGACGCCGGCCTGATGTTCGTCCCGCTCTGCCGCAATTGCCTCGAGAGCGCCGGCTCGCTCCTCTCGCTCGACTACGGCTCCTACACCTTCACGCAGAGCGCGGCCACGCAGTCATCGGTCGGCCGCGATACCGGATTCGAGGCCAAGGGCTATCTCGCCGACGGCCATCTCGAATATCGCGCCGGCCTCTTTCAGGGAGTGCGCGGCATCGGCGCCACCAACAGTCTCCGCACGGCCGGACGGCTGCAATACAACGTGTGGGACAAGGAAACCGGCTACCTCTACCCGGGTCTGTATCTGGGCAACAAGAAAATCCTCTCGTTCGGCGCCGGCCTCGATCACCAGCAGGATTACAGCGCCTACTCCGCGGACGTCTTCGCATCCATTCCGACCGCCGGCAAGAACGCCTTCAACGGCGAGCTCACCCTGCTCCACTTCGACGGCGGCTCAACCTTCACATCGATCCCCGAGCAGCGCGATGCCACGCTGCAGGTTGGCTACTACCTGGCCGCGCCGAAGGTCGTACCGTGGCTGCGCCTGGAAAAACAGGATTTCCGCGCGGCAACAAACAATTTTCGCGACAACAACCGCTTCCAGGCCGGCCTGACCTGGCTCCCGAACGGGAACAACTTCAACATCAAAGGTGCCTACTCGCGCATCCACCCGCGCTCCGGCAACAGCACGAACGAATTCACCGTCCAGATGCAGTTCTTCTACTTCTGAGCCGTGTCACACTGCGCGGTGTGAAACGGCTGCTAGTCCTCTGCGCGCTCATTTTCGCCTGCCACACGCGACCGCACGGCGTCACGATCGCCCGCACTGGCACGGCGAGAGCACGCGTGCTCGTGACCACGATCGGCGTAGCTATCAAAGAAACCGGGCCGGCCGAGACGGTGAAGCAATTCGGGGAGGTCTACGCCTTCTCGCCGGAGACCTTCGCCGTCCGCCGCGACCAGCCGACGCAGATCACCTTCTGGAATCTGCAGCCTGACGATGAGCACGACTTCATGCTCACCGATCCGCAGAATCACGTCCTGCTGCAGACCAAATTCGCGCCGATGTCGAAGACCACGTTCGTCATGACCTTTCACGATGAGGGCGTCTTCCCGTTCTACTGCACGATGCACCAGCCGGCGATGTCGGGACAGATCATCGTGACGGCGCCCTGATGAATCCCGACCTCACCAGTTCCACGTTCAAAGCCGGCTCGTTCTCGTACTACGCACGCCTGCGTCGCGAGTCGCCGGTACACGAGGTGATGCTGCCCGGCAAGCAACAGGCGTGGCTGGTGACGCGTTACGCCGACGTGCTGGCGCTGCTGAAGGACGAGCGTTTCGTGAAGTTGCGCGCGAATGTCGCCGACAACAGCTACCGGGAGCCGTGGATGCCGGCGATGTTCCGGCCGCTGTCGCGCAACATGCTCGATCTCGATCCGCCGGATCACACGCGTCTTCGGAGCAGCGTGCAGAAAGCGTTCACGCCGCGATTCGTGGAAATGCTGCGCGGCCGCGTGGAGTCGATCGCCGATGACCTTCTCGCGGCCATGCGCCGCCGCAATCGTCTGGACGTCATCGCCGATTTCGCGCTGCCGCTGCCGACCATCGTCATCGCCGAGATGCTGGGCGTCCCCAAAACGCAGCAGCATCGATTCCACCGCTGGTCGAAGAACATCGTCGCCGCGAACTGGTCGAAGTGGTCGATGGTCCGCGCGGTACCGAGCGTGATCGCCTTCATCCGGTACATCCGGCGGCTGATCGCGCTGAAGCGCACGCAACCCGCCGACGATCTCGTCACCGCCCTGGTCAACGCGGAATCTGACGACCGCCTGAGCAACGACGAGCTGCTGTCGATGATCTTCCTCCTGCTCATCGCCGGCCACGAGACGACGGTAAACCTGATCGGCAACGGCACGCTGGCCCTGCTGCAGCACCCGACAGAAATGCAGCGCCTGCGCGACGATCCCACGATCGTCGTCCCCGCCATCGAAGAATTGCTTCGCTTCGGCAGCCCGCTCGAAACCGCCACCGAGCGCTACGCCCGCGAGCCACTCACCTTCGCCGGAACCGCCCTCCCCGCCGGCGCCCTTGTCTACGCCGTCCTCTCCTCGGCCAATCGCGACGAGACGGTCTTCGACGATCCCGATCGCTTCAACCTCACCCGCGATCCCAACCGCCACCTCTCCTTCGGCCTCGGCATCCACTACTGCCTCGGCGCCCCGCTCGCGCGCATGGAAGGCCAGATCGCGATCCCCGCCTTGCTGCGCGCGTTCCCCAACCTGCGCCTGACAAACGAGCCGCTGCGCTGGCGACGCGGTTTGGTTTTGCGGGGGTTGGAGAGGTTGAGGGTCGAGTAGTTTCAAGAAAATCATTCACAACGGATTTTTCTAAATTGCCCGCCGCATCTCGTAAAACTTTCCCCCGAGCCACGCGCACGGAATCGAGACGACGATGAGCAGCAGCGGATACCAATGCGGACCGAATTCCGGTCCCTTGTTCCAGGTGACCACGGTGCCAATCGCGCTGACGACGACGCCGACGACACCCAGCGCGAGCGCATGTCCCATCGGCCGGTCCGGCGCAAGCCGCGCCGCGATCCAGCATCCGGCGACGCTGATGACGATGCGATACGCCGTGGCCAGCCCGAACAGCGCATCCGACATCGGCTTGCCCCACGGCGGAAAAACGCCGGTCGCGTGCATCACGACATCGATGACGGTCGAGAGGATGAAGATGAATATCAGCCCCGCGACCACAGCTCCGATCGAGCGCAGCGTACGGCGGGGACGGTCTGTTTCGCTCATGGCAATTTCCCTCCGAAATTGCTTCAGGGAAGAAGCTCAAGCGATCTTACGTGGTTGGGACGGATGATAGTGACGTGCCGTCGATCCAGCGTCGCGACGACATCAAGCCTCAGTCTCTCGGCAAGCGCGATGACCGAGGCGTCGACGGTTCCCATCGGCAGATCTCGATATCGGGCAACTAGCTCCGCAATCCGTATCCAATCGCCAGGGAGAACCGGCGCCGTGATGAAGTTTCCGGAAGCGAGATCGCCTAGAAATGCACTTCTGCCGTCCAGCCGAGGCGCGTCTCGATGAGATAGGAAACCTCGGTGATGACCAGTTGCGGCACGAGCAGCGGCCCAGGATGGGATTCGAGGAGTTGCAGGCTTGCTTCGTGGTCAGCGTCGTCCTCGTCGACGTACGCGTAAAGCGGTCCGGAATCGACGATCAGCGTGATCGGCGCGCCTCCTGCCGGATGATCTCCTCGATGTGCCGCGCCGTATCACGCCGTCCGCTTCGCCCCGCCTTGGCAGCGATCAGATGGCGTCGCGCGACTCCGCCCACATGAGCTTCAATCGCCTCACGCGTGACCTCCGCGATCGTGCTGCCACGACGAGCGGCCTCATGGCGCAATTTCGCATCGAGATCGTTCGGCAGCTTGACCGTGGTGCGCTTCATGGTATGCCAGCCTACCTACGCCCAATCGCGCACGTCAACGTGCTGTACGTCGCGTGGCAGACTCACTCCATCTTTCGCCATATCGCGTTGCGGCCACGCTTCGCCACCTCGATTTTTCCGTCTGCGCGCAGCTCGTCCAGAACACGTTTCAATGTTCGCTCACTGATCTCCGGACACACCCTGGCGAGCTCCGCCTTGGAAAAAACGGACGGCATCGCTTGAACGCCTAACTTGACGCGATCCGCCTTTGACGGAAGCTCACCGCCTCCAAGCTTCTGGTCGAGTTGTTCGTACGCAGCGAACGTGATCCCGAGGAAGTACTCCCACCAGGGAAGCAACGAATGCCGTCCTTCGTGCCAGCCCTCAGACGAGGCGCGGAGACTTTCGTAGTACGAAGCCTTGGTTTTTTCGACGAGACGCTCAACTCCCACGTATCGCGCGACCGTGAAGCCGGCTTTATAAAAGAGAAGCGTCGTGAGCAAGCGTGCGAGGCGCCCGTTGCCGTCGAGGAACGGATGAATACAAAGAAAGTCGAGGACGAATGCAGCATTTGTCAGGAGCGGATCCGCGGTCGCGTTGGCCGTAGCCTGAGCGAAGTCGCCGCACAGCTCCTCGACCGCCGTCGGCGTAGCGAACGCTGGCACCGGCTGAAACACGACCTCTTTCCCGCCCTCCGGTGTCGTCGCTTCGATCGTGTTCTCGACAGGCTTCCATACGCCGGCTCGCGCCGATGTGTACTTGAACAGGTCTCGATGCAGCTGAAGGATGATGTTGGGTGTAACCGGGATGAACGAGTGCGATGCGTGGATCTGCCCGAGGACGTCACGGTAGCCGGCGATCTCCGATTCGGAACGATTCGATGGCGACGCACCTTTGCCGACAATCTCCCGAACGCGCTCCGGCGACGCAACCACACCTTCGATTCGATTCGACGATTCGGTGCTCTCGATGACTGCGTTGCTCTGAAGCGCGGCGAGGATCTCAGGCGCCTGGACCTGGTACAGCCTCTCCTTGCCTTTGAATTCGTAGATCGCCGTGAGCAGCCCGATCAGATGATTCGGAATCGCTTCGAACGCGCGCCGGGATCTGAATGAGTTCGACATCTGATTCCGAATTGCCAAATCAAATTAGACCACGATCAATTTGAATTGGTCCATTCAGCTCGGATCTTCGCTCGAAAAATCCGATTCAATCGGCTAAATGCTGAATCTAAAAGCTTAACAAATCAGGCCAAGTTGAAATCAAATTAGACCATTCGATTGCCAGGAAGGGAAGGATCTGAGTGGTGCCCAGGGACGGAATTGAACCGCCGACACGAGGATTTTCAGTCCTCTGCTCTACCAACTGAGCTACCTGGGCCCGAGGAGGGCGGGAAAAGAGCGCGGAAAATACCACGCGGAAGCGGGGGTGTAAATGCTCGGCGCTCGTGGTTCATTCCGCGCCGCCGTCCGCGGTTTCAGCCGGGGGTTCTTCGCCGTCCTCGACCCCTCCCGGGGTATCGGCGGCTCAGAATGACAGGTCGACCCAGTTAGCGCGTTCGGTCCCGGACCGTTACCGCGAGCTCCCGCAACGGCGCGGCGGCGGGGCCGAGGTTGGAGATCGAGGAGAGCGACGTCTCCACCAGTTCGTCGCTCAGCTTCTTCGCGCCGTCGACGCCGGCTAGTTTGACGAAGGTCAGGCGGTCGGTGTCTTTGCCGACGTCCTTGCCGAGGGTTTCGGGGTTGCCGATGACGTCGAGGATGTCGTCGGTGATCTGGAAGGCCAGGCCGAGGTTCTTGGCGAAGACTTCGATGCGTCCGAGGGCGGCGGGGGAGATGTTGGCGAGCATGCCGCCGACGGCGGCGGCGGCGACGAAAAGGGCGCCGGTCTTGCGGGAGTGGATGAACTCCAGCGTGTCGAAATCGAGATGTGCGTCCTCGCTGTGAAGGTCGACCGCCTCGCCGGCGATCGTGCCGTCCCAGCCGACGGCGTCGACTACGCGTTTGATCACCTGCAGCATCGGCCACTGGCGCGGCGTCAGCGCGGCGTAGTTCTTCGCCACCAGGCCGTAGGCGTGATTGAGCAGCGCCACCGACGACAGAATCGCCAAATCCTCGCCGAACTCGCGGTGCAGCGTGGTCTGGCCGCGGCGCAGGAGGGCGTCGTCCATCGACGGCAGGTCGTCGAGGATCAGCGACGATGCGTGGATCATCTCCATCGCCGCGGCGGCATCGGCCAGCTTCTCCGCCTTGCAGCCGGTAGACTCCCCCACCGCCATTAGGAGAACGCCGCGGACGCGCTTGCCGGACGACGTCAGGGCGCGCTTCAGCGGCTCCGCCAGCGGCTTCGGGGCACCGGCGCGGGCGGCAATGTTTTTCAGCGTTTCGTCGATCAGCGCACGCCGCGCGGTGAAGTAGTCGTTCACTGGCGCGCATGGTAGCATCCGGCCTTCCGGCATCAGAACTCTATGAACCTAAGACACTTCGGGCGCGCCCAGCAAATGTGGGTGCTGGTGGCTGCCTGCTTCATCATGTTCGGGCTCTTCCTCCTGCTCGTGCCGGGGATGACCTTCCGGATGTGGTGGCCGTCGCTGCTGGCCGCCGCGGTCGCCAGCGCCATCACCATCGGCCTGTTTCAATGGTGGCTTCGAACGGTTTTCAGCCGCCGCGACTCGTCGATCCAGATGCTCAATCGCATCACCGCCGGCGATCTCTCGATCTCGGCGCGGGAGATCCAGCTGACCACGCAGTCGGCGCGGATGTCGGCGGCGATGCGGGCACTGGTTTCGAACCTGGAGCGCACCATCCGCCGCTTCGCGCAACTGGCCACCGACGTGGCCACCGCCAGCGGCCAGATCAGCGGCCGTTCACGCGTGCTGGCGCGCGGCGCGGAGGAGCAGCTGGTCTCCACCGGCTCGACATCGGCATCCGTCGGCCAGATCGATCAGTCGATCAACAACGTGCGCAGCTCGATGGAGGAGCTCTCTGCGAACGCGGAAGAGACCTCGACCTCGATCCTGCAGATGTCGGCGTCGATCGAGGAAGTGAGCCGGATCGCCGACACGCTTGCCGAGTTCGTGGAGCAGACGGCCTCGGCGTTCGAAGAGATGAGCGCCTCGATCAACGAGGTGGCCACGAACACGGAGAGCTTCTCCTCGTTCGCCATTCAGACCGCGAGCTCCATGGTGGAGATGAATGCCACCACCGAGGAGATTGGGAAATCGGCCAAGCAATCGGCCGAGCTCGCGCGGTACGTGAAGGACGCCGCCAATGAAGGGCGCGTGGCGGTCAGCGGCACGGTCGAAGGGATGCGCAAGATTCAGGTGGCGGTCGACGAAGCGAAGGTCGCGCTCGGCGATCTGGCGGAGCGATCGCAGGAGATCGGCGAGATCATTCGCGTCATCGACGAGATCGCGGGGCAGACGAACCTGCTGGCCCTGAATGCGGCAATCATCGCCGCGCAGGCGGGCGAGCGCGGCAAAGGATTCGCCGTGGTCGCCGATGAGATCCGCGATCTCTCCGAGCGCACCTCGGTGTCGACCGACGAGATCCGTACGCTGATCCAGAACGTGCAGCGGGCCGTGGAGCGCGCTGCCGAGCAGATGACCATCAGCAGCGATCGCGTGTTCGACGGCGTCGGCCTCACCGCCCGCGCCGAGCAGACGCTCGACAAGATTCTCGACATCACCGCGCGCTCGACGAACTCGATCGCCGAGATCGCCCGCGCCACCGAGGAGCAGTCGCGCGGCAGCGCCGCGGCCACGGCGGCCATCGAAGAAGTGACCAAGATGGTGCAGCAGACCGCCGGCGCCACGCAGCAGCAGTCGCAGACGGCACGCAAAGTCGGCGAGCAGACGTCGATGGTGCGCGATTACACCAAGCACCTCAAGCGCGCAATGGCCGAGCAGGAGAGCGGCAGCCGCGCCATCAGCCGGGCCATGGAAAACATCATGGGGCTCGTGCAGAACGTGCTGGAGTCGACCTCGGTGCTGGCCACCGAGAGCTCGGCCATCGTGAAGTCGATGGGCGTGATCCAGCAAGCCACGCGCGAGTCGAACGTCTCCATCGGCGATCTGAATCAGATGGCGAACACGCTGTCGCATGAATCGACGCTTCTGAATTCGGAGCTCGACCGCTTCACGCTGCCGGCGCCGGCCGAGGGCGGCAAGCTGACGACGGCGACGGTGCTATGGCAGCAGCTGACGCTCGACCCGGTCCACGTCAGCGCCTCGGCGCTCGGCTTCACGTCGAAGGCGGTTCACGCTCACCTGGTGATCTATGGCGAAGGCGCGGAGCTGACACCCGCCCTGGCCGAGCGCTGGGAGGTGCTGGAGCAGGGACACGTCTATCGCTTCCACCTGCGCCGCGGCGTCCGTTTTCACAACGGCCGGACACTCGAAGCGAAGGACGTGCACGATTCGCTGGTGCGTCTGCTGCTGCCGGAGCTGAATTCGCAGTCGAGCTGGATCATGCGCGAAGTCCGCGGAGCCGCCGACGTGATCGAGGGACGCACGCGCACGCTGTCGGGCATTCAGGTACGCGACCAGCACACGGTCGACATCATCCTCGACGAGCCGCTGGCGTTTTTCCTGTCGCTGCTGACGATGCACGAGGCGGCCATCATTCCGGCCGAAGAGGCGCGCGATCCGGAGCGTTTCCGGACGCACCCTGTCGGCGCCGGCCCGTTCCGGCTGGCCGAGGCGGTGGAGGGCCAGCGAGTGCTGATGCAGCGCAACCGCGACTACTTCATCCCCGGCATCCCTCACATCGACGAGCTCGAGTTCCGGCTCGATCTGCGCAGCTTCCGCGATGTGGCCGAGGCCTTCATGCGCGGCGATATCGACGTCGCGCACGGAGTACCGCTGAAGATCGTCAACGATCTGCGCAAGGACCCGCGCATCGCGCCGTACATGCTGACCACGATCCAGCTTCACACGTCGTACTTCGGCTACGACTGCTCGGTGGCGCCGTTCAATCGCGTCGAGGTGCGCCAGGCGATCAATCACGCAATCAATCGCGATCGGATCAACGAACGCGTCTTCGCCGGCCTCGGCGTCGTGGCGAAGTCTCTCCTGCCGCCAGGACTCCTCGGCTACGACCCGAGTCTCCGCGGACTCGAATACGACCCGGAGCAGGCCCGCTCGCTGATGCGCAAGGCGGGATACGCCGGCGGACTTCGCGTCGAGTATCGGACCTGGGACACGGACGAGTTCAACAACTCCGGCCAGATCCCGCTGATCATCGAGGACCTGGCCGCGATCGGGATCGACGTCGACGTGACCATGCACTCGGCGGTGGAAGCGCGGAAGCCGCTGTTCAAGCCGGGCCACGGCACGTTTTTCTGCGGCAACTGGTACGCCGATTTCCCCGACTCCGACAACTTCTTCTACGTCTTCTTCCACAGCGAGGCGCATTCGGTGCGCGGCTTCTACTTTCACCGCGCCGATATCGATACCCAGATCGTCGAAGCCCGCCGCGCCAAAGATCAGGAGCGGCGCGCCGAAATCTACCGGCAACTCAACCAGATGGTCGTCCGCGAAGCGCCGCTGGCCACACTCTTCCACGAGCGCTTCTACGTGCTGCAGAAGCCGGAAGTGCGCGGCCTCCGCACGTCGCTGGTGCCGCCACCGGTGCGGTATCACGAGACGTGGATTGAGGAGTGACCTGGGAGCGCAGGCGTCCCGCCTGCCGTTGAGCAGGATTTCGCCAAGAACGGCGGGCGAGACGCCCGCGCTCCCAGGAAAAACGCTTTAGAAATGCGGCTAGTCCGGATTCCCCGGCACTGCCGCCTCGGTCACCGCAGGCGGCGCCGGCCGGCCGGAGATGTAGACGCCGGAAAAGATCATCACCGCCGCCAGAATGGCGATCGAGCGGATCTGTTCGTGCAGAAAGATCGCCGCCAGAAACGCGGTGAAGACCGGCTGCAGGTACGTGTAGGCGGCGACGACCGAGCTGTCGGCATGTTTCAGCGCCCAGGCGTTCAGCAGGTACGCGCCGATGGTCGGGCCGGCGATGACGATCGAAAGAGCCAGCCACGCCTGCGACGGGATGGCGGACCAATGCTCGTGCAGCAGCGGCCAGGCGGCGATCGGCAGCATCACCACCGAGGCCACCGCGAACATGCGGGCGATCACGCGGCGGGCGGAAAGGCGCGCCATCGCCGGCTTCGAGAGGACGATGTACATCGCATAGGCCAGCGAGTTCCCGATGATGAACAGATCCCCGACCAGCGACTTCGTCGTCCCGCTGAATCCTTCCCTGCCGACGACTACCAGCGCCCCCGCCGCGGCCAGGGCGATTCCGCCGATCTTCGCGGTCGTGGCGCGCTCGCGCCCGAGGGCGATGGCCGCGCCGAGAGCGAAGACAGGCATCGCCGTCATGAGGATGGCGGCCACATGCGCTTTGGTAAACGCCAGTCCGGCCAGAAAAAGCGACTGGTTGATGACCACGCCAAGGACGGCGAAACCGGCCAGCCGCCAGCCGTCGTCCGAAGCGAGCGGGGCCGGATTGCGCTCATGGAGGACGAAGTTGAGGATGATGGCCGAGCTGGTGATCCGTAAGTACGCGAAGGTCAATGGGTTAAACGAGTGCAGCCCGAACTTGGAGATGATGTAGTTCAGCGAGAACAGCACGGCCACGGAGGCCATCGCGGCATGGACGACGAACGGACTTGGATGCTTTTGCAAGGGGCGGGCATCATAATCGCGTAAACGCCGGAGTTTGAAGGCCGTCCAAAGGGTCGTGGGTACCGTGGCGACATTTCGAGTGAATCCGATCAGCGAATCCGCACCGTCAGACCAGGAGCTCATCGCTCGCACCCTGGGCGGCGACGGCGGCGCGTTCGGAATCCTGGTGGAGCGCTTCCAGCGCAAGATCTACCGCGTGGCCTACGCCATCGTCCGCGACGACGTCGAGGCCGACACGATTACGCAGGACACCTTCATCCAGGCATACACGCACCTGGCGCGATTCCAGGGCCGCTCGGAATTCGAGACCTGGCTGACGCGCATCACCATCAATCGTTCCCGCGACTGGCTGCGCCGGCGTAAGTTCGTCAGCCTTTTCTCGCACGATGACCAGAGCGACGACCGCGAGTACGTCATCGAGCCGGTCGACGATCGCCCCGATGCCGAGCGGCAACTGATGGCTCACCAGCTCCGCGCGGCCATTACCCGCGCCGAACGTACGTTATCCTCGCAGCAGAAAGTCATCTTCCGTCTGCGACACTATGAGAATCATTCACTCGAGGAGATTGCAGAGCTCCTCGGGCTGCGCTCCGGAACGGTCCGGGCGCATCTGTTCCGTGCCATCCACAAAGTGCGCAAAGAGCTCGCCGAGTGGGTCACGTTGAGAGAGGTCAGCGATGAAGCACTATAGCGAAGCAGATTTACTGGA
>Ga0157378_10001838_pt1 | contig 19053 bp, 25 predicted proteins | sample M65metaG_FD_115309 | JGI IMG/M metagenome (GOLD analysis project Ga0157378, IMG submission 115309) | Miscanthus rhizosphere microbial communities from Kellogg Biological Station, Michigan, USA - M6-5 metaG | ecosystem: Host-associated > Plants > Roots > Rhizosphere > Soil | place: USA: Michigan...
CACGAACCGCGCCCTCGCTCTCCAGCGGCTCGTCGAAAAACTCGAGCAGCAACGCGCCGCCGTCGCGCAGGAACGCAAAGCCGCTGCTTCCAAGCGCCGCCGCCAGCGCGCCAAACGCAGCTACGGCACGAAGCAGGAAATGCTCGCCGACAAGCGCCGCCGCAGCGAGACGAAGCAACTCCGCGGCAAGGTGCGGGATCCGCATTGAACACGCGATCTGGTGCGGGAATAGCGTCCCAACTCGTGGAGGCAAGCAACGTTCATCAAAAATTCCTCCTCGGTATTTCACCCATCGATAGCTTCACGGCCGCCAGCACGATTCCTGCGAACTCATACTTGGATGCCTTCCACTCCCGGCGCCCCCTCTTCGTATCCTTCCTCCGAGAAAACTTCTCGGTATCCATTCCTGGACCCTCTCCGGCAGCAGAGAGTTTTCTAATGATTTCTTCATTACCCGAGACTCATCTCGGAGGCCCGCGCTAGTGCTTGCGTGTCGATATACTCCCGGATGTTCGTCAGTTTGCCATTTCGAACGGTAATGGCGAAGACCCAATGGTCCGCGAACGTCTTATTTGTGGCTGTGATTCTCCCCGTCGCGAAGCCGATAACCAGAACCCGGTCTCCTTGCGCTACGAATTCGGGGGGCTCTGGGTAGGAAGTTTCCAATGTGTCGGAAGCTTTCTGAAGCAAAGCCGTCAATCCCGCGTGCCCGCGATGGATACCGGCCAGCGGCCAGTCCTCGCCCGGGATAATCCACTCAATGTCCTCGGCAGACAACGCCAGCAGACGTTGCTTATCGCCGCTGCCGAGCGCCGCAAAAAAATCCTTCACAATCTGAACATTCTCTTCTGTGTTCATCGAAATTCCTCCATTTCCCTCACATCGGATCGCGTGATGTCGGTCAGCCGACACCGACGCCGAGCTGTTGCAGCATTAAGGCAGCTTCATTGTAGCAATGAAACGACTTGATCTTCCCATTCTCGAGATGAAAAACATCGCACGACGGGAAATCTATCTTCTTGCCCGTGGGAGCTATGGTTCCCGAAGGAAGCTTCAGCTCGCCTTCGTGCGTTCCCCGGATCGCCAGCTCGACGATGACGACGTCGCCCGCGACGTGGACTTTAAATATCTCGCGGTGGACGTCGGGAAATGCGCCTGCTAAGCCGGCAATGGAGTCACCAATGCCTTTTCCGCGGAACTTCGTGCCGGAAGCCATATCCCACATGTATCCGTCGTCAGAAAACGCCGAGACAAACTTCTCGGTATCTAATGCTCGGCCTTCTGCGGCCGCGCACGTATCTCTAATAAATTGTTCGTTAACATTCATATTAATGCCTTTGTTTAGTTGGTTAATGTGTATTTGATTAAAATCTTTCCAACCCTCTGTCCGAAGACAAAGGCCTGTTCTTCGCGTTAAACCTGCGCCATGCCTCCATCGACGGCGAGATCCACGCCGGTGATGTATGAACTTTCATCGGAAGCGAGGAACACGACGGCCGCAGCGACTTCCTCGGGCTTGCCTCTGCGGCCGAGAGGAACTTGCGAGGCGAACTGGGTTGCCGCCTGCTCCACCTGTTCAGCGGTAAGGCCCGCGTTCTCCAAAGCCGGAGTTTCGATGGGGCCAGGACTCATCGAATTCACACGAATCTTGCGATCCTTTAGCTCCACCGTCCAGCCGCGAGCAAAGCAGCGCACGGCTGCCTTGCTGGCGGCGTAGGCGGTAAGCCTATCCCGCTGTTGCCACCTGTGATGACCGCAATTTTTCCTGCTAATTTTTGTCCGTTGTTGTTGCTCATATATTTTTTGTTTTTTTGTTATTCGTTATTATTTGAATATGTGAGGTTTATGCTTTTCCTCCAAAGCTGACGTAGTCATCGAGTTCGCCGAATTCGAACCAGGTTTTGACGTCTTCCCGGGTTTTGGAAAGCCGGCCCAGGTATTTGGCAAAGAACGCAAGGGTTTCGGCGTCGCTGTCCGGTCCGCGACTTTCCATGAAGGCGGACCAAGCTTCAATTTCCCACGGAGAGCGCGGGGTCTTGGAATGGGCCTGCACCCATTCGAGCATTTCCCCGTCGCCTTTGCCCCTTGCCAATTCCTTCAGGAGCGCATCGGGATCGAAGCCGAGAAATTGCACCAGGCGCTGGTCGGTTGCGGAATTGTATTCATATTCGCCATTCTTCCCGGCGAGAGTTGCCCGGCCCTTGTCGAGCATGCGGGCCAAAACCACGTAATTGCCCAAACGAACACGAAAGCTCCGGGGCGGGCGTTGGGTCAGATCCATAAAGAAAAGTTGAGTTTTCATAATTTTCTAATTTTGCCCTCGCCCGGATTGATCCTAATTGGAGATCAATCCGGGCGGTGTGGGGGTTCCTTTTTTATTTTCAGTATGGCCAACCTACGTCTGCTCGATCCCTGCCGCTAATGCCGGTTCGTGATTGCAGTGATGCAAAATGTGCATCACTATTCCCGTCGTGCTGGAAAAGCTTCGTTTGTTTTTAGTGGTCCTTGAGGAAGGCGGCCTCCGTCGTGCGGCTGACCGTCTGCGCATTTCTCAGTCCGCCATCACGCGACAGATGCAATCACTCGAACTCGATCTCGGTTGTCGCGTTTTGGAACGAACATCGGCCGGGGTGAGTCCGACGAACGGAGGACGCGCCCTTGCCGAGAGGGCAAAAACGCTTCTGGCAGACTATGATTCCGCCATGGCTGAAGTCCGCCGGCTGGGGCGCGGAGAAAGTGAACAGTTGCGGATTGGCTATATTGCGTCGGCCGTCCAGGAGTATCTTGGGCCGGCTCTGGCTGTGCTGCGGCGCGCTTATCCGAGGCTGAAAGTCAAAATGCTCGATCAATCGCCCGCCGAGATGATTATCGCATTACGGCAAGGTGAAATTGATTTAGCATTGACCTTGCACGGTATAGACCTGCTCTCGCGCGACTTCTATGCTCGTAAATTGGCGAGTGTTAGGAGCGTGGTCGCGCTTCCCATCAGCCACCGGTTAGCGACTGAAAGACAGGTGTCTCTTTCGCAATTAAAGGGCGAAACGTTCGTGCGGGGATCGGATGATATGGTCCCCGGATACACCCAAAAGATCATTCGGTTCTGTCGCAAGTATGGCGGCTTCCGTCCCCGCCTGGCCACCATTGACAAATTCAACAGTTTTGTCGAATCCCTCTCCCTGGCAGCGAATGAAGAAGCTATTTCGATTCAACCAGACTTCATTTCTCATTTGGACGTTCCGAACGTCGTCATGGTTCCCATCGCTGACGCCGGTGCAATCTGGGATTTGTTCGTTGTCTGGCAGCCGGGCGAAATTGCCAGCCCATTGCGGACTTTGCTGAGTGAGCTAAACCTGAAGTCTTAATAATAATACCTTTTTTCCAGCGCGGCGTCGGCTAAGCGCTCACCTGAAGTTGAGGTTTACATCCCGGGCAAGGCCTTGCTCGCGACGGGTTATTTTTCACCTCGACCTCACGACCGGCGAGTATCGCGGACAGTTTTTCCTGCCAGACGGCGTCACCATCTACTCTGCGTCGAGGGCCAGGGCTACTTCATGTATCGCGATCCCACCTTCGTCTCTGGCCCCGAGCCTTCGACCTATGCCTTGGTCATCGTCGCGCTGCTTGGCCTCATCGTTCTGCGCTGCCGCCGGATGATTTTTAACCCCCACACCCAGAAACGAATGAGAATCCATGCAGAAGAAATCCAATCTCCCGTCCCGGGTGAATTGGGTCTGCACGTAAACAAGGTCTCCTCCGCCGTCGAACTCACGCACGAACCGAGCGGCACGACCGTCCACTGCAGCGACTCCCGCTCACAGCACACGAACCGTGCGCTCGCCCTGCTCCGCCTCGTCGAAAAAATGGAATCGCAGCGCACCACCGCAGCGAAACGAAGCAAATGCGCGGCAAAGTCTCGCAGTGACGCGGGACGGTTGTTACTGCCCGAGCCAGAGCGCCATCAAGAGGGCGCGGCTCTTCACGCCGAAGCGCTCGTAGATCGTCGTGATGTATTTGTGCGTGGTCGTGACGGGCTGTCCCACCGCGGCGGCGATTTCCTTTTCGGACATCCCGGTGAGGAGTTTGTAAAGAATGCGGCGCGCCGTCGGGCTGAGCGGGGCGTCGGCGATGAGCAGGCCGGAGTTGAGAAAAAGCTGGCGATGGAGGCAGCCGATTCCCCGCAGCAGCGTGGTGGCTAGGGCGACGTCGCTTTTCGAGAAATGCGGCGTGCGGGTGCGGTCGAGCAGGATGATGGACTCCGCGTCGGCATTGAGCGGCACACTCACCCACATGCGGTCCGTGATGCCGAGCTCGGTGTAGTGGAGTTTGTAGTGCTCGCTGCGGCGGAATTTCGCGAAGGGAATCCACCCGTCGCGCATGCGATGCACACGGAATTTTCCGGCTCCGGCCACCATGGCGTGGGTCGCGAGGCCGATTTGAAAATCGTGGTCGATCTTGTTGCTGCGCTGGAACCACCATGCAATGAGCTCGAGGTAGGCCGCGGGATCGGGCACGAGGTTGTAGCTCGCGCGCAGCCTCCAGCCGAGGAGTCCGTCGGCTTTGGCCGCCGCGCCCCGATGCACGCGCACGGCTCCCAGCCAGCGGACGTTGTCGGCGCGGAGGAGTTTTGCGAGGCCCTGGGCGAGATGGGCGAGGGCCTTGTCCGTCTCGCTGGGCGGGAATTGACTCAATTCGTCCCAGAGTTGGTAAACCCGTTCCATTTGCTTTTCTGCCGGAGGACTCGCGGCGGGTGCCTTGCGGGCCGGGGACGTTTTCTTCAAGCGCGCACACTGGCCGGATGGGTATCGCTTGTCCACGTCGGGTTGGCTGGGTCGGCAGCCTCTATTTAGAGCCCTATCCGTCGTGCGGCCATTCGGACAAGGTCCGCGCGTCTTTTTCCGCACCTGAGCGGCCTGACTCGTTCCAATGAAAATCCCACTTCTCGCCGCCGCGTTCCCGCTCCTCCTCGCCGTGGCCGGCCATGCGGCTCCCGCCCTCACCATCACCACCTTCGACCTCGCCGACGGCTTCACCTACGAGTCGAGCTACGTCTACGGCATCAACTCCCACGGCGACATCGTCGGCACCGGCGGCAACACCGTCGATGGCTTCGTGCCCTTCGTTTATTCCGGCGGCAGCATCGCCCCGCTGCCCGCCATCGGCTTTCTCGACTCGGCCAATGCCATCAGCGACAACGGCCACATTGTCGGCTACAGCGACAACGTCGCCAGTCGCTACGAGTCCGGCGCCTGGGTGCCGCTCACCGACGCCCACGATGTTTATGGCGTAAACAACACCGGCAACGCCGTCGGCCGCACCTACGACACCGGCACCTCGGAGGCCCAGGCCGCCCGGTTCAACGCCGACGGCAGCACCACCGCACTCGGCACCCTTCTTCCCGACGGCACCGGCAGCAGCTGCGCCTCCGGCATCAACAACGCCGGCCAAATGGTCGGCTGCAGCGACATCGCGGGCACCCTCACCACCCACGCCGTGCTCTGGGACAACGACGGCACCATCCACGACCTCGGCTCCCTCGCCGGCCCCGCCGGCTACAGCGACGGCACCGCCATCAACGACCTCGGCCAGATCGCGGGCGCCAGCGAGAATGCCGATGGCGACCTCCGCGGCTTCATCTGGACCGCCGGCATCTTTCAGGATCTCGGCGTCATCGCCGGCTACGACTCGAGCGAGGCCATGGCCATCAACAATCTCGGCCAGGTCGCCGGCCGCCTGAATAGCGCCAGCGGCCAGAGCCTCTTCTTCTACGATGGTGCCACCATGTGGGACCTCGCCGCCCTGCTCCCCGGCGGCCTCGCGGCGGCCGGCCTCGACAGCTTCTACGACATCGTCGGCATGAACGACGCCGGCCAGATCGTCGGCAACGCCTTCGACACCGATAACAACCGCGTCGGCTTCGTCATCAACATCGCCGCCGTGCCCGAGCCGTCCACCTACGCCCTCGCCATCGGCATCCTGCTCGCCGCGGTGATCGCCACCCGTCGCCACCGCGCCCGCAAAACCCGCTGCCATGGCGCACCCTGATTGCCCTTTTCACGAACTCAACACCTAAGACCCATGCGCCCATCACACCTGCTATCCGCCCTTGTCGCGCTCGCTTTTGCACCCGCGCTTTCCCACGCCGCCGAGACCTACACCGGGACCGCGCGCACGGATTTCGGCACCGAGAGCCGCAATGGCCAATTCGAATTGAAGGTCAACGGAGCAAAGATTTCCGGCCGCGTGTTTTCCCCGGCTTTGAGTCACGGATTTTGGGTGCATGGCACGCTCAACAAGGCCGGTCGCTTTTCGCTCCAGGCGGTGAATGAAGCCGTCAAGGGGCACATCATCGGCACCGTGCGTGCCGGGAAACTTCAAGGAAAGGGACATTGGACGTCGTCCCGGGAAAATACCGCCCTCGTCACGCTCAAGGGGAAAATGCGTCCGCCCACCTCCCAGAATGGTAACTTCGATTACAATTTCAGCGGAAAAACGGTGTTAACGCCCGTTGACTGGGATGAGGTGCTCTACTCCTGGGCGCAGGTCACCATCACCGATGGCCACTTTACAATTATCCTGGCCGGGAAAGGCGAGGGCGACCGGTGGGATCAATTGGATGGAGAGCTTAGGGACAACCGCTCGGATCGCGATTCCGCGAAACGCATCGCAGTGATCGACTACGAATACAGAATCCGTCATACGGTCAAAGATTCGACGGCGCGGATGCGAGCCGAACTTACCCTCCAGCAGGATCGGCGGAGCGCCGGCAACCCAAAGATAAGGGTCGTCGTCACGACGGAGGGTTGGTCAGGGATCTCTTTCGACGGAAAACTTCCGCGCGCGAGCACCTATGGAAATTGGTAAACGTCACCGTTTCCGAAGAACAGCCCGCCGGAATCTCCTCGTCTCGCGCAAATTTCGCGGCCCTACGGCGCCACTCATGGCCTTGATGGCCGCCGCCTTTAAAAACACTTAAAAACCCATGCGCCCATTAAATTTACTGCCCGCCCTTGTCGCAATCGCTTTTGCGCCCTCGCTTTTTCCACACGAAAAGGATCGGCTTATTTCGAAATCGCGATTAGTGAAATTCCACCACGTATGTGCTCGGGGGCAGATTTGTGCTGATGGGTCTGGGCCAAGGTCTCCATTCGGAATTCTGGGATAAATCCAACCGACCGCCAAGTTTTCCACCTTGGTCTCGCATCCGGAAGTCGAACTCGACGTCGCAGATCTCATACGGAATGCCAGGGCCTGGATCATACTTGTAGTCGAACGTCGTGTGATCCCCCCAATACTCCTTCCAATTATCCCTCTGACGCTCCAGCGGCATGGTTCCCTCGACGTTATCGCTATGATCTCCGGATTTCCCCGCAAAATAGACATCCCAGTGGTAATGCCCTCCCTGCTTGTCGATGTGGACCTCGACATAAGAATAAAGGCTATAATCCCAACGATCCTCCGGAGTCATGACATAGACGCCGGTGATGTCGTTGGGGTTGTAAGTCAGCAGCCGCGTTCTGCCCTGGAGTTCGACCTTCGCGGAGAACTGTCCTCCCTTCGTCAACTGACCATGACCGCGAAGCTTGCCCAAGCGCAGGGTGCCGAAAAGGCGGCCTTTTACGGATTTGTCGAGTGCGCGGAGAGAGAACCGGCCCGCCTTGCTCACCGAGCCATTCACGCGGAAGCCGTGACTCAAGGCCGGGGAAAACACGCGGCCGGAAATCTTCGATTTCCTCACCTTGAGTTCCAATCGGCCGTGGGTTTTGTAGCCCCCGATCGTGGTGCTGGTGTCTCCGACGTAAGTCTCGGCGGCGGCGTGGGACAACGCCGGTGCGAGCGCGAGCGCGAAGAATACGAGACGCAAAATTTTGATCATCGGATCGATCGTATCGAGACTTAACGAAGGGGAATACACCTCTAAATAGAGGAGGGCGCGGCGACGTAGCTGGCACTTCGCTCTTAGCTCCTGCTGAGCCTTCGACGCCGGAGTGAGTCGGATCCGCACGTGGGGACGAATTCAGCAATCGTTTTGCCGGGGGGAATGGAAGGAACAGAGAGCAAGAAATTTTCTCCGTTCTCTCCGTCGTCTCCTGTAAAACTCAGTCCTCCATGGACGTCCTCACCCTCGAGCTTCCCGGCATTCCGAAATTGCGCAGCGGCAAGGTGCGCGAGGTCTTCGACCTCGGCGACACGCTGCTCCTCGTCGCGACCGATCGCATCTCGGCCTTCGATTGCATCCTGCCGAATGCCATCCCGCGCAAGGGCGAGATCCTCACCCGCACCGCCGACTTCTGGTTCCAGAAACTCGACTTCGTCCCCAACCACCTCGTCGAGCATCCCTTCGGCTGGCTGCCGGAAAAATTGAAACCCTTCGCGGAGCAGCTTGCCGGCCGCGCCATCGTCGTGCAAAAGGCCAGCCCGCTGCCCGTGGAATGCGTCGTCCGCGGTTATCTCGCCGGCTCCGGCTGGAAAGACTACGAGGCCACCGGCGGCATCTGCGGCCACCGCCTGCCGCCCGGTCTGCGCCAGGCCGAAAAGCTGCCCGAGCCCATTTTCACACCCTCGACGAAGGCCGCGAGCGGCCACGACGAAAACATTTCCTGGAGCGATTGCCGGCGCATTCTCGGCGACGAACTCGCCCTCCGCGTCCGCGAATGGAGCCTCGAACTTTACGAGCACGGCCGCGCCTTCGCCGCCCAGCGCGGCATCATCATCGCCGACACGAAATTCGAGTTCGGCATGGTCGGCGACGAACTCGTCCTCATCGACGAATGCCTCACGCCCGACTCGTCGCGTTTCTGGCCCGCGGACCAATACGTCGTCGGCTCCAGCCCGCCCAGCTTCGACAAGCAATTCGTCCGCGACTACCTCGAGTCCATCCCCTGGAACAAGCAGCCGCCCGCACCCACGCTGCCGCCCGACGTGGTCGCCAGGACCTCCGAAAAATACATCGAGGCCTACACGCAGCTCACCGGCATGAACTTCAAGTAGGCATTGGGCATTGGGTAATGGGCATTGGTTCTCCGAAGCGATGCTCCAACCAATGCCCAATACGAGTTGATAGTTGAGAGTGAATAGTTGAGAGGGCGAGTGGCACTGGCGCGCAACCAATGCCCAATGCCCAATGCCTAGTGCCCAATGACCGCCGAAATCGACGCCTTCCTGCTCTTTCTCGCGACCGAGCGCGGCCTTTCGGATAACTACCAGATTTCCACCCGCCGCTCGCTCGAGACCTTCGCCGCGTGGCTGCAGGCGCAGTCCCTCGATATTTCGCAAGTCGAGGCCGGCCACCTCAGCGACTTTCTCGCGCACCGCAAACGCGCCGGGCTCGCCGCCGCCTCGATCAAGGCCGAGGCCGTCGCGCTGCGCATCTTTTTCCGCTTCCTCGTCGCACGAAAGTTCCTCGCCCGCGATCCCGCCGAGTTCATCGCGATCCCACGCATCGAGCGCTATCTGCCCGACACGCTCAACGTGCCCGAGGTCGAGCGCCTGCTTGCCGCCGTCGGCGAGGCCGATCCCCTCGCGTTGCGCAATCGCGCGATCTTCGAACTGCTCTACGCCTCCGGGCTGCGCATTTCCGAGCTCTGCAACGTGCGCCTCGAAAATCTCGACCTCGACGAAGGCTGGATTCGCGTGACCGGCAAAGGCAACAAGACGCGCATCGTTCCGGTCGGCGGCAAGGCCCGCGAAGCCATCGCCCGCTATCTCGCGACCGAGCGCCCGCAGCTCGTCGCCGCGAAAACCGGCGCCGAAATCTTCCTCTCGAACAACGGCAAAAAACTCACCCGCGCCCGCGTCTGGCAGCTCGTGAAGCAATACGCGGACCTCGCCGGCCTCGAGGCCAACGTCTATCCGCATCTCCTCCGCCACAGCTTCGCCACGCACCTGCTCTCGAACGGCGCCGATCTTCGCGTGATCCAGGAGCTCCTCGGCCACGCCGACATCACGACGACGGAAATTTACACGCACGTGGACCAGCGCCGGCTCAAGGCCGTCCACAAAAAGTTCCACCCGAGAGCCTGATCGAACTAAACAGGATTTGCAGGATTCCGAGGATTGACCGGAAGAGAAATCTTCGATCCTGAGAATCCCTTAAATCCCCAGAATCCTGTTTAGTTCGATCCTTCTCCGCTCGTGCTCTTCATCGCTCAGCACGGAGACGAGCGCGCTGCCGTCGAGCTCCGGCAGTTCCACCCACGAGCGGCAACCGCCGTATTTCTTTTCCATGTGCAGGCGTTGCGGCGGTTCGAGCCGAAAGACGCGCACGAACGCGACGTGCAGGCCCGGCGTCTCGTCATAGCGAAAACGTTCCTCGACGATCTCGTCGCGCCACACGTGCAGGTCGCGCAGGCGCTTCACCACGGCGAGGTCGGTGACGAGCCGCGTCCATTCGACCGTCGCCGCGTAGGCGATTTCGATTTCGTCCTCCGGAGCCGCGGGCACGGGCGTCTCCGGCGGCAGCGTCGTGCGCTCGAGTTGCTCGTGAAACCACGTCGGAAACAGAAAAAATTCCGCGTGTTGGAAGGCGAAGCCCGCGCGGCCCTCGGCAATGCCGCCCTTGCGCAGGATCACGCTCTGCCGCCCGCTGCCGAGCGCCTCGCAAATGAGCGCCCACTCTTTGAATGCCGTGGTCATGTAACGCGGAGAAATTTAATTGGAGCAATCGCCCGCGCAAAGCGAAGAATGGAGCATGCTCCATTGGTTCGATTTGCACGTGCACTCGTTTTTCTCGGCGGACGCCGCGAGCGCGCCCGAGGCCCTCATCGCCGCCGCCCGCCGCAAGGGCCTGTCGGGCATCGCGATCACGGACCACAATTCCTGCGAGTCCGCCGATTATTGCCTGAAACACGGCCTCATGAACGCGGAGGGCACTCCGGTGAATGGCTTTCTCGTCGTTCCCGGCGTCGAGGTCTCGACCGCGGACGGCCACATGCTCTGCATCGGCGCGACGCTGCCGGAGATGATCGGCGTGCCCGCCGTCGAGGTGGAAGCCGCAATTCATGAACGCGGCGGCGTCGCGATTCCCGCGCATCCCTACGACAAATGGCGCGCCGGTATCCGCCAGGAAGTCCTCGACCAGCTCAAGACGCCGGTGATCGAAGGCTTCAACGCCGCCGTCACCTCGCGCGGATTCAACCAACTGGCGAAGGAATACGCCGCCCGCACCGAGCGACGCACCACCGCCGGCAGCGACGCCCACCATGCCAGCGCGGTCGGCACGGCGAGCACCGGCTACGAACTCGACGAACTTTCGGTCGCCGCGTTGTTGCGCGCGATTCCTCACGGCGGCGCGTTGAACGAAACTTATCTCACCCGGATGGAAGGCTTCAAAAAGCACTTCGGCAACTGGTTCCGCATCTTCAATCGCGACCCGCGAAAACCGCGGTAGGGCTCACGCCTCGAAGCGCTTCGTGCGGCCGCCGATGCCCGTGAAAATATTCCACGCGATCGTGTCGCCCCAGGCCGCCAGCTCCGCCGCGAAAATCGTTTCGTCGCCCTGCGTGCCCACGAGCACGGCCTCGTCCCCGACGCCGACCTCCGGCACGGCGCTCACATCGACGATGAGCTGATCCATCGTCACGCGTCCGAGCACCGCGCAGCGCCGACCGCCGATCAGCACCTGCGGACCGCGATTGGACGCTTGCCGCGGATAACCGTCGGCATAACCCATCGCCAGCGTGGCGAGGCGCATGGACGCCGGAGTAAGGAACGTGCGTCCGTAGCTGACGCTCCGTCCGGCGGGAACGTCCCGCACGAGAAGCACGCGCGTCTTCCACGCGAGCGCGGGACGAAGCTCCGGCTGAAAATCCGGGATCGACGCGCTACCGTAGAGCATCAGCCCGACACGCACGAAATCGAAGGCAAACTCGGGATACGCGAGCACGCCGGCGCTGTTCAACGCGTGAAATTTCGCGGACGGCGCGAGCGCCCGGGCCTGCGCGGCAAACTCCGCAAAGCTGGCGAGTTGCCCGCGCGTGAAGGCGACGTCTTCATCCGGCGTCGGCAAATGCGTCGCGACGCTGTGCAACGTCACGTCGCTCGATTGCACGAGCGCGGCGATTTCCGCGAGCGCCTCCTCATGCCACACGCCGATACGGCCCATGCCGGAATCGACCTTCAACGACACGCGGCCACCGGCAAACCCTCGCGCCTCCGCCGCACTCGAGACCGTCGCAATGCAGCCGGCGGCCACCGCCGCAGCGCGTTCCCCGGGCAGGCAGGGACTGAGCAGCAACACATCCTTCTCCGGTGCGAGCGCTCGCACGGCGACGGCTTCCTCGACATTGGCGACGGCGAATAATTCCGCGACTTCTCGCAGGGCGCGCACTGCCACTTCGACGCCGTGTCCGTAGGCGTTGGCTTTCACCACCGCGATCAATGGCACTCCGCCGCGCCGCCGGGCAAACTCCGCATTGTGCCGGATGGCGGCGGGATCGACCTCCGCCCATACTCGGATGTCCGGCGGAATCGAGAGCGAGTTCATGGCGGGCAAATTAGCGCAGCTGTGGCTCTTCACAATCAAGCCGTTTCGAGCGCTCAGTTTTTCAACGCGCGCAGCTCGGCCTCGCGGGGCGAGCACACGGCGTAGAACCAATCCTGCTCGCCGCGGTGGAGATCGATGTAGCCCAGCATTTGGAGGGTGGTCAGCAAGCGATGCAGACGGGCCGGATCGGGCTCGATCACCGCGAGTGCGCTGAGCTTGGCCTGTCCGGCCCGATGGATGGCCAGCAGGAGCTCCCAGGCTTGCGCGAGGGACGTCTCGTCGATCCGCCGGATGGCGTGGAAGTTTCCCCAGATTGCGAAGGTCAACCGCACGGGCAGCAACAGGAAGTCGGGGATGAGATGCCAGCCGATGATCGGACGGTCCGACGCGGTTTGGAATCGGCGGTGGATCGCATCCACCACGCCCCAGACAAACAGCACAACGGCCAGCGCGAAGGCGGTGGCGGGGATCCACGGTGGCACCTCCGGCCCGAAATCGCCGCGATCGAAGGTGACGAGGCCAAGCAGGATGAGGACGAAGAAAAAATACGCGAGGTTCCAGGCAAGCACGGCGGCGAGCAGCGACAGAACGGCGGCGCCGGCCGCGTGACGATTGTGCGAGCGGAGTTCGGCGCGGAACCTTTCCGGCGCCGGGTTCATCCCGCCGCGGCGCGATACCCGTCGGGATCGATCTCCACCGCGCCGAAGCCGGCCTGCACGAGGCCGCGCGCGAGATCGTCACGCACCGCGGGCAATCGCGCCATTTCGTCCGGCGCGATTTGCACCCGGGCATTTTCGCCCTCCAAAAACCGCACGCGGAAAACCCGAAAACCCAGCGAGCGCACGAAAGCCTCGCCGCGCTCCACCAGCGCCAACGCCTCGCGCGTGACGGGCGTGCCGTGCGGAATGCGCGAACTCAGGCAGGGCTGCGCGGGCGCGTCGGCCGTGGGCAGACCGAACTCGCGGGAAAGGGCGCGCACGTCGGCCTTGGTGAGACCGGCCTGCTTGAGCGGCGCAAGGATCGCGAACTCCGCGGCGGCCTGCGAACCCGGCCGCAAATGCGCGGGGTCGTCGGCGTTTTCCCCGTAGGCAATCGCCGCAAAATGCCGCTCGCGGGCCAGCGCATCGAGGCGTTGAAAAAGCTCCGCCTTGCAAAAATAGCAGCGATTCATCGGATTCGCGGCGTAACGCGGATCGTCCAGCTCGTCCGTGCGCACGACCTCCACCGCCGCGCCGAAACCGCGCGCCACCGCGAGCGCGTCGGCCAGTGCCTGTCGCGGCAGGCTCGGGCTGTCGGCAATCACGCCGAGCACACGATCGCCGAGCGTGCGCTGCGCGACCGCGAGCAAGCAGGCGCTGTCCACGCCGCCGGAGTAGGCAACGACGAGCGGCGCGTGCGCGTGCAGCACCGCTTCCAGGGTGGCGCGCTTTTTTTCCAATTCGCCGGACGCGTTCACTCCTACAGGCTCACCCGCGCGAACAGCGCGTCAAGCGGCATCTGGATGCCGATGAAGAACTCGCCGAAGTCCGCGTATTGCGCGCTCACCTCGTCGAAACGCATCTCATAGACGATCGCCTTGATGTCACTCGTGGTGTGCGCGAAGAGCGTGACGCCCCACTCGCCGTCGTCGAGCCCGGTCGAGCCCGTGATGAGCTGGCGCACGCGCCCCGCGTAGGTGCGGCCCACGCGCGCATGGCCGGCCATGAGTTTTTTGCGTTCCTCGAAGTCCAGCGCATACCAGTTCTGCCGGCCGCCCATACGGCGTTTCGACATTGGGTAAAAACAAAAGACCGGCCAGTCCGCGAGATTCGGTTCGAGGCGATCCTTCGCGTATTTCGCCATGCGCTCGCGGAAACTGGCGATGCGCTCATCGAAGGCCGGCGTGCCCGGCACGATGTCCTCTTCCGCGGCCAGACTCGTAGCAAACTCCTCCTCGCTCGTCGTGTATTCGCTGCGCTCGGTCATCGAGAGCCACGAGAACTCCGGCACGAGCACGCCCGCGCCGAGCGAGAGCGTGAGCTGCTTCGAAATGCGGTCCACCGCGTGGAGGTCGGGACACACGAGCATGAAGCCGAGGTCGGCCTTCGGCGTCACCATGCTGAGCGTGAGCAGTTGCGTGTCTGCCTCGGCACGGACGTCCTTCACGAGATTGGCGAGCTGCGTTTTGGCCGCCAGACGCTCCTGGGCGGAGAAAAGCTCCCATTGCGAATGTTCGACGCGGAAGAAGAGATGGAGGACGTGGCGTCCCTCGGTGGGCAGAATGGAATCCATGGGCGGAACGAAATTCCGGTGTCCCGGCCAAAAAAACAATTGCAATCCCGGGCGGGGTTTCTACTTTCGCCGTTCAAGGGAAAAACCAATGGCAGACGTAGCAAACAAATATCCAGAAAACGTAGCGGGCAAGTTCTACTGCGACGATCAATGCATCGATTGCGATCTGTGCCGCGAAACGGCGCCGGCGAACTTCACCCGCAACGACGATGGCGGCCACTCCTACGTTTACAAGCAGCCCGAGACTCCTGAAGAAGAAGCTCTCTGCAAGGAAGCCATGGAAGGCTGCCCGGTCGAGGCGATCGGCGACGACGCCGCTTAATTTCGACGCCGGGGAGGCGATTTCATGATCTCGAAATCGCTTCGCCGCCACGTCGTCGAAGAATGGCGCGGCCTGCCTGAAAAGCGCGACGGCCGCCCACTGGTCGCGGTCTCAGACGCCATCCAGGCTCTTGTCACGCGCCTCGGGCTCACCGAGCGTATCAACGAAGGCGACATCCTTGCCGCTTGGCGCGAAGTCGTCGGCGATTTCCTCGCCCAGCACTCCCGGCCGTCGCGCCTCGTCAATGGCGTCCTCCACGTCGAGGTCCTCCAATCCAGCGTCCGCTACGAACTCGACCGCACCTGGCGGCCGGAAATTCTGAAAAAGCTCCAGGCCCGCTTCGGCAAAAATGCCGTAAAGGAAATCAAGCTGTGAAGCCGCTACGCGGCCAGTTCACAGTTGAGAGTTGATGGTTGAGAGTTCGAGTGCGGCCCTCCCCCCGGCCGGTGATTGACTCTCAACCATGAACTCTCAACTATAAAATCCCCCGATGCTCCGCAACCTTCTCCTCGATTGGTCCGGCACACTCGCCGATGACCTCGGCCCCGTTCTCACCGCCACCAACGCCATTTTCCGGGAATACGGCCGCCGTGATCTCACCCGCGAGGAATTCCGCACGCACTTCCGCCTGCCCTTCACCGAATTCTACGCGGAACACCTGCCCGAGGCCGCCCTTGAGGGGCTGGAGCCGCTCTACGAAAAATTCTTCGCCAGCCTGCACGACGAGGTGGAGTTGCTGCCCGGCGCACGGGACTTCCTCGATTTCTGCCATCGCTCCGGGCGGCGCATCTTTCTTCTGAGCACGATCAAGGCCAGTCACTTTGACGCCCAGGCCGGCCGGCTGGGCGTGCGCGACGCCTTCGAGCATCCCTACGTCGAGATTCTGGATAAGCGCGAAAAAATCCGCGAAATCCTCGCCACCCATGCGCTCGATCCCGCCGAAACGGCCTTCGTCGGCGACATGGTCCACGACATCGAGACCGCGCGGCACGGCGGCGTCCTGAGCATTGCCGTGCTCACCGGCTTCGACTCGCTTGAAAAGCTCGCGCCGGCCCGGCCCGACGTCATCGTCACCGGCCTGCCCGCCCTGCAAACGCTGCTCGGCGGCATGACGGTCATCGAAAGCAACGGACACTGATGCACGCCGCACCCGGAGACTGGATCGAAATTCGCGGCCTCGAAATTGCCGCGCACATCGGCGTGCCCGACGAGGAACGCGCCGCGCCGCAGCGCCTGCTCGTCGATCTGCACCTCCACCCGCTTCGCGATTTTTCGCGCATGCCCGACGCCATCGATGCCACCGTCGATTACTTCACGGTCACGCAGCGGGTGATCGCACTTGCCGCCGGGCGCCCACGTCAACTCCTCGAAACGCTGGCCGACGAAATCGCGACGACCGTGCTGCGGGAGTTTGCGCTGCAACGCGTGGCGGTGACGGTGCGCAAGTTCATCCTGCCGAACACCGAGTTCGTCGCCGTGCATTGCGCGCGCGAAAGAAACCGTTGACGCAAAAAGCGAATCTGGTAGTTTCCGAGGTCCGCGCTGCGGGTGTAACTCAGTTGGTAGAGTGCAACCTTGCCAAGGTTGATGTCGCGAGTTCGAGTCTCGTCACCCGCTCCACTTCTCTAATTCGGAGGGTGGAACACGAATTGAAATGGGTTAAATCAACCCGTCTCCCAAAATCAGGGAACTCCTAGTTATTGCGGAACTTCTTCGCTGGTGAATGCCTTGGGCCTTCCTCGCGAAAATCCCAGGAAGATACCGATCGCGGTCCAGATCAGGCCGAAGGCGATGGCGTCGCGCGGGGTGAATTTTTCGTGGAAGAGGAAGAGGCCGACCGCGAGTTGCAGGGTCGGGGCAAGATATTGGAAAAATCCCAGGATGGAGAGCGGCAACAGCTTCGCGGCCGAGATGAACCAGATGAGCGGAAACGCCGTCACGATGCCGCCGCCGATGAACAGCAGCGTGAGCCCGGGCGTATCCAGAAAGTGCATCGAGCCGTGGGCACCCATGATGGCAATGAGCCCGGCAGCCACGGGCGCCATGATTGCGGTTTCGATCGCGAGGCCGGGCAGCGGATCCACCGGCGCCATTTTGCGAAACAGGCCGTAAAGACCGAAGCTCGAGGCGATCCCGAGGGCGATCCAGGGCACTTTCCAAAGATGGTAGCCGAAATAGATGACTCCCGCCGCGGCGAGGATCACGGCGAATATCTGCGCGCGGCTCAATCGCTCGCGCAGGATCACGAATCCGAGGACGACGTTGACCAGGGGATTGATGAAATACCCGAGACTCGTCTCCACCACTTGGCCGGTGTTGACGCCATAAACGAACAAGCCCCAGTTGAAGCTCAGGAGCGCGGCGGTCAGGGTCAGAATGCCGACCAGTCGCGGCGTGCGAAGGATGCGCAGACACGCGGGGAGCTGCCGTTGGGCCGCGACGAGAATCAGAAGAAAGAGAAGCGACCAGATCAGCCGGTGGGAAATGACTTCCACCGGCGGAATCGAGCCGAAGCCTTTCCAGTAAATCGGGAAAAGCCCCCACGCGCCGTAGGCAAACAGCGCGTAGAGGATGCCCTGCCGGGAGAGGGTTGGCGGGTTCATGCGGCCTCCGCCAGGCAGAATTCCCGGAAGAATTGGTTCAGCTTTTCGGATGCGGGCGCGGCAGTCGCCAGCGGCGCGATCTTCTCGAGCCGGGCGAGTTCGGCCTCGATGAAGGTGTGCAGAACCGGGATGCGTTGCGCTTCGTCGAGCTCCTCGCCGGCGCGCTTGCGGGCCACGAGCACGGCGATGTGAAAACGCAGGTTCGCGTCCTCGACGAGTTCATCGACGAGGGCGTCGAACTTCATCGGCACGGGGCCGCGACCCTGCTCGATCCAGCGGCAGGCGAGCAGGGGACGCAGCACGTAGAGGTATTTTTTGAGCCGCAGACGCTCGCCCTGCAGATAGGCGCGATGATTGCCCCGCGCCATGTGCAGGTAGTGGCGGAAGTTGCGCTCCGAGGTGTGGAATTCGCTCGCGAGCAGCCCGAACAGCAGCGCGAAGACCGGGTCGGCCTCATAGACGATGGGCGATTTGATCCACTCGAGCAGCGAGGGATTCGAGTTGCGCAGAAGCCGGAGCGCCTTGCGCAGGTCCCAGCCGGAGAGATCGAGCCCGTCCGAAATGGGCGATTTGATTTCGTATCAGCCGGCGACCACCGAGAGATACCAGTCGCAGTCGTGGGCGTAGATGAACCGCACGTCGTAGTCGCTGTCACGCGACGCAAACCCCCATGCCCGGCTGCCGGATTCGACGGCAAGGAGCACGCGCACGCCGTGCTCGCGCTCGACGGTCCGGAGTTCGGTTTGGATCTGTTCGGTGGTGACGTTCATGGTGTGGATCGGTGGAAACAAAAAGCCCTGCCGGGCGGAAAACCAGGCAGGGCTCAAAAAAGGGTAAAAACTGTTCCTCTTGTGCTAGCTGCCTGGCGCGCCTCCGATGGCGTAGGTGAATCGGAAATTGACGCAGCCCATGCTCCACGCGGCGACCGGAAAGGTCGTCGGCTTGAGCGAAACAGACTGGACGAGATGCGTCATGGAACGCGCTGAGGAATACATGGCGCCGAGGCTTCCGTCAATCGCGCAGGTCGGTCAGCCCAATTTGAATCTGAAAATGGGAGTCACCCGATGGCCCGTCGCAAGGCGGCCACGCGCCGCTCGTCCACCGGCTTGGCGACATCGCCGCCGCGCTTCACCGATGTGCCGACGATGAAGCCGTTCGCAAGGTCCAGATAGCCACCGACGTTCGATGCTGTCACCCCGCTGCCGAGCAGGATTGGCGTCTGCGGGCAGGCTGCGCGCACGCGGCGCACGTCTTCGATTTCCGTCGCGACGCCCGTGCCGGTGCCGGAAACGATCAACGCATCGGCGAGCCCGCGCTCGACGGTATCGCGCGCGGCGATTTCGATGGGGAGGTCGCCGAGCGGGCACGCATGCTTC
>Ga0157378_10001841_pt1 | contig 19042 bp, 16 predicted proteins | sample M65metaG_FD_115309 | JGI IMG/M metagenome (GOLD analysis project Ga0157378, IMG submission 115309) | Miscanthus rhizosphere microbial communities from Kellogg Biological Station, Michigan, USA - M6-5 metaG | ecosystem: Host-associated > Plants > Roots > Rhizosphere > Soil | place: USA: Michigan...
ACTTTCTCTACAACGGGCAATAGGCAATAGGCACACACTCTTTATTCTTTCTTCTGATTCCTGAATCCTGACTACTGACTCCTGACTCCTGACTACTGACTCCTGACTACTGGCTTCTTAAACCACGCATACTGATACACCACCGAAAACGATGTAAAGTCTCCTCCTGCTCGCGTAGCTATGCCTGTATTCAATAACGCTTTAATTGAACTTTGACGATTCACAGCATAGGAATACGTCGCGCCAAGCCTCCAATTCTTTTGAAAATTATTTTTACCAATTCCATTCACGAAAGTTTGTCCGCCATCTGCATAACCACCATTTAAGGCTATCCAGCTTTTCTTTCGAAAGATATGACTGATGTGCGCCTGGAAACTGAAAATTGGATCCTGATCCAGCGTGGCGGTTTTTAAAAAGTCGGGATTCCTGGTAAAAAACCAAACGCCAGCATAGGTTTCAAAATAAAAACTGCCACGCCTACGCGAAAATCCGATCTCAGGTTTAAAACCCCAACGGTTGGTTCCTATGTTGATTAGTTTCTCTGGCCAGTATTGACCGGTTGGAATCGAAAAGACAATACTGGCACCCAGTACCGTTTCTTCGTTGAAACGCTGAAAATCTCTGACGTTCATGGCGGGTGAACCAAGAAGGTTTACGCCTATTTTCACCCGCGCATCTGCAAACCCAGATCTGCTGGCACTTGTGTCCACCCCCTGAACCGTTGCCGTACCGTTGATGAAAGTATAGGGCAGTAACATTTGTATTCGCCCGAGTTTGTTGAAAATCCCGAACGTGCGCGCATACCCAGCAACCACCACTGATGAGGTTAGCACTAGCTCATCAATGGGCGAGGTGGCATCTGCAACTACATTTCCATGTGATAAGGTATAGCCAAGTACGCCCACATTAAATCCCTTAGGAATCACTGAATATGATCTCGGCTCCAGTTCTTGTGCGGAAACAAATCCACACCACAGGAGAATAGATAAAAAACTTAAACAGAATCGTCGATAAGCCATTAATCCTATGGATATGTTCGCTAAAGTTACTGTGAACCAAATCCTTTTAATCACCCACGTAACCGTAAAATGAAGAGTTATTCATCCCCCAAAGAGTCAGAATATATTATATGAGGCTTGAAAATCGATGTCTCGCAAACTCCAAACCGCGAACATTGGCCCGTCAAACATAACAAGCGTTGAATAAGATTAATATTGAGTTAATCCAACATTCACTACTGTCCATAGCTGTTATATTAGCAGATTCTTCAATAAACGATTTATACCCCAACATTTTTACACAATTCTGTTTAAATTTTGAAGTTACCGGTTGCAACGGCGCTTGGTACTTCATTTGTATCCGAAATTTCAAATGCTTGGGATGAAATCTATATTAATATTTACAGTTGTTCTTTTTCTGGTTCCAGCGATTGGATTCTGTCAGCAAAAAGACACCCTCATAAAAAAATTAGACAGTGTAAGCAAAGTGCAGCCCGATTCGGCAAAGAATAGGAACAATGATATTAAACAAGAAAACTATAACGAGGTCACCAAGCTTAATACAAGAACATATTTTTTGTTATTGGGTAGCGACATCAAACAACAATTCTCTGCGCCTTTCCACATTAAGACAAAAGACTATTCAAAGATCGCAGCGTTTACCCTCGCAGCAGGCGCCATCATTGCTGCCGATGAATCTATCAACGAATTGGCTGTAAATATTCGAAACAACAATCCAGCAGTAGCTGAGGTCAGTAAATATGTGACGAGGTTCGGCGGAGTATATGAAGCATATACCCTGGCGGGACTTGCCGCGTACGGAATTGTTTTTAAAAATGAAAAATTGAAGACTACGACGCTATTGGCAACGCAGGCTTATTTAAGCTCCACACTGGCTTTTGAATCCTTGAAATTTATTTCGGGTCGGCAAAGGCCAATATATTATGATCCCAAGACCGGCGAAAATGATCCCACATGGCATGGGCCTTTCTATCGATTTAAAAAAACACCCTATGGAACTAAACCTCCGGTAGCTACCTATACTTCTTTTCCATCGGGCCATACCACTCTTGCCTTTGCGGCTGCAACAGTTTTTGCAATGGAATACCGGGACCGGCCACTTGTTCCAATCATTTCATATTCTGCAGCAAGCCTGATCGGACTAAGCAGGATCACTGAAAACAAACATTGGGCAAGCGATGTTTTTGTGGGTGCCGCACTTGGATATCTCTGCGGAAAGCAGGTTGTAAATAATTATCATCGGTATAGCAGGCTCCAAAAACAAAAGCAGTCGCTCACATTCAACCTAAATTATTTTGGAGGAAGACTCTTACCTGGCGCCGTTTATAGGTTTTGACGAACGCAGTTCAATAAAATCTGCCAACAGCACCAATCCTCGGAATCTTCTACTAAGTTTACAGCAAACTTCTGTTTGAATGAAGCTGCTGATTGTAGAGGACGAAGCTGAATTGTGCAATAGCATCGTCACTTATTTGAAGTCGGAAAGTTATGCATGTGAGGTGGCGCATAATTATGCATCGGCCCTCAAGAAAATTGATTCATTTGAATACGACTGTATTCTGCTCGATATCGGCCTGCCCGACGGAAATGGTTTAAAAATCCTGGAAGAATTAAAGGAAAATAATAAAACGGACGGCGTGATCATCGTGTCAGCAAAAAACTCGATTGACGATCGCATAAAAGGATTGCGCATTGGCGCCGACGATTACCTGGCAAAGCCGTTTCATTTAAGTGAGCTTAGCGCAAGGGTAGCTGCCATCATCCGGAGAAAACAGTTTACGGGAAATAATATCGTTTTGTTTAATGAGATTGCGATAAATACTTTGTCGAAAGAAGCCGAGGTTAATAACCAGGTGCTGGATCTCACCAAAAAGGAATATCAGCTTTTGCTATACTTCGTAGTGAACAAAGGCAAAGTGATTTCAAAAAATGCAATCGCTCAACATCTATGGGGCGATGAGGCTTCTGGGAATTTCGATTTCATTTACACGCACATCAAAAATCTCAGAAAGAAACTTCACGAAGCTGGATCGGCGGACTATATCAGGGCAGTTTATGGCATGGGTTATAAATTTACCGAATGAAACTGCAGGGCAAATATAACCGGGCCACCATCAGCGCTGCCATTTTTGTGCTCATCCTCGGTAGTATCAGTTATTATTTCATACTCCAATATATTTTGATAAAGGAAGTGGATGACTCACTCATGGTAGAGGAGCAGGAAATAGTAGACCATATCAAAACGCATAACACACTTCCGGAAGAAACGAATTATCACGACCAGCAAATCCATTTTTTCCCGGCAAGTAAACCAGTATCCCGAAAGTTCTTGTCCACCTATTTAAAGGATGAAGTAGAAAAAGAATTCACGAACAGCAGACAACTCATCTTCCCCGTTGCGGTGTCCGGTCGTCATTATATGGCTGTGGTCACAAAATCAGAAGAAGAAACGAACGACATGCTCATGCTGATAGCGGCACTTACTGCAGGAGTTATCCTGCTTCTTTTTTTCCTGCTGTTTTTTGTGAATCGAATGCTTTTCAAAAAGATCTGGAAACCGTTTTATGCAACACTGGCTGCCATGAAGCAATTCAACCTTTCTAATCCCGGCAGGATAGTATTAGGCAAAAGTGAAATTGATGAGTTTAATGATTTAAATAAAACGGTGAATGAAATGACTTCAAAGGTGGCGAAGGATTATGAGTCGTTGAAAACCTTTGCAGACAATGCCTCGCATGAAATGCAAACTCCCCTTGCTGTTATCAATTCGAAGCTCGACCTCATCATTCAGGACCAGGAACTGGCTGAAAAGAATATGCAACACTTACAGGGAATCTATGATGCGGTGAACAAGTTAACAAGAATGAATCAATCCTTGTTGTTGATTGCAAAAATTGAAAACCATCAATTCCACGATGAACGGCAGCTTCGCCTGGACAGTTTACTCAATGAGCGCTTGCAATATTTTGAAGAGATGATCCAATCAAAGCAGCTAAAAGTTTCTGCAGCGCTCAACAAGTGCGAAGTGAGAATGAATCCTGTTCTCGCCGATATTCTGCTCAACAATCTTCTGGCAAATGCCATCAGGCACAACATTCCCGCAGGGAAAATTGAAATCGAATCCTCCGGAAATTACCTGGCGATTAGTAATAATTCGGGTACAGAGTTGCTTGATGAAAAAATCATTTTCGATCGATTCCAAAAATCTCCCGGGTCCGAAGGACTGGGGATTGGTCTGGCGATAGTTAAACAGATTTGCGACTTCTACGGCTTTCATGTTGCATATGCGTTCAGGAAACAAATGCATGCTTTTAAAGTAAGTTTTTAACATGGGCCAAACCCAGCAGTTGATCCTACGTCAATTTTCACCACAAAGTATTGTTATTGGTTATACCGGTAGGAAGCGGCGAGTGTTCTTATTCGCAGTTTATGTTTATTTCGCTGATTCATCTACTCGTAGTTCATAAAAAGGCACAAAAGCTCCGCTTGCGCGGAGCTACTTTACGTGGAATATTTCAAGTTCGCCTTTTATGATGTTCGTTCTTCTGACCTCTGACTTCTGAATTCTGACTCCTTCCTTCGTCCATGGTCCTCTTCAATATTTCCACAGATTCCACTTGTACTTTGTTCCGTTCTATTCTACTCAACTCTAAATATAAAAGGATGAAGATTATCCTTTCACTAATGGCATCAATGGCATGCATAACGTGCATTATGGGCCAGGTGCCGCATTATGTTTTCCAAAAGAAAATTGCATTACCTGGGGATGGTGGATATGATTACTTATATGTAGATCAACCAAATCATACCTTATATGTATCTCATGGAACAGTTGTACACGCAATTGATCTTGCTACGCAGACAACCGTTGGTGAAGTAAAAGATCTCCAGGGCGTTCACGGAATTGCTGTAGTGAATGATATCAAACAAGGGTTCATCTCCGACGGGCGGGCAAACTCAGTTCACGTATTTGAATTGCAAACATTCAAGCCTGTTGCCGACATTCCATTGAGCGGAAAAAATCCCGACGCTATCCTGTATGATCCTTATTCGAAAAAGATTTTTGCCTTCAACCATTCAAGCAACAACGTTTCAGTTATTGATCCCTCCCTGCGCAGGGAAGTTGCACTAATTGAATTGGGCGGCTCGCCTGAATTTGCGGTTAGCGATGGCAAAGGGAAAATTTTCAATAACCTGGAGGATAAAAGCCAGTTGATTGTAATTGATAGCAAAACAATGAAAGTTGAGAATACCTATCAATTGGACCCTTGTGGCGGACCAACCGGCCTGGCATTAGATCTTTTACACAAAAGGCTTTTTACGGTTTGCAGGGAAAATAAAGGAATGAGTGTGGTTAATATGGATAATGGCAAAGTGGTTACCACTGTACCTATAGGTGCCGGAGTTGATGCGGTTGCTTATGATCCGACTAATAAATTGATTTATTCGTCAAATGGCGAAGGTACCGTTACCATTATTCAACAGGAATCTGCCGACACTTACCGGGTTGCTCAAACGCTTTCCACGCAGCCCCGCGCGAGAACAATGACGCTGGATCCGGTTACCCATAACATTTATCTCAGCGTAGCCGAATCAGATCCAGTTACGCGGAAAATCAAACCCGGAACATTTTGCGTGCTGGTATATAAAATGCAGTAATGCTATTTTATCATACGCTGCCGCATAAGTGGAAGCCTAATGCACTAAATATTAATCATATGAAAAAGCTATTATTGTTTTTGCTGGCCGCAGCGCTCGTCACAAATGTGCAAGCCCAAAAACTTTCAGCCTCCAAAGTGCCTCCCTCAGTTACAAATGCATTTAAAAAGCAACACCCTGATGTCAAGTCCGTTACTTGGGAGGCGGAGAATGGGAATTTCGAAGCAAACTATAAGAAAAACGGAGGCAGTTATTCAGAGGTTTTTGATAAGAATGGAAATCTCCTGGAAACGGAAGTCGATATAAAAGTAAGCGAGTTGCCAACGGGTGTAACTGGATATGTGAAGAGCCATTATAAGTCGCCTATTAAGGAGGCCTCAAAAATTACAAAATCAAACGGCGAAGTGGAATACGAAGCTGCGCTCAGCGATAAGGATGTAATCTTTGACGCGAATGGCAAATACCTGAAAGAGGTAAAGGAAGAAAAAGCAGTCAAAGAAAAGAAGCAATAAACGCGTGATGCCAAAGCCGTGATCCAGATTGCGGCTTTGGTTTTTAATCTATGAATATGGTTAGTAGGTGGTCAACAATAGTAATGTTGATGTTTTGCTCACTAAGGCAGAACGCCCAGCAAAATACGCTTGACTATTACATCACGCACGCCATAAACAATAGTCCTTTAATTAAAGATCTGCAGAATCAGGCGCAGTCGTTTTCTTTAGATAGCCAAATTCTGCGTGCCTCATTGCGGCCCCAGGTAATCGGCAACAGCAATAATATGTACGCTCCCATTGTGAATGGGATCGGCTATGATGAGGCAATCACCAACATTGCTCAACTTTCCGCCCTGGTATCAGTAAACAAATCTATCATCTCCAACAAAACGCTCTCGACGCAATTAAGCGGTTTCACAATACAATCGCAAAGCACATACAATAACATAAGAATGTCGCAGCAGGATTTGAGGAAAACGATCACCGATCAATATATTGTCACCTTTGGAGAACAATTGCAATTGCAGCTGAACCGTGAAATTGGCAATTTGCTTAGAGAGGAAGACACATTGCTGAGAAAACTGACGCAGAACAACGTTTATAAGCAAACGGACTATCTGGCTTTCCTCGTCACCGTTCAGCAGCAGGAACTCACGACTTCAGAATTGCAAATTCAATACGAATATGATTTTGCCACGCTGAATTACTTGTCGGGATTGGAGGATAGCATTACGGCCTCGCTTGTCGATCCAAACCTGAAACTGTTGAACATTCCAGATTATTATACTTCCGTTTTTTATCGACAATACATTTTTGATAGTCTAAAATTGAGAAATGACCGGTCTTTAATTGATATTAATTACAAACCGAAAATAAACGTCTTCGCCGATGGCGGATATAATTCTTCATTGCAGTTTGATCCGCACAAAAATTTTGGATTCAGCTTTGGGCTGAGCATTGCCGTACCTATATACGATGGACATCAGAAAAAGATGCAATATGCCAAGATAGATCTACAAGAAAAAACGAGGCAGGCGAAAAGGGATTTTTTCATTCGACAGCATCAGCAGCAGATCATGCAGCTTCGTAGGCAACTCGCTTCCACCGAAAAACTAATTGATGACATCAATAAACAAATCAAATATTCGGAAACCTTGATAAGGACGAATCACAAACTTCTGGCCACGGGGGACGTTCGACTAACAGATTTCATTCTTACCATAAATAATTATCTGAACGCCAGAAACCTGGTTACCCAGAATTATGTGAACCGTTTGAGGATCCTTAATCAGCTAAATTATTGGAGCGCACCATAGATATGAAAAAGATCATTTTTTTCTATAGCATCCTGCTGTTTATCAGCTGTGCTCATAAGGAGGAGCAACAGGAAGAACCTGCATCGGAAGTTGTGAGCCCCGTAACACTTACCTCGATTAGTCATGCGCCGTTGACCGAATATCTTGAACTGAATGCAACCTCAACTTTCCTACAAAAAAATGTGGTGAAGGCAAACGTGAATGGATACGTAAGAGGTGCAAATGCAACTATAGGTAATTTGGTGAGCAAGGGACAATTGCTTTTTACACTGCGCACAAAAGAATCTGAAAGCATTGGCAACGCAGTGAACGCCCTCGATTCCAGTTTCCAATTTTCAGGTACGATTCAAATAAAGGCGCCGACCGCAGGTTTTATTGCCGAGGTGAATCACCAGATTGGCGATTATGTGCAGGATGGCGAACAACTTGCTATTGTTAGTGATTTGCAGAGTTTCGTATTTGTCTTGAATCTTCCATATGAACTTCGGCCTTATGTACTCGGCAAGAAACAGGTTTTGTTAGAGTTGCCCGACGGTAAATCGCTCACCGGCACTATTACGTCCGTTACGCCCATTCTTGATTCAGCATCGCAAACGCAAAATCTTTACATAGCCGTCAATGAAAGAAATCTCCCGGTGAACCTTGTAGCGAAAGTCAAAGTGGAGAAGGTATCTAAATCGAACACCATCTCCTTACCAAAGCCCGCTGTGCTATCGGATGAAATGCAAAAGGATTTTTGGGTGATGAAAGTCATCGATAGCAACACAGCAGTAAAAGTGCCGATAATTCGAGGAATAGAAACCACAGACCGTGTTGAAGTAATATCACCTCAGTTTTCCAGTGATGATAAATTCATACTCACCGGCAACTTCGGCTTGCCCGATACAGCAAAAATCAAAATCGTCAAGCAATAAGCAAACCTTTGAAAAATTTCTTTGTATCATATAAGAATCCCATCACTGTACTGTTGGTAATGGTTATTCTGGGAGGAGGATATGTTTATTCTAAGATTCAAACCTCCCTGTTTCCCGAAATCACATTTCCCAAAATCAAAGTCATCGCAGACGCGGGTCTTCAACCCGTCGATAAAATGATGATATCCGTTACCAAGCCCTTGGAAGCGGCAATTAAACAGGTCCCTGATCTGGAAACAATTCGGAGCACCACCAGCAGAGGAAGTTGTGAGATCTCTGCATTCATGTCATGGGACGCTGATATTGATCAAAGTCAGCAACGGATTGAGGCGAAGATTGCGGAGATAAGAAACAATTTACCCGTCGATGTTCAAATATCTGTCGCACGAATGAATCCATCGATTTTACCAGTGATGGGTTATTCAATCGGAAGCAACCTTCGTTCTCCTGTTGAATTGAAATTATTGGCAAACTATACCGTGAAACCGTTCCTTAGCCAGGTGAAAGGAGTATCGGAAGTGAGAATCACTGGCGGTAAGACAAAAGAATACTGGCTCAAATTGAATATGCAGCGAATGAGCACACTGGGACTGACGCCAGAGCTCATTAATAACGCACTCAGTCAATCCAATTTCATCAAGTCAAATGGGTATCTGTCGGATTATAGATATCTCTACCTCACTGTTACGGATGCAACAGTTCATAACCTCGACGATCTTCAACACATCGTTGTCAGAAATGATGGGAAACGCATTGTGACACTGAAAGATGTTGCAGACGTTGAGGTGAACGAAGCGCTGGAATTTATCAAGATCAATGCAAATGGAACAGACGGAGTGCTAGTGGCAATTGTAAAGCAACCGAACGCTAACCTCGTTGACTTGTCACGTGAAATAGAAAAAAAGATTACAGAGCTGCGAAAGATTTTGCCGGATGATGTTCACATTGCTCCTTATTATATACAGGCTGATTTTGTAAATGAATCGATTCGCAGTGTGACTGATAGTCTTTGGATCGGACTTGTGCTTGCGCTTATAGTAGCGATCATATTCCTCCGATCGTTTAAAGCCAGCGCTACAATACTAATTACCATTCCAGTTACCCTTTGCGTCACATTGATCGTTTTATACGCAGTGGGATACACTTTCAACATCATGACCCTTGGCGCTATTGCGGCTGCTATCGGCTTAATCATCGATGATGCGATTGTAGTTGTTGAACAAATTCACAGAACGCACGAGGAACACCCCGAAGATTCATCAACCTCATTGGTGCAAAAAGCAATTCATTATTTGTTTCCCGCAATGGTAGGTTCATCCATTAGTACAATTGTGATCTTCATTCCTTTCTTATTAATGAGTGGAGTGGCAGGTTCATACTTCAGCGTTATGACGAATACCATGATCATCACACTTTGTTGCTCCTTTTTTGTAACGTGGATTGCTTTGCCGGTAATTTATTTGTTGCTGACGCGAAAGAAGGCTGAGCAAAGGAAAACCACGGCACAATCACACGAGGTAAAAAAACAGGCGTGGGTTTCATTCTTCATTCATCGGCCCATCATCAGTATTTTGTTTGCTGCAGGTTTAATTGTACTGATCATTTTCCTGCTTCCGCAATTGGAAACCGGCTTCCTGCCTGAAATGGATGAAGGTAGTATTGTGCTGGACTATACTTCGCCTCCCGGCACATCACTTGAAGAAACAGATAGAGAGCTGAAAGAGGTGGATAAAATTCTTAAGAGTACACCGGAAGTTCAGGCATTTTCACGTCGCACCGGCACTCAGATGGGATTCTTTATCACTGAACCGAACAGCGGAGATTACTTGATTCAGTTAAAAAAGAAAAGAGACAAAACAACTGAAGACGTGATTGAAGAAATTCGTGGACAGGTGGAGGGTTCGCTTCCGCAATTACGGGTTGACTTTGGCCAGGTGATTGGTGATATGTTGGGGGATTTGATGACTTCAGTTCAACCAATAGAAATAAAAATTTTTGGAGACAACCAGGATCTGTTGAAAAACTTTTCCAAACAAGTTGCAAACCGTGTCTCAGATGTGAAAGGAACAGCTGACGTGTTTGATGGGAATGTAATTGCGGGACCTTCAATGAGTATCGATCCCGAATATGAAACGCTTTCAAGATACGGTCTCACTCCCGCCAGTTTTCAATTTCAACTTCAAACGGCGTTGGAAGGAAATGTGGTTGGCTCCTTGCCGGAGCGTGAGCAGTATTCAACCATCAGGCAGGTATATCCTGGCAACAGAAGACTAAGTTTGAATGATATTAATAACCTGCAGATATTTTTACCAGATGGTAAGTTGAAACCCGTTTCTACATTTGCGAAGATCAGAGTCAATGCAGGGGAATCAGAAATTCAAAGGGAAGATTTGCAGTCCATGGGTGTGGTAACAGGCAGATTGGAAGGTCGCGACCTTGGCAGTGTTATGAACGATATTAAGTCTTCGATCGCAAAAGAAATTCAATTGCCAACAGGTTACCATATTGAATATGGTGGTGCATATGCCGAACAACAGAAGTCTTTTAGTGAATTGCTGACTATCCTGATCACCTCAAGCTTACTCGTATTTTCTGTAATCCTTTTCTTATTCAAAGATTTCCGGATCGCTACATTGATTCTACTGATCGCAGTATTAGGGATTTCCGGTAGCTATCTAGCATTGTATTTAACGGGAACACCTTTGAATGTAGGAAGCTATACAGGGTTGATCATGATTGTGGGAATTATTGGTGAGAACGCCATATTCACCTTTTTGCAGTATAAGGAGTCACTAACTGATAAAAGTGTGGATGATTCCATTATTTATTCAATCTCCACGCGTCTCCGCCCGAAACTGATGACTGCCCTGGGTGCAATCATTGCGCTCCTGCCATTGGCGCTGGGAATCGGTTCCGGGTCAGAACTTCATCAGCCATTGGCCATCGCCGTGATTGGGGGATTTATCATGGCTATGCCTCTTTTGCTGATTGTTTTGCCCAGTGGTATACGGTTAATAAGTTCTAAGAAATAAATTGAAACAAATAACTTCAGGATTTCTCCAAATTTTATAATGAAATTGCGGCATGAATGAGAAACCAATAATCTCGGGAAAAGACGAGGTTTTTAAGGATAATATTACTAAAGCCTCTGATTTCAAGTTCAGTAGCAAGGTTGCCAATGTTTTTGATGACATGGTCACCAGGTCTGTTCCATTTTACATTGAAATTCAGCGCATGATCGGCGAAATTGCTGCCGATCACTACCAGGACAACACCAATGTTTATGACCTGGGCTGCTCAACTGGAACAACCATGATCGTTTTAAATGAATCCATTCCCGCACATATCCCATTTGTAGGTGTTGATGATTCCAGGGCAATGCTGGACAAATGCAAGCACAAACTGGAGGAAGCAGGATTTACACGTCCCTTTAAGTTAGAAGTAGCCGACCTAAACGGCGAAGTTGAAATAGAAAACGCTTCGATTGTGGTATTGTGTCTCACGCTTCAGTTTGTACGCCCGATTAGTCGTCAAAGACTCTTGGAGAAAATCTATTCATCACTTGTACCGGGCGGCGTCTTGATTATTGTCGAAAAAATATTGGCGGAAGATAGTTCCTGGAACCGCGACTTCATCAAGTATTACTACAACATGAAGCGGAGAAACCATTACAGTGAAATGGAAATTTCCCAAAAAAGAGAAGCACTTGAAAACGTATTGATTCCTTATAAGCTCAGCGAAAATATCACTATGCTGCGCGAAGCGGGGTTCTTGAATTACGATGTGTTTTTCAAGTGGTATAATTTCTCGGGATTCATTGCAAAAAAGAACTCATGATCAAAATCGGGAACTTCTTCTTTAAATACCGAAACATCCTTTTCATTTTTCTCTACTTATTGCTCTTCATTCCTTCCCCAAGGTTATTTGGACCCGAATTATTTGGCGAATCGTATTGGGTTTGGCCCATTGTACTCGGATTATTAGTCACGGTCACGGGACAGTTAATAAGAGGCGCTACCATTGGTCTTGCTTACATTGTCAGAGGCGGCAAAGAAGGAAAAGTATATGCGGAAGACCTCGTAACTACAGGCATATTTAATCACTGCAGGAATCCATTATATGTCGGGAATGTGCTGATGCTGCTGGGTGTAGGCATATTGGCAAACTCGCTGATTTATGTATTTGTGATCATGCCCCTGTTCATGTTCATTTATCAAACAATTGTGCTTGCGGAAGAAAATTTCCTCCGCAATAAATTTGGAGAGAGCTTTAACGCTTATTGCAAGCGCGTGAACCGGTGGGTTCCAAACCTTTCTCATTTGTCGGGAACATTCAACAGCATGGAGTTTAAATGGAAGAGGTGGTTATTAAAAGAATACAATACACAACTAGTATGGCTCGTGGGTATCACGCTAATCCTTTTAATACATTACCCACAACTCACGAACAGCAATGAGCACTTAAGAAATGTGTTGCTGTTAATTATTTTACCGCTCTTGCTTCTCCTTTATCTTTATGTGCGGTGGTTGAAGAAGTCGAAGAGGATGGTTGAATGAGGAGCGTATCATTTTTCACGGCAAAGATTTAATTTATAGTTATAGAGAAATATAATTCTTAGTAGTTAAAATCACGTCGGTTGTCCATTACTTTTTCACCACAAAGTTTTTCGTACCGTTGTATCGGCAGGAAGGGGCAAGAACCTAATATTCTAACCTTTTGCCAGCTTTGCAAACTCCTCATTGCGGTGCTTCGTATAAGTCCACAAACTCCGCAAGCGGAGCTAGATTACGTGAAATGCAATACCCGTATTACATCACGTATCACCAGCCATCTTCAGATGGCCTTTGAGGTCTTCTATGAACTGCGGTTGTTTTGGTTTAACTCAGCAGAGGAAATTTGGAAAATCAAGTAGCACCTTCCTTAATTTCTGAAGGTTTTTTCGAAGTAGAGAAACTTAAATCTTTGTGGTAAAAATCATGTCGGCGTGAAAAAATTATTTTCGCAATGGCATTCGCGCGATGCCTCTCACTCGCGCAACGATAAAAAGGAAAACCATCCCGGCACCGGCAAGAACATAAATCCAGAGAAAATTTTTTTTCAATTCAATCGGATCTGTTTGTCCTGTAAGAATAGGCGCTGCCCAATAATATGGAAGTTGTTTCTCCCTGGGTGAAGATTTAATAAATTCTTTCTTCGCATTCTGTAACGCAACATCAACAGGCATTCCCTTGGCGAGGTATTGATAAAAGAGTTCAGTGAGCTTATAGGTACTTGAGTTCTCTACCTCCCACAAACTGGCGATTGTTGAAGGAATTCCTATCGCTGCAAATCCACGGTTAAAACCGAACACGCCTTCCCCTTCATATAATTTTCCTGTGCCAGTTTCACAGGCAGACAACACAACCAGGCTGGTTGAAGGCTTTTTTTCATACAAGAGATCTGACAACAATAAAGCTGAATCGGCAAAATAGATTACGGGCTGCTTGTTACCTTCGCTCGCGGCTGCGTGAGTATACAGTTGAATAATTTTATACTGATAAAAATTCTGCAAGAAATTGTTTCGCGTGGCTTTCGCATTAGTCCAGCTATCCGAACTGCTAAAATGGGATTCCACACGATTAAGTGAAGCATCACTTCCAGAAAGCGTAGGTAAATTCCATCCGGCCGCGAATCCGACGGGTGCAACACCCATGAAGTTGCGTGCTGACACATTCTTGCCATCCTGCGCCATCCCAATAAGATAGCGCGCAGAGTAAGCATAACTCAATGCATAATTATCCAGTAAATAGGTGGGCCCATTTTCTGTTTCAGAAACGATCAATGCTTCAAAAGGAAAATATTTACCGTCCGGACAAATAATAACCCGCCCCGCGGGAATATTGAGTTGTGCAAATAGTAATTTGTAAAGCTGAGACGCCGTTGTTTTAAATGAACTGAATTGATTATTGATGATTTCGCTATTGCTGAGATAGCGCCGGAAATCATTGGAAAGGCTATCATAGATAGCTTTGTTTAATTTTTGAAATACTAATTTATCCTTCAAGATGCACAACAGATAGACAGCGCTGTCACCAGTAAAAAATTCTAATACGGCTTGGTGGTCGCTCAAAAACTTTTTCCGGACGTTCTGAATCGTCAGGTGAGTTGTATCTATGAAGCTCTGATAGTAAAGTTGATTCTTTTCCCTGATGAGGTTTTTTATTTTATCTAATTCTTCTTTTTTCTCAATCAACTCTGCCTGCAAGGAATCTCTTTTGACTTGATTCAGGCTATCTTCCAACTGCAGCTGAATGTTCACTATCGCTCGCGTTGCCAGGGTTTGTTTCATCAGATCTGCATTATTCAACAGTTTTTGTTCCTTTAACTGATCCTGTAATAAGACGGCTTTACTTTTTTCGAAGAAACCAAAAGCTTCATCAGGATTGTTTTGGTAATAACATGCCTTGATGGCGTTTTCATAAAGACGGCGAATGTGTTTGCGCCAGAACAATTTGGATTCCTGTTCGGCCTGCCCAAACTTAATGTGGTCAAATATCCGATCGATTTGGCGGTATGCAGTAATGGCGTCACCAAGATGTTGCTTCTCTCCCGACGCTTCATATAATGCCATGTGCGCATCTGCCTTATTTAATACCAGGTTGCTCACATACTCCGCCAACTCCGAGTTTAGATATTTTTCCGGTGATTTTGCCAATTGAGCTTCGGAAATGCCTGGGTGAATCTCATCAAACGACTTTTGAAAGTAAGTAAAGGCACTGTCATATTCTTTTTGCTCCATGAAAACGCCCGCTATACTATTGAGGATATTCATTTTCTCAGCAGTTCGTTTTATATTCGGATCAGCCTTTTCCGAATAAGTCAATGCTTCCCGATAATACTTTAAGGCAAGAGTGAGTTGCTTAAAATTTTTTTGATATAAATCACCAGTATTGTTTAATGTTGATGCGATTCCCCAATTGTTTTTGGCAAGTTTATAATAGTATACGGATTTCTGATATAGATCAACCGCCGCTTTCGGGTTGCCGGCTTCAATTTTGATAATTGCCAATTGCGCATATAATGCACCCAAATTTTTTTTTGATTCAGTATCAGTTATTGGTGCCGCCAAACATTTATCAATATATGTTCGCGCTACGTTTTCGGCTTCCGAGAAATTTTTCAAGAGTACCAGGGAATTTAAGCGCCACGTTGCGAAGTAGGTTTGCGTACTAAGATTGAAGCCCACTTTTTTCGCAAAATTTTCAGAGAAAACTGCATAGTCAATGCATCGATGATAATCTCCACTTTCCAAATAAGAAACGGTTTTACTGGCCATTGCTCCTATTGAAAAATCAAAACCTTTATTCAATCGTATTGATGTAGCAATACAACTATCCGCTGCAGCCATATTCAACTCTTTTTGACCTAGTGAGTCATAACAAAAACGAAGATTGTTGTACGCGCGAACCAGGAGTACGTCGTTCATATTCGCCTTACTAATGTTGTCAGAGATTAATTTGATGGATTGCTTGGTATACGCAATAGATTTCAAAAAATCCCCTAACAGGTAATAAAGACCGCCAATCCTGACCATTAGCATCGCATGCGTGGAATCATTTTTATAAGAACAACCATCCATTTTTTGCAAAATGGGCTCCAATTCATTTAGTTGCTTCCTAAAATCCTCTTTAGTCCCAGGTGATGTCTCCTTTAAATAGACAATGCGTTTTGCTAAACTATCGCTTGATGGGCATTGTGCGTGACCATACAACGTCGTTATAAAATAGACTACTATCAATGCAATTGCCTTCATCGTTCACCAAAGCTTTTATTACTGACTATGTGTGTACGTAAAAAAGCGTCCTCCTACTGTTTTAGGATTCGGAGAGTTGGAAGTTTGACTCAGATCGTTAATACAGGTAGGAATTGGTTTGGCTCCTGGTGCTAGGTGCATATTCATCACCATCCCCGCCGCGGCAGGAGTTGCAAACGAAGTCCCATCAAAACCAAATGAAAAAAATGGTGTTTTGAAAATGCAACAATTTGGGTTATTTAATACGCCAAGTGTAACAAATACATTCGAATATTTTTGATATCTGCAGGATTGATCGGGTTTTGTTAGACCAGTAACATTAATCACGTTGGAGAGCGTGTTGCTAAAACAACCTGGATAAAACATATGGATGCCAGGCCTCAGTTCATTTGCTGAAGGTCCATCGGCACAAATATCATTACCCGTCGTGTTCATATTACCGGCAGCAGTGAACACATAGATCGGGTGATCTGGCACTGTATCCTTGGCTTTACGCAAATAGTTGAATAGAATAGGATCTCCCGCCTGACTAGTCGTTTCTTCATAGCCTAAACTCGCGTTAACAATAGTTGCCTTATTTTGAATTGCGTAACTAAGAGCACAATTGAATGTAAAAGTGGTGCCCCTTTTATCCTTATCCAATGCTTTTAATATCATCAATTTTGGATATACACCACCATCCATTGCCATAATGGAAACGGCAGCAACACCTGAACCGTGTTTCTTAGGGTGGTCATCCTTGTTATTTTTATCACCGTAGCTTCCGCCCAGAAAATTATATAACGCTAATTTGCCCGGAGGAGCCTTCCAAATCAGGTTATTTATTTCAGATGTAAAACAACTCGGATCTAAACCTGTATCGATAATTGCCAATATCTCATCGCTCACTGTGGATGTTCGGGATAAGGTTAACTTTCCTCGTGGAAGTGAATCTTTTGATGGTGATTCCTTTTGCAAATCATGGTTTACGCTAACGAATAATATATCACCTCCACCTCCAGTTCCAGGAGAGCCAGGAGGAGGACTAACGGAGCGATCCTGACCATCAACTACTTTTACGTTTACGTTAATTAGGCTGGAATCACACTTGCAGCGATATATCGAGAATTTTGCCTTGTAGTTTTCATAACCTGGAAAGTTTATAAGGTAGTAATGAATACGAGCCTCTAACTCAATAATAGACACGTTTCTCTCTGCCTCGGTTAAACCGTCCTTTAACAGAATATTCCAACTGAGCCATTGATTAGCCGTGTCCTTATTCATTCCCCATTGAGAATTACTCAACGGACTGCATAGGAAATGACTTTTTTTGCTGGCTATACAGCTCGCGAATAATAGGATGATAAGGCTACCAACCAGGCAAAACCTTGCCTGTTTTAAAAGTTCAGGTCTCATATGATTATTTTTTGAAGGGGTTAATCCATCTTCTTCAACAAATCCACTGCATCTTCCTTTCCATCAAGATCCTGATCTGCCACTCTTTTCAAAAGCGCTTTCGCTTCTTGTTTATCACCGTGCTGATTGCGTTTCATAAGAGTAATCGCCTGAAGGATTACGGCAGGGTTAGAATAGGCGTGGAATTTTTCAAGGCGACTGAAATACCGCAGCGCCTTTTCATAATCCGGGATACGTAATGCTGCAAGCCCAGCGTATTCGAGAGGGTAGAACAATGTAGAATCTTTACTAATAATATTTTCAAAGGCTGTAAGTGCTGCAGTGTACTGACCTTTATTATATAGGTCAGCAGCTTTTTGTATTTCACCTTCTTTTCCCATCGTCACAGAAATCATCGAATGATGATCCTTGATATATCTGTTCGCATAGTCGGTTGGCGAATCATTTCTGTAAATGGCCATCCACACTATCGCTGTTATAACGGCGGCTGCAAGTGCGGAGTACATCGCATAGCGTATCTGTCTCACCCTGCCTGTCTTCACTTCAACATGATGTCCATTGGTGGACGTATATAATTCTTTAAATCTTTTTTTCTTTTCTTCTGCTGCCAATTCGCGCGCAACTTGTTTGGAAGAAAGATAGAATGCAACATCGGCAGCGAACGATGGATCGGAGTTGATTTTTTCTTCGAATCTGCTTACCTCATCTCCCGACATCCGTCCCTCGAAAAAATCATCAATATATTGCATCTTGTCGTCTATCATTGTTGATTAGTTGGCTTGTATAATTGTCTTAGTTTTTCAAGGCACCGTAATCTGCTTGTCTTTACAACGTCTGCAGTTTTATATCCCATTGTTTCCGCTATTTCCTTATCACTGCAACCGTCTGCCCATTGCAGTAGCATTTGCTGACAGTTGTCTCCAATCTGTGTCAATTTTTGGCGAAGTGCTTCCCAATCCGTTTGCTCGGCCATGTGCTGAACAACCGATTTCGAAGGGTCAGACAACTGCGTCAACATGTCCGTGATCGAGAGTGTTCGATTCACGCTGTATTTATTTGTCGAAGTTTTGCGAAGCAGGTCAACAGTTTTGTTATGAAAAATCTGGTACATCCAGGTTTTCAGGGAAGATCTTCCTTCAAATGAGCCGTTTCTTATTTTTTCAATGGCAGATAAAACGGTGTCGGCATATACATCAAAAGCCTGCTCCTGCAGCAACCCTTGTTTGTGCATTCCTTCATTGATGAAGTAAGCGAAGCGGTTGAATAATTGTTCTTCACTTTTTCTCCGGCTGGTTCCGGTTTCCAACAGGCCATTTATTATTTCCCGCTCGGCGGCGTGGAGAAATGAGGTGGTATTCACAGCCTGTGCTTCTTAATTGTAAGTTAAGGAATCTGGCAAGAAAAAAATAATTGAAAGAATGTTTCCTTCTGTTTCAGCCTCACGACCAATTAT
>Ga0157378_10001842_pt1 | contig 19034 bp, 23 predicted proteins | sample M65metaG_FD_115309 | JGI IMG/M metagenome (GOLD analysis project Ga0157378, IMG submission 115309) | Miscanthus rhizosphere microbial communities from Kellogg Biological Station, Michigan, USA - M6-5 metaG | ecosystem: Host-associated > Plants > Roots > Rhizosphere > Soil | place: USA: Michigan...
AAACTCCCGTCGACCGTCCGCTGGCTCAGTTTGGCGCGAAGCGGCGTGTTGTCCTCAGCGTGCCATTCTTTGCGGCAGCAATATTCGCAGTTGCGCAACCGGACCTGGTCCTGACTGTGCCGCGAAAGCTGACAAAGCTTGTCCGGCGAATCGATGGCGTACGCTTAGTAGAACCGCCTAGAGAAATCAAGCCATTCCCATATTTCATGACGTGGCACCCGCGCTCGAGCGAGGAACCGGCGCACGCGTGGTTCCGCAAGCAAGTGCGGGTAGCCGCGCAGACAATTTGAATGTCGGGCTTTTGGTTACTCTCGAAAAACGAGCAAGACACATCTGTATATCGTCGTAGCCGCAAGACGACAGGCTGCGATGCAATGCACGTGCTCATGCATAATGGTCATAGCTCCTATGCGTCTAGAGAAACTACGACAAGTCGATTTGAACCTCTTGATCATTTTTGCGGTGATCGCCGAGGAAAGAAGCGCCACCAAAGCATCCGCCCGACTATTGCTGAGTCAACCGGCGGTCAGCCGCGCCCTTCAGCGCGCGCGTTCCATGTTTCAAGACGAATTGGTAATTCGCTCGTCTTCAGGGTTTGAGCTCACGCTGCGAGGACGCAAAATTCTCCAGGAACTTGAACAGCTCCTTCCCAAAATAGAAGGCCTGGTTGTGCCAAGCGTCTTCGATCCGAAAAAGGAGCGGAGCAATTTCCGCATTTCTGGCCCGGACAATGTTTGCATGGTACTGCTACCGCACCTATGCCGGCGCTATACGAGCGGACGTTATAAGGTGAACTTTGATTTCCTACCGTGGCAGGCCGATGCCGTGGATATGCTGGAGCGCGGAAAGCTTGACCTCATTTTCCACATTGACGAAGGCTTGCTGCCTTCTCACTTCAATTCGGAGAAACTCTACCGCGAGGACTGGATCTGCGCTGTTGCCCGCGAGAGCAAGTTTGGCGATCGCCTGACACTGAAGCAGTACCTCGCTGCGGAGCACCTTACTGTCACAACTCTTCCAAGCGTGCAGAACATCCCGGACAAGCAGCTTGCTGCGTTGGGTGCAAAGCGGCGTTCATCTGTCCGCATGCCCTATTTTGGCGCGGCCCTTAGTTGCCTTCCTGGCACCGAACTCATCCTCACACTGACCAACGGCATGAGGCAAATGGTGGAAAGGAATTCCACCTTACGGCTCGTGAAAGCGCCACAAGAGTTGCGTCCATTTCATTTCTTGATGGTCTGGCACCCGAGGCTCACAACGGACGCGCGGCACACATGGCTTCGCGAGGCGGTGCGCCAGGTTTCCCCTCAGGACGCATCTGGGCACCGTCTATGACCCATGCGGATGGCGACCATCGAACTGAACCACGACGATTTGTAAGGCTTGGGCGTCATTCCTTGGTGGGCAGGAACAACGCAATTTCGGTCCGATTGGTCCGCCATATGGGTCTATAATCCGCGCAATGGCATCCTTATGCAGCATGGCTTCGAAGAACCTGAGATGTACAGGACATTCGCCTTGTAGTCGGCACCATCCCCACGGTGGCATGATCCTCTGGTCCAGACCATCGGACTCGCCGTGAGGGAAGTCATCAGCCATGCCGCACCCACGCTCTGCATAAACGAGCCGATATCCAAAACCAGGTCCGCGATCAGGAGATTCCGGAATAGAGGAATGTGAAGAGAACCCCAAGGACTCTACGATTGTGTAGCGGCATTTGCCACCGAAAGATAATGGAACAAATCGAGCACGCGAGACAATGTGCGATTGTACTTACTGCCAGTCTGCGCGCTTTGGGCTTTCAACCGAATGCCTGGCCCTCATTCAAGAACTAAGCGGTTTTCCAATTCACCCTGACCTGTTCGCACGAACCTATTTTCATTTGTTTTGTTCGCCTTACGAGTTTCTTAGTTGCGCCAAGTCGTCTCATTTGCGGTCTCGGGGTTTCGTTCGCTCATCCGAAGCCGCTTCTCACCTCCATCAGTAAGGTCAGCTTCATTTTCAGTTTCTTCGAAGAGAGCTCGGCAGCAAAGTGCGCGGTCAGAGTTGAGTAGCGTACGAGTTCTTGGATTTGCATCAGGTCTTGTTTGATGCTCGAACGGTCAACTCATCTAGTCTCGAGAGCAAAAGCTTTAGCACAGGAGACTGGTTTGACTTTTTGTAACCTAGGACAAGATCGACGGTTGGCGCATCACCTTTCAGAGGACGACTCGTTACCGAAGACGGCAGAAAGTTTTGCGCATAGACTGGTAAGAGTCCTACGCCGCCTGTCGACGCTATTAAGGACATTCCCATGGCGAGGTGATCCGCCTCGTGCTGTGGGGTGATATTGGCTCCGGAACGCTTCAGATACTTGTCGATGATCGCGCGAAGGACTGGAGCGGTTTTCGAGACCGTCACAAATATTTCGCCTTCCAGATCTTTCGCATCGATGGCTTTGAGCGCGGCGAGACGGTGGTCACTCGGCAAAATCACCAGGAGTGGCTCCTTCACGAGAAGACGGAACGCCAAGTCTGGCAACCCTTTTTCACGCCGTAGAAAGGCCGCGTCAATTTTCCCGTTCGACAGGCCGTCGGCAAGCAGCGGAGAGTATTGACTCGATACCATCACGTCGATGTGAGGCAGTTCATCTCGTAAGATTCGCAACGCTTCGGGCATCCACTTCAATTCGTGTCCGGTCAGGAACCCCATCGTAAAGCATGGCTTACTAGGATGAGCGACTCGTCGAGCAGCTTCGCTTGCGGCTTCCACTTGCGACAGCACCAAACGAGCGTGCTCGAGAAAAGTTCGGCCCGCCGGTGTGAGTTGGATGCCGCGCGCGCTGCGCGTTAGCAGTTGCGCTCCGACCTCCTCTTCTAGGTCCCGAATCTGCCGGCTCAGCGAAGGTTGTGTCGTGTGAAGCTTTTGCTTAGCCGCCATCGTAAGATTTCCCACCTCTGCGACCGATACGAAATAACGAAGATGTCGTAGTTCCATTCCGCCACCCATGCTTGTGAAGCATCGTGCGTAAGCTTACAAAGTATCTCCGAAAGCGCCACAACGTGCCAAGTATCCGCATCAGATAGGTGCATCACAAAACTGATTCAGATTCGGACTCAACCGTTTGACGAATCACAGCCATGCTCAGTGCGCATGGAAGGTGGAAACCGCAAGCGGAAACAGGATTTCTACTCAAAGGAGAAAAGCAATGTCAAAGAAGCTCGAAGGGAAAATTGCTCTCGTCACCGGCGGCTCGCGCGGCATTGGCGCTGCCATCGCGAAGCGTCTGGCGGCGGATGGAGCGAATGTGACCATCACGTACACGAAAGGTGCGGACGCAGCCGCGTCCGTCGTCAAGGAGATTGAACGCGCGGGAGGAAAAGCGATCGCGATTCAGGCGGATGCCGCCGATGCCGCGGCGGTTAAAGCTGCGGTCGAAAAGACATTTGCAACCTTCGGTCGACTGGATGTGCTGGTGAACAACGCTGGCACGGCCATTCCGAAACCGTTCGAAGAGGCGACGCTTGAAGAGATGGATCGCGTGCTTGCCATCAACGTTCGTGGCGTGTACGTCGCAACTCAGGCAGCGCTGAAGCATATGAAGAGCGGCGGTCGCGTTATCACAATCGGTTCGGCCGTGGGTGAACGTGTCGCAGCGCCCGGGCTTGTGCCATACGCGGGCACAAAGGGAGCCGTCAAGATGTTCACTCAGGCGCTGGCCAGAGAGATCGGCAGCCGAGGCATCACGGTCAACAACGTGCAGCCTGGTCCGATCGACACGGAATTGAATCCCGCCTCGGGTGATTGGGCGGTGCCGCAGAAGGCAGCCACAGCGCTTGATCGTTACGGACGTGTGGAGGAGATCGCTGCGATGGTGGCATTTGTCGCCGGTCCGGAGTCCTCGTACATTACCGGTGCGAATCTTACCGTGGACGGCGGAATGAATGCCTGAACACTCTCAGTGCGTCTGCGCTGCCGACCAACAATCGTATCAATGAACAGGAGCGTCTTAAGTCAAACCAAATTGTTTTGATTACACGAGCCCTAACAGGAATTGGACGAGCCTCTGCGGTCGCCAAATCGGGGGCGGACGTTGTCATTTCAGGGCGTCACATCGACGGAGGGCAGAAACTTGCCGCTGAGCTGCGAACGCTAGGAGCAAAGGCCCTGATCACCCGATTTCCATCGAGTGTACTCGCGTTGTCGTATCCGTTGCGGGCCTGGCAGTCACCGATATCTGCGCAACCGACGTGACGCTACCCGTCGGTTAGGAAAACTTGTATCTTAATTGTGCCGTTAAGCATCACATATGCCGTAGGAGATTTAATGTCCGCGACCAACGTCCAATTCACGGTTGCTGCACACATCATGGCAGCTCTCGGCTTCCGTCACGGCGAGGAAACCCCTTCGGCGATGCTTGCTGAAAGTATTAATGCCGATCCGACATTCGTCAGGAAATCTCTCTCCAAACTCTCAAAGGCAGGCCTGATCGTCACCACGCGCGGTAAAGATGGTGCGAGCAAGCTCACGCGTTCCCCTAAGCACATAACGCTCTTGGACATTTATCGCGCCAGCGCTGCACCTCCGACGTTCGCGATTCATAGCTATCCTGTGGAGAAGAGATGTCCGATCAGCTGCAATATCAAGGGATGCATGTCGTCGGTCCTAAAGAAAGCGCAGGACAGCTTCGAGAATAGTCTTGATGGAATAACGCTCGCCGATATAGTCGGGGAAATTCGTCGCGCGAGCAGGTGATTTTTTTGGCCTATATGTGCAGATGATTACCACATATAAACGCGGAGATCTGGATTGCAAATGGGGCCCTACGAAAAGGAGACACGAATATGAATAGCCCTAAAGACAAGGTCGTTCCCGTAAGGGACGGCATCTATGTGATTTTGGGAGCGAGCGGGAACACCGGATCGATCATCGCCAATTTCCTGCTAACGAAGGGCGAGAGGGTACGCGTCGTGGGGCGCGAAGCGGAGCGGCTGCAGCGCTTTGTGCGCAAAGGCGCGGAAGCGTTCACGGCCGACGTGAGCGATGCGGCGGCGCTTACCAAAGCCTTCGGCGGTGCGCGCGCGGCATACCTGATGTTGCCACCAATCACCACCCGCGAGGACCAAGAGCGACAGAGCGATGCGATCGCGAAAGCCGTGAAGAAGTCCGGCCTGCGCTACGCGGTGCACTTGAGCAGCTACGGCGCGCACGTCCCGGAAGGCACTGGACCAGTCACCGGGCTTCATTCTTCGGAGCAAAAACTGAACGCGATCAGCGATCTGAACGTTCTACACCTGCGGGCTGCGTACTTCATGGAGAACAATCTGACGGCGATCGACATGATCCATGGAATGGGACTGTTCGGTCACGCGCTGCTACCCAACCTGAAGCTCCCCATGATCGCGACGCGAGACGTCGGCGACTACGCCGCGCAGCGCCTCCTGGACCTGGATTTTTCCGCCAAACAAACGCGCGAACTCCTTGGCGAGCGCGATCTATCGATGACGGAAGCTACCGCCGTGATTGCTCGCGGTATTGGCAAGCCGGATCTGCGTTACGAGCAGTTTCCGTATGACCAAGTGCAGCAGGTGTTGGTGCAAATGGGCTTTCCGCCGAAGAAAGCTGCGGTGTACATCGAGATGTTCGAGGCCATCAATGCGGGAGTCCTCGCGGCGCAGGAGCCGCGTTCGCCGCAGAACAGCACGCCGAGCTCGTTCGAAAAATTCGTGCAGGATGTCTTTGCGGCCGCGTATCACGGGCAAGCTACAACCGCTTAGGCCGGCGCCAGGTGCCACAGGTTGCGCCAGTCTGTAGACCAGAATTTCGGGAAGCAGTTTCTGAAAATTGCCCGATTCGGAGATCTAGCCATGAATAGAACGGCCTCTAAGGAAAGAAAGCGTGGTAAGAAACCGACTACTTACCGTCGCGTCGTCACGGGAAATGCAAACGGCAAGTCCGTCGTCCAAAGCGACGAACCGTTGCTGGCCTATCAGTTCGATACTGTTCCGGGCTACGAGCACACACTCGTGTGGATCAATCCGGCGATCCCGGATCTTAGCAATGAACAGAGGTTTGACCGATATCCCGACTCCGTCGTTCCAGGACCCGGCGGCACGAGCCTGCACTTCGTGACCTTTCCGCCCGGTTCGGTCTTTGCGGATCCCTCCTTCGATGCCGACGCCTCGCAACAAGAAGCGCTCGTTCGTCTGCGAGGATTAGCGGATCACTTCGAAAAGGAAGACCCGGGAATGCACAAAACGAATACCGTCGACTATGCAGTTGTCTACGACGGAGAGATGTGGCTGGAGTTGGACGACGGCGAGACTCTGCATTTGAACCGCGGCGACGTCGTCGTGCAAAACGGTACGCGCCACGCATGGCGAAACAAAGGCACCAAGCCCGTCACAATGCTCTTTTTCTTGAACGGAGCACGAGCTCGTGAAGCCTCGCAATCCTAATGGGACGACCCGATGACCCATGAAAATAATCTCGTGATCGTTAGCCAGTTCGACGGCAACGCGTACAAGATCTCGCAGGCCGCGGAGCTAACCCTGAACGCGGCAATTCTGCGCGCCGAAATCGCCAGAAGCTACGAAGAGTTTCTGGAGATTTTTGACAAGTTTTACGCCGATGATGTCGAGGTAAGCAGTGAGGGTTCGCCGGTGGTAATTCGTGGAAAGGATAGAGTGCGTCCCTTTCTATTGAATTTTCTGGTACCGCTTCACGTAATGGCTGAAATTGCCGCATTGTCGATGTCGGTTCAGCTGACTCAAGTTCCCCGAGACAGCGCCAACGAGACACATTCCCAATGGAGCATCGACTTCACCGGCGTCGGCGGGAGACGGTGCACTTTGAAGTGGTACACGATTCGGGGATGGGCAGCGTCCAGGGTTGTGTACGAACATCACCACGGTCATGAGCAGATCGGCGGACCCCTGACTCAGGACGACTTGAATTTCAATTGGGGTCGTTCGGAGGTCGAGTTTCAATCGCCCTCTTGAGGCCTGAAGGGGCCCTGGACGGATTATTCAGGAATGGAGCAAACAAACAATGGCCAGCGGTCTCGAGGAGAAGAACAAGGCACTGGTACTCAGGGCTTTCGACACGCTTTTCAACAAGCGTGACTATGCAACGGCGGAGCAATTCTGGTCACCACAATACATTCAACATAGCGCTCACATCGCTCCCGGTCGTGAAGGTCTGTTCGATCTCGTCAAGAGCCTTCCGCCAACGTTGAAGTACGAGGCAGGAACGATCGTGGCGGAGGGCAATTTCGTCGTTGTGCACGGACGGTTTTCGGGATTCGGCGCCCCTGTAAATTGGATCGCTGCCGACATCTTACGCATCGGCGACGGAATACTCGTCGAACATTGGGATGTGATTCAGGATGAGGCCACAGAAGAGCAATCGAAAAGTGGGGCGCCCATGTTCGGAAAGACTTTTCCAAAATACAAATGAAACGGAGTGGTTGACAGGAGACGGACGCATGGGAAACGAAGGCTCTTACGTAGCTCTCGGGCTGAAAACATGGAACACCCAAATTGACCGCGCGGACAAGCTTTTTGGAGGCCTCTCCTCCGAGGAGATTCTGCGGGAAATAGCGCCTGGCAGGAACAGGCTTCTCTACTTGTGGGGACATCTCACGGCCGTACACGACGCCATGCTCCCGCTATTGTCTCTGGGAGAACGATTTCATCCTGAGTTTGATGTCGCCTTTGTCTCAAATCCCGACAAATCACGAGCCGACATTCCTTCGCACGAACAAGTTCGCCGGGCATGGAACGTCGTCAATGATGAATTGCGGAAGGGGTTTGAAAAAATGCATTGTTCCGATTGGATGCAGAGGCACTCGGCCGTATCGGAAGAAGATTTTGCCAAAGATGCTTCGCGCAATCGCTTTGCCATCCTACTGAGTCGCACGAGCCATCTCTCCTATCACCTCGGCCAAGCGGTGCTCGGACGCAAGTGATCGAAAGTGAAGGATCGAAGGTCGCGAGTTCAGAGCTCGGCGACAACGGAGAAAGACGATGTCCCAAAAGCTCGAAGGCAAGGTCGCTGTCATCACTGGCGGCACAGAAGGAATTGGGTTAGCCACGGCAAAACTTTTCGTGAAAGAAGGTGCCTATGTCTTCATCACGGGCCGCCGCCAGAAAGAACTCGACGATGCCGTGAAGACAATCGGCAGCAACGTTTCCGGCATTCAGGGAGACGTTGCCAAACTGGCCGACCTTGATCGTCTCTACGAGACCGTCTCTAACGCGAAGGGACGAATCGATATTGTTTTTGCCAACGCCGGCGTTGGCGAATTTGTTCCCTTTGGGGCCGTCACCGAAGAGCATTTCGACAAACTGTTCAACATCAATGTGAGGGGAACGCTGTTCACGGTGCAAAAAGCCTTACCGCTACTGAAGGATGGCGGCTCCATCATTCTCAACGGCTCCGTAGCGAGTGTTAAGGGTACTGCCGCCTTCGGCGTCTACGCCGCGAGTAAGGCCGCCATCCGATCTTTCGTGCGAACCTGGACTACAGATCTGAAGGACCGTCATATTCGCTCAAACGTTGTTAGTCCGGGTCCGGTCAATACGCCGCTGGTAAGTCGGCAATCTACAGATGTCATTGCGCGGATTGTATCCACGATCCCGATGGGACGGATGGGGGAACCCGAGGAAGTTGCTAAGGTGGCATTGTTTCTTGCGTCGGATGACTCCAGTTTCGTTACGGGGATCGAACTGTTCGTTGACGGCGGCAGAGCCCAAATCTAGCCGAAAAGGTGCAAGAATTTTTTTCGACCACTAGACCGGCGCGAACGGCAGAGCCAAAGAGCCTAAGGAACTGCTCTCGATACGACAGAACAGTCCTCCGCTCAAGACAATTTGTTCAGGTGCTCGTGTGCTCTGGTAAAACCACCAGCGCGCTCCATGCAGCTAAAGAGTCCATGTAGCCTCTCCAATGAACGATTTTTGGGGCCTGAGTCGGCTTATCGGCCATTGCATCGATGCGTGTGCAAACCCTCGTTTACACTCGCACGTCCTTTCGCTATAGTCCTCTCAAAGTTCACATGTCCAGGTCGTTTTTCGAAAAAGAGCACGCGACAGCTGCACCGGTCACAGTCCGGGTGGGCAGTTCTCTCTATCGCGCCCTCACCGCCCCGCGTACTCTCTCAGCACTCGTCCTGATCGGCGTGATCCTTCGCCTCTGGGCATACCTGGCGGACACAGCTCTCTATCTGGACGAAATTCTTCTGTCCCACAGCATCTTGAATCTCCCGCTAGTCGATCTGCTCACCCGGCCCCTTCCCATCGACCAGGTTGCCCCACTGGGCTTTCTGCTCGTCGAACGCTGTGCCGTCACAATTTTCGGCCACAACGAATTCGCGCTCAGACTCTTTCCTTTCGTGTGCGCCATCATCAGCCTGATTCTCTTCCGCCGCCTGGCGGAACGTGCGCTCACCGGCGCCGGACCGGCGGTTGCACTGTTCGTATTCGCAATCGGCTTCCCATTCATTCGCTACGCCGTGGTCGTAAAGCAGTACGAGCTGGATGTGATGGCTGCCATCCTGCTCATGTTGATCGCGTTCAACTTGCGCGAGCGCCTTACGACGACAAAACGTCTGCTCCTTTTTGGTCTCGCGGGATTCGCAGTCATCAGTTTTTCGCAAGCTTCCGTCCTCGTAATGGCTGGCCTCGGATTCGCATTTGCCGTGGAGTGGCTTATGTCCCGCGACCGGAACGCTCTGCGGGCACTTCTCATCACAGTGCCCTTGTGGGCCGCGGCATCGATTCTCGCCGTCATCATCGGCGTTCGCAGCATGACGCCCTCGACTCGCACTTTCATGGACGATTTCTGGGCTGGCGGTTTCCTTCCGCTCCCTTTCCGCGGAATGTCGGCTCTCCGCTGGTTTTGGGAAACCCTCACGATGCTGTTTTCTGACGTCACGCTTCTTCGTTATCGTTGGCCAGTTGTTTTTGTCGTCGTCGCCCTAGTGGGGGTCGTTGCTCTATGGCGGCGCAGCCGCTCGCTCGCTTTTGTTTTGCTGGGTCAGTTCACGATTGGAATCATCGCCGCAGTCGCGCAGCAATATCCGTTGCGTGGGCGCCTCGCGCTCTGGTTACTTCCGGCCGCGCTGCTCGCCGTTGCTGCAGGAGCGGAATGGGTAGGCGCCAGAGCTAGTTCCCTGCATCCTCGTGGTCGAGTTGTTGGAGCGATTCTTGTCGTTGCACTTCTCGTGCCGCCCATCATTGCGTTGGCCGAAGCTCCGCCGCCCTACGAAATCGAGCATCACAAGGATTTTCTGAACTATCTGCAGAAGAACCGGCGTCCGAGCGACATCGTCTATGTCTTTCCCCTTCCCAGCGTGGGAGTCCGGTTTTACGGGCCGCGCTTCGGACTGCAGCGCAGCGATTGGATCGAGAGTGTCTGCGACAGAAACGAAACGCGCCCGTACCTCAAGGATGTCGATCGCTTTCGCGGCGTTCCCCGCTTGTGGATCCTCGCCGGGGGCAGCCGTCCATTTCGCTTTGCGCGGGCCGCGGTTCTGCAGTACCTCGGCACGATTGGACAAAGGACGGATATGCTTTTGCTTCCCTCTTCAACCTATGGTTCGATCACCATTGAACTCTACGATCTAAGCGATCCAACTCGCCTAAGTCATGCCGACGCAGAAACCTTCCCCGCACCACACATGGCCACGGATCCCCGCCCAGGCTGCCGCGAATGGCTTTCCCACTGGCCCGGCGAATAGGACCACCCTCAGCGACTACGGTTTCGTACGCCAACACTCCCCCGCTGAGAGACTGATTCGACTGTTACATCTGTCGGGGCTGGGACCAATTCATCTAGAGTCGATGCTAAGCGCGGAAACATATATCAAGACCTACAAACAGCTGAGCTTTCTGATTGCCCCTGGTCCTTGCCCCTTTGCAGAACCACAGGAACTCTGCAGTGACATTTGAACGATCTAGCAGGTTCTATGAACTCCTAAGCATTCCGCGTTCAGTGCAATGGCCGTACTTTGAGAACCGATCGATCCTAGTAACTTGGGGAAAGTGCAAAGGAGAACATCATGTCGGGGATCAAAGGCAAGGTCGTCGTAATAACCGGCGCAAGCAGCGGAATTGGCGAGGCGACTGCTGTTCTGCTTGCTGAGCGCGGCGAAAGGTCGTACTGGGAGCGCGAGGCCTTGATCGCCTTGAGGCTCTGGCAACCCGCATCGCAGCATCGAGCGGGGAGGCGGCCTATGCACGCACAGACGTCAAACGGCGGGAAGACGTTTTCAATCTGGTTGGGTTGGCAATCGAGCGATACGGCAAGCTGGACGTTCTCGTTAACAACGCTGGAGTAGCTCCAATCTCTCTCCTCGACGAGCTCCGCGTCGACGACTGGGAGGAGATGATCGACGTCAACCTCAAAGGCGTTCTATACGGCATCGCCGCCGCGCTGCCGGTGTTCCGCCGGCAGAGTTTCGGACATCTCGTCAATGTCATTTCTACGGCCGGAATTCAAATCATACCTACCATGGCGGTTTATGCTGGCACGAAGAGCGCCGTACGCACCATCACCGAGACCTTGCGACAGGAAGCCGGCGATAAGCTGCGCGTGACGAGCGTTTCGCCGGGCTTTGTCCGAACGAACCTCACGAATTCCATGACAAATCCGGAGGTCAAAGGCCAAATCGTCGAGCGCATGGGGAAGATGGCGATTCCACCGGCGGCGATCGCTCGCGGTATTGCGTTCGCCATCGAGCAGCCTGCTGAAGTTGACGTAAACGAGATTGTCATCCGTCCCACTGCACAGGCCTGAATCCGCCTCTCGGAGGCGGTATGTGCGTCGCGTCAAGCTTCATCATCGCGCGTGGAGCTCTTTGCGGACGGCGGTAAGGCGTAGGTTTGAGGAATTACTTCCGCGATCCCCCTTGCGCGAGGTTGACCGATCCATACGCGCAAAGATGCTTTGGTATCGCTTGGGAGCCACCCCGGTCGTTCTCTTGAATGCGTTACTGAATGCGCTCTCAGTGGTATATCCGAGGGAAAGGCCCAACTCCGAAACCGACCTGGAGCCTTCACGCAGCCCCTGCTCTGCAAAGCGCATGCGCAAGTTCAGGAGATACGTGAGCGGTGCGACGCCGGCAATTTTCTTGAAGCGTACGGCAAAGCTTGTTCGCGACATAGCAACTTCCTTCGCAAGTTCGTCAAGCCGCCAGGCCCGCGCTGGTTCCCGGTGCATGAGGCGCAGAGCAGGCGCGATGCGCTTGTCGCCGAGGGCGCGAAGCCATCCCGCTGTACCAGATCCGGACGCCTCAAGATAGGAGCGGATTGTCTGAATACACAGAAGCTGGGCAAGCTGGTTTGACGCCAACATCGCACCTGCCTTATCGGCGACAAACTCTTTCACGAGCTGGTCAAGCAGCCAGCGCATGGCTGTGGCTTCGGACGAATTGCCGCTTACGTGAAGTAAGGGCGGCAACGCCTCCGATAGCAGCCCGCCGCGCTCGGGATCCAGAGCGATATGCGCTCCGACCGCGAAGAACTCATCACCGATCCCGACCTTGGCGATCTTGCCGGTCGCACCAGCGAATATTTTGAGGCCATCGGCCTGCGGTGCGTTCAAGTCACTGGCCAGCAGGTAAGCTCTTTCAGCCGGCAGCACGAACACATCACCTGTCTTGACCTGTAGAGGTGTCGACTCGTCTTTGAAAGTGAGCCAACAATTTCCCTTTAGCACTGCGACAAATTTGATCTTTTGGGGCGGAGGGAATCGCAGTGCCCAGGACCCTCCCGCTATCAAGATGCCCACTTCGGCGCACCGGGCACTCGTCAAACTCAAAATGTCAGTGAGTGGGTCGCCTTTCATTCCTGAATAGTGACGCAGATCTTCGAGATTTGGCAAACCTTGGGCTTTCCGACCAAACGTCAAGGGTTAGAGGACATTCTAAGAACCTAACTGTTAAGAATGCTTCTCAAGTAGAAATGTCAACATCACCGAGGCTAGATCGACTGGTTTTTCGAGGAAAGACAAGTGTCCTGAAGGGATTTCGGCCCTCTTTGCAGTGGGAATCGAATCAGCCAACTCCTGAGTATAGAAGGCTGGCACAATCTGGTCGTATTTCCCGGTTATTGATAACGTCGGTGCCTTGATCTTCTTGGTCTGCTCCCGCACATCCACTGCGAGATCGACCCTGATATTCTGCTCGATCAGAGGCCAGTCACTCATCGCCACAAAGCTCTGGATGATCCCGTTGATGGTATTTTCGTCGAACGCGGAGAGAAACTCCCGGCTGAGGCCGCTCACAAGAAGTAGCTTTCCAAGGGCAATCTTGTCCGTCAGCGCTAGGCGCAGCCAAAGATCAAACTGTAATCTCATCCGTGGGTCGCCGCCGTAACTGAAACCTGATACCAGAACCAGCGATCGAACCATCTCCGGATGCTCCGCCGCAATGAATGTTGCAACCGCCGCTCCGAGGGAAAAGCCAACAAGGTCAAAGCGATGCCTGCTACCAGCCCCGGCCGCTGCCACGACTCGATCCGCGAAGTCGGATATTCTCGGTGCATTTGCCGAGTCCGTGGCAGCGACCGGTTCAGCATAGTTTGGGCGAATCACGGGGCGCTGCCTCGTCAACTGTTCTACTACCGGAGACCAGTCTTCTGACTGTCCTGATGTACCGTGTAGGAGCACTACCGGCAACTCTTCTTCGTTCTTTGGTCGGCGCGTTTCTAGTCCCGTATTTGTCATGTTTCTTTTGGTCATGCCGAACGCCGCTCCTGAATCCTGTATCGGGAAGCCGGCACGGAATTGCCGAAGCGCTGTGAGATGGCGCGACGTGCGGCCTCGAAACGTGTCCATTCGGCTCCATCATGAAGACTGGGAATCGTCACCAGTTCGCCCTGGTCGAGGCCGGCCAACGCTGCATCGACCATGTCTTCCACCGACATGACGATCGACGGGGGCAGTTGCTGCCAGGGCAGGCCAGCGATTTCCCACATGTCGGTCGCCGTCGCGCCGGGCAGGACCGCTTGGACGCGGATCCCTTTATCGGCGAGTTCGTGCTGCAGCGAATGACTGAAGGCGAGGACGTAGGCTTTGGTGGCGCCGTACACACCGTTGAGCGTCTCGGTCGAGATGCCGACGACGGAGCTGATGTTGATGATCGTGCCCGTGCCACGTTTGACGAACGCAGGTGCCGCGGCGTAAGTCAGTCGCGTTAGGGCGATGCTGTTGAGTGCAATCATCTCTTCCATTTTCTCGATGTCGGCATTGAGCAAAGGCACGACGGCGCCGATACCAGCGTTGTTGACGAGCATTGTAATACTCGAATCTTCTCTCAGCTTTGTTTCGACTTTCGCGAGATCTATCTTGCTGTTGAGGTCGGCCACGATCGGAGTGATGTGGCGTCCGCTCGCGCTCGCGAGGCTCGCAGTGAGCGCTTTGAGGGGCGCCTCGCTACGGCCTACGAGCATGAGATCGTATCCGCGCTTTGCGAGGCGGTCCGCATAGACAGCCCCGATGCCCCTCGAGGCTCCCGTTACCAGGGCGGTGCCTTTTGATGGTGAATTGCTCATATCCTTTTTCTCCCGTCTCCAGTTGAGTCTCTTTGCATTTCGTATGGATTATGATTATAATCCATTCTCCGACTTCGATTCGCACAGTCGGGCTTTGGTTACAAACTTTTTTGGGGGCCCCCATGCGCCATTCCAAAGCTGAGAAAGAAAAGACTCATAAGCGCATCGTTGCTATCGCTTCAAGGAGGTTCCGCGAAGAGGGGCTTGCCGGGATCGGAATCGCAGACCTGATGAAAGAAGCTGGCCTTACCGTAGGCGGCTTCTACAAGCACTTCAATTCACGTGACGCGTTAGTGGCTGAAGCGATTGGCTGTGCGCTCGAACTCTGGAAGCGTCAAGTGGATGCCGCCGCGTCGGGCGGTCCACCGATCACCTACGAATCGCTAGTCGATGAATATTTGAGCGACGCACATCGCAATCATCCAGGTACAGGTTGCCCAGTCACCGCTTTGGCAGCAGATCTCGCACGCAGCGACAAGCGAACTCGCGCACTCGTCAGCCGGAAAATTCGGGACAACATTGAGTTGCTCGCAACTCTGATTCGTAAAACGAAGGAGATGGATAGCGGCAGTGCAAGATCGCAAGCAGTCTTGACCTATTGCGCATTGGTCGGTGCAATCGGTATGGCTCGCGCCGTGTCGGACGAGCAGCTTTCGCGTGAAATCCTGAAGACCGTAGCACAGTGTCTGCAGAATCCCGCTTTCTATAGTCGCACCGCGACACCACAGCTAACGCTGCTTCCGCAATAGTCCTCAGTCTCGCGTCTCGTTGTGACTACCATAACCGTGTTTCCCACCGTTCCGCCGCGCGTCGGATATGAATTGACGAAGCTCAGACGCAGCTTGTTTCAGCCGATCACAGGATTAGCAAAATGGGCCGGCAACAACCGGGAGAAAATCAAAGCGCATGTACGCGATACGATTCACAGACCTTATCAAATCAATTCGGCTAGCGCGGGCTTGGTGTCATCTTCGCATGAAGATTCGACTATCTCTTCATCGGTAGTGAAAAGACTCCTAATTGTTGTGCGAGCGAGAATAGGTTCGCCACTCCCCAGTGATCGCTGATCTTGCCGTCTAGCACGCGCATGACATCGACGGTCTCGAATTGGATCCTCTTCCCCGTTGGAGCAATGCCCCAAAACTCGCCTAGGTGCGTACCGTGGTACGTCTTAAATGTGGTCACGCGATCGCCATCCGAAATTTGCCAATGGATTTCGGCGTGAAAATCGGGGAATGCTGTGCGCAGGACCTTGTAGAGGTTTCGTGCCCCATCGCGATCTGCACTGAAGCCACCTGGTTGTGGTGTGTGGTCGACAAAATTCTTGGCAAACAATTCCTCGAATACTTCGTAGTTGCCTTTGCCTTGGACCTCTTCCGTGTTTCGTCTGACAACGGCGATTGCCTCTTCAGGCGACATGCGGGCTCCTTGGATTCGCATTTTCAGGGCTGGTTCGATAGATTGCAAATTCTGGTCGCACGGCTTTAGTAAGGGCTCGCGGTTGGACGGACGATGATCTCGTTGACGTCAACGTCATCCGGCTGGTCGATAGCGAAGGCGATCGCACGGCCGATCGCTTCTGCTGGAATGGCAGTCCTATCGACGCGCTGGTCGATACAGTCTTTGGTGGACTCGAGCCAGATGGAGCTAGAGCAATCCGATCCCATCACAATCGTAGGGATTGATTTCGGGAATCGGGGCACTCGGACCGCTCGAATTCACGTGTGGCGGGACCATGATGCGCGCATAGTCGCACTCATTCCGCGGGCAAATTTGTACAGAAGGCAAGAACTACAACGCTTCGGACTCTACCAGCCAAAACGGCTTCGACTCACGGCAGTTTGTCAAAAAAGAGATAAATCGCTGCGATGCGTCCGTCGCGCACGATAATGAAATCAGTTCCGGCATAAGCCGGAGCTTCACCGGGACGCCCTGATACCCATTGAATCCGGCCAGCGTTCCCCAACTCTTCGGGCCTGCCAGTTGGCTGATATCGAAAATCAGGGTGAGAGGCTTTGATCACTCCCGCGATGCGATCGATCTCGTCGCGGCCTCGATGGACACCTTTGGGCTCATAGAACACGCAATCTTCGGTGAAGATCTCGTCGATCGCTGCTCGCCGGCGCACGGGATCGTTTTCACCGAAGACGTCGTGAAGATTGCGCGTCAACAAGGACGAAATGCTGTTGGACATGGCTTCCTTTACAGAATTGCCGCCGCCTCTTCGAATTCAAGGCGCGGATTTCGTGGGAACAACTTCTGTGTGTCCCCATATCCCACGTTGCAGATCAAATTGACCCTCCACTTGCCATCAGAGAAAAATTCCGCATTCACCTTACTCGCGTCGAAGCCGGACATCGGACCACAATCGAGTCCCAAAGCACGAGCGGCCAGAATGAAGTAGGCGGCCTGGAGCGAACTATTGCGGAATGCAGTCTCGTCGATCAGTGGCTGATTGCCGACGAAGTACGAGCGCATGTCGGCATGCGGGAAGAGCTTCGGAAGCTTTTCGTGAAACTCGGTGTCCCACGCAATGATTACTGTCACCGGAGCAGCCATTGTCTTCTCGACGTTCAAGGGCATCAGTGCGGGCTTAAGTCGTGCTTTTGCTTCCGGCGTCGTCAGAAATAGGAATCTCGCGGGGGAGCCGTTGGCGCTCGTTGGGCCGAGCCGGGCGAGTTCGTAGGCCTCGCGCAACAAAGCGGTAGGCACACGTTCAGAACTCCAGGCGGAATGGGTCCGAGCCTTGTGGAATAACTGGTCGAGGGCGCCGTCGGAAATCGGTGCTCCTATGGCATTGGCGTTTTTTGCTGCGGATTGGTTTTGCATATAGTTCTCTCTTTTTATTAGGTTCCCTTCAGTAACCGAGAGTAAGATAGGAACTGGGACACTCACAAGCAGGCACATATATGTCACCGAGTCACAAGCATGTTCCCGCCGAGTGCCCCGCCGTTCGTGAAGTCTTGAATCGGGTGGGCGACAAATGGAGCGTTCAGGTCGTCGGTATGTTGGGCGACGGGAAGAAGCGCTTCAGTGAGTTGCGACACGGCATCGAAGGCATCTCCCAACGTATGCTGACCCTGACCTTGAAAGGCTTGGAACGGGACGGCCTGATTACCAGGACCGTCTATCCCACCATCCCTCCACGCGTCGAATACGACTTGACAAAACTCGGGCGCAGCTTGCTTCAACCGATCACGGGTCTTGCGAAGTGGGCAGGTGATAATCGGGAAAAAATCCAGAACGCACGCAATCGATACGACTCGCAGAACGCAACCAAGCAACAGGGTTAGAATCACACCGGCCTCTTGGAATTCACGAAGGAATTCAAGACTTGAAACGGCTAGCTGATTTCGTCAGCCGTACTTGCCCCGAACGTATTCGTGACACCCTCCTAAGGCATTCCACCGAAACGTCGCTCGCACAAGTAAACAAGCAAATTGTTAAGCACGATGACGGGGGCTGAATCCCCTTGACCCGCGATACACATCGCGATACACAATAGCCATGCCTATCGTGTACTTCCAATGACTTCCAGTGCCGCCCGTGCTCTTCTATGTCGTTGAAAGTGCTCTACAGTCCCGCCCTTGGAAAGCGATAGCGCTGAAGGCGACTCACACTACGTCTCTGGAAAACTTCTCGAGGTCGCCGGTTCCGCGCCAGAGTATCGGATGAACTCCTGGTGAGGGTTGCCACAAAAGGCCTTACAAAAGCCCAAACCGGAATCATTCGTCTAAAATCCGAGTAGTACGATGAACAAGCACTTCCGCTTTTCAGGCACGAACTTCGCAAATCGAGTCGATGGGCGTCTCGGGGTCTGCCGTTCTACGCAGAGCTGGACTCGAGACGCAACGAAACCGCGTACCTGCCCGGCTACGAGAACGCCAGCCCCTTCGTTTGTGCTTTCCCCGCGCGGGAAGGAACGCCACCAGGCCAAATAAAACGTTGACGGAGTCTTAGGAGGTCGCATGTCGAAACGCAAGAAATCTCTCCCCGACGACTCCAACGCCATCTCACGACGCTCATTCCTGAAAGGCGCGGGTGTGGCCGCGACGGGAACCACGGTGCTGAATTCCGGCCTGCTGAGCTATGCGACGGATGCCCCCTCGCGCGTGATAGGCCCGGCCGCAACGACCGTCGAGTTGAACGTGAATGGGGTGGCCAAACGCGTTTCGCTGGAGCCGCACACGACACTGGCCGAGGCGCTGCGAGACGAACTTCACTTGACCGGCACCAAGATCGTGTGCGATCGCGGCTCCTGCTCGGCCTGCACCGTGCTGCTTGATCGCACGCCGGTGAATTCTTGCATGACCTTCGCGCTTGACGGCGTCGATCGGAAGATCACGACCATTGAAGGGCTCGGCAATCCCGAAAACCTGCACCCGGTGCAGGCGGCATTCATCGAGCACGATGGGATGCAGTGCGGCTACTGCACACCTGGCATGGTAATGAGCTGCGCCGCGTTGCTCGATCGCAACTCTGATCCCACTGCTGCCGATG
>Ga0157378_10001844_pt1 | contig 19028 bp, 22 predicted proteins | sample M65metaG_FD_115309 | JGI IMG/M metagenome (GOLD analysis project Ga0157378, IMG submission 115309) | Miscanthus rhizosphere microbial communities from Kellogg Biological Station, Michigan, USA - M6-5 metaG | ecosystem: Host-associated > Plants > Roots > Rhizosphere > Soil | place: USA: Michigan...
CTTACGGGTGAGACGCCAGGGACCGGAGTTGATCTCCCTCGTGCACGCCAATTGAACTTCACGGAGGCAGAAGCCTTCGATGAGCTTCGTGGTGATGACGGGCTTGTCGCTGTGCATGGCAAAGGCCCCGCCGTCAACTGGGAGATCGAGCAGGGCGGCATCACGTTTGCCGGTCTTCAGGTGATCAACGGCGGAACGATCACCACGAGCGGCACGACGCCCAATCAGATCACCACGTACACGAAGAAGGGCACAGACATCCGGCCCTATTTCAAGATGGAAGGCCAAGTCATCTCTGACAGCGGTGGTGACTTCCACGTCGTTCTCTATCGTTGCCGTGCGACTGGCGATGTTCGAGGCGACTCCAAAGAAGGTGCCTTCCTTCTGTTTGGGGCCAAGGGCATCTCGCTTCCGCGTGCGTCGGACTCCAAGCTGTACGACATGGTGCAGAACGAGACGGCAGTCGCGATCCCGTAACGATCAACTTCACCGACAACTCAAGGGAACAGGAGTACGACGATGCCGGCTTCCCAAGGCGCAGCAGCAGAAGAGCCCGCAACGGGATTTATCGATGAGGAGACGCTTGCGGAAGCGCAACGCCTCCGTGACATGCAGAACTTAGAGCCCACTTCTGCCGAGGAGTGGAAGAGCCCACGTAAGCAGGGGTTCTTGATCATGCTCCCTTCGGGGAACGTGATGCGTATGCGGCGCACGATGAACATCGTGAAAGCCGTCAAGGCCGGGACCATCCCCAACCCACTTGGTCAGATCGTTCGCAATCAAATTGGTGGCGGCATGCCGCTTCTGCGGATGGCGGATCTTCCCGAGGACGCGATGGTTCAGACGCTTGATCTGATTGATCAATCGGTCCTTTTGGCGGCGGTCGAGCCCAAGGTGGAGATCCCGCCCGAAGACGCAGATCCCGAGTTTTGGAGCCCTGAGACACCCGGAACGATTTCGATCATGGACTTGTCCCTCGTGGACAAGCTCTTCATCACACAGGTGGCTCAGGGAGGGACCACCAATCTCGATCGGTTTCGTGAAGAACAGAAGATCGTTGTGGGATCTGCACCAAGTGGCAGAAAAGTGGAACGTGCGCCCAAGCCAACTGGTGGGACTAAGCGGGCCGGAAGCGGTGGCAAGCGGAAGAGCGGATGAGTGGCTTGCGTACTGTCTTGATCAAGCCTGCATGGAATGGGGCCGGTACGTTGATTCACAGATGTACGAGGCAACGCTAGAGGGAGAGGACAAAGAGAGGTACTACAAGATCAATGGGATCAGAGCACGGGTACTTCGCCGGCTACTCGGTGAGAACGAAATGATCACGGCGGATCTTCAGACAACCGCCAAGATCGAGGATGTTCCGTATCGCCAGCGTCCACCGCAAGCAGACGATCCGGACGATCCTTTCGGGTTGTGGGACAAGAGTGATCCGGCTCCCGTTCCGAAGGGCACGTACAAAGATCCGCAGCAGTTGTGGGACGAGCTAGAGGCAAGACGAAAGAGGAGGTGATGACGTGAGCGACATGGGAGTTGTTGCATCGGCTACTGGCGTACTGCGACTCGACGCGTCCGACGTTGATCGCGGCGTTGATCAAGCAGGGCAAGCTCTCGGTCGTCTCACGAACATCACCGGGCAGAGCTACTACGGGCTCCGCAACCTCGCAATGGGCTTTGAGCTTGTTGGTGACGCTGCGGCCGCGGTCATCACCACGTCGGCGGCAGCAGCTACCAACTGGGAAGCTGGAATGGCTCGTATCGAGACTTCGACGTTCGGAGGCTCTGCGGCCATCAAGCAGCACTCGGCGGATGTCGCTCAACTCAACGATCAATTCATGGCGATCGCTGAGAACACTCCTGTTCCGATCAAGGCGATCCAGGGTGTCGGTGATGAGGTTGCCAAACTCGGTGTGAACTACCGGGATATTGCACCGGACACGCAAGTCATTCTCGGGCTCAACAAGGCGACGGGCACGAGCTTTGACACGCTCACAACGGGAGTGGGCAAGTCCACACAAGCTCTCGGGCTCGGTTCGGATGGCATCCGTCGATTCGGCTCCGATCTCTTTGAGCTTCAGCGTCAGACACCGGCAACCACCGAAGACATCCTCACGCTGACACAGCGGATCTCGGGTGCTGGCGCGGCGGCGGGCTTGAGCATGCAGGACATTCTCGGGATCTCCGCTGCGATCGCATCGACGGGCGGCAACGTCCGTACGAACGCTTCTGCCATTCAGCGGTTTATCGACGTGATGATCACCGACATGCAGAACGGTGGTGCCGCATCAAAAGAGTTCGCACGCATTGCGGGCAAGTCCGCACAGGACTTTGCACAAGAGTGGGCCAGCAGTCCCGGCCAAGCTCTCGCACAAGTGATCGCCGGCCTTGGGCATCTCAATCAAACGCAAGGTGAAGGCCAGCGCGTCCTCCAAGCTCTCGGTTTCACACAAGCAACACAGATCGATTCGTTGCTCAAGATCGCTGCGGCCCAACAGAACGCCTCTGGATCGTCTCTGGCGCTTCAGAACACTCTTGGACTGTCGAACACCGCTTGGGCGCAAGGAAACGCTTTACAGGGCGCTACGCAGACTCTCTATGGAACAACATCGGCACAGTTGCAGCTTCTCAAGAACAACGTTGATCTTGCCGGTGTTGCATTCATGAGCACGTTCCTTCCTGGCATTAGGTTCGGAGCCACTGCGCTCGCGGACCTTGCTGCCGGAATCCAAGTCATCCCTGGCCCACTCCGTGATGCAGTAGGTGTCTTCCTTGGGCTTGTTGCGGTTGTGGGAACGGTAGGTGGCGCACTGCTATTTGTTATCCCGCGGTTCATCCAAGCTCGGGATTCTGTGATCGCGCTCGCACAATCGCATACCGAAGAGGCTGTGGCTGCCGGCGAAGCTGCGTCTGCTCAAGAGGTCATGTCGGAATCGACACAGATCTTGATCGGATTGACGCAGGAGCTTCTTGCGACACAACTCGTTCTTGTTGGTGAGTACGAAACGCTGCCGGAAGCTGTTGCTGCCGTTGAAGCATCGTTGGCCGGGTATATCACTGAAGTCGAGGCAGTCACCGTTGCCAACGAGGCGGCTGCCGAGTCAATGACGTTCATGGAGGCGTCTGCTGCGCTCCTGTCGGACGCTCTTGGTCCGGTTGGATTGATCAGCATCGCGATCATGGGCGCGATCACTTTGCTTGGTGGTGGACTCGCCGCACTTGGAGCAGCACATCGTTCGGCGGCGGATTCGGCACGAGATCAGACGCAAGCGGATCAGTCACTTATCTCTGCTCTTGATCAAGAAGCCCAAGGCGTCAAAGGTGCTACGGATCAGTGGATCATTCATCAACTTGCGATGAACGGTTCGCTTGATCTCATGCAGAAGCTCGGGATCTCTACGGCCGATGCGATCAAGATCATCAAGGGAACCGCCGATCCCAAAGTGATCAATGAGTTTGCCGACGCACTTCAGAACAGTGCAGCCGGTGGTAGCGAATGGGCGTCCAAGATGGCGTCCGATGTGCAGAAGGTAATCGTTACCTACCAGCGTTCTGTTGAGGCGTCCAAGGCTCTTACCACTGCCGAGAAGGACGAAGGAAATGCTGCGGGTGATGCGGGCTCGCAAATCGACGGGCTCAATGGCAAGGTTGAGACTGCGGCGCAGCTTGCCGATAAGGCGGCACAAGCGGGCCAGCAATATGCACAGGCGATGCTCTCTCAGGCTTCGGCGGCACAGAGTGTGCAGCGAGCCCGTGATCAACTTGAGCAAGCCACTGATGATCTCAAGAACAAGGAGTTGATCCTTGCCGATGCCGAAGGCAAGGTCACGCTCTCGCAGCAACAGCAGATCAAGGCCGAGAACGATCTAGCCGACGCTCCGGTCTCAAAGGCGCATGCGGCTGAGGACCAGGCGAGAAAGCTCGCTGACGCACAGAACTCATTGGAGCAAGCTCAACTCGGGCAGCGACAGGCGAATCAAGCGGTTGCTGACGCGCAACAGCGTCTCAATCAACTTATGGACCCGAAGGAAAGCGCCAACAAGCTGCGTGATGCGTACAAGGAGCTTCGGGACGCACAAGAGGCGTTGCACAAGGGCCAGGAGACAGTTGAAGACGCCCAATGGCAGATCAATTACCTTATGGCGGAAGGTGCGTCTAGGCGCGATCTCCAAGACGCTCAGGACGCTCTTACGGACGCACAGAACAATGTGGCTGATGCCACCGACAAGGCCGCGGATGCCCAATCAAAGATCGATGATCTGCGACAGGGTTCTCCGGATGCCGCTAATCAACTTGCGGATGCCGAGCTTGCTCTTGAGGCGGCGCACCTTCAAGCACAGGATGCAGCGTCTCGTGTCGCGCAAGAAGAAGAGAACGTTGCGAAAGCGCAGATGGATGCGGCCAACAACAAAGAAGTGATCGACGCACAGGTTGCGTTGCAGCAGGCGCAGAACAACGTCACTCAGACTGCTCTAGCAACACAGCGGCAGATCGAAGCTCTTCACCAAATCCAGAGCGGATCGGTTGAACGTGAATACGCCGCGGCCCAACTTGGGCTTGAGACGGCGTTGTACCAACAGGCAGCGGCAAGCGTTGAGGTTCAACGGCAGCATGACGCCATGCATGGAGTTTTTTGGACTTCACAGCAGTACACCGAGCGTCTTGGCAATGCGTTGATCACAATGGGCAATCAGGCTGGTGGCCCTGTGGGCACTGATCTTAGGAACATGGGAGAGCAGGTTCGTTCGGCTGGCACGCACATGGACAACCTCAACAATTCTACAAAGGGTGCGACCGGCGCTCTCGGTACGGTCGGCCCGAACTCCGATGCGGCAGTTAATGCATTGAAGCGTGCGGAGCCCGAGATTCAACATCATGAGTCGGTGTGGGCAAGCCTGTGGGACACGATCAAGAAGGTCGGCTCCTCAATGAAGGATGTCGGTCTTGCGATCGTCCACGGAATAAGTAGTTCGGTGATCAATGCTCTTCCCTTTGCCGGTGGTGGGATTGTCACTCGCCCAACGATCTCTCTTGTCGGTGAAGCCGGTCCCGAGATGATCCTTCCGCTGAACGATCCTGAACGCATGCAGCAGTTGATCAATCAAGCTCAGGCTTCCGGGCTCCTGTCTCCCCAAATGCAAGCCAATTCGTTCTCGCCTCCTGCGCCGATCATGACGGGTACCGGCAGCACTTCGATCTCATCCACCGAGGTTCATCACGAGTATGGCGATTTCACACCGACGATCATCTCCAATGCCGATCCGGACGACATGATGCGCGAGTGGGAGTTCCGCAACCAACGGATTACACGACAGCCAGTGGGAGTGAAGTAGATGGCCGCGGGAGATTTGATCGTTGGGCCCACGTACCCTCAGTACGAGTACAACGGGTTTCTTTTTGGTTCCGGAACCGACATCCTGACGGAGAAGGTTAAGGGTCTTCTCACCAACGCTGAGTTGAAGACAACGGACGAAGAGAGAGCGCCCGGATCGGGATGGGGAGACTTCGGTGGAGTTCAGGACTACAAGGCTCGACACATAACCTTCGATCTGCATGTTCTCGCGCAGTCGGTGGTGGCAATGGAGAACTATGTCGAACAGATCCCCGGAATCTTCATCGCTCGATCAATTCCCATCCAGTTTGTGTGGCAAAGGACAGGAAAGACCAAAAGGTTTTACTGGGCCAAGCCCGAGAAGGTGGATTTTGATTCCGACTACGACCTGGCGCACCTGAAGTGGTCGGGATCGATCATGCTCAAGTGCGACGATCCCCGGAAGTATTCGCTCCAAGAGTTCATCGACGCATTGATCATTCCGAACGGGCTCACGACCATTGGCGGGAACGTGGTGAACAATGGATCGACAGATGCGTTCCCACTTTTGGAGATCCTTGGTCCGTGCACCAATCCTCGTGTGCAGAACGTGCAGGACTCCAACCACTTCCTCCGGGCGAACCTCACGGTTGCTGCCGGCCAAACGTTAATGATCGATGTGAAGAGCCAAACGCTCGCGCTCAATGGAGTGGATTACAGCAACTATCTCAGCAACGACTCGAACTGGTGGTTCCTCAAGCCGGGAGTCAATCAACTTACGTACACCCGTGACGACGCGGGTGGTCCATCAACGTGCAACGTCCATCATCAAGACACATGGGTGTGATCTAAATGCCTGCTTCTCCGACCGCAACTTTCCCGGCAGCAATCGATAGTCCGCAGGCTCCGTCGCAGTTCGACAGCCTTGCCACCGATGGCGTTGAGCACGATTTTGTGCACGATTGGGCAATGGACGCGATCAAAAAGATCGAACAGAAGCTCGGTATCACGTCGAGTCCGGATGTCACGTCTGTTGATTACGTGCTCAAGAACCACCAACACCAAGGCACAGACCGCTCGGCACAGATCTCGCGGCTTCCGATCAAGATGCTGGCCAGTCAGACGCTTCCGCCTGTCGAAGTGCAGAACAACCTTGGCATAACGTTGAGCGAGATAACTGCTGCTGGCGAGTTCTTGGACATCGGAGCTACGGCGGCAACACTTGCCATTCGTTCGTACGTTACGGGCGATACGAATGATCGTTTCCAGATCCAAGCGGACGGAAAGATTCTGTGGGGACCGGGGAACGCTGCGCTCGGCACGGCCATGTATCGAACAGGTGTGGGCCAGCTTCGTATCGATAATCAACTCGGCGTCGGAATTAGCCCGACGACCTTCGCTCTCGATGTTTCTGGCACGGCTCGGATTTCGGGTGCGCTCACGTTGACTGTCCCTCTTGCTGTGGCGCAGGGCGGCACGGGATCGGCCACGCAGAACTTCGTTGATCTATCCACATCGCAGACGATAGGCGGCACCAAGACCTTCGCAGCACCAGCCCTCAACATAACAGGGAGTGCGGCAGCGGTAACAGTGCTGTATGTGAATGCTGTCTCTGGACAGACTTCCCCTTTGCTCCAAACCGATGTGGCGGGGATATCCAAGTTCCGCGTTTCTTCGACCGGTATGATCTCTCCGCAAGGTGGCATTGATGTTTCAGGATCTCCTTCTGGCTATACCGGGGGAGAGCTTAGGTTTGGAAATGCCGCTGGCGATGCGGGTATCTCGACGCTGACAACCAGTACGCAAGCGATGAACTTTGATCATCGTGGAGCGGGCAATACCGGAATCTGGAACTGGCGTAGTGGAACCAATGCGGCGGCGTTGAAGATGAGTTTGCAGAGCGATCTAAACGTCAACGCGGGAGACATCTATTCTCGACTAGGTGATGCCACCAATGAGATGCGGATGGGCATCGTTGGTGGCGGGCTAGCTGCCGGTGTTCAGTTCGGTAGTTCTGCCAACTTCGTTGGAATGACATCGGGCTCGATCATGAGCATCTTTGTGGGAAGCGCGAGCCGAGCAGCTTTTGACGCCACTGGACTCAAACTTTCCGGCTACAACCCCGGAACGACACATGCAAGCAATATGTCTGCGGCTTCCTCGCAGATCATGGGCGCTCGCGGGTTTGCAGTAAATGCCGATGGACAATCATTTCAGGGTGGAGTCACTTGTGGACTCTCTGTCGCTATCGGTCGTGTTGATCCTGCCGTGTCAGTGAACAACACTAGTGGAGACTTGTTTCAGGGGTTCTCAGGATCAACGCTACGGATCAAATTGAAGGGCAACGCACCATCAATCGTTCTTCCACAAGTCGCTGCGGCTAGTGTGCCTACTGATGCCGCAGGACAGACCTTCTTCTTTGATCTGACCACCGGAGCGCCAAGATGGAGGGATTCCAGCGGAAACCTCCACTCTCTCACCTTTACCACTCCTTGATACAACATGACGAAAGGAAAATTGATCAACAATGTCTGATGAAGATTTCAGCAACGTCAAATACGAGCACATCAACGAAGAAGAGGTGACGGCGGGAGCGCTCGACGCGCAGGCGATTGAGCAGGCCGCGGCATACATCGCGGCTGAGTTCGAGTGCCGGGTGATTCCGGCGTTGGTCGAAGCTGGCGACAACAACCTTGCCGGCAATCTTGAGGAACACCAAAACAACTCGTTGGTGTCACAAAAGGCGATGCGTGCGTTTGTCAAGGCCACAAGCACTCCGAAGAAAGAGATCGAAGAATCGATCAATGCGGTCAAGCGACAGTTCTTGCTCAATGTCGCAACCGGAGCGGAACAGCAGCACGCCGCGGCCAAGGCGATTGCGGTGGTCCGCAGAGAGGCGGGGCTTCCATATGCCAACTTCGACTCCAACATGCGGCAATGGGCCATTCGGGCTCGCATTGCCACGGAGATGTTGAGCAAGCTCCCGAAGCCGGCTGATCCTGAGCCCGAGGCTCGTACCAACGCCGACAACTCGCAGGCGCAAGGTTCGATCTCTGCGACGGCCAAGGTCACCAAGAAGCGGAGCCAAACGAAGAAGTAATTGATCAATGACGCTCTATCGTGACAGGACGACGCAATACCGAGATCCGACTACCCCGTACCGCGGGAAGCCGGAAGTCGTCCCTGGCGTCGATTACAACCGCACCGATGGCATCTCGATCTTCTTGCAGGACAAGAACGCGAACCGATTTGGGCGACAGTTGAACGGAGCCAACGTTCGGAGCGTCACGTGGAAGCTCAACGACACCCCGCAAGCGGAGTTCGACTTTCAGAACTTTGATCCGACCTTGAAGACCGCACTCCTTCTTCAGCGCGACATCTTCGTGGTCTTCAACAAGACGATCAACGTGGACACGGGACTTCCCGAAACGTTCCTCGGCACACTCGGGCGTCGGAAGGGGAAGCCCGGTACCCACACGATCATCGCGGATGGCTTTGAGCAGTGGCTAAAAGAACGCTGCGTAGAAGTGGGATCTCTTGAGTACGACAATGTTGATCAATTTGACATTGCGTGGGGATTGATCCAGACGGCGCAAACCGGAACCAACTACGACCTTGGCATCACTTCGTCGTATGTGCCGAGCGGCAAGCTCCGGTACCGGATCTATGACCGGGTTCGTCACCAATACATCCTTGATCTTCTTCGCGAGTTCAACAAGATTGATCAGGGGTTTGATCAAGATTTCATCGGAGATCCGATAACGGGCCACCGCAAGTGGGTTCCGTACTATCCGAGCAAGGGATCGTTCAAGCCTCTCGCGCATCTCGTGTGGGGACGCAACATTATCGACTACGACTACGACGAGAACGGGTGGGCGACGAAGACCAAGCTCATTCAGAAGGGAGCGAGCTACGCCGGCATCAACTTTGAGCAGATCTACGAGGACATTGCGGCGAGCGAGAAGTACGGAGCAATGGTCGGTGTTGCGACCGACTCCGGACAGAAGGATGTCGATTGGCTTCTGGCGGAAGCGATCAAGTCCGTCAACGTCCTGAAGGTTCCGCCACTCTCGCTCAGCGTAACGGTCAAGGATCTGCCCGGAGATCCCGCGCACAACATCCCTGCGGTTCCGATCTTCGGCGCAGTGCATACCGGAGACAGCGTGCAGGTAGATATTGACGACGGAGCCAACCAGGTCCACGGAGTGTTCCGGATCGGAACGTTCAAGTACATGGGTCCGAACAAGTACCAGCTTACGTTCCTTAATCCTTCGGCTACGGCGACAATATGACAGGCATCAACGAGCTTCTTGACGAAATTGATCGTCGCCTGTTCGAGCTTCAGACCTACTTGTCGTCGGACGAAGGACTCGGTAATAACACCTTCGACAAGATCGTTATTGTCGATGGGGCAACGAACTACACCATCGACACTGTTGTTTCGCCTCCTACGGTCCTTACGATCACGCCAGGGACGTTCGTAGACCGAATCTACGCCGATGTCGGTTGGACGGCTCCTGTGGACGCTACGGCGGTCTCATACGATGTGGAGTGGGCTAAGCGCAACGGAGCGGGTCCGTACACATATGAGCTTGTGGATGGTAAGCGTGTTGGCGGCAATACGATCCGGCTCGACAACTTGCTTCCGCACCAATGGTACGGAGTGCGGGTCTATTCGATCAATCATCTCGGTATCCGTGCGCCGGTTCCCGCAACGGGCTTTCAAGACTTCCAGACCAGTGGCGATTCATCGGCTCCGGGTTCGCCGGCTGGTCTTACAGTCTTCGCCGCTATTCGCAGTTTGATCGCAACGTGGAACGACAACGCCGAGACTGACGTAACGTTCGGTGCCGGAACATATCGAGTGCAGGTCTCTACCAACTCGGGTTTTACCGGAGTGATCAAAGACTCGGTGGTCTCCGGAACCATCGCTACGTTCGTTGATCTCACCGCGGCCACGTCGTACTACGTGCGGGTAGCAGCTATCGACTCTTCGGGCAACCAAGGTCCGTGGACAGCCGGCGTCTCGAATACTACGGGTCAGGTCGGGCTCGCGGACATGGCGGTCAACTCCGTCGGTGCGAACCAAGTTATTGCCAACTCAATCGCAACAACTCACATTGCCACAGTCGGGCTCGATGCCGGCGTGGTGAAGTTCGGGACGCTCGACGGCAACCTGGCCACGATCATTCACCTCAAGGCCAACAACATCGACACGTCCTCGATCACAACTTCTACGATCACGCTCAACGGTGGTTCGTTGCAGGCAGGCTCGCCTCCGACCACCGGACTGTTGATCAACTCGCAGGGCATGCGTCTCTACAGCGGTGGAACCGCGGTGATCATCTTTGATGCACCAAGCGGAAGTGCAACGCTGGCCGGCAACATCACGAGCACAGCAACGATCACAGGCGGAACTCTTAGCGGATCAACGATCAATGGTGGAACGATCGTAGGTGGCGTGTTCAAGACTGCAACGAGCGGGGCTCGTGTAGAGATGAATACTTCCCTTGGAATCAATTCGATCTTTTTCTACACGGGTAGTGCGAACGAGAGCCAAGCCGGACAGATCCAGGGTTATCAAAACTCAACCTCCCCGTTCAATCAAGTTGCGATGAACATCTATTCGCCAAGGGTGACTGGCGGTGGTGGTGGAGTGACCATTCAGTTGACTGACGATCAACCTAGCGCGTCTTCCACCTTCTATGTCGCTGCCACCAACATAACTCTCAATGGTATTACTTCTCTTTCTAGTGTCCTTGCCATGAATGATCAACAAATTCGGCTCCGGGCTTCGGGAGACGTGAACAACCGCATCAACTACGTGTCCACAGAAGGAACGCCAAGCAACGGTCTTCAGACCGTGAACGGACCGATGATTCGCGGTGCAGAGGCTACAGGGCTGGGAGGTAGTCCTACATACGGAATGCTCTTCCGCTGCTATGCCAACGCCGGAACTCTGCGGAATGACAGTTGGGTGGACTTGAACGTTTGGGGCTCGTTCTTTGTCTCAGGGTCCAAGACCTTCCGGATTGATCATCCGGTGTTGGGGGACAGTCACTACCTCACCTTCAGTTCTATCGAAGGTCCAAGGGCAGACTTGATCTATCGAGGGACGATCACTCTCGACAAGACCGGCGCGGGACAAATTGATCTTGACGATTACTACGGGATGACGCCTGGTACCTTCGACAAGCTCAACCTTAAGACGGGGCGACAGTCTCTTGTCTGGAAGGAAGGGGGAGTTGATAGTTCTCTTACGTGGGAGCTTGATGGATCGATATTGAGCGTCCAAGGAAAGCCGAACAGCACGTTGGGCTGGATGGTGATAACGGAACGTGGCGACCCGTCCATCCGCGCCGCGCACAGCACCGACACAAAGGGGCATTTGATCAACGAGCAAGCCAAGACAAAGTTCGAGTTGGAGTACGTATAAATGATCAAAGGAGCAGAGTACGTAGATGCCGAAGACTCCTAGCAACGGACGACCGAAAGCAAGAGAGCAGGATGATCCCGAGCTTCCCGAAGGGGCGGTCCTGTTCGATAGTGATACCGAGTTAACCGAAGAGCAGCTTGAAATCCTGCGCTCCAAAGCTGAGAGCGCACAGAAGGACGCGCAGATCGCGGTGCTTACCGCACAACTGTTGACGACTCGGAATGATTTGATCAAAGCCAAAAAAACCATCGAGGTGTTAGTGGAGGATCGTGATGGGAAGAAGAGCAAGCGCAGCGACAAGAACCAAGGCAGCACGACTGCTCAAGGTGGGCGACGTGCTGCGGACAAAGAATCCAAGCCGGCAGGAGCCCGTAAGAAGCGTGCGGGTAGTAGCAAGTCTCGCTGACGGCACAGATGTCGTGCTCGATCCGGCCGAAGAAGTGACGGTCGTGGACATACCCGAACCGGAGGATGACGAGTGATGAAGATCGCAGTGATCAATCGCAGTGCGAACGTCACGGACAGCGATGCTCGCGATATGACGGATGCCGTGCACTTTCAGATCACGAACCATGTTGCGCCGGCATGGAATATGCGGACTCCGCAATTCAAGTTCGTTCCCACGAGCCGAGAAGATCAACTCGGCAGCGGGTGGTGGAAAGTGTACTTGCTCGATGACGCCGATACCGCGGGTGCGCTTGGCTATCACGACGAGGACGAGCATGGCGTGCCGATCGGCAAGGTTTTTACGAAGCTCAGCCTTCAGTACGGATCGGTTTCTTCGGTGTTGAGCCACGAAGTGATCGAGTTGTACTTGGACCCTCCGTGCAACCGCTTCGCCATCGACTTCAACACAGGCGTCCTCTATGCCGTCGAAGGCGGCGATCCGGTGGAGAACGATTCGTACGACGTTGGTGGAGTCGAGATGTCGAACTTCATCACGCCCGCATGGTTCGATCTCACTCCGCAGTCGGATGATCATTTCGATTGGCTCGGGAATCTCACTGAGCCCTTCACGATGACCAAGGGCGGGTACTTGATCTACATGCAAGGCGGCCAAGAGGAACAGAAGTTCCAATTGAAGGTCGGCTCGGAAGTGCCGGCGTGGAAGAAGGAACTCAAGTGGCATTCCGCAGCACGCACAGTCCGCAAGCTCAACGAACTCAAGCGCATCTCAGGATCGGTGATCTCATGACGACAGATCTCTACCTCGGCGTCGGTCATGGCGTCGAGCCCAACGGTGTGTTCGACCCCGGCGCAACGGCTCCGGACGGCACACAAGAACACACTCTCAACACCGCGGTGTGCACCGCAGCGGCAGCAGCACTCACCCGCTCCGGTGTGAGCTACGTGTGGGAGTCCAATGCCGGCGCAGGTCACGACGTTGATTACCGCGGATCTGTGCTCGCGGTGAACGCGCTTGGCCCGAAGATCGCGGTGGAGGTTCACTTCGATTCGGCCAACGCTGGTCGCGGAGGCTTCGGGATCTACGTGTCCAACGAGGGTCAGAAGCTCGCCACCACGATTGATCGTCACTTCGGTGCGGTCGGACTCCCGGTACGAGGGAGCTACCACGATGTCCGCGGCCTTTGGTTCCTCAAGGGCACGCATTGTCCTGCCGTCATCTACGAGTGCGACCGCACGATGGCGCAACCCGATCCCAACATCTTGATCAAGATGGGTGAAGCCATCGCCGCAGGGATCTGCGAATACCTCGGAGTCAACCACCAACCACCCGCCCCGCCCATTGGAGGACCGATCGTGCCCGACTATAACGTTGTGATCATCGGGAACGTTGTTTCCGACTTCTTCCCCGCTGAAGGCGGGCATGTTCAATTCACCGATGCTGGCCGCGTGTACGCATGGGGAGCCGGCCACTACTGCGGAGCGCCAGGAGATCCCGAGCAGGAGAACGTGTACCACTGGATCGGCGGCAACCGGAAGGGCGCACACATTGGTCCTCCCGATCCCGTGCTCGACAAGGGATTTGAGAGCGCGTACTACGTGTGCGTAGATACGGCTGGCGAGCGGTATCGTTTCAACAAGCCCGCGTAGTAGATCAAGCGCCCTCCGTGGTGGTCAGTTAGTCTTGGAAGCGTGTTGATCCTTTCTGAAGCAAGCAGTACAACGAGCACGCTTGCCATTGTGGCCCCGGTGGTCGGGACAATTATCGTCGCGGTCATCGGGGTCGTATCCAACCGAGTAAACAAGGCGTCGAACAAATCTGCGAAAGCAGCCAAGACCGATGCTGAAGGAGCGGCAGCATCGATCAAAGTGTACGTAGAGACGATCGATGCTCAAAAGGAGTTGATCGAAGCTCTTAGGACCGAAGTGGTTGAGTGCCGGCACACGGTTGCAGAGCAACGGAAAAGGATCAACAACCTCAAGGAACTCTACGACGAGATGGAAGAGGCTCAGCGCGATGCACATGCGTTGCAGAAAGGGCTCACTGAGGAAATTGAACGTCTAGCTAAAGAAGTCAACGAACTGAGAGGGAAGGTCGGTGCTTGATCCGCCGCTCATAGAGCCAGAACAGATCGAACGTCGCACTCGTAGCAGATGGACCGCGGCCGTAGGCTGGGTGTCTGCCGGGAGCAATGCGTTGATCGTTATGGCATCGGCGCTCGTGTTGCTCATGGCCTTTCAATCAACCATTTTCTACTTCAACAGAAGGGATGACAGGAAAGAGCGCAAAGACTTGCATGGCATCATCTCCAAGCAATCGGATGCGTTGGCAGATCTCGGAAGGCGAGAGGGTCAGGACCAACAGCTTTTCGATCTTTTCTCTCGATTGATCTTGCTTTCGGGACAGACCACTCCGCAAGCGCAAGCTGAGCGGCAGCAGGTTATTGACCAACTCAGAGAGCTTCAAGCTCAGCGTTCACAACCTGAATCCACAGGAAACCCTGGTCCTCCGGGCAAGCAGGGACCACCCGGACCACCTGGACCGCCTGGACCGTCTGGTAGTTCCTCACCAACAACCTCTCCACCTTCTACGACGACGACGCGGCCAAACGGAGTCACAGTTCCATGTGTCACAGTGCCAGGAGTGAAGCCGGGGTGTTGAAATGTTCAAGAGTGAAGATGACGGAAAGCTCTTCAGGAAATTGTTGATTTTTGCTACTACCATTGTTCTCGCGGTATACGTGTTTACCGCGATCCTCACCACGATTCGCATCACGAGTCGATCGGACCGAAACAAGGAGGTGGTTTGCCAGGTTCTTCACGATATGCACGACGAAAATCCGCATTGTCGAAAGAAATGATCATGTGCTTGCTTCTTTTGATCATCTTGCGATGGACAAAGGGGACTCGCCAGGGGGAGGACGATCCATTGGCAACTCCAATCGAAGGAGACAGCCGTGAATGGTCAACTAGAGCCGGCTTGCGAAGCGTGTGGAGACGATGTTGAGCCCGACGAAGATGGCGGTCGTGCTGACCATCATTTCCACAACACCGATCCGTGCAGAAATCACATGGCCAAGAAGATCCGACAAGAAGCAAACGAAAGGAAGGTCAATGCAAGACGTGCCGTTTAGTGTGCTCGCCGCTTTGGCGGCGCTCGTGTACGCGCTCAACCTCTTCATCGACAACCTGCTCGGCAAGGAGTATGCCTCCGCGATCAAACAAGGCAAGACGTGGGTGGTCGGCATCGTGGCGGTATTCCTTGGAGCACACGTGCAGTACACGCAGAACATGAGCGTCGGCGGAATTGCGTGGCACCAACTGTCGATCGCAAGTCAGCTACTTCTCGGGCTCACTGGATCGGCGTTTGCCAATACCGGATTCCATGCCTTTCAACGTTTCGATCCCAATGGTTCCGGCGACACACCGACCGTGGGAGCAAAACTCAAGCGAGTGGTACGCCCGAAAAAGGTGACGTGATGGAAGCCAACGTTTCTTCGGACACGGTGATGTTGTCACTCGGCATCGTTGTGAATCGGGCCGACGGAACCACCGAAGATCTCGGCACCGTAGCGTACTGGCACCGAGATCCAGAGAAGATGAAAGAGTGGGAAGAGTCTCAATCCAAGGAGGAAGCAGAGCAATGACAACGTTCCACGCGCAATTGAGCAAAAAGACAGTTGCGCTCGATGTCGAGGAAGAGACAGGGGCATATCGTGTACTTGCTCGTTTTTTTGGTGAGCTTGCGGATGGGCGTGATCCGTACGACTCTCCGGACATCTCGGAGGCGATGGTTGATCATTCCTTCTCAGTGTCGGTGAGCGAGTAATGGCACAGGTACTAACCAACGCTGGAAAGGCAATCAACGCTGGCCGGATGATCGGAAGCACGCCCTCACAAGCTGAGCCGAAGCGGGTCGGTTGGGGAACCGGAGCCGGCGTTGCTGCGGCAGCGGATGCGGCTTTGTTCACCGAAGCCGCCGAAGCTCGTGTGTCAGGTACAAGCTCTCTTCAAACCACTGCTGTTGCCAACGACACATACCAATTAGTGGCAACCATTGTGGCCGCGGCGGGCCGCGCGATCACCAACGCCGGGAACTTCGACGCATCGGCGGCGGGGAACCTCCACATGCACGCCGACTTCGCCGTGGTGAACTTGAATGCAGGTGATTCGATCACCTTCACGTTCAAGGAACAGAAGCAGTAGTTCCGTCGAACAACATGTTCTATGTCGCCCGATACATCACTGCGAGCCTTGAGGGATCACCAATCTTTCAGCCTTCGGGCACAGACACATTGGAAACTTCGTGGTGGAGCATCGACCTGCGCCCTCCCGGCAGTGAAACGGGTTTTGCTCTGCTGCGTACCGAGGAATCTCTAGCGGCATCTCCAAACCGTCTGTTGCTCACAGATGATCCGGATGATGTCTCTCCGTTGATCGCGCAGCGGTTGTCTAACCGACTTGGCTTCAATATTGATCCAGAGACGAGCTTTCGGAAGCTCGTAATGGCCTTGTTGCTCAAGTACGGCGACGATAAAAACCCTGCGCGATGGAACCAACTCAAGCCACTTGGCGGAAGGCTGTACGAGGTGTGGCTTGGAGAGCGGTTGTGGACCGTTCCTGTTGTGCAAGGTGGCGCAGTAGTTACCGACAACTTCAATCGTGCCGACTCGACCAACCTTGGTGCCAATTGGACTGAGGTAAATGGCGACATGGAGATTGTCGGGAACTTGATTCGGCCTGTCTCTACGAGCGCAGAAGCATTCATCCGCAACGAGAATGCTGTTGCTACAAACGACAACTACGCACAGGTAACTGCATATCGCAACTCGACCCTCGGTACTACTTCGACAGGTGTACTTGTACGCCTCACAGGTGGTGTCGGGTACATGGGCACCTATGCCCATGATTCGGGAGCAGAGCGAATCTATGCACGAAGTTCTGGCGGCTCGTACACAAACCTCACCTCGATGACTGGCGCAACAACTCCGATCAACACTGTACGCACCTTGCGCTTAGAGGTTTCCGGGTCATCACTCAAGACCTTTTTGGATGGAGTGCAGCAACTCGCAGTGACAGATACGACCACGACAACGGGCAAGCTCAGTGGAGTGCGGTTGTTCAAAGACACGGCGGGCTCGTACACGAATGTCGATAACTTCGAGACGGGCGATCTTGGTGGGCCATTGAACTTCCCCGTTGCCGTATCGGCAACATCAATCAGTGTGCCTACGCTGAAAAAAGGGATCGCTTCTCAGAAATTGATTGTTTCAACATCGACACCTTCTATGTCAAAGGGAGTGGGCATTCAGAAGGTCGTTGTGTCCTCTTCGACGCCCGTAGTTATAAAAGGCGTGGGCATTCAGAAGTTGATTGCTTCGACTTCGACGCCCTCTGTGTCAAAGGATGTGGGCGTACACAAGGCGGTTGTGTCCTCTTCAATTCCATCCGTTGTCAAGAACATCGGGATCTTACGCCTGTTTGCTGGACAATCAACCTCTTTGTTGTTGAAGGTCGTTGCCAAGGGAATCCAAGTCGTTACCGCTTCCGCGGCAAGTCTTCACAAGGGTGTTGCGAAGGAAGAGGCGACAGTTAGCACGTCTGTAGTTGAAGTTGATCGTTCTTCCGGGTTCAATATCTTGATTGAGATCGTCTCGGACTCGGGAGTCAATCTCCTAAAGGGCATTGGCAAGCGGGTCAACATCGTGTCTGGTTCCTCAACTTCGTTGACCAAGCAGATGAGCCGGCAGATCAATGTTGGCTCACAATCTGCCGTGTCGTTGTTCAAGAGGATCGCGATTGAGGTTCGCTCTTTAACCGAGAGCATTGTTTCCGTGGCGTTCTTCAAGGGCGGGGCGGCTCCGAGTTTGATTGCTCCGCTACGTACCAAAGCAGTAGACATCGGAGTGTCAAAAGTGATCGTGTTAGAGGATGGATTCTCGGACACCAAAATGATCGACGGCGGAACTACGAGCACGAGCGAGGTTGTATGACTACTTTTCGACAGAAGAAGGGAGATGTCGGCACGGTGATCACCGTGCGGCTTGAGGATCGAAGAGGTCCGGTAGATCTGACTGGCGCACAAATCCGGTTCTTGGCCAGCAAAACGCCCGGACGCCCTCCTGTGAAGATCGATGGTGTTGCACAGCCGGATGTTGATCAAAATCTCAACAAGGGACAAGCAAGCTATGTCTTTCTGGCCGGCGATCTTGATACCAAAGACACTTATGTGTGCGAGTGGGAGGTTACATGGGGAGCTACAAAGCGAACATTTCCCAACGACAACTATGACGTGCTCGCGGTGTTAGACGATCTCGGGTAGGTTGCGACAGATTTCTACTAGAAGAAAGGCGGCTTGATCAATGGCCGGCACTGTTCTTGCGACACAGAAGCTCTCCGGACGTGAGCCCGGAGTGGCACCCAACTATCAAGCGGCAACAGCACAGATGGAGCTTCCCAACCAAGCGCCAACTCTTCTTCATGTGAAGAACGGAAGCGGTGCTCCGATCAACGTCACTGCGACGAATCAGACTGCCTCTCCGGAAGGATCAGCCAACCCGAACAAGGTGACGGCTGTTCCGGCCGGTGGAGAGATGATCATCCGGTACGATCCGGGCACGTACAACATGGGCAACGGGAACGTGCAACTTGCGTTCTCTGCGACAGCGACCGTGACGGTGGCTTCGTACCAGTTGCCGTGAGCTTGGCATATCTATGCCATGATCTCTTACTCAGCCGAGAGGTTGAGTCTGCGGTAATGCGAATGCTTGCAGACGGACCAGCGGGACGATCTTTAGGGCTTCGGCTTTGAGGATCGTCCTGCTGCCGCGTTTGCGGCCGCAAATCGATGAGCATGCTCGTAACGCGAAGAAGGAAACC
>Ga0157378_10001845_pt1 | contig 19027 bp, 16 predicted proteins | sample M65metaG_FD_115309 | JGI IMG/M metagenome (GOLD analysis project Ga0157378, IMG submission 115309) | Miscanthus rhizosphere microbial communities from Kellogg Biological Station, Michigan, USA - M6-5 metaG | ecosystem: Host-associated > Plants > Roots > Rhizosphere > Soil | place: USA: Michigan...
ATGTTCTCGCCGCGCTACGTCGGACACATGGCGTCCGACCTGCTGCTGCCGGGCGTGCTCGCGCACTTGGTCACCACGCTGTACAACCCGAACAACGTCACGCTGGAAACCGCGCCGGTTACGACCGAACTGGAGCTCGAGGTCGGCCAGCAGCTCGCGCGCATGTGCGGTTTCAACACCGATCCGGCACGCGGCCCGGCCGCATACGGTCATCTGACCTCGGGTGGCACGGTCGCCAATTTCGAGGCACTCTGGCTGCATCGCGCGATTCATTTCTGGCCGCTCGCGGTGGCTGCCGCTGCTGCGGACGACGCGTCGCTCGCGGCGTTGCTCGGCGCGGCTGACGTACCACGCGACGACGCGTGGCAGTTGGTCAATCTCGACGCCGCGCGCATCTATGCGCTGCATGAGAAGGTCGACGCGGCACTCGCGCTGCGCGCCGACGCCGAGCCCGCGCGCGCGCGCATCGCCGCGGAGCGCTTCGAGCGTCTGGGCAGCGTGGATTTCCTCGCGCGCCACGGCCTGCAGCCGCCCGTGGTGATCTGCCCGCGCACCGCGCATTACTCGTGGCCGAAGGCGATGCATCTGCTCGGTCTGGGCGATGCGCAGTTGTGGTACGCGGACGTCGATGCGCACATGCGCATCTCGCCGGCTTCCGTGTCGGCGTTGCTCGCGCGCGCGTGGCGCAAGCGCGTGCCGGTGCTGGCGGTGATTGCCGTGCTCGGCACCACCGAGTTCGGCACGATCGATCCGGTGCATGATCTGGTTGCGCTGCGCGAGACCTGCGCGCGCCGCGGTCAGGCGTTCGCGTTGCACGTCGATGCGGCGTGGGGTGGCTATCTGGCCACGCTGTTCCGCAACGCCGACGGCAGCACGCGGGCGCACGCGCTGGTGCGCGCACGCTTCCGCTACTTCCCATCGCGGCGCGTGTACCACGCGTTCGCGGCGCTGTGCCGCACCGATTCGATCACGATCGATCCACACAAGCTCGGCTACATGCCCTACGGCGCCGGCGGCTTCGTCGGCGCGGACCGGCGCATGACGCATTTTGTCGGGCAGCGGCCGGTATACATTTACGACAACGCCGACGTGCAATCCGCCACGGGGCGCCTGGGTCAGCTCGGCGACTACATCCTCGAAGGCTCCAAAGCCGGCGCCGCGGCGGCCGCCGCCTACGTCAACCACAGTGTGCTGCCGCTCGATTGCGAGCATTTCGGACGCGTCTGCGGCCACACCGTGCGCGCCGCGGAGTTCCTCTACGAGCGGCTGACCGCGATGGCATCGCGGCTCGCGCAGCACTGCACGCTGGCGCTGCCGGTCGAGCCCGACACCAACCTGATCTGCATCGCGGTGAACCCACTCGGCAATCGCGCAGCGGCGCGCATGAACCGTTTCGGCCGCGCCCTGTTCCGTCATTTCGCGCTCGATTCGCAGCACCCGGAACGCAGCCAATTCATCGGCTCGCATACGTCGCTGTTGCGCAAGAACCTGTCGCCGGCGGCGGCACGGCGCATGGCGCGCCTGTTCGGTTTGGATGCGGATGCGTTCGTCGTCGATGTCGCCGATCCGGACGTGCAGGCAAATCACCTCTTCCTGCTGCGTCACACGCTGATGAATCCGTGGCTAGCCGACGACAGCGAGGCCGGCAACTTCGTCTGGCGCTACTGCGAATATCTCGAGCACGCGATCCTCGCCACGCTAGCCAACCCATGGTGACGCCACCGTCACGCGCGTGGGCCGCCGAAGCGGTACGCCGCATCGAAGCCGAACGCGCGCGTTCGGCCGACACGCACCTGTTGCGCATGCCGTTTCGCGGCCTGCCCGGCATCGATGTGTATTTCAAGGACGAATCCACGCACCCGACCGGCAGTCTCAAGCACCGCCTGGCGCGTTCGCTGTTCCTGTGTGCGCTGTGCGAAGGCCGCATCGGACCGGGCCAGACCGTGATCGACGCGTCTTCCGGCAGCACCGCGATTTCCGAGGCGTATTTCGCCGCGTTGCTGGAACTGCCGTACATCGCGATAATGCCGCGTTGCACGGCGCCGGCCAAGATCCGCGAGATCCAAGCGCTTGGCGGACGCTGCGAATTCGTCGACGACGCAAGCGACGTCTACGCGCGTGCGACGCAGCTGGCCACGGCGCTCGGCGGCCACTATCTGGACCAGTTCACAAACGCCGAACGCGCCACCGACTGGCGCGGCAACAACAACATCGCCGAATCGATCGTCGAACAGATGCGCCTGGAGCAGCACGCGGTGCCGGAGTGGATCGTCTGCGGCGCCGGCACCGGCGGGACGTCGGCAACCATCGGCCGCTACTTGCGCTACCGCAAGCTGCCGACGCAGTTGTGCGTCGCCGAACCGAGCGGGTGCGCATTCGCGCAGGCGTGGCCAGGACGCGACCGCAGCGTCGCGCACGCGCGCGCCTCGTGCATCGAGGGCATCGGGCGGGCGCGCGTGGAGCCCTCGTTCCTGCTCGATGCCGTCGACGCGGTGATCGAAGTGGAGGACGCGGCGTCCTGCGCCGGCGCGTGGCTGCTCGAGGAAATCAGCGGGCGGCGCTTCGGCGGTTCCTCGGGCACGAACCTGGTCGCCAGCCTGCAGCTGGCCGCACGCATGCACGCGGCCGGTCGGCGCGGCAGCATCGTCACCTTGCTGTGCGATCGCGGCGAACGCTACGCGGACACCGTGTTTGATCGCCACTGGCTGGCACAGCACGGCTTGCAGATCACGCCCTGGCTCGAAGCCTTGCGCGTGGCCGCGCACTCGGGCACGTTTGCCGTCCCCTGCGCCGCCGCGCGGCAGGCTGAGCAAGCCCTTCCCACGCATTGATCGGCCATGCGCGCCGCAGCGATCTGCGCCTCGGCGCTGTTGCGTACCTGATGCGTGGGGCGCACGCAGGCTTGGTCAGTGTCGTGACGCGTTCGCCGCTGCTTGATCCAATCGACCGCGGGCGCGGCTCGGCGCGCGGCCGAGCACGCGTTGCACCGCCGCTGCCGGCTTGACCAGATCGAACACGAAGGCCGACGCCAGCCCTGTAGCAATGGCAAGCAACAATGGCTGCCAAGCCGGCGCGCGAAACTGGAACAGGTGCGCGAGCGCGGGAATCGCGATGCACGCATACGTGACCAGCACGGCGACCGCCGCCACCAGCCAGTACGCACCGTGTTGCGCAGCGAACAGCTGGCGCACGGTCGAAGTGCGCGTCGCCACCACGCGGATCAGCGCCAGATTGCCAGCGGTGAATGCGATGAACGCCAACGCGCGTGCCGTGGCGGCATCTGTGCCCTGCGCCAGTTGCACCGCGTACACCGCGAGCGACGCGCCGAGCAGCACAATTCCCTGCGCAAAGCCGAGCAATAGTTGCGGCAGGCCGAGCAGCAATTCGTCCGGCCGCCGCGGCGGTTGTCGCATCGTGCCCGGCTCGGCCGGTTCGTTCTCGAACGCGATCGCGCAGATCGGATCGATCACCATCTCGATCAACACGACGTGCATCGGCAGCAACAGCGGCGGCATGCCGAGCAGCAGCGGCAACACCGTGAGACCGGCAATGGGTACGTGTACCGCGGCGATATAGATCGACGCCTTGCGCAGGTTGTCGAAGATGCGCCGCCCCATCTCCATGCCGGACACGAGATGGCGCAGGTCGTCCTCGAGCAGCACGATCGAGGCGGCTTCGCGCGCCACATCGGTGGCGCGGCTGCCCATCGCCAGGCCGATGTGCGCCGCTTTCAGGGCCGGCGCGTCGTTGACACCGTCGCCGGTCATCGCGACGACTTCGCCGTCGTCCTTGAACGCGCGCACCAGACGCAGTTTCTGGTCGGGACGCACGCGCGCAAACACGCGCGCCCCGCGCACCAGACGCCGCAGCGCGGCATCGTCCAGCGCGGCGATTTCGGCGCCCGTGACCGGCGCGGCGGAACAGTCGATGCCCGCCTCGCGCGCGATCGCCAGCGCGGTGGCCGGATGATCGCCGGTGATCATGACGATCGACACGCCGGCGGCGCGCGCGAGTTCAACTGCTGCGCGCGCACTCGCACGCAGCGGGTCGGCGAACGCGATCAAGCCGGCGAACTGCAGGCCGAGTTCGCGCGGATCCTCCGGCAACAAGCGCGGCGCGAAGCGGCACTGTGCCACGGCGAGCACGCGCATGCCGCGCGCGGCAAAGCGCTCGACATCCTGCATCAGCTGCGCACGCTCCGGCGGCGACAGTGCACACGCTGCGGCGATCGCCTCCGGCGCACCCTTGGCGACGGCGTGCATGGTCGCTGCGTCTTCGCGCCAGACACGGATCACCGCGGGCCGTTCCTGGGTGAGTCCGTATTCGCGCAGCGGCACGCTGTCGCGCGCCAGCAGCGCATCGCCGGCAGCCACCGCGTCGGTCAGGCGATGCACCGCTGCATCCATCGGATCGTTCGAACTGCGCGCCGAGGCACGCGCGGCGCAGCGCAGCAGTGCGAGCAGCGCCGGCGGCAGCGTCGATTCGCTGCCGTCCAGTTCACGCGCAATGCCGTCGCTGACGAGCGCGCTGACGCGCATGCGGTTTTCCGTCAGCGTACCGGTCTTGTCGACGCACAAGATGCTGCACGCACCGAGCACCTCGATCACCGCGGTGCGCCGCACGAGCACGTGCAGGCGCGCCAGCCGGCGTGCGCCGAGCGCCACGAACACCACCAGGATCATCGGAAATTCTTCCGGCAGCGCCGACATGCCGAGCGCGATGCCGGACAGCGTGCCCTGCAGCCATTCGCCACGCAGCAATCCGTACAACAGCACCACCAGCGCGCTGGCCACGACCGCCAGCACCGCGAACGCGCGCACCAGCCTACCGAACGAACGCTGCAGCAGCGTCGGCTCGACCTCGATCGCATCGAGCGAGGCGCCGATGCGGCCCGCCTCGGTGTGCGCGCCGGTGCGCAGCACTTGCGCCAGCCCGCGGCCGGCCGTCACTAGGGTGCTGGCAAACACAAGCGCCAGCTCGCGCGCTTCGTCTTCCGCCAGCGTGTGCGGCGCCGGCCTATGCGCCTGCTTTGCCACCGGCACCGATTCGCCGGTCAGCAACGATTCGTCGACGCTGAGATTCTCCGCGCGGCGCAGCAGCGCATCGGCGGCCACGCGCTCGCCGTCGGCAAGCAACAACAGGTCACCCGGTACCACGTCGCGCGCGGCGATGCGCTGCTCGCTGCCGTCGCGCATCACGCGCGCCATCGGGGCCGCCAGCGCGCGCAATGCCTCGATCGCCTGCTCGCTGCGTCTTTCCTGCACGACCACCAATAGGATCGAAAGCGCCGCGAAGCCGGCCATCAGCAGACCTTCGGCGATGCCGCCGAAAGCCAGATAGACGACGGCTGCCAGCGCCAGCAGCAGGAACATCGGCTCGCGCAACACGCTCAGCAGGATATGCAAACCGTTGCGCCGAGCCGTGCGCGGCAATTCGTTCGCGCCGAATTGCTCGCGGCGACGCCGTGCTTCGGCGTCGGTCAGGCCGGTGGCCGGAGTCGGCTCCGGCGGGAGCGGAGCGAACATGCTCATTGCAGTACTTGTAGCTCAAGCGCAGCGCACGCGGCTTGACGCACGTCAACCATGCGTGAATCCAGCAGGCGTCGGAGCTGCTTCAACCGTGACTGCAGCAACGCGAATCGACGGGCAGCTTGTGCTCAGGAGATTCGCGCAGCGCGCGCCTACTCCTCCTCGTCGGGGTCGCGGTATTCCTTCGGCAGATGATGCGCGATGCCCTTGTGGCAGTCGATGCAGCTTTGGCCGTCGGCCTTCGCTTTCATGTGCTTGTTGTACACCGTCTGCTTCTGCACGTTGCTGCTCATCGCGTCGAAGTTGTGGCAATTGCGGCACTCGAGCGAGTCGACGGACTTCATCCGCGCCCATTCGTGCGTCGCCATCTCCATGCGATGCACTTCGAACTTCTCCGGCGTATCGATGTAGCCGGTGAGCTTGCCCCAGACTTCCTTGCTCGCCTGGATCTTGCGGATGATCTTGGCGGTCCAGTCGTGCGGCACGTGACAATCCGAGCAGATTGCGCGCACGCCGGTGCGGTTGCTGTAGTGGATCGTCTGCTGGTACTCCTTGTAGACGTTGTCACGCATCTCGTGGCAGCTGATGCAGAACTCGAGCTTGTTGGTGGCCTCCATGCCGGTGTTGAAGCCACCCCAGAAGATGATGCCGCCGAAAAAACCGACGACGAGCAGCGTCAGCAGCGAAAAGCGCGCCGACGGCTTGCGCAGGTAACGCCAGGAGCGCCGGATGAAGCCGGGATTTGCCTTGCTCATCGCGCGCTCCTTGGGGCCTCAGCGGAAGCTGTAGCGGTAGGCCACGAACACCGAGTTGACCGAATAGTTCGGCGCCTGCTGGTTGGTCGGCAGCAAGCCCGTGGGCGTGAACCCGAGCTGGAACGCGTTGTAGTAGTAGTCGTTGGATTTGAGCCGCTGGTACAAGTAGCCGGCGCTCAAGCTGGAGGCGCGGTTCAGTTGATAGGTGCCGGTCAGCCTGAACTGTTTCAGGTCACTGCTGATGTTCGGCGTGGCGCCCTGGTTGCTCAGGGTGGCCGCGATGTTCTGCACCAGCGTCGTGACGTACTTGGACTTGCCGAGCGAATAGGTGAAATCCTCGTCCAGTTCGAACTTGCCCTTGAACAGGCCCTTCTGCTTGCCGTTCAGGCCGAGCGTGTTCTCGCGATCGGCAAGCGTGTTGCTCCACAGCGCCAACGGTGGTGCCAGCGCATTGCGTCCGCTTGCCGTGAACAGATCGCGCGTGCGTTTCTGCCAGCTCGCATAGCCGCCGAAGGAAACATCTTCGGTGATCGCGTAGTTCGCATCCAGATTCGCGCTCGAAGACTCACCGTTCTGCACGCCGAGCGCTGAATCGAAGTAGTCGTCCTTGGCGTGGCGCCCGTTGAGGCCGAGGCTGAGCTTGCCCGTGGGTTGCCAAGTGAAGCCGCCCTTGAACAGATTCTCGCGGCGCGACGCATCGAAGAACGCACGGAAGCCGAAATTCTCGAAGCCGTTGTTGTTGGCCTGCATCGGGTTGTAGAACGACGCGTTGACGTCCGCGCTGCGGTCGGCATAGGTGTAGCCCGCGTTGAAGTCGAGCTTGTCGTTGAGCTTGATCTTGTAGGTCGTGACCAGCTTGTTTTCGGTGTTGCGCGGGATCTGCACGCACGATGCGACCGTGTAGTAGGCGGCGTTCGCCGCAGTCAACTCGCCATGCGCGTTGTTCGCCAGCGCGTTGGCGCACCAGCGATTGATATGCTCGTATTCGTAGCCGACATGCAGGCGCTGGCGCGGATCGATGCGATAGTCGAGCGCTGCATCGAACTGCGTGCGCTTGTTGCTCATCGGGATGTTCACCACGGTGTTCTCTTCCCCGCCGAGGTCCAGGAAGGAGTAAGTGTTCGACGCCGTGCGGTTGCTGCGCTCGTTGTACTTGAAGCCGGCGCTCAGGTTCAGTGCCGGATTGAGTTGATGCGTGAGCTTCGCATCGGCGTGCTTGTTGATGACCACGCCGTTGAGCGACGACGCGCCGAGCTCCGGCACGGTATTCGGCAACGTCGTGTAGGTGCCGGCGAAGCTCGCGTCCTGTGTGCTGCGCCCGTACGAGAGTCCTCCGATCAACTTGGTCGCGGCACTGAAGATGTAGCCGCCGCTGAGGTTGATCTGATGGAACTGGTTGTTCGGCGGAGTGCTCAGCGTGTTGAGCGGAAATGCCGCGCCCGGTGATGTACCCGTCACGGGCGATGGCGCAGCGCCAGTGCCGCCCGACACGAATGGATTGGACCATGTCACGCCGGCGAAATCGTCGTGGAACAACGAAGCGTAGTACGCGGCCGTGGCGTAGCTGCGGTCACCGACCCAGTTCAGTGCCAGGTTGAACGTGTCGTTCTGGTACTCGGTCGGATTCATCAGGAACACGACGCGCTCGCCGCCGTAGTTGAATCCACCCGCCTTGCTCAGGTCATACGCGTCGCTGGCGGCGCCGATCAGCTTCGCGCCCGATTGATCCAGACGCTTGTAATCGAAAGCGAACGACCACTGCTTGCCGAACGCATAGCCGGCATGCAGCGTGGTGTTCTCGCGCTCGCTGTAGACGTCCTCGCCATGGAACTGCGAAAGCTGCGTCGACGTCAGGGTCTGCGCGCCTTTGCTGGTGCTGGTGATGACGCCGTTGGTCGTCGTCACCGTGCTGTTGATGACACCGAACGTCGGCGAAAGGATGAACGTGTCGGCTCCGAGCCCGCCCTGGAACGGCGTCTGGTAGCCGTCGGTCGTGTAATGGCGCAGTTGATCGTAGTCGATGCCGAACGACCAGCGGCCCTGATCGGTCACGCTCGCGCCGATGCTGCGCGAGGTGGTACCCAGGTTCGTGCCGCTGGCTTCCCAGCGCATGCTGCCGCCTTTCTGGCAGTCCGCATCACCGCCCCTGAGCTCGAAGTCGGCGAGCAGGTAGACGCCCGATTCGTTCAGCCCATTGTACTCGCCGAACTTCGTCGAATCCGTCGGCACGTTCAGCGCGCCGATTTGCACGTAGTTGGTCGGGCAGGTCAACGCCTTCACCTCGTCGGCGCCCTCCTCGTCCGCGACCGCCGCCAGCGGCGCGGCGCACATCAACAATAGCGCTCCCCTGACGGCTAGCGAGATGGCGCTAAGGGCGAAAGTTCTTTCACCGATGTTCATAGCGATCTCCGCGATTTCAATGATGCAGGAACGCGCCTGCGGGCGAATTCGAGCCGTGGATCATGACGTGGCAGTTCATGCACGACCTTCCCACGTTGATTACGCTCGGGCTGCCGTGCGGCACGATGCCGCCGCCCTGGATGCCAGCGACGCCGGTGCCGATCGGGCTTTGGCTCGTGTGCGGGCCGTCATGGCATTCGTCGCACAGGAACGGCGGCCGCGACTTGAGCAGCGGCGTGATGTTCGAGCCATGCGGCGTGTGGCAGTTGGTGCAATCCTCGGTGACCGGCTGGTGTTCCCACAGGAACGGGCCGCGCTTTTCCGCGTGGCACTGGAAACAGGTTTCGGTCACGGTGTTTTTCGCCAGCAGCTTCGGACCGGCCGAGCCGTGCGGGTTGTGGCAATCCGAGCACGCCATCTTGCCGGCGTCGAGCGGATGCGTGGAGATCTGGTGCGTCTGCGCGCGCTGTTCCTTGTGGCAGCCGAAACACACCGCGGGCTGTTCGGTCTTGACGAACATCGGATCCTTCGCGCTGTGCACCGAATGGCAGTTGGCACAGGCCACGTCGTTGCTTTGGTGCTGACTGCCCGGCCAGTGCTGGCGCAGTCCGGACTTGTGGCACGTCAGGCAGGCTTCGGACTGTCCTTGCGCATCGTTCGGCGCATAACCGGCGGTGGTCTTCTTTGCCCCAAACACCACGTCCGGCGGCGGCCGGCCCTTGCCGTCGGCATTGCCGGCCAGATGCTTCTGGCTGTCGCCATGGCACTGCTGGCAGCTCGGCGTGCGTGCGTCGGCGGTCACGCCGTGCGGCGTCTGGTAGATTGCCAGGATCGGCTTGGCTTCCGATTCGTCGTGGCACTTGGTGCACACCGCATCCTGCTTGATGCGTCCTTCCGTGCTGCCCGAGCCTTCCGCGGCAGACGCCATGTTCACGCCCAGCAACAGCAGACCTGCGATCGATAGTTTCCACCAGCGTTTCATATTGACTCCCCGCCAATACGCCATGGTGTTCAAGAGCTGCGCGACTCCGCGCAGCCACGGATTGCAGCGCTACAAGGAAAGTATCCAGTCCACCAGGTTCTTGATCTGGTCCATGTCTTTGGGCGGCGTGGTCTGGACGATCTTGTGTTCTTCTTCGTGGCCGTCGGGAAACTTCGCTTTCTCGCCGGTCGTGAGGTGTTCGATCAGGCGCGTCTGGGCGTTGTCCTTGCCCTTGTATTTCTCGGCGACCTTCTTGTAGGCCGGGCCGTCCTTTTCCTTCTCCACGGCATGACACTTGAAGCAGTTGTTCTGGCGCGCGAGCGCCTTGGCAGCGTCGACGTCGACCGCGCGCAGCGGCGGAGAAACCGCCATCACACCGACGGCCATCAGGGCGAGTACCGCGCAGCGGGAAAAACCACCTTGCCTGACCATTTTCAGCTCCCTCTTTCTCGTACAGGCGTAGCTAAGCGCACCTGGATCGAGCAGGTATTGATCTAGATCAGTCGGATCGAATGGGACTAGACGCACCCCGAATCAGAAACGCACGGGATATCTACACGCATCTTCGGAAGCGATATTGATCCGGATAAAACCCGGCGTCGGTGCGATTCCGTACTTAGCTAAATGGGACGCGCAGTTGGCGCACGGCAGCAGCCAGCCGCGCCGATGCGGATCGGCGCGAGCGGGCGACGGATTGCGTCGAGAATTCAGCGAATCGCTGCGATCAGCGCCGCCGGATCGTATGCCACGCCGTTCTTGATCACGCGCGTGGCATGGCTCAGGTTCGCCACGTCGGCCAGCGGATCGGCGTCGAGCAGCAGGAGGTCCGCGAGCTTGCCCGGCGCGATCGCGCCGAGATCGTCGCGGCCCATCGCCTTGGCCCCGTTCGTGGTGGCGCTGCGCAGCACCTGCAGCGGCGTGAGTCCCGCGTCGCGCATCAGCGCCATCTCGCGGAACACGGAGGGACCGTGCAGGGTGCCGATGTTGCCGGCGTCGGTGCCCATCACGATCGGGATGCCCGCGTCCTCGAGTCGCTTCAGGTTTTCCAGCGATGCCTTCGACACCGTGCTCGGCTTTTTCTCGGCGACCAGTTTCGCGACGCGCGGCGGGATCTTGTCCTTCGGCATCTTTTCGATGTCGTGCATGGTCGCGAGAATCTGCGGATCGGCCAGACGCTGCTCCTCTGGGGTCGCCTGCCACTGGCCCGACAGCGCCAGGCCGTAGCCGCTGGGCACGAACAACGTCGGGCACAACAGCACGTGATGTTGCTTCAGCAGCGCGATGAACTCGTCGTCGATGGGTTCTTCGAACACGGAGTGCACGAGATAATCCGCGCCGACGCGCACCGCGGATTTCGCCACCTCGAGCTCGGTCGCGTGCACGGCCAGGCGCACGTGCGCGGCATGCGCCGCATCGGCTGCGGCCTTGACGATCGCTTCCTGTTTCGCCAGATCGTCGCCTTTGCGATGGATGTACCAGACCTTGATGAAGTCCGGCTTGCGCGCCAGCTCGCGCGCGACCAGCGCGCGCGCGCCATCCGGCGAATCGATGCGCACGATCGGCGGATCGTCGCCGTCGAGCGGCGGATCCGCGACCATCGAGATCAGCGGCCCGGTGGTCTGCACGCGCGGCGCGGCGTCGGACTTGTCGGCCGCGTCGCGCACCTCGAAGTTCCAGAACGGCCCGCCGACGTCGATCACGCTGGTCACGCCGCTGGCCAGCCACACCTTGAACGTCGCCGGCAGGCGCGCCTTGTTGCGCGCGACTTCCTGCGCGTACGGCACGACGGCATTGAAATCCGCGGCGTCAGGGCGCGTGTATAGGTTTCCCGATTTGAAAAAATGCACATGGCCGTCGATCATGCCGGGGATCAGCCATTTGCCGCTGCCGTCGATGCGCTGCGCGCCAGCGGGCACGCGCGTCGATGCGCGCGGGCCGACCGCAGTGATGCGGTTGCCGCTGATCAGAACGGTGGCGTCGGCGAGTGTGGTGCCGGTGTCGCGCTCGGGGTAGACGACGGTTACGCCGGTGATGGCGATCGCCTTCGCGTCTTCGCGCGAGGACGTGCTCATGCAAGCGACAAGCAGGATGCAGGTCGAGACAACGAGGCATCTGGCGAATCGGATCATTGCAAGCCCCTCAAAAGCGCGGAAAGTCATCGGCGTTTCGACTTCGCGCGCTGCGCGCGCTACGCTCAACGCGAACGGTTCAAGTACCCCGGCAAACGCCGGGGTGGTCCAATACTGACGCACAATGCGAGTCCATCCAAGGTACGCCACAGCATGAACTACTGGCCCCTGCTCGGCATCGCGGTCGTGGTGCTCGGCTTTGCGCTGCGCCTGAATCCCGCGCTGATCGTGGTCGTTGCCGGCCTCGTCAGCGGCCTGCTGGCGGGACTATCGATTCCCGATCTGCTCACGCTGCTCGGCAAGTCGTTCGTCGCCAACCGCACATTGCTGCTGTTCGTGCTGACGCTGCCGACGATCGGCCTGCTCGAAAGCGCCGGCCTGCGCGAACGCGCGCACGCGCTGATCCTGCGTTTCCGCCAGCTTACCTTCGCGCGCCTGCTGATCGCCTACCTGGCATTGCGCCAGCTGCTGTCGATGCTCGGCCTGATCGACCTGGCCGGCCACGCGCAGACCGTGCGGCCGCTGCTCGCGCCGATGGCCGAGGCCGCCGCCGAGAAGATCGATCCACATATCGACGCCGACGAACGCGAGCGAATCCGCGCGCTCGCTGCCGCCACCGACAACGTCGGCCGTTTTTTCGGCGAAGACGTGTTCATCGCGTTCGGCGCCGTGTTGCTGATCCAGGCCTTCTTCGCCGAGCACGGCATCGCGCTGGACGTGCGCAACATCGCGATCTGGGCGCTGCCCACCGCGATCTGCGCGTTCGCGATCCAGGCCGCGCGGCTGGCGCTGTGGCAGCGCCGCTTGCGGCGGCTTGCGCCCGGTACACAAATGGACAATGCCGCCAATGCCCCGGATTGAGTACGTCTACTGGCTGTGCGGCGCGCTGCTGTTGGCGTGCGCGTTGCGCGACCTGCGCCTGCACCGCTACGCGTTCGCGGCCTTCTGGGCAATCCTCGGGATCACGCTGTTCGCCGGCGATGCCGTGCTGGCGGCATTGAGCGGCGGCGACAATCTGCCGGCGCAATGCGTCGGTGGCGGCGTGATTGCGCTGGGTCTGCTCGCCGGCTCCGGCCGGCTGCGCCGCGGCGCGGATGCCGGCGCCGTTTCCGCGCGCATCGCGCATCGCGGCAACGTGCTGTTCGTCCCGGCGCTGCTCATCCCGCTCGGCACGCTCGCGCTGATCCTGCTGCAGCCTTGGCTGCACATCGGCGAATTCGCGCTGCTCGATCCGAAGCAGCCGACGCTGACGGCACTCGGCCTTGCTTGCGTGATCGCAGCGCTGGCGGCGCTTGCCGTCACGCGCGCGCCGCTGTTGGCGCCGGTCGGCGAATGCGGGCGCCTGCTCGATACCTTGTCGTGGGCCGCGCTGCTGCCGATGCTGCTGGCGATGCTCGGCGCGGTATTCGCCGCAACCGGCGTCGGCGAGGCCGTCGCGCACATGGTGGCGGCGACGATCCCGACCGACTCGCGCCTGGCCTGCCTGGCCGCCTACGCGCTCGGCATGGTCGTGTTCACGATGATCATGGGCAACGCGTTTGCCGCATTCCCGGTGCTGACCGCCGGCATCGGTTTGCCGCTGCTGGTCACGCAGCATCATGCCGATCCGGCCGCGCTCGGCGCGCTCGGCATGCTCAGCGGCTATTGCGGCACCTTGTTGACGCCGATGGCGGCAAACTTCAATGTGGTGCCAGTCGCCTTGCTCGATCTGAGCGATCCGTATGCGGTGATCCGCGCACAATGGCCGACCGCGCTCGTGCTGTTCGGCGCCAATTTCGTCCTACTCGAGGCATTCGCGTTTCGATGAGCCGCAAACCGAGCAACGTCCTGGTCACCGGATTCGAGCCGTTCGACGGCGAAGCCGTGAACCCGTCGCAGGAAATCGCCCGCGCGCTCGACGGCGAGACGATCGCAGGACATCGTGTGGTCGGCGCCACGCTGCCGACCGAATTCGCGCGTTCGCTCGACACGTTGGATTTGCTGATCGACCAGCACCGCCCGGCGCTGGTGCTCGCGCTCGGCCTGGCCGGCGGACGCGGCGGAATTTCGCTGGAACGCGTCGCGATCAACCTGATCGACGCGCGCATCGCCGACAACGCCGGCTTGCAGCCGGTCGACGTGCCGGTTGTGGAAAATGCGCCCAATGCGTATTTTTCCACATTGCCGATCAAAGCGATGTTGGCGCGGCTACGCCAAGCCGACATCCCTGCGACGATCTCGCATTCGGCCGGCACGTTCGTGTGCAACCAGGTGTTCTTTGGACTCGCGCACCGCATCGCGACGCGGCAACCGCAACTGCGTGGCGGCTTCGTGCACGTGCCCTGGCTGCCGGGTCAGGCCGCGCGCCACGGCGATGCGCCGCAGCTCGCGCTGGACGACATGCTCACAGGCGTGCGCCTGTGCCTGGAAACCGCATTGACGACACCCGCCGACGTGCACTACGCGGCGGGCAGTCTTCAGTGACTGGCGGGAGCTGCGACAGGAGTAGCCGCCGTAGCGGGCGTGTCGGTCGTAGCTGGCGTGGCTGGTGAAGCGGGAGTCGCTGGTGTCGCCGGCGTGACCGGCGTGACGTCGTCGGCCGGCGGCGGGGTCGTCGGAGCGGACGGCAGCGGATCGACCAGTGCGATCTCCTTGCCGTCGAGCTCGACGAATGCGTCGATCTTCTGCGTCTTGGCGGTGATCGCGACGATGTGCTTCTGCTCGTCGGTCGCGTTGGCGCCGTCGCGCAGCATGATGCCGGTGATCTTCTTCGTCTCGACGTAGTCGCCGACCACGCCGAAGAACTCGGCCTTGCCGAGCTTATTGCTGTCGACGATGTACTTGTTGTCCTTGGCCGGCTTGACCAGGAGCTTGCCATCCTGGATGTCGCGCGCCTGGGCGCTGAAGAACGCGCCGGCGAGTGCGCAGAATGCAACGGACGCTAACAGTGGTTTACGCATGGCTTGACTCCCTGCAAATCGTATCGGCTCGAAACTACTCGTTGTCCTTGATCGTGATCACCTTGAGATGACCCTCGCTGTCCTTGACGTACGCGGTCACCTTAAGGTCGCGCGCAATTCCGGCCAGCGCCGCGATATGCGGTTCCCTGACCTTTTCCTTCTCGCCCGCGTGCAGCAGGATCGTATGCACCGGCCGGCCGCTTTCGTTCAGGTAACGGATGTGGCCGCGCAACGTCTCGCGGTCGATCGTGGCGCCGTCGAAATCGAACTGGCCGTCCTTGTCGGCACCGATCGTCAAGTCGTACCCCGCCGGCGCGTTCGCGGCATCCGAGGTACCCTTCTTGATGTCATTGCGGCCGCAGGCCGCGAGCGTGGCGAGCACTAGCGCCGCCAACAGGATCTGCGCCGCGCGAAAAAGTTTTGCTTTCAGCATATCGTGACTTCCTTCTGCAAGACGGCGCTGCCGTCGCTCAAGCCTTGGGCAGGGTTACGCCCTTCTGGCCCTGGTATTTGCCGCCGCGGTCGCGGTAGCTGGTGCCGCAGACCTCGTCGGATTCGAGGAACAACATCTGCGCGACGCCCTCGTTGGCGTAGATCTTTGCCGGCAGCGGCGTCGTGTTGGAAAACTCCAGCGTCACGTGGCCTTCCCATTCCGGTTCCAGCGGCGTGACGTTGACGATGATGCCGCAGCGCGCGTACGTGCTCTTGCCGAGGCAGATCGTGAGCACTTCGCGGGGGATGCGAAAGTACTCCACCGTACGCGCCAGCGCAAACGAATTCGGCGGGATGATGCACACCTCGCCCTTCACGTCCACGAAGCTGCGCGCGTCGAATTCCTTCGGGTCGACGATGGTCGAGTTGATGTTCGTGAAGACCTTGAACTCGTCGGCGCAACGCACGTCGTAGCCGTAGCTCGACGTGCCGTACGAGATCAGCTTGCCGCCATTGCCGTTGGCACGGACCTGGCCGGGCTCGAACGGCTCGATCATGCCGTGCTTTTCCGCCATGCGGCGGATCCAGTGGTCGGATTTGATGGACATAGGGCTGCAGGTCATCCGTTTTTGATGTCATTCCCGCGCAAGCGGGAATCCATCTTGATTTTCGATTTTCGCATCAAGCAGATCAAATTGGATCCCCGCTTACGCGGGGATGACGGCAGTGACTAGGTGTTTTGAATCACGATCTTCGGAAACTGGATGCTCTTGCTGCGTGCCTGCAGCGACAGCTGCGCCGCGGTCTTGCGCGCAATTTCGCGGTACATCGCGGCGACCGTGCCGTGCGGATCCGCGGCCACGGTCGGCGCGCCACTGTCGGCCTGCTCGCGGATGTGGATGTCGAGCGGCAGCGAACCGAGCAGCGGCACGTCGTACTGCTGCGCCATCGCCGCGCCACCGCCGCTGCCGAAGATGTGTTCGGTGTGGCCGCATTGCGTGCAGGTGTGCAGCGCCATGTTCTCGACGATGCCGAGCACCGGCACCTCGACCTTCTCGAACATCTTCAGCGCCTTCTTCGCGTCGAGCAGCGCAATGTCCTGCGGCGTGGTCACGATCAGGGCGCCCGAGACCGGCACGCGCTGGCACAACGTGAGCTGGATGTCACCGGTGCCCGGCGGCAGGTCGATGATCAGATAGTCCAGATCGACCCAGTTGGTTTCGTTGAGCAGCTGGGTCAGCGCCTGCGTCACCATCGGGCCGCGCCAGATCATCGGCGTGTCTTCCTCGATCATGAAGCCGATCGACATCGTCTGCAGGCCGTGCGCGAGCTTCGGCTCCAGATGCTGTCCGTCTTTCGTGTCGGGCTTGCCGGAGACGCCGAGCATGCGCGGAATGCTCGGACCGTAGATGTCGGCATCGAGCACGCCGACCTTGGCGCCTTCGGCGGCGAGTGCCAGCGCCAGGTTTACCGCCGTGGTCGACTTGCCCACGCCGCCCTTGCCCGACGCGACCGCGAGGATGTTCTTGACGTTCGGCAGCGGCGTGAGTTCCTTCTGCACGCGGTGCGCATGCAGCCGCCAGGTCACGTTCACGCTCGCCTGGGCGATCGCCGCATCGGCCTGCAGCGCGCCGCGCACCTGCTGCGCCAGCGTGTCGGCCCAGGTCTTGGCCGGATAGGCGAGCGCGAGCTCGACCGCGACCTTGTCGCCATCGATGCCGATGCCCTTGACCGCGCCGCCGGCGACGAGATTCTGGCCGGTATGCGGATCGACGATGCTGCCGAGGAGTTCGCGTACGCGCTCCTGGGAGAGATTGCTCATGAGATCCGGGAAATCTTGCTGCAAAGCGAATCGTGGATTGTAGCCGAGCCGGCCGCCGCGGACACGTGTTCGTTTCGCGCGCCGCCGGCGTTTATCCCTGCAGCGATCGCGCGGCGATCGTCGCCCTCAATCCACGCCAGCCGGAGATACGCATGATTCGCACTGTTCGAATTCCGCTCGCCCTCGCCCTGATCGTTGCGCTGGCGGCTTGCCAGCAGCAGTCCGCGCCGCCGCAGCCGGCCAAGCCCGCAGCGCCCGCTCCGGCCGCACCCGCTCCGGCCGCGCCGGCGCCGGCAGCGACCGCGGCAGTACCGACCGCCGACAGCGTCGGCGTGCCGGAGTGCGACGAGTACCTCAACAAGTATCAAGCCTGCGTCGACGCCAAGGTGCCCGAGTCGGCGCGCGCGGCATTCCGGCAGTCGCTGGATCAGACGCGTGGCGCATGGCGCACGGCACTGGCCACGCCGGGCGGCAAGGAAGGTCTGAGCGCCGCGTGCAAGCAGGCGCGCGACGCCGCGAAGACGTCGATGGCAGCGTACGGCTGCAGCGACTTCTAGCCATCCCATGCCGTGTCGCGGCGGGGCGTACTGCCCGGTCGCGACGCGGCATGGATTTTCGGTACGCGTACTAGAATGCCCGGATGCGATTATCGACATTCGGTTTTTTCGCCGCCTGCCTGCTTGTACGCGGCAGCGGCGCGCAGGACATTTCCGCCACGCCGTTGGGCACGTGGCGCACGTTCGACGACGACACGCACGCGCCCAAGGCACTGGTCGAGATCAGCGTGCAGGACGGCGAATTGAGCGGCCGCATCGTCAAGCTGTTCCGCGAAGCCGGCGAGGATCCTGACCCGCATTGCAGCGCGTGCCGCGGGCAACGCAAGGATCAGCGCGTGCTCGGCATGACGATCCTGTGGGGCATGCACGGCGACGGCGCGGTCTGGAGCGGCGGTGAGATTCTCGATCCCGAAGAGGGCGCGATCTACCGCGCCAAGCTGCACCTGGCGTCCGACGGCAAGCTCGAGGTGCGCGGCTATCTCGGCATCTCCCTGCTCGGCCGCACACAAGTGTGGGAGCGCGTGCAGGAATGAACGCGACGCAGGCTTGAACGCTGGCAGCCTCTGCCGCGCGCGCTGCCGCATTGCACAAGTAATCGTTTACCTCACGGGCATTTGCCGCGGCCCGCGGATTGCCGCATGATTGGCTTTCCATAGCCCGGCGCTCGCCGGGTTTTTTCTGGAACAAATCCTGGGGTACTACCGATGATTCGCGCTCGTGCGTTGGCTCCGTTTGCCGTTGCAATGCTGTTCGTGCTGCCCTCGGCAGCATTCGCCAAGACGCTCACGGTCACCGGCGTGGGCGAACCGGCGACGATCACTTCGGCGAGCTGCCCGGGCAACAGTTGCGCGACGCTGCGCGACGCGTTCAACGCATCGGCTTCCGGCGACACGATCACGTTCGCCAACTCGGTCAACGGCAAGACCATCACCCTCACGTTGTCGAGCAACGACACCACGGTCGGCAGCGTCGAGTTCGGCGCGTCGGCGTTCCTGTTGCTCAGCACGAACCTGATCATCGACGGCACCGGCCACGGCATCACGCTCGCGCGCAGCACGACGCAACCGGCGTTTCGCTTGTTCGACATCGATACGCGCAGCGATCTGACTCTGCGTGGCCTGACCTTGCGCAACGGCCTGGCCCAAGGCGGCAGCTCGCCCACCGGCGGCGGCGCGATGGGCGCGGGCGGCGCGATCTTCAACCAGGGCAACCTGACGCTCGAATCGTGCACGTTCACCGCGAACACTGCGCAAGGCGGCAGCGGCGGCATCGGCGCCGGTTCGCTGCACGGCGGCGCCGGCGTCGGTCAGGATGCGACCACTGCCGACGGCGGCGGCCCGAACGGCGGCGCGGCGGGATCGCCGCCGCGTGGCGCAGGCTTCGGCGGCGGCGGCGGCGCGACGCTCGATGCGAACAATTTCCCGGGCGGCACTGGCGGATTCGGCGGCGAGGGTGCAGTGGGCAACCAGTTCAACCTCTCGTC
>Ga0157378_10001849_pt1 | contig 19009 bp, 14 predicted proteins | sample M65metaG_FD_115309 | JGI IMG/M metagenome (GOLD analysis project Ga0157378, IMG submission 115309) | Miscanthus rhizosphere microbial communities from Kellogg Biological Station, Michigan, USA - M6-5 metaG | ecosystem: Host-associated > Plants > Roots > Rhizosphere > Soil | place: USA: Michigan...
CGGCCGGCAGGCTGCGATTGACCATCGTCATCGCCCAGTGCGCCAGCGCCGTGCAGACGATGCCGCTATAGAGCAGCAGGGCTGCGAGGCGCGGCGTCCAGGCGACATGCGGCGCGCCTTCGCTGACCAGCGCTAGCACCGACAGCAAGACGGCCGCCAGCAGCACCTGCCAGAACACCAGTTGAAACGGTGTCGATATCCACTTGTGCGCGCGGACATAAACGATGTTGGCGGCCCAGCAGAACGCCGCGATCAGCAACAAGCCGCTGCCGTACAGCGCGTTTCGGTCGCCCCAGTTCAGGCTGGCGGGATTGAAGATCACGGCAAGTCCGGCGAGACCGAATCCGATGCTAATCGCACGTCGCGCCGTGATCGCTTCCGACAGGAACATCGCGGCGCCGATCGCGACCCAGATCGGCGTGGTGTAGCCGAGCACGATCGCCCGGCCCGCCGGCACGAATTGCAGCCCGGCCGCGGTCAGCGCCGAAAACGCCACCATGTGCAGGATCGAAGTGCAGAGCACCACCGGCATGTCGCCGCGCTTCGGAATGATGAAATCGCGTTGCGCCCATAGCAGCGGCGCCAGCGCTGCGGCCGCGATCATGCAGCGGATCGCCGTCGACCACAGCGGCGGCAGCTCGCGCACGATCATCCGGGTCACCGGCCAACTGGTACCCCAGGCAAACACCACCAGGGCCAGCAAGCCCACGGCGCCGCGGGCCGAAAGTCTGCCATTCATGTCGCGTCTTCCATCATCCCGACACACATTGCCTAGCGCCCGAACTGGCCCTAACAAAAGAACCAGTTCGATAAGAATATGAGGGCCAGTCATGGACCACCTGCTGCCCGGAATGCTGCATCTCGCACGCGACAGCGATGAGACGCTGCTGCGCCAGCTCACGGATCAGTTGCGAACGCTGATTACCGGCGGACGTCTCGCGCCCGGCCGGCGCCTGCCGTCGAGCCGGCAACTGGCGCAGGCGCTCGAGGTGTCGCGCAACACCGTCTCGTTCGCGATCGAGCAGCTCGCCGCCGAAGGCTATGTCAGCCTCTCCGCCGGCCGCAGGCCTTCCGTGTCGGCAGGATTGTCGCTCGACGCCGCCAAGGCTCCATCCAAAAGCAGCCGGACGCCGGCCGACCGGCTTGCGCTGTCGCCATGGGCGCGCGGGTTACACCGGGCGACCTGGCCGCCGGTTTACGACTCGCGACCGCGCGCGTTTCAACCGGGGCTCGCCGACGAACGCGAATTTCCGCACGACCTGTGGAGCCGTTGCTTGAGGCGCGCGGCCCGCAACGCGCTCTCGCGGCGGGATCGTTCCATCAATCATCCGCCGTTGCAGGAAGCACTGCTGGCGCATCTTGCGGTCCACCGCGGCATCAAGGCCAAGCCAGAGCAGATCCTGATCGTGCCGACCGCCCAGACCGGCCTTGCCCTGATCGCCAATTCGCTGCTCGGGCGCGGCGATCACGCCTGGATCGAAAGCCCCGGCTACGGCGGCGCCCACGTCGCGTTGCAGGCGGCCGGCGCCGTCGTCGATGCCATTCCGCTGGATGCCCACGGCATCACGGTTCGCGCCCGCAAACGCGCGCCGCGGCTGATCTTCGTGACGCCGTCGCACCAATACCCGACCGGCGGGATGATGCCGATCGGCCGCAGGCTCGAACTGATCCGCTACGCCGACGCGGTCGGAGCCTCGATCATCGAGGACGACTATGACGGCGAGTTTCACTATGAAGCGCGCCCGGTGGCGGCTTTGCAGGGCCTCGCGCCGGCGGGCCGCATCTTCTATCTCGGCACCTTTTCCAAATCGACCTATGCCGACATCCGCGTCGGCTATGTCGTGGTGCCGGGGCCGCTGGTGGCCACCTTCGAGCTGGCCCAGCGCCACATGGGGCTTTTGGCTTCGATCACGATGCAGGACGCGCTGGCCGAAGTCATCTCGTCCGGCGCCTATCTCGCGCACCTGCGCCGGATGAACAGGCTCTACAAGACGCGGCGTGACCAGTTGCTCGGCGCGCTGGCCGGGCACTGCGGCGACCGGCTTGCGGTCGAGGTGCCGGCCGGCGGCATGCAATTGCTGGCGCGATTCCGCGCATCGATCAACGACGAGCGGCTGTCGGCGCGGCTGCGCGAGGCCGGCGTCATCAGCCGGCCGCTGTCGAGTCTACTGTTCCACGAGACCAAAGAGCGGGGATTGTTTCTCGGCTTCGCCGCCTGGAACGAAAACGAGATCGATCAGGCGGCGCGGATTTTGGGGCGGATGATGCGCTAGGAGCGAAGGCGAAAATCCACTGCCCGATACTCCGCCAGCGTGCGCGCGATCATCTCATCGACGGACAGCACCTCGGTGACGCCCGAGGTCGAATGCCCGCCGCTCCAGATATCCTTCCAGCGTTTTGGGCGGTTTTCACGGGCACCGATGTCGATGTCCTTGCCGATGTCGATGGCGCCACGGGCCGGCAGATCGTCGGGGTCGAGGCCGGCGGCTTCGATTGAGGGCCGCAGCATGTTGGTCTGCAGCCCCGTGAAGGCCGTGGTCAGCAGGATGTCGTCGGCGCTGCTCGCGACCAGCATGTCCTTGTATCTCTGGTCCGCCATGCTCTCGCGGGTGGCGATGAACTTGGTGCCCATATAGGCGAGATCGCAGCCGAGCGCCTGCGCGGCACGCAGCGCGTGGCCGTCGCTGATGCCGCCGGCCAGCACGATCGGCCCGTCGAAGAACGTCCGCACCGCGCGCACGAACACGAACGGATTGAGCCAGCCGTTCTGTCCGCCGGCGCCGTCCGTCAGCAGCACCAGCCCGTCGGCGCCGGTGGCCACCGCGCGCTCGGCGTGACGGATCGAGGCGACGTCGGCGAACACGATCGCCCCGGCATCATGCAGCGGCTTCAACACCGGCGCCGGTGAGCCGACCGACGTAATCACCATTTCCGGCTTGTGCCGCAGCAGGACTTGCAAATCCTGCTCCAGCCGCGCGTTGGAGCGGTGCACGATCAAATTCGGGCAGATCGGCGCGGCCGGTTTCCCGGTCTCGTCCGAATGCTTGCGCAACCGGCTTTCGATCTCGCCAAGCCATTCATCGAGCTGATCGGGCGTGCGGCAATTCACCGTCGGGAACGAGCCGACGACGCCGTTGCGGCATGCCGCCACCACCAGCTCGACGCCGGAGACGAGAAACATCGGGGCGGCGATCAGCGGCAGGCTGAGACGATGGCGGAATGACGCAAGAACATCGATCGAGGACAAGGTATCTCTTCCCGGGTTGAGCAGCCTGCTTGTTGTGCTAGCGTTGACTTTATATTCGACGCGTTTTCTCGACGCGAACCGGTATCCACTTCGCCGGAAACGCTACCAAACATTGGCACGGGCGAAGGCCAATTACAAAATCTCGGGAGAGAACGATGAGCGATACGCTCCATGCATTTCCGGTGGTCGCCGAACAGACGCTGCGGGCGCTGGCACGTTATCCCTCGCGCACCGCCTTTAGCTGGCCGGGCGGGTCGCTGACCTATCAGGGCGCGACCGACCTGATCGGCCGCATGCAGAGCGTCTTCACCCAGTTCGGCTTTGCGCCCGGCACCCGCGCCGCCTTCCTGACCGCCAACCGCGCCGACACCTGGTGCGCCGGCGTCGCCGCGCAATTGTCACGGCTTGCGATCACCTGGCTGCATCCGCTGGGTTCGCTCGACGACCAGTTGTTCCAGCTCGAGGACTCCGAGGCGCAGATGCTGGTGGTCGACGGCATCACCTTTCGCGATCGCGGCGGCGAGCTTGCCGCACGGGCCACCGGCGTCAAGACCGTGTTCACGCTTGGCCCGGCGAGTTACGGCGCCGACCTGCTCGCGGCGGTCGAAACGGCTGGCACCGCAACGGCGCGCTGCTTCGCTACCCCGGACGACATCTCAACGCTGAACTACACCGGCGGCACGACCGGAAAATCCAAGGGCGCGCTGCGCTATCACAGCCAGTTGAGCGGCTTCTCCAGCGCCATCCTCGCCGATTTCGAAATCCCGGATACGCCGAGTTATCTCACGGTAGCGCCGATCAGCCATGTCGCCGGCACCAAGGTGCTGCCGACCTTGATGCGCGGCGGCACCGTGCACATGCTGAAGGGCTTTGACCCTGAGGCCGTGTTCAGGACCATCGAGCGCGAAAAGATCAATTTCACGCTGCTGGTGCCGACCATGATCTACGTGCTGCTCGATCATCCATCGCTGCCGAAAACCGACCTGTCCTCGCTCGAACTGCTGCTCTACGGCGCCTCCGCGATGGCGCCGAGCCGGCTGATCGAGGGCATCGAACGGATCGGCCCGGTGTTCTCGCAGCTCTACGGCCAGACCGAATGCTATCCGGTGTCGGTGCTGCGCAAGGCAGACCACGATCCGAAGACGCCGGAGCTGCTGTTGTCATGCGGTTTTCCGATCGCAGCCTGCGATGTCAGGATTCTCGACGACGACGACCGCGAAGTCGCGACCGGCGAGGCCGGCGAGATCTGCGTGCGCGCCACGCATGTGATGGCCGAATACTGGAAGCGCCCGGAGCAGACCGCCGAAACCCTGAAGAGCGGCTGGCTGCATACCGGCGACATCGCCCGCAAGGACGAGCGCGGCTACATGTTCATCCTCGACCGCAAGAAGGACATGATCGTGTCCGGCGGCTTCAACATCTTTCCGCGCGAGGTCGAGGACGTGCTGTCGCAGCATGCCGACGTGGCGATGGTCGCCGTCGTCGGTGTGCCCGACGACAAATGGGGCGAAGCAGTCACCGCCGTCGTCGTCCTGCGCGAAGGCGCGAAGCCGAACGAACAGGAGCTGATTGCGCTGGTGAAGGCACGAAAGGGTTCTACGCATGCGCCCAAGCAGATCAAGTTCGTGACGGAGTTGCCGATGACCGGCGTCGGCAAGGTCGACAAGAAGGTGCTGAAGGCAGGCTTCTGGACCGGGCGGGACCGGATGGTGGGGTGACGCGTACAGCCATCGTCGTCATGGCCGGGCTTGACCCGGCCATCGACGACTTCTTTCGCTGCCAAGACGTGGATGCCCGGGACAAGCCCGGGCATGACGACAGGATAGGTAGCCTACCCCAAAAGCTGATCGAGCCGGTCGCGCAACTGGTCCTGGTGATAGGGTTTTGCCAAACGCGGCAGATCGATCTGCGTGCCCTCGGGCAATTCGGCATAGCCGGTGGCCAGCAGGACCGGCAACGCGGGCCGGACGTCTCGCGACGCCGCGACGAGTTCGAGGCCGGTCATTCCCGGCATCATGTGGTCCGTCATCATCAGGTCGATCGGCTGTTCGCTGCGCAGCACTTCGAGCGCATGCTGACCGGAATTGACCCCGATGACGCGGTGACCGAGGTCTTCCAGCATTTCAGCCGTCGACATCGCAATCAGGGGATCGTCGTCGACAAACAGGATCACCGCGGAGCGTTTGGCTTTTGGCGCCGATGCAGCGGGGCTTTCCACTTTGGGCGCCGCGGTCGCCACCGGCAGCACCAGCGTGGCGGAGGTCCCCTTCCCGACCGCACTCGTCAGTTGCAGCGCGCCGCCGAGCTGGACCGCAAGCCCGTGCACCATCGACAGCCCAAGCCCGGTGCCCTTGCCGAGCGGTTTTGACGAGAAGAACGGCTCGACCGCCCGCGCCAGCGTTTCCGGCGACATTCCGGTGCCGGTGTCGATCACGGACAGTTTGAGGTATTGGCCGGGCTGCAGCGTCGCGTCGCTCTTTTTAGCCTGATACTCCGCCACACGGATATCGATCGAACCGCCATCCGGCATCGCATCGCGGGCATTGATGGCGAGGTTGAGGATCGCGAGTTCGAGCTGGTTGGCGTCGATGCGTGCCGGCGGCAGCCGGTCCGGAATATCCAGCCGCAACGCGACGCGGGGTCCGAGCGACCGGTCCAGCAGATCGGTCATGCCTTCGATCAGGTTTTTCAGGTCGACCGCCACCGCCCGCAAATCCTGCTGGCGCGCAAAGGCCAGCAGCCGCTGGGTCAGCGATGCGCCGCGCTCCGCGCCCTGCAAGGCGCCATCGACCAGACGGCGAAGCCGGGGATCGTCGGGCATGCGCTTGCGCAGCAGATCGAGATTGCCCATCACGGCCATCAGCAGGTTGTTGAAATCATGGGCGATGCCGCCGGTAAGCTGGCCGATGGTTTCCATCTTCTGCGCCTGCCGCAACTGTTCCTGCGCCTTCTCGCGGGCGGAAACCTCCTTCATCAGTTCGGCGCTGCGTTCCTCGACACGCTGCTCCAGCGTGGCGGTCAATTCCGCCAGTGCGGTGCGCTCCGCTGCCAGTTGTCCGAGCAGGTTGTCGCGTTCGATGTCCGCGGTCTTGCGCGCGGTGATGTCGGAGCAGACGCCGACCAGAGCGGTGATGCGGCCGTCCGGACCGCGCACGACTCGGGCGCGGGTTTCCACCCAATGCACCGAACCGTCCGGCCAGATGTTGCGGTATTCGATCTGATAATCCCGGCCGTCCCTGACGGTTTGCTCCAGCGCCTCGAGCCGGCGCTCGCGGTCGTCGGGATGTACGGCCGCCTGAAGGTCCGCAAAGGAAAACGGCTCGCCCGCCTGCCGTCCGAAAAAGCTCAAGGTGGTATCGGAGAGATCGAGCTCATACGAAGGCAGGCGCAATTCGAGGGTCCCGAGACGTCCCGCGTTCAGCGCGGTCTGCAGCAGGCCTTCGCTCTCGGTGAGATCGGCGAGGATGGCGCGGGTCTGATACTGGCGCCGGCGGCCCCTGACCGCGGAGCCGACGACGCTCACCAGCGTGGTCGGATGAAACGGACGCTCGATGAAGGTGACGTTACCCAGCGCATGGCCGAGGCGAGCGGCGTCGGGATTGCGCTCGGGGCCGCTGCCCCTCTGGGTCAGCAGCACGAACGGAAAATCCGACCACGACGGCTGACCGTTGAGCCAATTCACCAGCGGGCGCAGATCCGCCGTGACGATCGCCTCGTTGGCAATCACCGCGAGACCGGCGCCACTCTCGATTTCACGCAGCAGCGATGAGAGGTCGCCGCAGACATTGGCATGAAAGCCGGCTTCCCGGATCAAGGCCGCCGCCACCGCGGCGTCGCGCCCATTCGGTGCAAGGATGACGGCCCGTTCGGATGACGGCCCGGGCGTCACGGGCCAGGCTCGTTCAACAGCGGCTTGTCCGCGCCGGTATAGGTCGGCACGCCGCGCAACACGCCCTGAAAGCCGGCGAGCGGCTCGCCGATGGTGACGCCGCGTCGGTCGATGCGGTACTCGCGAATTGTCGCTTCATGCGCGCCGGTCCGTTTCTTGATGACCGAGATCGCGCGCCGCACCGTCCCGAGCGCTTCGAAATAGCGCAGCAGGATCACGGTATCGGCGAGATAGGTGACGTCCACCGGCGTCCTCATGTCGCCGACCAGACCATGCTGGGCCACCGTCATGAAGGTCGCGGCCCCCTGGCGGTTGAGATACTGCAGCAGTTCATGCATGTGCAGAATCAGCGCATTTTCCTCGGGCATCGCGGCCTGATAGCCGTTGAGACTGTCGATCACCACGGTCTTGATTTCGTCCTGGTCGACCCGCTTGCGGACCCGGTGCGCGAATTCGCCGGGCGACAGTTCGGCGGCATCGACCTGATCGACAAACAGCTTGCCGCTGCGCTGCATCGCTTCGAGATCGATGCCGAGGCTCTTCATGCGCGAATACAGCAGGCCGAGTTCTTCGTCGAACACGAACATGGCCGCCTTTTCGCCGCGCGCGACGGCAGCGGCAATGAAGACGATCGCCAGTAGCGATTTGCCGGTGCCGGCCGGACCCAGAATGAGCGTGCTCGATCCCGATTGGACGCCGCCGTCGAGAAGGCCATCCAGACCGGCGATGCCGCTCGAGATGGTTTTCCTGACGAAATTGGAACGATGCTCCGACGCCACCAGACGCGGAAAGACATTCAGGCCGCCCGTCGTGATCGTGACGTCGTGAAAGCCGCCGCGAAACTTGACGCCGCGGTACTTGATGACGCGAATACGCCGCCGCTCCGCACCATAGGCCGGCGCCAGTTCCTCGAGCCGCAGCACGCCGTGGGCGACGCTGTGCACGGTCTTGTCGGCGAGCTCGGCGGTCAGATCGTCCAGCATCATGACCGTGGTGCCGAACCTCGCGAAAAAATGCTTGAGCGCGAGGATCTGCCGGCGGTATCGCAGCGAGCTTTGCGCCAGCAGCCGGATTTCCGAAAGGCTGTCCAGCACCACAAGACTCGGCTGAGTCCGTTCGACCGCTTCGAAGATCTGCTTGGTGGTTTCGCCGAGTTCGAGGTCCGACGAATAGAGCAGGCTCTGTTGCTGGTCGGAATCGAGCAGGCTCTCCGGCGGCAGCAACTCGAACACTTCGATTTTTTCGTCGAGCGACCAGCCGTGCGACGCCGCGCCGCCGCGCAACTCCTGCTCGGTCTCGGACAAGGTGATGTAAAGACACTTCTCGCCGCGGCGCGCGCCTTCGATCAGGAACTGCAGCGCGATCGTGGTCTTGCCGGTGCCGGGCGCTCCCTCGACCAGGAAGACATGCTGACGCGAGAAGCCGCCCGACAGAATATCGTCCAGGCCCCAAATCCCTGTCTTGGCCCGGTCGATGCTTGGCTTTGGGAAATTCATACGACCCCCTAAACCGAGATTAAGTCTCAGAGGGATCAGGGGTTCCTCCGATATGGAACTTTTTACGGAGGAATTCGGACTGGAGCGCGCACCGCTTTTCGGCCAGCGGGGGAATTCATCCGACGTCGCCACAAATGCACGTCTCGGCGCGCAAAGGCCCGACGATGCGCCCTTCGTGTTCGCTATGAGTGGCCGATGATCGGCATCGGCAAGGAGGTCTTGAAGGCCGGATTCTGGACCAGCCGGGCCGGATGGTGGGGTGGACTTCGCCCCGGCTGACAGGGCGCCCGCAACCTCGCATTTATTGGCGGTAATGCGAGGTCGCAGCTTGAAGCGGCAGAGCGATTTCCCAAGTCCCCGACAAAAAGATCCAAGGGAAAGAAGCTGATCGCAAACGGTCACCCGCGCTGATCCGCATCAATTCTGCGGGAATTCACCCTTTTCCAGATTCGAGACTAGATTTTGAGCGCATGCGCGAGGCCGTTTCCGAAGTAGTTGGGTCACCACAGTGTCAAAATCTTGCTTGCTCGATTCGATATACCCCCTGGCAGCGCTTTTCAACGCAGCGACGTTCTCCTCACTGGCATTGTCCAGTGCAGCAATAGACGGATCGATTGTCGGCTGCATCCTTATGTAATAGTCGTCCTGTCCCACCAAGTCCCTGTTGGCATCTTCGGTGCCCGGGTCAGAGAACGCAATATTGCTCAGGGGCTCCGCCCAACTCAGGAGGCCCCAGCCGTAGGCCTTCTCGTACGATAGAGAGCGCGGTGCCTGACCGGTTCCGAGCGATACGATCAGGAATCTGCTTTTGAAACGGTCGATGTATTTCAGTCTGAATTCCTGGTCTCGAACACTCGTGAGCGCGTAGGCAGTTGGATTATTTGCAAAGACGCCCGCGTCGATCAGTGCTTCGCTGTCATCGCCTGCCGTTGCACCGACCTTGGGAAGGGGTATCCGAAAAGGTGGAAAATAAGTGGGAGCGGCTGAAGCGGCGCGCGCAACCTCCCACATGTATAGCCAAATGGATTCATCGCCGTAGCTATTGAGAAACTTGTGCCGCTGAAGTTGTCCGGAGGCGCGGTGCGGAGCTTCCAATACATAGGTGGGGACGATCACCCTTGTTAACGCCTGCTTTAGAAACACCTTTTCGCCGAAATATCGCTTCAGCACGGGTTCGATGCCATCCGACCCGTATTTGGGCCCGATAAGTCCCTTCAGAGATGCGAGATGATGATGAGGAAAGATATTCGCCCCCTCGTCCGAATACAGCCTTACAAGGTCCTTCGCTTCGTATTTTGGTGATCCATCCGGGTTTGGCACCGATACACCAAGGGCCAGGATGCCTCCGGTCGACGTGCCGACGATATAGTCGAACAATTCGGACACGCGCTTGTGAGTGCGCTGTTCAAGTTCCTGTAAAAACAGGGCCGGGATTATTCCGCGAATACCTCCGCCATCAATCGAGAGAATGCGGACACACGTAGGGTCAAGTCCGGGCACTACCGCCTTGGTTTTCGTTTCGTACGTCGCACGGAGAGTGGCCTCCTGTTTGCGCAGCGCATCAATATTAGCGGAGACGCCTTGCCAGTCACCGCGCAGCAGGGACTCCTGGATTGCCGCCAGCGCCGGAAGCCCCTCTGAAGTCTCCATGCTGTTCGCAATGCTATTGCCGGAATCGATGGCCGCGAAAACATCTTTATCGTTCTCTGCCGCATTGAACTTGAAGATCGGCGGCAGTTTCTGATATTCGCGAACGACCGCATCCCAGCTTCGTCCCCGGAGAGCTTCGCGAATTGGCGCGACAGTCCTGTAAAATGCGTCTGACGGATCGTCGGTAGGGATCCCTGCCATTCGCGCACGCTCGAAGAGCTTATGAATATGTGCAACAACCAACGGCTTGTTGGACAGGAAGTCCCAGAGTTCTTGGGCCGTTGATTTCAGTTGTTTCCGGTCCGCCCCCATTTTCAGTTCAGCTATTTTAGCCATGTGCTCCTGAACCCAGCGGATCAGGGCAGGAGACAGATCAGCTCCGTAGTCCGACAAGAACTTGTCAGCTTTCTGCAGCGCACTGTCGGCTAATGCCATGGGGGCCAACACCTCATCAAATGACTTGGCCAAGCCCAGGATTTCGTCGGTTTTTTCAGTCTTGATCGACTCGCGGAGCGGTGCGGCGCTCCGCGAAAGGTCGATCCTGAACGCTTCGCCTATCGTCTGGTCGCGTTCGAACGAATCGGCGAAAGCAAGCCGTGAACGTGCGCTATAGCGGGCATTCCTCAGGTCTCGACCACGTATAGCGTCATCTATATCCGCTTGCGCCACAACCCTGATCGGCGGCGGTTCAGGTCGAAGAAATGCGACGACCCCAACGATCAAACCGCCGATGGCGACGACTGACACGACTATTTTGCAGCATCTACTCATCACAGCACTGCCATTGTCATTGCGGAGGGATCTAGTGCCACCCGGATAATTCGGGCAAACTATTTTCGCTCTGGTTGAACGACGGACATATTACACTTGGACCCGTTCAAACGTCATGACCATAATTTGTCACGACCATCATTTTAGGACAGGAAGCACAGGTTGGCGGTGAACCGTTTCACACTCCCTGCGCCCCTGATGGACGCAATTTGTCCATCACGGACATGGCATCAAAAAGCGAATGGAGCAGCGCACCACGCCGCGATCGCGTCGCGCAGTGTCAGGGACACTGAGAGTGCCAATTCACCCCTGGGAATAGCTCCGGCCGAATCGTACCAAAGGCTTCAGCCGGCCATGCGCCGTTCGGAACGCTTCGATTTTTCGAAGTCGTTCGGCACTTCGATATCGACTTCCAGCGTCGAGACCGACTTGCCGCGTTCGAGACGGACGATCACCTTGTCCGGGTCGAGCGTGACGTGCTTCGATACCACTGCGAGGATTTCCTCGCGCAGCGTGACCAGAAGATCGGGCTGGCCGAGCAGTCCGCGCTCGTGCGCCAGCAGGATCTGCAGCCGCTCCCGGGCGACGGGGGCGGATGTATCGCGGCCGCCGAACAGCCGCAGCAACCTCATGCTCATGCAGCCCTCCGTCCCAGCAGGCGATCCATGAAGCCCTTGCGTTCGACCGGCACCACCATGGCGATTTCCTCGCCCATCAGGCGGCGCGAGGCATCGACATAGGCGCGGGCGGGCGCGCTGTCGGCATTGTTCAGCGTCACCGGCGAGCCCACATTGGACGCTTTCAGCACGTCCTGGCTCTCGGGAATGATGCCGAGCAAGGGGGTGGCGAGGATTTCGAGGATGTCGTCGATGGTCAGCATTTCGCCGCGCGCGGCGCGCGCCGGATCGTAGCGCGTGATCAGGATATGCTTCTTGACCCGCTCGCCCCGCTCCGCCTTCACGGTCTTGGAATCCAGCATGCCGATGATGCGATCGCTGTCGCGCACCGAGGAGACCTCGGGATTGGTGACGATCACCGCCTCGTCGGCATAGCGCATCGCGAGCGTGGCGCCGCGCTCGATGCCGGCCGGGCTGTCGCACAGGATATAGTCGAAGCGGGCCGACAGATCGGCGATGACGCGGCCGACGCCTTCGTCGGTCAGCGCGTCCTTGTCGCGGGTCTGCGACGCCGGCAACAGCCAGAGATTTTCCAGCCGCTTGTCGCGGATCAGCGCCTGCGGCAGCTTGGCGACGCCCTGCACGACGTTGATGAGGTCGAACACCACGCGGCGTTCGGCCCCCATCACCAGGTCGAGGTTGCGCAGGCCGACATCGAAGTCGACGACGACGACGCTTTTGCCGCCCTGCGCCAGCGCCGCCCCGAGGGCGGCCGTGGTGGTGGTCTTTCCGACGCCACCCTTGCCGGATGTAACGACCAGGACTTTGGCCATACGTGATCTCCTCAATTCAGCGGGGTAATCTTCATGGTGTCGCCTTGCAGCCAGGCTTGCGCCGGGCGGTTGCGCAGCGACGGATCGATTTCTTCCGCGGTCTGGTAATAACCATCGATGGCGAGCAGCTCGGCCTCGATCTTCTGACAGTAAATCCGTGCGTTCGCGTTGCCGTTGACCCCGGCCATCGCGCGGCCGCGCAGCGTGCCGTAAATATGGATCGATCCGCCGGCGACGATCTCGGCGCCGGAGCCGACCGAGCCCAGCACGGTGACGTCGCCGTCCGTAAACACGATCGACTGGCCGGAGCGCACCGGCTGGTCGAGCAGCAGCGAGGTCGGCTTCGGTTTGGGCTCTTCGGCCTTCTGCGCCGCCGGCTCGTTTCGCGTGATCACGCAGGCCCGGCCGCCGGTCAAAAGCGGCGGCATGCCGGCCGAAAGCCTGTTTTCATCCACGCCCTCGATGCCGAGAACGCGAATGCCGCGCTCGTCGAGCGAACCCAGCAGATGAGAGATCGCCGAGGTCGAGAGATCGACCGAAGCCAGGTCGAGCACGATCGGTTTGCCGACGAAATAGCCCGGCGAGCGCGCCAGCGTGGCGTCGATCTCGGAAAGCCAGGCGACAACAGGCACGACAGGCGTGAACACGAACGCGACATAGGAACGGCCGCGCAGCCGGACCAATTGACGCGTGGGATCCGTTCGGACGTCCATGTGTTCGACTCGCCTTTCTTATTGAATGGTTAAGAATCATCGAACTTGGTTAACGAGTGATTAATGCAATGCCAGCACTTGGCCTTCGGCCGACGACCGCGCGCTAACGCTCAGAAAGGCAATTCTGGCGGGGATGCGGCGATTTTTGGATCGCGCACAGGGGGCGAGATTCTTCACGCGAACGACCATGTCGCGTTCAGGTGGTGATGTAAAAATCACTCACTTTGGTCAAGATTCGAACCAACATTCGTCATCGCACAGTTCCATCAAAAAGCGGTGATCTGCCGGGAAATCCCCGACAAATCGCTCCGTTGTTGTCAGCGGACAATTGCCAGGGGATGGGCAATGGAAGCGGTGGGGAACGTGTTGTCGCGAGACGTCGTCTCGCAGCCGGGTGTCATCGGGTCGCGACCTGACGCCCCGATTTTTGATTCAAATTTTCCGGCCGAACTTAGCGGGAATTGGAGCCGCGCCCTGGATAGTGCCAGGCGTAAGTTTCCATCGCTTCTCATCCAGGTCGGCCGCACCCGCGTCGTAAAGCAACCGAGTAAAGCGTCCAGAGTCATGAGGAGTAAGCGTATGAGTACCTTGAGTGAGCATGAACATCTCAACCCCCGAGACCCACGCTACTACGCGCCGCGCTGGCTGCGCGAGAAATCCGGATCGCAAGCTCCGCAGGAAGCTGAACCGGACGCCCCGTTCTCTCCCGCCGGTTTCGATTCCGAAAACCAGCATGCCAATTCCGGCGTGCTGCGGCACCGGCTGGATCCCGAAGTGATGCAGGTGCCCGAATACGAGATCGAACAGGGCGGTGCGCTGCGCAGCGTCACCGTGCGTTTCGCTGCCGCGGTCGGCATCGCAGCCCTCGTCGCGCTGTTCTTCGTGGTGGTCGTACCTGCCTCGCGGCAGTCCGACGGTGACACCGCAAGTTCGGGCGGCATCGTGCAGTCGATCAAGACCGCCTTGTTCCAGTCCGGCGAGAGCGAAAGCGCGCCGCCGGCCACCGCGCCGAAGCCCGCCGTGGAAGAAGCCCACGCCATGGTGGCCACGGCCAAGGCCAACCCGGCAACGCCGCCCGGTCCGTCCGGACAGTTGCTCAATCAGTTCATGCAATGGCGCCAGAAGCCGAATTCGACCACGCCATAGTGCGCCAGCCAGATTCAACGGAGGAAGCAACAATGTCCGAGAACCAATCCACCCCGAAGCGGGTTTCGCGGAGCTTGCCATGACCTCCAGCCGGATCCTGCTGCTCGTCGCAGCGTTACTCTCGAGCACCGCCGGCGCCAGCGCCGCCGGCAACAGCGATATCGTGCGCGATCTGGCGGTCCGCGTCGGACCGGTCGTGGGTTCTGCGCTCGCCTGTCCCGCCATTGCCCGTCCGCGCATCCAGGCCGTGGTCGAGAAATTCCAGGTCGTGATCCGCGAAGCCTCGGCCAACGAGGCCGAACGTTCCGACCTCACCCAGGTGTTCGATCGCAGCGTGGCCGAGGGCCGCAACACGGTGACGGCGGGGCGCGTCGACTGCAAGGTCGCGGATCGCCAGTTGTCCGACCTCGAACGATCGGTGGCAGCACCGAGCCTGTCGAGCGTGCTCGGGCCGTCGAGCGCCGCCGCCGCGACCTCGATCGCGCCGGTCTCGGCCGGTCCGTTGCCGCGCGGCATCACCGAAAAGGAAATCCGCTTCGGCATCGCAGCCCCGTTCTCCGGCTCCGCCCGCGAACTCGGACGCCAGATGAAGCTCGGTATCGATACCGCCTTCAACCGGATCAACGATGCCGGCGGCGTCGACGGCCGCATGCTGAAACTGTTTGCCGCCGACGACGGCTACGAGCCGTCGCGCACCGGCGAGGCGATGAAACAGCTCGCCGAAAAGGACCAGGTGTTCGGCATCATCGGCAATGTCGGCACGCCGACGGCCGCAGTCGCGATCCCCTACGCGCTGGAACGCCGAATGCTGTTCTTCGGGGCCTTCACCGGCTCCAACATCCTGCGCAACGATCCGCCGGATCGCTACGTATTCAACTATCGCGCCAGCTATGCGGAAGAAACCGACGCCGTCGTCCGTTACCTGATCAAGCTGCGCAAGTTGCAGCCGAAGCAGATCGCGGTATTCGCGCAGCAGGACTCCTACGGGGATGCCGGCTTTGCCGGCGTCGCCAAGGCGTTTCGCGCACTCGGCGTCAGCGACAGCGCGATCCTGCGGCTCAACTATGCCCGCAACACCGTCGACGTCGACGAGGCCGTCGCCCAGTTGAAGCTCCAGAAGACGCCGATCAAGGCCGTCGTCATGGTCGCCACCTACCGGGCCGCGGCGCGCTTCATCGAGAAGACCCGCGACCTCTATCCGGCGATGATCTACTCCAACGTCTCGTTCGTCGGCTCGACCGCACTGGCGGAGGAATTGAAGCTGCTCGGCCCGCGTTACGCCAACGGCATCATCGTCACCCAGGTGGTGCCGGCGGTGGCGGGCTATTCGTCGGCGGTGCTCGAATACAAGAACGCGCTCGCCAAGTATTTTCCCGGCGAGGCGCCCGACTACGTTTCGCTGGAGGGCTACGTCGCCGCCAACGTCCTGATCCAGGCGATCAAGCGGACCGGGGGGCAGCTCGACACCGAAAAGCTGATCGACGTCCTGGAGACGACGCGCAACCTCGACCTCGGTCTTGGAACCCAGCTCGGCTTCGGCCGCTCCGAACACCAGGCTTCGCACAAGATCTGGGGCACGGCGCTGGACGAAACCGCGCGCTACCAGCCGCTGGAGCTGGAGTAGCGCTTCGCGCGAAGCAAAAGCCTGACCAAGGCGACGAGCCCGGTTCTGGTCCTCAGAACCGGGCTTATCTTTTTTCGATCACGAGGCTCTGCACGCAGCGGCCAAAGTAGCCGCGTTCGTCGGCCAGCCTCGCCATCGCCAGGCCCGCGCCATCGGGTCCGACCCAGGATTCCGCATCGAGCAGAATCCAGTCGCCGACCGGCTGACGCGCGAAGTTCACGGTGAGGTCGGCGTTGAGGAACGTCCAGTGCCGGAAGTCCAGCACCGACGAGGTGCCGTTACTGAAGTCGGCCGCGATCATCGCGCGCATCGCCTGCGAGATCGGCGCGCCCTCGACGATCGGCCGGTCGGCGCGATACCAGATCGCGCCCGGCCCCGGCACGCCGAACTTGCCGCGCGCGGCGCGCAGCGAGCAACCGGTCGTGAACGGACTGGAAGAGAAGGCGCCGTCATCGACCGGCGACCGATCCGGTCCCGGCAGCTCGACCGGCTCGATCACCACCTCGGGCGGCAATTCAACCGCCTGCGCCCTGATCTTGAGCACCGTTGCCGAGACCACGACGATGCCCTTCGCCGACAGCTTGATCCCGCAGAGCTGGATCTTGCGGCCTTCGCGCAGGACCTCGCTCTCGATCGTCAGCGGCGCCACCGGCACCGGGCGCATCAGGTCGACGGTGACGCGCGCGATCCGCATCTCGGACTGGGTCGGAATTTTCTCCGCCGCCCACACCACCAGCGCCGCCGGCGGCGAACCGTGCTGCATGCTCGGGTCCCACGGCCCCGCCGCATGGGGGCTGGTGACGACGCTGTTGCCGTCGACGCGAAAGATGGCATTCATGAAAGGGGTCCTGTCGAGGGGCGGGAGCCGCTTCATGCCTTCTCCGGCCTGAGGAGTCGAGGGCGCGGCAGGCCGGTTACGTCCAGATATTCTTGAGATTCCGATCAGATTCCTCCGGCGAGCTCGGCCGCGATGACCGCGCCGAGCGCCATGTCACATCAGGCGGCAGGCTCATAGAACAACACGACATTGCCGTTGGCAAAGGGCCGCGATTTGGCAAGCTTCATCGGCAGCTTGCGCTGGACGCCTTCGAACAAGGTCCGGCCCTGGCCAACGACGAGCGGATTGAGCACGATCTGGTATTCGTCGATCAAGCCGGCTTCGGCCAACTGCGCGACGACGCTGCCGCTTCCCATCACCACGATGTCGCCACCCGGCTGCTGCTTCAGCTTGCGGACTTCGTCAACGAGCTCGCCCTGCAACAGCGTGGTGTTGTTCCAACCCACATCACGCAGCGTGCGCGAGACCACGAATTTCGGCAAGGCATTGAGCCTTTCGGCAACAACCGGATTGCTCTGCATCGCAGCCGCCGTCGACCAGAAACCCGCCATCAGTTCGTAGGTTTTACGGCCGAACAAAAGCTGACCGCCGCCACTGGCATTTTCCCTGACGAAGGCCTGCCATTCCGGATCCTGCTTGTGCGCCCAGCTCATGTCGCCGTTGGCGTCGGTGAAGAATCCGTCGAGCGACATCGCGTTGTAGGTCATCAGTTTCGGCATGTTCGAATTCCCTGTTTGAGACGATCACTTCACTTCGGGCAGATATTCCCTGTCGCCCTCCAGCCAGCGCAGAGATCCAGGGGTCGTCAGCATCTCGCCGGACTCGAGCAGCGTCTTCAATCCGGAAAGGATCATCGGCCAGCCGCCGTAGAGCTGATCGTTGGCGCCGTCGCGCAGTTGATCGTGGGTGACGGTGAGGCGGCAGGAATCGCCGACCGGCACGATTTCCCAGGTCACGCGCGAGGTGCCCTCGGCCTTGACGTCGTCGCCCCAGACCGCGCGAAAGTTCTGCACCAGACGGCGTGGCGGATCGACTTCCAGATTCTCGCCCTCGAAAATCAGGTTGCCGTGGCCGCGACCCTCGTAGCGCGAGCCCTTGGCCCAGTCCGATGTGACGACCGCGCCGAAGTTGTATTTGGCGCGCGTATCGGCGTCGGTGATGGCGTGCCAGAGACGCTCGGGCGTCGTCTTGATGTAGATCTCGAAAACCTTCTCCATCGACTTCTCCATGTCGCGCTTGAGGTCGCTGAGCCCAGCGGCCCAAGGCTCGGCGTATTTGCTCACCCAGCGGTCGTGGACGAGGCGGATCGGCACCGGATTCAGAAAGTGCAGCTTCTCGCGGCCCTGCCGTTTGCTGACGACCAAGCCAGCCTCCTCCAGCACCTTGAGGTGTTTCATCACCCCGAAGCGTGTCATCGGCAGCCGCTGTTCCAGCGCGTTCAACGTCTGCCCGTCCTGGCGGAACAGTTCGTCGAGCAGGCTGCGGCGGGTTGGGTCCGCGAGGGCCCTGAACACAGCATCCATGGCGCGGACCATAGGTGACCATTTAGTCACATGTCAAGCGATACTTCGCCTGCCGGCGTGGAGCGCTTAATAAGCGGCTGTTTATTCGAGAGAATTCTTGGCAGCGCGGAGCGTTCAGATGAACGACATGCCGCCGTTCAGCACGATCGTCTGTCCGGTCATGTAGTCGTTGCCGAGCGCCATCAGCACGGCCTGCGCCACTTCGTGAGCCTGCCCGAAGCGGCCGAGCGGGATGTTGGCCGCGAGATCGGTGCGGCCGCCCATCATGTCGGTATCGATCAGCGACGGCGCCACCGAGTTGACGGTGATGCCTTCCTTCACCAGCCGCGCCGCGTAACCGCGCGTCAGCCCCTCCATGCCGGCCTTGGACGCATTGTAGTGCGGGCCGATGGAGCCGGCGCCGCGCGCCGCGCCTGAGGTGACGTTGACGATGCGTCCCCATTTGCGCGCGCGCATCGCAGGAATCACCGCCTGCGTGCACAGGAACGCAGACTTCAGGTTCACGGTGATGGTGCGATCGAAATCGTCTTCGGTGAGTTCGTCGAGACGGCGGACGATGGCGATGCCGGCATTGTTGACGAGAATGTCGACCGGGCCGAGTTGCTTCGTGACCTGCTCGACCATGTGGGCGACGGCCGCGGACTGCGCCACATCCGCCGCGA
>Ga0157378_10001850_pt1 | contig 19006 bp, 11 predicted proteins | sample M65metaG_FD_115309 | JGI IMG/M metagenome (GOLD analysis project Ga0157378, IMG submission 115309) | Miscanthus rhizosphere microbial communities from Kellogg Biological Station, Michigan, USA - M6-5 metaG | ecosystem: Host-associated > Plants > Roots > Rhizosphere > Soil | place: USA: Michigan...
AGGACAAAACGCTTACCGGCCGCTTTTTTCCGCGGGCCCAGGTATCGATCGAGTCAATTCGTAAAGAGATCGAAGGTCGCACGTTGTTGCGCGACAAGATCTCGACATCGGTCGAACTTCCACTGGCTCCCGAAACCAAGCACGTGCTTGCGTATGCTCACGAAGAGAGTGACCGCTTGCAACACCGCCACATTGGAACCGAACATTTATTACTTGGTTTGTTACGTGAAGAGCGTTCAATGGCGGCTGAGATCTTGTATGAACGCGGACTTCGTCTGAATGCAGTGCGAGATGAAATTGCGCGCCAGTCTGGAGCTGACGCGAGATCATCTCAAAAGAAAGATACCCCACACCTTGTCGAGTTCTCACGCGATCTAACCGAGGACGCTTCAAACGATAAACTGGATCCGCTGATTGGTCGGGAAGCAGAAATTGAACGAGTGGTTCAGATCCTTTGCCGCCGCACCAAGAACAACCCTGTATTGATCGGCGAGCCTGGAGTTGGCAAGACCGCAATTGTCGAAGGACTCGCACAGCGAATCGTGCGTAGTGAAGTTCCATCATTTCTTGAAAACAAACGGATTCTGTCGCTCGACCTCTCGTTGATCGTCGCAGGGACGAAATATCGCGGGCAGTTCGAAGAACGTTTGAAGCAGATCATGCGTGAGCTCGTCGAAAATCCGCAGTACATAGTTTTTATCGACGAGTTGCACACATTGGTTGGCGCCGGTTCCGCCGAAGGTTCGCTAGATGCAGCAAACATTTTGAAACCTGCTTTATCTCGAGGAGAAATTCAGTGTATAGGTGCAACAACTCCTGCAGAGTTTCGCAAGTCAATTGAAAAGGATCGATCGCTCGAACGTCGCTTCCAGGCAGTAAAAGTTCCACCACCATCAGAAGAAGAAGCAGTGAGTATTCTAGACGGTGTACGCGAACGCTATGAAACTTTTCATCAGGTTCGTTATTCAGATGATGCGCTGCAGGCGGCAGTTTATCAGTCACACCGCTACATTCCAGATCGATTCCTCCCTGACAAAGCTATCGACGTGATCGATGAAGCTGGAGCGAGAGTAAAACTGCGTGTTAGACGGGAGCAGGGAAACTTAGCGGACTGGAATGAACTCAATGAATGGTCGCGTAGTTATGGCGAAAATTCGAGTTTGCGTCAGCAAGAGGATGCGCTGGTTTCCGCAGAGGTTACTCGCGACGACGTCGAAGACGTAATAGCACGTTGGACGGGTATACCGGTCAATTCACTGAAGGAAGAAGAAACCCAGAAGTTACTGAGAATCGAGCTGGAACTGCACAAGCGCGTCGTTTCGCAGCGCCCGGCCATCTCTGCACTGGCTCGAGCGATTCGAAGATCTCGAGCAGGCCTTAAGAATCCATTGAGGCCGGTTGGTTCATTCCTGTTTCTTGGGCCGACTGGAGTAGGCAAGACTGAAGTAGCGCGTTCTTTAGCGCAGTTTCTCTTTAGCAGTGAACGGGCTCTGATTAGGTTTGATATGTCGGAGTTCATGGAGAAGCATTCAGTATCGAAGTTGATTGGCTCGCCGCCGGGTTATGTGGGTCACGAAGAAGGCGGGCAACTTACTGAGCGCATCAAGCGTTCCCCGTATTCAGTACTATTGTTCGACGAAATTGAAAAAGCCCATCCGGATATTTTCAACATCCTGTTGCAGGTTTTTGAAGATGGCATTCTCACGGACGCATTGGGCAACACCGTCGACTTCAAGAACGCAATCATCATCATGACATCCAATATTGGCGCCCGTTTTATTCAGAAGAAGGGCACCCTTGGCTTCCAGGCAAACACTGATGCCAGTCGTGAAAAAATGGAAGAAATGGTTATGTCCTCCGTGCGACAAACCTTTAACCCCGAATTTATCAACCGGCTTGACGAGATAATTATTTTCGATCAGCTTGTCGATGAAGAGTTGTTGGAGGTAGTGCAGCTGCAGGTGGAGCAGATCAATCGCACAATGATCCGCCACGGCTTTGAAGTTCGCCTTAGTGACGAGGCGAAGCGCTGGATTGTAGATAAGACATGTGCGGATCGTTCATACGGTGCCAGACCTTTACGGCGTGCGCTGCAGAAGTATGTGGAGGATCCTTTATCAGAGGCATTGATTCAAGGACAACTCGCCGGTTCATCCCTCGTAGAAGTGTTTTTAAGTGGCGACGAACTCGACTTTCGGCCAGCCGGAATTGAGGCCGCCGATGATGCGCTGCTGATTCACTAAATACAAACGGTAACGAGCTAGTCCAAAGTCAAAAGTCCATGCAAGTCAATCCCCTGGCTGGACTTCGGGCTTTGGACTTTACGATTTTTTGCCTATATAATGCGCCACTTTGCTGCGCCAGAAGCTGGCAACTGGGTACTGTTCGACAGAATCCAAGTGCTGTCTTCGAGCCAAATCAACACTTGGCATTTTGCCTTTATTTTTCTATCTCTGGTTTATTATTCATCCATAGCTCCCCGAAGTTTTCTGAGGCCCGGTAAGAACTACTGAGGGAATTGGTGCCTATGCACTTATATCGCGTGTCGTTGCTCTTCTTTTTGAGCGTCTTAATCGGAATCATTACAGTTTTTGTGACAGCTGAACGCGTCTCCGCACAGCAAAACCCACCGGCACCTCAGCAAATCGTCGAATCGGTTGAAATCACCGGCAACCGTCGTCTGCGCAAGGATGACATCCTGTATTACATCCAGACTCGACCTGGCGATCCATTCAGCGAAGAACAAGTTCAGCGTGATTATCAAACACTTCTTTCACTCTCTTTCTTCGACAAGATCAAGACTCGCGTGTCCACGGAAACAGGACCGCGCGGCGGCAAGGTAGTCATCTTCGAGGTCTTTGAACTCCCGATAATCCGCGATCTTGCTTTCGAAGGATTGAAGAGTGTTCCTGAATCCGATGTGTTGAAGGCCTTCCGCGAACGTCGCGTCGGTGTTTCGAAAGAGAGCATTTACGATCCGGTCAAGGTTCGAGGTGCGATGCGTGTAATTAAGGAACTGCTTGCAGCAGGCGGGCACCCAAACGCAACCGTTGAAGAGCGTACGGAAGAAGTTTCAGCTACATCACTCGCAATTACGTTTGTCGTTAACGAAGGTGATCGAGTACGCGTTGTCGAGATTAAGTTTGAGGGTAACCAGGTGTTCAGCGATGGTGCTTTGCGAGGCGCCATGAAGTATGTGAAAGAAGCGGGTTTGATTACGCGGTTCAAGAACTCGGACATCCTGAATCGCGAAAAGCTGGAGTTCGACCTTCATCAGGTTGATAACTACATGAGGTCGAAGGGTTACTTGCAGGCTCGTCACGGTGAACCTCGCGTTGAAGGAATAGGACCAAGACGCACTGGATTTCCGGTGCTACCGCTGCCCTTCTTGTCGTCTACAGACGAGGCCTTACGAATTACTGTTCCGATTGTGGAGGGTAAGGTTTATCGACTCGGTGAGTTTAAGGTGACTGGTAACTCAATCTTTTCAGAGGCGCAAATTTTAGCGGTTATCGGACTTAACAAGGGTGATGTTGCCAACGGCGAGAGAGTCAGCAAGGGGCTGTTTGAAAATCTAAAGAAGTATTACGGCAGCCAGGGGTTCATTGAGTACACGGCAGAACCTGTTCCCACGTTCAAAGACAATCCAGCCAATCCGAACGAAGGGATCGTCGACTTTGAAGTCACGATTGAGGAAGGCAAACAGTTCACACTCCGAAGACTCGAGTTCATTGGTAACACCTTTACTCGTGACAACGTGTTGCGTCGCGAAGTGCTAATCAATGAAGGTGATATTTACAACGACTCTTACTGGGAATACTCAGTCACCAAGCTCAATCAGACGGGTTACTTCAATCCCATCGACAAAGATAAGGACGTTGACCGGCGAACTAACGAAGAAGAGGCCACGGTCGACTTGAATCTCAAAGTAAGCGAACGCGGACGACAACAGATTTCTTTCAACGGTGGTATCTCTGGAATCGGCGGTTCGTTCTTTGGGCTCGAATACTCCACGAACAATTTACTTGGACGTGGTGAAGTGTTGTCGTTCAACCTTGCGGCAGGAAATCGACAGAGATCTTTTCAGTTCTCTTTTACTGAGCCTTACATAAAAGATCGGCCAATCAGCGCCGGGTTCTCACTCTTTGCCTTTTCACAGAAGTTCTTTGGCGAAGGCACCTTCCTTTCGCAAAATTTGCAGGCTCAACAGGATCTGATCAATTCACAGTTCAACGTCAATGATATTAACGAAGAGAATCTTTTCACTCGAGATTCATACGGCGGATCGATTTTTCTGAGTGCGCCATTGTCCGAGTTCTACAAGAAACGGAGGTTCACTCAGTTTTCACGCATCGGCGCCTCGTATCAAATTTCGTTGTCGAACGTAAAGGATCCAGAGAGTAACCAGGATCCAACCAGGGGCGCGTTCATTCCGATTATTTATAGTCAGCCAAACATTCTTACGAGCCGTGTAACCGGAACCTTTACCTACGACACTCGCAACGCCAGTGTCGACCCGACAAACGGTCGTGAACTCTCGGTTGCGATGGCTGTCGCAGGTTTGTTCGGAGACGTTCGAACATATCAACCGACGCTTTCATACACCCAGTTTTTCCCGGTACGTCGTAAGAAGTCTAAGAGACCTGAGGTTTTTGGATTTCGTCTCCTCGCGGGAACTGTTGGCAGCTTTGCAATCACTGATAAGGTGGCGAACGCGAACTCACTCGCGTTTGTTGATGGTGTTCCGATTTTCGAACGATTCTTCCTTGGTGATGAATTTACGATCCGTGGTTACAACGTTCGATCTATTAGCCCTGTTGCGCCAGTTGATAGCTTCATCACATCGCAAAATGTAAGCTTCGCCTCGAACGCCAGTGGCACGCCTGTCCCGATCACTGGCTTACCAGCCAGTGCGCTGAGTTTAGGAATGTTCACAGGTTCGTCGGGCAGCAACGTCGTATCATTGCCGAGGACTTATACGTCAATCGGTGGTGACACACAGCTTCTCGGCAATTTTGAATATAGAATTCCGATTATTACCGATGCGGTTAGTATTGCGGCTTTTGCCGATATTGGTAGCGCTTTTAACCTTAGGTCAAAAGGTACTCAGACCTTTTCGAGTAACTTCCTGGACGACCAACCGTTCCTTTCAACGGTAGGAGTGGTTCCCTGTCCAAGGTTCGCCACAGGTTTTGCTCAAATCAGTCTTAGTTCTCTTGCGCTTTGTAAAAACCCACAGCTCGCGGCGTCACCTTTCCTGAGCCTCGTCGCTAGGGACAATCGAATTGTCAGCCAGTCGGAGCTGGAAGCGGCGGGAACAGGGGAAATAAATCCCGTTACACTTTTACCGATTGGTTTTCAGCCCGTTTTCCTTAGAGGACAGGCGCAGACAAATAGTGTCGTAAACCTTTCAGAGAGTTTGTTCGCCAAGATTGGCGACTATAGATCGAGCCTGGGTATGGAAGTGAGAGTACAGGTACCAATCATCAATGTACCGTTTCGCTTAATCTTTGCGTATAATCCAAACGCGCGGAAAGACCAGATAATTGACGGTTTTCCGTTCTTCTTCAATGAGAAAAAGCGCGTCATACGTTTCAGCGTAGGTCGTACCTTTTAACCTATTGAGCCAACCTCGGCGGAAAGATGAACAACTAAAGAGTTTATCTGAACGCCCCAAAGTAAGGAGTATTACAAGAACGTTATGAAGATAGTTCGCTTTATTGCCGCCGTCGCGCTGTTGACGACCGTCGCAATTATTTCCGTTTCCGCTCAACAGCCGAAACCAGGTGCGACAGCCCCAACTGCGGCCCCGCAGGCAAATGTGGCTGTGCCCGACAGCAAGCTAGCATTGATCTATTCAGACGCCTTTTTAGATCCGAAAGCCGGTATCGCAAGGTTTGCTACTTTGCTGAACACCTTGAATCGTGAGTTCCAGCCAAGACAGACGGAACTCTCCACGCTTGGACAGAAGATTGATCAGCTGACAAAAGAAATTAACGACACCCAGGCCGTAGCTGATCCAAAAACTATTCAGACGAAAAGGGAACAGCTCGAGCAGTTCCAAACTGAGTACAAACGAAAAGGTGAGGACGGTCAGGCTGCATATGAGCGACGGCGTAAAGAGATCTTCTCGCCACTGCAGGAAGATATCGGTAAGGCTCTCGAAGTTTATGCGAAGGCACGCGGCATCACTATCATTGTAGATGGTAGTAGCGTTCCAGTTGTCTATTACTCCGACAGCATCGATATCACCAAGTCGTTTATTGCTGATTTCAATAGCAAGAACCCCGCGACAGCGTCGGTTACCCAGCCGTAAGTGCTGTTACAGAGAGACGCTATCTCATCGATAGGAAGGGCCTCGGACCGTACCGAGGCCCTCATCGCCAAACAATGAAAGTACTCGTTAAGCTATCAGCTGCGTCGCTGCCTTTTGTCATGGCATTGACAGTCTGTGCACAGCGACCTGGCGCCCAGGCGACACCGACGCCAAGTTCAACTCGTCCCGCTGGCCAAACAAACACGACCCCTGCGCGACCAGCTACACAACAACCCCCAACTGCTACGGCCTCGGCTACAAATCTGCCGATTAGTAAAATGGCTGTAATCATCTCGGATCAGTTTCTTGACCCAAAGACGGGTATCCTCAAGTTCGGTATCTTAATCACAAAACTGAACGGGGAGTTTCAGAAAACCAAGGACGACTTAACGCAAATGCAGACTCGCGCTCAGCAACTGCAAAGCGAGATAACCAAACTGCAAAATGCGCCCATCGGAACCCCAATTGACACAAAGTCAATACAGGCTAAAGGGGACCAGTTAGAGCAGCTAAAAAAAGATATCCAGCGCAAGAGTGAGGATGCTCAGGCAGCCTATACCAAACGCCAGGGAGAATTGTTTGCTCCTCTGCAGGAAGATATTGGTAGAGCGCTCGACGTGTTCGCAAAAGCACACAACATCAACCTGGTCATTGATGCCGCGCGCGTTCCAATTATCTATGCGGCTGACAGCATGGATATTACGCAGGCCTTCATAAATGAATTCAACAGCAAGAATCCCGTAACCGCAGCCACCACATCTCCGCAGTAGCGAACTCTGGTGGCCCTTGATACTTAACGCGGCGATGCGGCTGCAAGTCCCGCTTCACCGCGTTTTTCATTTCAGCTATGGAAACTGTTCTCGACGCCCTGGCTATTCAGAAGCTTCTACCGCACCGTTATCCCTTCCTGCTTGTCGACCGCATTGTTGAGCTCATACCGCGTGAACGCATTGTGGGCATAAAGCAAGTGAGTATGAACGAACACTTTTTCCAGGGTCATTTCCCTGGCGCTCCTGTGATGCCAGGTGTACTCGTTGTTGAAGCGTTGGCACAGGTTGGGGCGGTGCTCGCCCTCCGAGAAATCGAGGATCGTGATCAAAAACTGGTTCTGTTTACCGGCATAAAGGAAGCCCGGTTCCGTCGTCCAGTAGTGCCGGGAGACACACTCGTTCTTGAGGTGACGGCTTTGCGCATAGGTTCGCGTGTGCAGCGCATGAAAGGTGAAGCAAAGGTTGATGGTGTGTTGGCTGCTGATGCTGAAATCATGAGCATCGTTGCACCGAGAGAATAGTATGCGATTTGAGATCTGAGATCTCCATGTCAACTGTGACGCCCTCCAGAAATATCCATCCAACAGCGGTAGTTAGTCCGCACGCATCAATTGGCGATGATTGTTTTGTCGGACCGTACTCGATCATTGGCGATGAAGTTCAACTTGGAAATGGGGTGCGTCTCGAATCTCACTGCGTGGTTGATGGCAAGACTACAATTGGGGAAGAGACTCATGTCTTTCCGTTTGTCTCAATTGGACTGGCCTCACAAGATCTGAAATACCAGGGTGAAGCTTCAGAGACAAGGATTGGAAAGCGAAACAAGATTCGCGAGTTTGTGACGATCCATCGCGGCACTGCCGGCGGTGGAATGCTTACAAAGATTGGAGACGACTGCCTCATCATGGCCCAGGCGCACATCGCGCACGATTGTTTGGTTGGCGATGGTGTAATTATGGCCAATGCCGCAACGCTCGCCGGCCATGTAGTTATCGGAGATCGCGCGAACATTGGCGCATATTCAGGAGTGCATCAGTTCTGCCGTGTTGGGCAGGAAGCCTACGTGGGCGGTTACTCTGTTGTCGTAAAAGATGCACTTCCATTCGCCTTGACGGTTGGTAACCACGCGCGTTGCTACGGATTGAATATCACTGGTATGAAGCGCCGTGGTTATTCGCGTGCAGCGATCGACGCTCTTCATCACGCCTTTCATTTGCTCTTATCTGCAAAACTCAACACTACTCAAGCTCTCGACCGAATCAACGAAGAGATTACCGGTTCTACCGAAGTTGAGGATCTCGTTCGCTTTATTCAAGACTCCAGCCGCGGCGTCACGAAATGAAGTTCGGATTGATCGCCGGCAATGGCAAGTTCCCTTTTATGGTATTGGAGGGCGCTCGACAGGCCGGCGTGCAGATGGTCGTCGCTGCTATCCGGGAGGAGACAGATCCTGCAATCGAAAGCGTGGCTGATAGCGTCAAGTGGGTTGGGATTGGTCAACTGGGACGGATGATTCGCTTTTTCAAAGACGAGAGAGTCGAGAAGGCAATCATGGCGGGCCAGGTAAAGCATGTGCAGATCTTCAGCCGTGCGGTGCCGGATGTGCGTATGCTGAAAGTACTCTTGAAACTTCCGCGTCGTAACACTGACTCGCTCATCGGTGCTATTGCTACGGAGCTGCAGGGTGAAGGAATCGAGTTAGTGGATTCGACTTACTTCCTTCAAGACTACTTACCTAAACCCGGGGTTCTCACCCGGCGTCAACCGGACAAACACGAGCAGGAAGACATTCAGTACGGTCTTGAGATAGCGCGCAAGATTGCCGGCTTGGATCTGGGACAAACTATCGTTGTGCGTGGCAAAGCATGTGTGGCAATCGAGGCGATGGAAGGTACAGACGAAACGATCCAACGAGCAGGTCACCTGGTAAAACGCCGATTGACAGTGGTTAAGTTGGCGAAGCCGAACCAGGACATGAGGTTTGACGTGCCGGTTGTTGGTGTACCCACGCTAACAACGATGACCAAAGCAGGCGCCACGTGCTTGTGCATCACGGCAGGGAAGACTTTGATGTTTGATCGAGATGAGATGATTCGATTGGCGAATGAGAAGAAGATAGTGATCGTCGCGGTTGATGTCCGATAAGCTTCAGCTTGTCGGCAAGTAAACATAAGGCCACAGATAGGTGTTGATCTGTGGCCTAACTTTTTTGAACTTCAGCCGACGCCAAGCGGACATCGACAAGCTAAGGCTTGTCGAACAGCTTAATCCTCTGGAGGACGTGCTTCGGCGGTTTGTGATGCCCTGGGATCATATGGTGTGGCCAGATACTTCTTCGCAATCGCCTGGGCGTTATCGTAATCGATGCCCGACTGCACAGCCTTCTGATATTCGTAAACGGCCTTGTTTCGATCACCCTTGGCGTCGTAAGCGTTACCGCGTTTTATGTGGGCCCACACTTCAATCCATGAAGGCTTCAAGGTTCCCAGTAAAGATGCGTCGAAGTTATCGAGTGCCTGTTGCCAGTTTCGCTGTTCGAAGAACAGGAGACCGAGGTTGTAGTAAACCCACGAATTAGAGCGATCGAGTTTGAGTGCAGCTTCGAATTGCTGTTGGGCCTCGGCGTATACCCCTTCCTTCATTTGTTCGATACCGCGCCGAGCAATAATCGAAACGCGAAGGTCGTCTGACATTCGCAGAATCTTGTTGTTAGGATCAACTATTACTTCAATCGGCTGCCCATTCGATTCGAAGTCGAAATCCTCGCTGCGTCCTTCAATTCGAACTGTTGTTTGCTGATTGCCGCCTTCTGCACGCAGCATCAACTCGACCGGCATGCGCAATGCTTCCAGGTTCTGTTTGACAGTGCCCCGAGCCCGAAACTTACCGGCTCGCGTTCGAATAATTTGATAGTCGACCGTGAACTCGGGTACGCCTGTTCCTTCAATCCACTGAGCAAAGAAGTATCGGAGGTTGTCCTGCGAAATCTTATTAGCCAATTTTTCGAAATCGTCTATTGATGCATTTTTGCCTCGGTAGGTGTCGAGAAATGTATAAAGGAGCTTATCGAAATAGTCCTTGCCGATCGTTTCCCGCAACATGCGGAACACCATCGAACCTTTGTAAAAAACGATTGACTGGTAGGCAGCTGACTGATCATCGAGCGAACTGGGAGCACGAGCGATGGATGCAGTCTGCTCGAAGGTCAACGCACGTTCCTGCTGTTCACGTTGTGCAGCATCGAGACCACCGGCACTCAAAGTTGATTCGCGGTAGGCGAACGCACTCCACTCAGCAAGACCCTGTGACAACCACGCATCATCAAATGACTTCAAGCCTACTGTCTGGCCCCACCACTGATAAGCAATTTCACGCTCGACCTTTTCCTCTGGTATCGGGCGGCTCGGATCGAACATCTTAGACGAGAGGTAAATGATGCCTGGACCTGAATACGAATCCAGGCTCTCGTCGTCTATCTGAACAATGACGAGTTTGTTTCCGAACAACGGCGCACCGTAGTGCTTCGAATAAAACTCCAGGACACGACCCGTCAACTCGGCAAATCCGTCAATACGTTTCTCGCTGCCGGGCATAGCGTAGAGTTGGATCTGATATTTACCGAACGTGAGATTCTTGTTTATATACTGGCCGGCCGCGAAGTTTCCGATCAAAACGGGCTGTCGATGAATAAAGTGATAGCGAACTGCACCTTCTTTTGGCGCTGCCTGCGCCACAACGGGATCGTCGCTGGTGCCGGCGACTTGCAGTCCCGCAGGCACAATGAATGTGATGTCGGAAGTGGCCCGGTCTGCGGCGTAATCGTGAAATGGAAACCAGCGCGAAGCGTACATTAAGTAAGAACCTTCAGTGCCTACATACGCCAATCGCTTGGTTGCAAGCGGTCCTCCCTCTGGCGAAACCAGGGCTCCACTCCACCGGATACGCAACGTAACAGGAACGTTGGCCGGCACGACTTCACCGAGATCGATCCGAACACTTGGGCCGAGAGCACCAACGCCGACGGCATCCTGGACATAGCCGCTAAGAGCCTTGCCATCCTTCTCAATGCTTTCGACTTTTAAGGAGCCGTTAAGCTCAAAGACCACTGAACGAGTTGCATCCAACGGCACGAACGTCACATCCGCCCCCGCGCGAAGCATGTGCTGATCGGGAATAATCTGCGCCTCAATTCTGTAGCTAGTTACATCGTATCGGCTCGCCGCTTGTTGTGGGGCAGGTTGTTGCGAAGTTGCGGGGACGGCAAGGGCTAAGACTATTGCCAGCGTTGTCACAATCCCAGGGAAGATAAGCTTGATTCTTGTCATGGCGTTCAGTTGCGAACGATTATACAGCCGTTCTTACTGGCAGCAGGAATCCGCTGCGACAACAAACATTGATCGCTGCTGAGAGCGCTCGAAAACAACCGGATTTTTGGGCTTGCTCGATGATGCGAGGGCCGAAGGTGCCGGCTAGTCTGACGCGGGCGTTCTGCACTTGACGACAGTCTTGGATGGTTGGAAAGGGCGGGCGGTTGGCTGAGGATCCAACAGCGAGGGCGCCGGTTCGCTCGCTTGACAGTGCTCCCTGCCAAGCATACATTCCTGTCACGCAGGCGAGTGTTTAATGGTTTAGCGAACGCGCTGCCGAATCCCAACGACAAAAAGTTTCCCCTCTAAATTCCATTGCAGACTGTGGGGTGTTTGTGTTGCTGCTCCAGGTTTGTTTCGTTGACCATCATCGCTCGGTATGAAGTATCCCAATAACAGAAGGAGTTTGTGTATGAGACGCGTCTCGAAGTTTTTGTTCGCTCTCCTGGTTTGCACCCTAAGCGTCATTGCCGTGCAGGCCCAGGCTGCACGAAATGTGCGAGTTGATTTTAAGGAGACTACGCTGAAAAACGGTTTGCGTGTAATCACTGTCGAAGATCATTCAGCCCCAGTTATTGCCGTGTCACTCACGTATAACGTCGGTTCGCGTAATGAGCGTCAGGGCCGCACGGGCTTCGCCCACCTTTTTGAGCACATGATGTTCAAGGGATCCGAAAATGTCGGATCAGGCGAACACTTCCTACTAGTCTTCAATAACGGCGGAACGATGAATGGTACGACGAACGAGGATCGCACCAATTATTTTGAAGCTCTTCCGGCGAACCAGTTGGACCTCGCACTATTCCTCGAAGCGGATAGGATGCGCAGCCTCGCCATCACCAAAGATAACCTCGACAATCAGCGCAACGCCGTTCAGGAAGAACGACGGTTGGGGGTCGACAACCAGGCCTATGGAAAAAGCGGCGAAGTCCAGCAGGAACTGATCTACGACAACTTCGCGTACAAACACACGACCATTGGTTCGATGGATGATTTGAACGCGGCCAGTGTCGAAGACGTCGCTGCGTTTTTCAAGATGTACTACGCACCTAACAACGCGGTGCTAACTGTCGTCGGTGATTTCAAAACCGCAGATGCCCTGGCCAAGGTGCGTTCGAACTTTGAAGCAATTCCGCGCCAACCAGATCCGCCAACCGTCGACATGACGGAGCCGCAACAAACCGCTGAGCGACGCGCTACCCTTGATGACGTGCTTGCGCGCGCTCTGCGAATCGATATTGCTTACAAAGCTGTTCCCGGAAACTCTCAAGATTTCTACGCTCTACAAGTACTCGCTAATGCTTTACAAGGCGGGCAGAGTTCGCGGCTTTATCAAAAGCTCGTTAAAGAGAAAGAGATGCTGACTAACGTCGGCGGTTTCATGGATGAGAAGCGTGGTGTAGGCGCACTCTATACAAATGCGACGCTACGTCCCAACGTGAAACCGGAAGATGTAGAAGCGATCGTCTACGCTGAAATCGATCGTCTAAAGAAGGAGCCAATCGCAGATTGGGAACTTCAGAAAGCGAAGAACACGACGAGACGAAACTTCATCAATGGTCTTCAGAGTTCGTTGAATCGAGCAGTTACGATGGGCCAGTACACCGTTTATTACAATGAGCCCAACTTAATCAACACACGCCTGGAAAGAGTCAGCGCGGTAACGAAGGAAGACGTGCAGCGTGTGGCGAACAAGTACCTGATCGATACCAATCGCACAGTTGTAATTACGACGCCCAAGGCAAAGACCCGGGCAACAACCGGCGCATCCGGCCAGTAAGGAGTGAGTAATGAGAATCATCAAGAACAGTAAAAAGTTGATAGTTACACTGATGCTGGCTGCGCTGTCGTCGTCTATGGCTTATGGCCAGGGGGGCATGACGCCCCAGTCTCCGAGCACTACCAAGGGGGCTGTCATAAAAGGAAAGGCCCCCGTTAACCAGAACGTTTTAAGAGTGAAGTTACCGAAGGCAGAGGAGGCTTCCCTGCCAAATGGTCTCAAGGTAATCCTCCTTCACAGTGATAGAGTGCCAACGTTCAACATGCAGATGGTGGTTTTGAGTGGTGGTCTTGCGGATCGCGCCGACTATCATGGCCTTGCCAACTTCACTGCTGCACTTCTGCGTGACGGAACAGCCAAGCGATCCAGCAAAGACATAGCTGAACAGGTCGACGCGCTGGGGGCAACGTTGATCGCCACGTCGGGACTATCTTCGTTGACCAGCACAGTGACGACGTCAGGTCTCATTGAAAATCTGGACAAGACGATGGATATCTTTTCGGATGTTGTGCGAAATCCATCTTTCCCACAGTCCGAGGTTGATAAGTACAAATCCCGAACACTCGAACAGCTTCGCCAGCAGCGAGCAATTCCGCAGTTTCTCGCGCAGGAGCAATTCAGCAAAGCCATCTACGGATCACACCCGGCAGCGTTGGTTTCGGCACCTGCGGAATCGATCAAGAAATTGTCGAGCAAGGACCTTGCCGATTTTCACTCGACATACTACCGACCCAACAATGCCATCCTGGCTGTAGTTGGTGACGTAACGATGAAGGAACTGATGCCGAGAGTCGAAAAAGCTTTCGGTGATTGGCAGAAAGCGGAAGTGCCAGCCGTCACGATTCCTGCAGCGCCTGAGCCGTCAGCGGCAGCGATCTATTTGATTGATCGGCCGGGTTCAGTTCAAACAGTGCTGCAACTGGGTACACTGGGAATTGAAAGAACCAGTCCTGACTATTTTGCCGTACTGTTGGCTGATCGTGTTTTGGGCGGTGGCCCAACAGGGCGCTTGTTCCTGAACCTTCGTGAGGACAAAGGCTACACTTACGGTGCCTACAGTGGATTCGGTAGTTCCAAGTATCGCGGTACATGGTTGGCTTCCTCGGAAGTGCGTACTGAGGTTACTGATGGCGCGATGAAAGAGTTCAAGTATGAGTTTGAGCGACTGGGTACTGAGAAAGTTCCCGCCACTGAACTCGAAAATGCGAAACGGGCGATCATTGGTAGCTTCGCTCTTTCACTCGAACAGCCCCAGGCTCTTCTGCAAAACATCATCACACAGAAGCTCTACAATCTGCCGGCTGACTACTGGGATACGTATCCACAAAAGGTCTCAGCTATCACGGCTGATGATGTACAACGCGTCGCGCAGAAGTATATCGATATGAAGCGTCTGCAGGTCGTAGCAGTTGGAGATGCATCGAAGACTCGCGAGGTTCTGTCCAAGTACGGAACAGTGCAATTGTTAGACGCTGACGGTAAACCGGTCGGAGGAAGTTCGGAAAACAACAAGTAGATCACTGTCGATCCAAAACAAAAAGCCCGAGGATCTCGATCCTCGGGCTTTTTTCATAAAAGCACTTTATGAAGAAAACCTACGGTGATTTCGCGATAAAGTCGATTCCCTTTTGATCATCAATCAGTCCGGCGAAAGCTTTGTCCACCGGCGTGAACGTGTATCCATCCTTTGAGGGGATGACGCGATAAGTTTTTTGTGACGGCGCTACAGTGAAAGAGTAGTAGCCATCTTTGTCCGTGGTAGACGCCAACACTGAGCCTGACGGACTGATCAAAACCACCACCACATTCGAAAGTCCGTTCGCATTCGAATCAAGAACACGACCTGTGATCCTGATGCTGGAACGTAAACGTGATCCGGCAGCTCGTAGCGCCTCCTCGCTGAGAGGTTCAGGTTGGCTCGTTTTGGGTGCCTCCGAAACTGTTGGCGTTGGCGGGGGTGTAGGTGAGGGATCAGTGGCTGCCGTTACAGTTGCTTCGGGCTTGGTCGTTTCAGGCTTAGCTGTTTCAGTTTCGGCGACCGGAGCGAGTTTTTCCGGTTCGCGCGGTTTCGTTGTTTCTTGCTCCCTTGCTGGAACTGGATCTGGGATCGTGGTAGTGGCAGTCGTTTTTGTGGCAACGCCTGCGGAGCCTGTTGACACAGCCGGACCTACTTTATCTTCCAGTCCTTCCACGGATCCATTGACCTTTCGATAGAGCTTCTCGATTACTGAACGACGAATCGGATCACGCGGCCCGGCGTTGTAGCTTTGGATGTAGTTCTCCAGGGCAACATCGTTTCGACCTGTTTGCTCATACGCGACACCCAGGTGCCAAACTGCGTTGCGCCACGCAGGAGTCCCGTTTGGAAGAGTTGTCGTTGCTCGCTTCAGATGTTCAATTGCGTCCGAGTATTTGTCCTGGTTGAAAAGTATCCACCCTGTCAGATCATCGATGCGTCCGCGCATGATGCTTGATAGCGCACTGCGGGGCGCGTCAGCGATATCCGGAATGTTTCCCGATGCAATTGCTTCGGCTCGAAGGCTCCGAAACTCATCGGCCTGAACAGCTGTCGTCACGACTGAAACATTGAGCGCTACCTCCATTCCTTTCTTTGCTTCGTTGACAAGTTCAAGAGCGGTTTGCAGCGCGATGGTTTTTCGGAGTAAGCGACTGGCAGCGTAGAGTTGTCTAAACGCACGCATACTGTCCTCACCCGCACTGAAATCCCGAGCTGCTTTTGCCGCCGCCGTTTCATCGAGTTTCTCGCCTTCGCTTGCTTCAGTTAACGCGCTATCCAACGCGAGCAGCTTAGTTAACGTTTTGCTATTCGCTGCCGTGTCTGCGGCGGTAGGTTGGTAGATACTCGCCTTACGCTCGGCTGTAAGTAGATCCAAAAAATTTGAGTCGTGCGCCGCAATCCGTCCTGCCAGGAACGTCTCGATCTGACCGTCCTTGAAAGTGAACGACTCGCGAAGGATCTCAGCAGCTTCGTCGTAGAAACCCATGGTCGCGACGACGTTAGCGAGCTCGTAGTTCAGGGTTGGAAACTTTCCATACTGTCGCGCATAACGCATTGCTCGCTCGGCGCTCGCCGGTTGCTTCAGTCCGATTAAGGATCTAACCAAGGCAATTTGTGCCCACGTATATCTTGGCTCAATCGTGACTGCCTTTTTCGCAAAGTCAAAAGCCTTCTCGTAATCACCATGCGCCGCAAACCAGTAAGCCGCTCCGGTCATTAACGCAAGATTGCGTGGATCCTTCTCAACTGCAGAATTAAGTGCGCTCATCGCGTCGTCTTTACGACCGAGTTCGAGGAGACTTATGACCATTCCTGCAGTTGCAGCGTTGTCTGTCGGATCTGTCTTTAGAAGTTCGTTATAAAGCGCCAGTGCTTCTTCAGGTTTACCGCTCGCGCGAGTGAGATCTGCCAGGCTGCTTTTTGAAATCCGTGAGGCGGGATCCAGCTCGATGGCCCGCTTGTATTCGCTGGTAGCTTCGTCCAGCTGAAGATTGATGTGACGACTCAACGCGAGCACGCGATGCGCTTCGGACATGTCCGGAGCAAGTTTTATAGCTTGTTCGGCGACACGCGCGGCTTCATCGCCACGCTCCAGCCCGATATAGAATCGAGCAATGTCCAGCAGTCGGTTTGGATCCGAACCAAACTTTGTTTCGATAGCGGAGGCTGCTTTGAATGAGGCTCCACTCTGGCCACGGAGGTAAAGGTTCGACGGAATCTGCGCGATTACTCCTTTAAAGAGTTTGTCGGAGATACCGATGTCGGCCTCATCAATCGCCAGCATGAGCTGTTTGATTCCATTATCGGCGTCACCGTCTTTCAAAAACTGATCACCAAGTCCTGCATGTGTGCTGATGAGTAACTCGGTAGCTCTCGGACGTGCCTTGGAGTCAGGATGGCTTGCGAGAAATGCCTTCAACTTTTCCGCGCGCTTTGACAACGGGAGCGTCAGCGTTAGTTCAACCTCTTCTAATTCTGCGTCGTCATCAACAGCCGGGACTTTTTGCTTAGTGGTTGTTGTCTTCGGAGTTTTTACTTCCGGTCGAGGACGTTCAGTTACAGGTTCTTTTACAACAGGCTTAGCGGCAACAGAATCCTGTGGCGCCGGAGTTTCGGTCGGAGTGGGAAAGAGGTTGACTGAGGTTGCTGCTGTCGTTTCCTTCTCGGTGGACTTTGTAGTTGCTTTTACCACGCGCGGCCTGGTCACCTCGGGCTCAGACGCAGAAGAATCGCTCGGTTGGACTGTTTCACCTGTTGTGGCGGTGACTCCACTTGCACTCGGTGAAGATGCAGAACTATCTAAATCCTGCGCCGCAATGCCTAACTTCTGGGCCACGGCGTTGACGAACACTTGTACACCCGTATCAAGTGCTTCCGAAAAACGTTCTGCCGACAACGGTGCGCGCATTCGTTGGGACATCTCACCAAGAACGCCATCAGGAAGACTCGATTGCATCATGCGGCTGAATTGTGTGAACGATGTCTTTGAAGCAACGGAGATGACCAGCAATAAACTCTTGTTGCCGCTGTTGCGTGCGCCGATGTTCCATTCGGTTGAAAGTTGGTGCGAGTAGTCGAAGATATCGCGGTCGCCAGTGGTATCTACAGCGGCCACATAGAAGTCGATCTTTGTCTTTTCTTTCAGGTTTTGAAGCAACGACTCCAAACGACTCTTTGTCTGCGCGTCCAGGACTCCGGCGAAATCGTTTACATGTCCATTCGCCGAAGGAAGCTGAACATTCGACTGGGCTTGTATATGTGTGTCGACAAGCAGAAAAACAGACAAGGCGAACAGGTAGAGAAAGATTCTATAGATCGTTTTCATCAACATCGCGTGTGCTGAATCCGTCATGAATACTCTAGCGATACCTTCACGTATTTAAGGGGGACGATTCGGCGGTCATGATACCATCAATGTCCGATATGCTTCAGCTTGTCGATACTTCATTTGGTTAGAAACCAACAGGTTCAGTGCTGGGAGCGCAGGCGTCCCCGCCTGCGAAAGACGGTTGACAGACTCTAGTGGTCACCATGCAGCCGAGGACGCCTGCGCCCCCAGGACTGAACTCCAAAAAGAACTTAATACGCTGGGGACAGGGTCCCTTCCCAACCTGAAAATAGAAGGCCTGACTTGGCATACTCTTGTAGGACGGAGAACTTATAGTGAGTGAACTGGACGAAGCCTGGGCTGCGGCCCTCGCGGAAGCTGAGCAACGTGCGCGTCTGGCGGGCCGTGCTGACGTTGCCGCATACCTGACACTCCGAAACTCAAATGACCTCTTACGTAAGGCCGGAATTGAATGGCTGATTTCGAGCTTTACTCAGCTTGCAGGTGAAGCAAACCGAGCCGGCGCCAGTTTGCAGATTGCCAGCGAGGATGCTCACCGATTCAAGATCGGTAATTCGACAATGGTCGGCAACCTGTTAACACTGTCGAGCGGAGTGCGAAGATTGTTTGTGGAAGCAGGTTGGCCTCGAACTCCAAGCGATGGCGTCGTACGAGGCGGTGGGCTGGCTTGCGCAAACATACGGCACCTGGGCATCCGAACAGCTGGCGAAGAGTTGTTGCTGGCTAAGACTAACAGCGGTGCACCTGGGTGGATGCGCTCAAACAGGTTGACGGTTCGGACAACACTTCACGAGTCTGATCTCCGCCGGCATCTCGCAATCCTGCTAGACACTCACCGTCCCCACAGGCGCTAGCCCGGCACCTGGAATGTCTGCACGTTTTGACGCGACTCGAAAACCATTTCG
>Ga0157378_10001858_pt1 | contig 18961 bp, 15 predicted proteins | sample M65metaG_FD_115309 | JGI IMG/M metagenome (GOLD analysis project Ga0157378, IMG submission 115309) | Miscanthus rhizosphere microbial communities from Kellogg Biological Station, Michigan, USA - M6-5 metaG | ecosystem: Host-associated > Plants > Roots > Rhizosphere > Soil | place: USA: Michigan...
AGATTCACGATTTGGCCCAGGAGTGTCACTTCTTTTACTCCGTGATCGACCAATCCGCGCACTTCCCTAACGATCTCTGAGATAGTTCGGCTGCGCTCGGCGCCGCGTGTCCGCGGCACGATGCAAAAAGTGCAATGCATGTTGCAGCCCTGCATGATGGAAACGAAGGCGGTCGCCTGCCGCGCCCGCAACGCATGTTCCCGGATCGTTTCCTGCGAGCCACTCTCCTCCTCCGTGTTGACGATCGAGAAGCGGGGGTCGTCCATGGCGTGCTGATCCACCCCGTCTGTCGCGGCGCGCTTCCGTGCGCGCAGATCCTCGACATAATCCGCAACGCGATGAAATTTTTGCGTGCCGACGACGAGATCGACGTGGCCGGACGAGGCCGTGAGCTCCGCGCCGCGGCTCTGCGCCATGCAGCCGAGATAGCCAAAAACGAGATGCGGCCGGTTCGCGCGCAGCTTGCGCAGCATGCCCATTTTTCCGATCGCCTTCTGCTCCGCCATGTCGCGCACGCTGCATGTATTCAGGAGGATCACGTCGGCATCGGTTTCCTCACGAGTGAGGCGATAGCCGCGCGCCGCCAGCATTTGCGCCACTTGGTCGGAGTCGCGCTCGTTCATCTGGCAGCCGTAGGTCTTAATGTAAACGCTGGGCATGCAGGGCAGGAGAAAGCGGGGAACCTACACCGCGTTCGACGCGATATCCAGCAGTCATCCGCGCCGGAAAAAACCGCTTGTTTTCGCCATCCCCGCGGCAAAAGACTTCCCGGAATGGCCACTCTCTCACCTGCCGAACTCGGCTACGCCATGCCCGCGGAATGGGAACCACACGAGGCCACCTGGCTGTCGTGGCCCCACCGCACGGGCATCAGTTTTCCCGACGCCTATAACCGCGTCATCCCGACCTTTGTCAAAATGGCAACCGCGCTTGCGGAGTCGGAAATCGTACGCATCAACGTCAAGGACGCCGCCCAGGAGGCCGAAGTGCGGCGGCTGCTCAACGGCGCGCCGCCCGAGCGCATCGAGCTTCACCACATCCCGACCAACGAACCCTGGTGCCGCGATCACGGGCCCATCTTCGTGAAGCGAAAGAAGGCTCCGCGCGTCGCCGCGATCAACTTCGGCTACAATGCCTGGGGTTGGAAACACCTGCCGTTTGACGACGACGACGACGTGCCGCCGAAGATCGGCAAGCTCCTCGGAATCGACGTCCTCGACTGCAGCGACTTCATTCTCGAAGGCGGCTCCATTGACGTGAATGGCGAGGGCGCTCTCCTCACGACCGAGAGCTGCCTGCTGAATCCGAACCGCAATCCCGACCTCACCCGCGACGACATCGAGAAAAACCTGCGCGACTGGCTCGGCGTCAAAAAAATCATTTGGCTCGGCGACGGCATTGAAGGCGACGACACCGACGGCCATATCGACGACATCACGCGCTTCGTCGGACCGAATAGCGTCGTCACCGTGGTCGAGGACGACGAGAACGACCCGAACCACGACGCGCTCCACGCGAACCTCGAGCGCCTGCGCGCCGTGGAGTTGAAAAAGGACGAGCCGCTCGAAATCCGCGAGCTCCCCATGCCGTCGAAAATCGTGCGCGATGGCCAGCGCCTTCCCGCGAGCTACGCGAATTTCTACATCGCCAACAAAGTCGTGCTGCTTCCCGTCTTCGGCGAGACGAAGGACGCATGGGCCGAGGCCGTGCTCAAGGAAATGTTCCCGAAGCGCAAGATTATCCCCATCGATTGCCGCGAGCTGATCTGGGGCCTGGGCGCGTTCCATTGTCTCACCCAGCAGCAACCGAAAGCCTGACCCCACCGCGATGCAGGATTTTCTCCACGAGCTCGGTAATCCCGCCTATCGCCACCTCCTCATCAACCACCTGCCGATCGTCGGTCTCGCAGCGGGAGTGTTTGCGCTCTTTGTCGGGATGCTCCTGCGCGGCCGCGCCGCAAAGATCCCCGGCTTGATCGTCATCCTTGTGATGGCCGCCTCCGCCTTTCCCGTTTACGAGACGGGCGAGCAGGCCTATCGCCCGATCCGCCGCATCGCCGACGACACCGGCGTCGATTGGCTCGACGCGCACATGGATCGCGCCGACCAGGGCGTGCGCGCCTTCTACGCGCTCGCCGGCCTCGCCCTCGTGGCACTCGTCCTGCCCTTGAAATGGCCGCGCAGCAGCCTGCCGCTCGCCATCCTCACCCTGCTCGGCGCCCTCGCCTGCCTCGGCATCGGCGGCTGGATCGCCCAGGCTGGCGGCCCGATCATGCACCCCGAATTGCGCCCCTCCGCCCCAGCCAACAGTGACGCCCTCCCGGCGGAACCTTAGCCTAAGCGAGAAAATTTTCTTGCCCGGCGCGAAAAACCATGCACAGTTTCCGGTTCCTTATGGCAAAAACATCATGGCTTGAGCGCGACAAGCGCAAGCGCAAAACCGTCGAGAAATACGCGGAGAAGCGCGCCGAGTTGAAGGCCGCCGGCGACTACATCGGCCTTTCCCAGCTTCCGCGCGATGCGAGCCCCACCCGGCTCGTCAACCGCTGCAAAATCACCGGGCGTCGCCGCGCGTATCTGCGCCGCTTCAAAATGTCCCGTCTCACCTTCCGCGAACTCGCGACCACCGGCCTCATCCCCGGCGTCACGAAGTCGAGCTGGTAAATCTCCGATTGCCAGACTCGCTCCGATGGGCGGCTCTGGCATCCCATCGGCACGGGAAATGCGCCCATGCCGATCTACGAATACGAACCCGAGGACGGAGACTGCAAGATTTGCGGTGGCCGCTTCGAGTTGCGCCGTCCGCTGGATCGCGAGGCCTTGAAGGCCTGCCCACTGTGTCGGCGCCCGGTTCGGAAGCTCGTATCCTCCGTGAATACCCCCCGGCTCACGAAACCCCTGTCGGTTTCCGACGCGAAAAGCGCCGGCTTCCAAATTTTGAAGAAGCGTGACCAGGGCACGTATGAAAAACTTTAGGGCCACTCCCCCGGCGACGCATCGGCCGGGGCGGTGCATGGAATGTTTGCAATAACCCCAATTTTGGCCACCGCCGCGGCGGATAGCGCCGAGATCGCGACCCATTGGGATTCGCCCGAAGTCATCGCTCTCAAGCTTGGCGCGATTCTCGCGCTCGTGCTGCTGAACGGCTTCTTTGTCGCGGCCGAATTCGCGCTCGTCAAGGTGCGCGTCAGCCAGCTCGAGGCCCTCGTCGATCAGGGCACCCGCGGAGCCCGCACCGCCCGACACGCCGCCCAGAATCTCGACGCCTACCTCTCCGCGAGCCAGCTCGGCATCACGCTTGCCAGCCTCGGCCTCGGCTGGATCGGCGAGCCCTTCCTCGCAACCATGGTGCAGCCCGCATTCTTTCTGGTCGGCATCACCTCGCCCGCAATCATCCACACGGTCTCGTTCGTCATCGCGTTTACTCTCATCACGGTCCTGCACATCGTCTTCGGCGAACAGGTCCCAAAGACCGTGGCCATCCGCAAGGCCGCCGGCACCAGCCTCGCCGTCGCCGCGCCGCTCACGCTGTTTTATTCGCTCTTCCGCCCGTTCATCTGGATGCTCAACGGCCTCTCCACGGAGTTCATCCGTCGCGTGCTCAAGATCGAGCCGTGCGGCGAATCCGAGCTCTCCCACAGCGAAGAGGAGTTGCGCCTCATCCTTTCCGAGAGCGAAAAAGCCGAGGAAGTCTCCACGCTTGGGAAGGAAATCCTCATCAACGCGCTCGACCTTAAGCGCCGCGTCGTCCGCGACATCATGACGCCGCGCGGCGACGTCGTGTATCTCGACGTGGACGAGCCGTTCGATCGCCAGATTGCGGCCGCCATCGAGTCGCGCCACACCCGTTTCCCGCTCTGCCGCGAGCATCTCGACGACGCCATTGGCCTCGTCCACATCAAGGATCTCCTCACCCTCGTGCATGGGGGCAAGCGCGACGTGGAATCCATCCGCCGCGAGCTGCTGCACGTCTCCGAGATGATGCCGCTCGAAAAGTTGCTGCGCTTTTTCCTCACGAAGCATGGGCATCTCGCCGTGGTCGTCGATGAATACGGCGGCGCCGTCGGCATCGTCACGCTCGACAACGTCATCGAGGAACTCGTCGGCGCGATTCAGGACGAATTCGATACGGACGAGGAGGAATACCGCCACATCAACGAAACCGAATTCGAGGTCGAAGGCACCCACGCGCTTTACGAGCTGGAGGAAAAGCTCGACCACACGTTCGAGAACACCGACGTCACGACCATTGGCGGATTCATCACGACGGAACTCGGCCATCTGCCTGCGAAGGGCGAATCCGCCCGCATCGGCGACTGGCTCGCGACGGTGACGGACGCCGATGCCCGCCGCGTGCTCCGCGTCCACCTGAAAAAGGACCCCGAGCCGGCTCCGTCCGAGGACGACGAAAAATCGAACTAAACCGGATTTTGCAGGATTCGCCGGATTTCCAGGATTTTGCTGATAGGTTTTCCAATCCTGTTAATCCTTTAAATCCCGTTAATCCTGTTTAGTTCGATCATGCAAGACGCCCGCCACGACAAGCTCGCCGCCGTTCTCACCCGCCATTCCACCGCGCTACGGCCCGGGGAAAAAGTGCTCATCGATGCCTACGACGTGCCGGACGATTTCGTGATCGCGCTCGTCCGCGCCGTGCGCGCGGCCAAGGCGACGCCCTTCGTGCAACTTCATCACGCCCGCGTCAGTCGCGAACTCGCCCTGGCGGCAACCGAGGAACAGTTCTCCCTCGCCAGCGCGCTCGAGCTCGCGCGGATGAAGAAGATGGACGCCTACATCGCGATCCGCGGCAGCCACAACATCACCGAGATGTCCGACGTGCCGGACGACCGCCAGCAGCTCATCATGGGCAAAATGCGGCCCGTGCTCGACTGGCGGATCAACAAGACGAAGTGGGTGGTCCTGCGCTGGCCGACGTCGTCGATGGCGCAGCAGGCGCAGCAAAGCACCGAAGCGTTCGAGGATTTTTATTTCAAGGTTTGCACGCTCGACTACGGCCGCATGGCGCCGGGCATGAAGGCGCTCAAGGCGCTGATGGACAAAACCGACCGCGTCCATATCAAGGGACCCGGCACCGACCTGCGTTTCAGCATCAAGGGCATCGGCGCGGTTTCCTGCGGCGGAGATCGGAACATCCCCGACGGCGAGGTCTTCACCGCGCCGGTGCGCGACAGTGTCGAAGGCGAAATCACCTTCAACACGCCGACGATCTACCAAGGGGTCGCCTTCGAGAACATCCGGCTCGCCTTCGCCAAAGGCCGCGTGATCGACGCGACCGGCAGCAATACCGAGGCGCTCAACCGCATCCTCGACAGCGACGCGGGTGCGCGGTTCATCGGCGAATTCGCCATCGGCTTCAATCCGCACATCCTCCATCCGATGCGCGACATCTTGTTCGACGAGAAGATCGCCGGCTCGTTCCATTTCACGCCAGGCCAGGCCTATTCGGTGGGCGGCAATGGCAACAAGAGCCGCATCCACTGGGACATGGTGAACATCCAGCGCCCCGACTACGGCGGCGGCGAAATCTGGTTCGACGGCAAGCTCATTCGCAAGGACGGCCTTTTCACCGTCCCCGCGCTCAACAAGCTCGATCCCGACTACCTCGCGCGGTGACAAACACGAGAACCACTCATCCCCACTAATCTGCACTGATTAGCGGCAATGAGCGCAGATTAGTGGTGCCCTTACAGCACGCCGCCCTGCCGCGCGTCGCGCAATGCCTTGAGCAGAGCGAAGACGATCCCCGCGACGTCGTTGGTTTGTTCGGACGGCGAACCGGCCGCCGACAGCCCGATGACGACCTCCGACGGTTGGCGGGCCACTTTTGGCACCGGGGTAAAACTCCGGCGATACACCGGCGTGGTCGGGTTCGTCTTCCAGCGGAAGTTCGGTGTCTCCGCCGCGTAGGCCTTGAGCGCCGCGCCGAGCACGCGCTTGTGGCTTTCCTCGGCGAGCCAGACCTCGGCGTCCGTCTCAAGCGCGCGGGGATTTTCCCGCAGGAAAACCACGAGATCATACGGATACCGGTGCAGCTCCCGCTCGATCACTTTTACATGCTCGGCGGGGGAATCCTCCCAGCATCGCGCACCGGTGGCGGCCTGTTCCTCGGTGAGGTAGGTATTCGAACGGTTCGCCACGAGATTGGCGACCGGGAAAGCGGTGACCTCGACGCCGACCGAGAGCGCCTCGTCCATCTCCAGCGTCGCGATGAGCCGCGCGATGGCGTAGGGGCTGCGCACCTCGTTGCCGAACCAGCCGCCAACGATCAAAACGCGCACGGGCGGATGCTCCGCGTAGGCTCCGCAGATGTGAAAATACGGGATCGCGTCCTGCCGCAGGCGCGTCGAGGTCGGCGCATAGCCCACGATCAGCGAAGCCGAATCCTGGGCCCGCTCGGCGAGCGGAGCGATGAGGCCGTCGATATCGGTGCGGCCCGCCTCGAAACGATTGGCAATGAGAAGGTCAGTGGTATTGAGCATGATGGCCTCCGAAAAATTCGTTCAAAATCAGTAAACAGCGCGTCACCGGACGCACAAGGCGGAGTTTCCCATGGGGCGAAAAGTTTTCCTCCGCCGGCCCGGCTAACGCAGCACGCGAAATCTCCCCCCGCCACCCTGCGTGGCGATCACGCGGCGCATTCCCGCCTCGTTTTTCGGCTTCATCCCCACGCCGATGAAATTGATCTTCACCGGCTCGGGCACGCTTTTCTGCAAGTCGCGCAAGGCGTCATTCAACTCCGGGAAGGGAATCTGTGCCCCGGTATCCGCGGAACCACGCTCGAAGCTCGCATCGGAGATCACGAAAATCACGTCGGGCAGCATCTTGAAAGCGGCCTTCATCACCTCAATAAAGCCGGGTGCGCCACGCACCGTGTTCGGAGTCGAGGGCTTCATCGTTCCATCCGAACCGGCGAACCACTCATCGAACCACTGGTTGGCCGCCGCGCGATTCGGGTCCGTCGCCGGCAACATCTCCGACTGGAAGAAGGCATAATTGCGCGCGAATTCGCCCAGTCCGAAGCGCGTGTTGATGCCCAGTGCGGTGAGCAGCGTCTTCGTCTCGTCGCGAATTTTATCCATCGAATAACCGGCGCGCTGCGCCGCGGTCACCACCGATGACGAGATGTCGTAAAGAATCAGCACGCGCTTGGCCGTCGTCTGGATGCCGAGGAAGGTGAAGCCGGTGCCCGTTCCTCCGCCGCCGCTGCCGCCCGTGCCGGCGCCAGCGCCCGTGCCGGCCGCGCCGATCATGCTCGAGACCTGGTCTGAGACGATGGCGCTGGGATCGAGTGGCAGCATTTGATCCATCGGCACCTTGGGCAGGTCGGGCAGCGAGAACGCCGTCGGCTTGAGCGCCTGGAGCTTGTCGTTGAAGCTGGGCTTCGGCGCGAGGGAATCGAACTCGGCCATGTTCATCTTTTGCTCGCGCTCTTTCGCGGGCATGCGGAGTTCCTTCGGCGCGACGAACGTCGCCTCGGGCTTCATGAAATAACGCGCCACCACCAGCACACCGGCGACCACGCCCGCTCCAACGTGCAACAGGACGACGATGATCACGACGAGCCAGATCAATCGCTTGATCTTTCCGCGACGGTCGATGGGATCCTGAATGGTCGAGCCGGTATTCATGACTTATTGATTCGCGGCGGCCGCGGCGGCGGCTTCTTTTTCGGCATCCTCTTTCTTCAACGCGGGCGGCAACTCGTCGAGATACTCTTTGGCAAGCGTCGCGTAATGGGTCGTTGGATAGAGCTGCACGAGGTCGCGGGCAGACTCGATGGCGTCGCGATCGTCCCCGCCGAAGCGATAAATCCTCACCGCGCCCCACAGACCGCGCGAGGCCGCGTCGATCTCCGAGCCGAGGAACAGATACGGGTGAAGGTAGAGATCGAGCGCATCGTTGTAGAGCCGGTCGTGCTCGGGGCGCACGCGCGGGTCCTCCTGCCAGCGCGGATTTTCCTCCACGAGCTTGCGGAGACTGGCGGCCGCCGCCTCGGCGAGAATGAACTTCGCCTCGATGAGCACCGTCGGGTCCTCGGAAACCTTCGCGAGCTGTTCGGCCTCGGTCACCGCCTGCTCCGCTTGACCCGTGGCCACCATCGCGCGCAATCGTCCCTGCTTCGCGACCTGCTGATCCTTCTCACTCCACGCCTCCTTCTCGACGCGATTGAAGACCGCGAGCGCATCGGCGGCGCGCTTCGGATCGTTCGCCGCGAGGAGAGCGGTGGCGTAGGCGTTCGCAATCGCGCCGGCGGGGGATTTCGCCACGCCGAGGAAGGCCTGCCAGCGCAACCACTCAACGTTCAGCGCCGACATGCTCGCGACGCCCGGCGACGCGAGGAGTCGGTCACGATTTTCATTCGGCGCGAATTCGATCCGGCTGACCTGCGCGCGCGGCACCGCGACGGTCGCCTTGGCGCCCGGCAGATTACCCACCGCCAATGGCACCTCGAGCTTGAACGTCGTCGCATCGACGCCAACGATCCGCCCCACCCGGCGCGTGCCAGAGGCGTCGTTCATGAACACGGTGTCCGAAACCTCGCTGGTCTGGGCGAGCGCAACACCCGCGACGGCCAGGACAAAAATGAAGGTGCGCGCGATCATGACGCCCCTCCCAATGCCTCCAGCCGCGCCCGGGCGCGACTGGTTTCCGGCAACGCCTGCAGCTCCTCGAGCTTCGTCATTTCCTCGTAGGTCTTGCGCGCAGCCGGGATGTCCTTGAGCTCCTCGAAAGCCTCGCCGCTGCTCAGGTAGGCCTTCGCGACCCACTCGCTCCAACGGCCATAGACGATGTAGATGCGTTGAAAATACTGCTGCGCGAGCGCGTATTTTTTCTCCTTCATGTAGAGGTCGCCGATGAGGAAGAGCGCCTCCGCCTTTTGCGGGCCGGTAGTGTAATGATTCGCCAGCAATGCCTCAAGCGCCTTCCGCGCGGCGTCCGGATCGCCGCGGGAGACGAGCAGCTTCGCCTTCGCGAGCATCACCTTTCCGAAGAGCAACGAGCCGATCGTCTCCTTCTCGAAGCGGTCGAAATACGCGAGCGCCGCCGCCTCGTTGCCGCGCTTCAGCTCGATCTCGCCAAGGGCGGCAAACGCGTCGTCGCGCTGCGCCGCGCGAGGGTTCCATTTCACGAGGTCGCGCCACATGCGTTCGGCGTCCTCGTCGCGTCCGGCCTGCTGGAGGGCGGCGGCGCAGTCGGCCATGAGGAGCGGATTCGTGGTGGAAGGTTCGATCCGCGTCGCCGCATCAAGCAGGAGCACCCGGGCGCGATCGGGATCGGTCTTCCGATAGGCGAGCGCCTGCGCCCAGAGCGCGCGCATCGCGAGCGTCGGCTGTTTCTGCGTATCGGCCTGGGCGCGGAGATCGCGCAGGCGGGCAAGGTATTTCGCGGGCTCCTCGTCGCCGGCGTAGAGTTTTTGCAGCGCAGGGAAGAGATCGTCCACCGAGCGAATCGTCGCGTCGTCGCCATGCTCCGCGATGGACTGCCAGTAAACCTCGCGCGCCTTCCCGGGCTGATCCGCCTGCAAATACGTCCAGCCGATCCAATAAACCGCCTCCGCCACGCGCGGACTGCGCGGATGCTCGCGCGCGAACTTCTCGAAATGCGCGCGCATCTTGTCCGGCTCCTCCAGCAGGCGGTAGGCCTTGCCGACCTTGAACCAGCCCTCCTCGAAGAACTTGGGATCATCCGACGGAATGCTCTCGTAGGCTGCGATGCCGCCCGGAATGTCGCCCTGATCCATCAACGCGTCGCCGAGCAACAGGTCAGCCTCCGCCGTCGATTCGTGACCGGGATACGCCTTCAGGAACGCGCGCAGCTCGCGAATGCTTGTCGGAAAATCGCGCATGGACTGGGCGGCATAGGCCTTGCGAAATGTGGCCAGCCCCCGATAGGCGCCGTTCGGATACGTCGCGAGATACTCGTCCATCACCTCGCGGGTGCGCGGGAATTGCTTATCGAGCGAATAGGCCATCCCGAGCCAGTAGGCCGAGGCGTCGGCGAGATCGTTCTTCGGATACGCCTTCGCGAATTCCTCGAAGGTCGCAATGGCCGCCTTGTTCTGGTCGGCGAGGAGCTGGCTGAAACCCTTCATGAACAGCGCGCGCGGCGCAAAGTCGGATTGCGGAAATTTCGTGCGCAGGCCTTCGAAGGTCGCGATGGCCGCCGCCTGGTCGTTCAGCCGCTGCTGCGCGATGCCCTCGAGGTAGAGCGCCATCGGCAACTGCTTCGACGACGGGAATTTCTTCGCGAATTCCTGCGCGGCGAAGATGGCCTTCGGCCAGCGCTCGATGGCGGACCAGCATTGAATGAGACTGAGCGAAGCGCTCTCGACCACGGGATCTGGCGGCATCGTCGCGAGCATGTCCTCCATGATGAGCGCCGCCTCGCGATAGCGCTGCATCGCCTGGTAGGCGGTCGCAAGGCGGAGGCGCAGCGCGGAATCGAAGTTTGTGATCTTCTCGATGTTCGCGACCTCTCGCTGGACCTTCGCGATCATTTGCTTGAGCCGGAACTTGCGATACGGATCGCTCTTCGGCTGCGCCTCAGCGGCGGCGAGCGCGTCCTGGAGTTCGCCCAGACGCTGCTTCTGATATTTGAGCAGTCGATCTCGATTCCAGACGCGCTGCAGTGCGGTGATGGCCTTGCGATACTGGCCTTTTTCGAGGAACTCGGAGCCGAGCTGAAGCGACAGCGTCTGAAAGGTGGCAATCTGCAGCATCTGGTCGAGCCGCGGAAATTCCTCCACGACGAGCGCGAGCGCGTCGTCGAACTTGCTCTCTTCCATGAGCGCGTAAAGCTGGAGCACGGTGGCGCGGCCGCGATCCACGGAATCAAGTTGCGGCCGAATGGAAGCGAACGCCGTCGCCGCCTCGGCCCATTTCTCCTCCAGCAACCAGGTGGTGCCGAAGAGCAGCTTCGCCTCGGAAACCTGCTTCGAACGCGGAAACTCCCGCGCGAATGCCTCGAACGTCTTGCGCGCGTCCGCGTATGCCTCGCCCTGCATCTGGCAGACGCCCCGGTAAAAATCCAAGTCCTCCCGCTGCTCGGCGGTGGGCGGCGGCGTGGCCTGCAAACACCCGTTGATGGCTTCGAGCGCGTCGTCGAATTTCTGCAAATGGAGCAGACTCATCGCGAGCGGATAGCGAATGCCGGCCATCATTTTCAGGCCCGCCTCGGTCTTGCCGTAATCCTGCTCGAACTTCCGGAAACCCGCGACGGCCGCCGCAAAATTGCCCGTGTTGTAAGCCTTGATGGCGGCGTTGTATTGCTCCTCGGCCGTCATGCCCTGGCCGGCCGCCGGGCGCGCGCACGCCATCACCGCCACGGCAATCAGCAACCACCCGGCAAAATTCCAACAACCGCGCCTCATTTCGGAAATGGTGTTAGCGGATTGCGGCGCAAAACGGCGGTGACATTTTCGACACACTCCGCATCCTGAAGACGATGAACGCCGACCCTCTGGAAGCCCGCCTGCTCGACTGGATCGCCCGGCCCACGAGCGCGGCCTTTGGCGACATGCTGCTCGAGGTCCACGCCTTCCAATGCGCGGCGAATCCCGCCTACGGCAATTTTTGCGCCGGTTTTCCCGCCCCGTGCTCCTGGCGCGAGGCGCCCGCGCTGCCGCAGCGTATTTTCAAAGAGCATGCGGTACGCGCCTTTCCCGCCGCCGAGACGACACGCACGTTTCGCACGAGCGGAACGACGGGGGAAGGTTACGGGGAACATCATTTTCGATCTTTACGTCTTTACGAAGCGGCGGCGACCCGGGGCTGGGAGCTGGCCGGACTGGGCGGCCGCCGGGTGCTGGCCCTGCTTCCGTCGTCCGCCGAAGCGCCCCATTCCTCGTTGAGTCAAATGGCTTCGTGGCTTTGCCCGGACCAAAAAGCATTTTCCGTGCGCAATGGTTGCGCCCATTGGGCGGAATTGATGGAAAAACTCGCCGCCACAGAGGAGCCCGTCGCGCTTTTCGGGACGGCGCTCGCGTTTCTCGATTTTTTTGAATGGCTTGACTCACGTCGCCTCTCGCTGCCGCCGGGCAGCCTCGCCATCGAGACCGGCGGCTACAAGGGCACGCAACGCGCGCTGCCCAAGGCGGAACTCTACGCCCAATTCGCCACGCATCTTGGCTTGGAGGGCGGCGCGGTGGTCAACGAATACGGCATGACGGAGCTTTCCTCGCAATTTTACGCCCGAGGGCTCGGCACGCCGCACGAGGCGCCGCCGTGGGCGCGCGGCCTGGTCGTCGATCCCGCCACGGGACGCGAAGTTGGCGAGGGCGAAACCGGCGTGCTGCGCCTCTACGACGCCGCGAACCTGTGGTCGGTCTGCGCGGTGCAGACGCAGGATCTCGCGATCAAACGGGGCGAAAATTTCGAGCTGATCGGTCGTGATCCCGCCGCGTTGCCGCGCGGCTGCTCGCGGACGGCGGACGAAATGCTGGGATCGGCCGCCGAACGCTGATCACGCGGTGACTGGCGCCGGCGACAGCGCGACGGCGTTTTTTTTCCGACCGAACTTCATCACCGTCACGTAAAACACCGGCGTCAGGAAGAGGCCGAAGAGCGTCACGCCGATCATGCCGGAGAACACCGCAATGCCCATCGCCTGCCGCATCTCGGAGCCGGCGCCGCTTGAAATGACGAGCGGAAACACGCCGGCGATGAAGGCGATGGAGGTCATCAAGATCGGCCGCAGGCGCAGGCGGCAGGCGTTGATGGTGGCCTCGACCAGCGACATACCCTGATCCTGGTTGTGCTTCGCGAACTCCACGATGAGGATCGCGTTTTTGCAGGCGAGACCGACCAGCACGATGAGGCCGATCTGCGTGAAGATGTTGTTGTCGCCGCCCTTGAGCCAGACGCCGGTGATGGCGAAGAGCAGGCACATCGGCACGATGAGAATGATCGCCAGCGGCATGCGGAAGCTCTCGTAAAGCGCGGCGAGCACGAGAAACACGAGCAGGATGCACAGCGGATAAACGTAGATCGCCGAGTCACCGGCGAGGATGCGCTGATATGTGAGCTCGGTCCATTCCATCGTCATGCCGTTGGGCAGATTGGCGTCGGCGAGCTTCGCCATCTGCGCCTCTGCCTGGCCGGAGCTGAAGCCGGGCGCGGGTCCGCCGTTGATCTCGGCGGCCGGGTAGCCGTTGTAACGCATTGCGCGGTTCGGGCCGTGCGTTTCCTTCACGCTGACGAGCGCGCCGAGCGGCACCATCTGGCCGGCGGCATTGCGCGTCTTGAGACGCGTGATGTCCTCGGGATGCTCCCGGAATTTCGATTCCGCCTGCGCGACGACCTGAAATGTGCGCCCGAAACGGTTGAAATCATTCACGTAGAGCGAGCCGAGATAGACCTGCATCGTCTCGAAGAGATTTTGCAGCGGCACGCCCTGTGTCTTGGCCTTCACGCGGTCGATGTTCGCATCGAGCTGCGGGACGTTGACGGTGAACATGGAGAACAAGCCGCCGAGGCCGGGCGTGGTCATGCCCTTGCCGACGAGGCCCTGCACGTTTTGGAACAACGCGTCGTAGCCAAGGTCGGCGCGATCTTCGACGTAGAGCTTGAAGCCGCCAATCGTGCCGAGGCCGATCACGGGCGGTGGCGGCACGGTCATCACAAAGGCCTCCTGGATGACGCTGAGCTTTTGGTTGAGCGCGGCGGCGATGGCGGGGCCGCTGAGGTCGGGCGTGGTGCGCTCCTCGAAGGGCTTGAGCGTGAAGAATACGATGCCGGAATTCGACGCGACGCTGAATCCGCTGATGCTCAGGCCAGGAAAGGCGACGGCGTTCGCTACGCCAGGCTGCTTGAGGCCGATCTCGCTCATGCGCCGGATCACGGCCTCGGTGCGGTCGAGCGAGGCACCGTCGGGCAACTGCGCGAAGGCGACGAGGTATTGCTTGTCCTGCGTCGGCACGAAGCCGGTCGGCACTTTATTGAAGCCCCAACCGGTCAGGAAAACGAGGCCGGCATAGAGCACGAGAGCGACGACGCTGAAGCGGATGACGCGCCGCACACCGCCGGAATAGCGGTTGCCCGACCACTCGAAGAAGCGGTTGAACGGCCGGAAGAACCAGCCGAACGCACGATCCATGCCGAGAGAGAGAATGTCCTTCGGCGCGTGGTGATCCTTGAGCAGCAGCGCGCTCAGCGCCGGCGAGAGCGTGAGGGAATTGAAGGCCGAGATGACGGTCGAGATCGCAATCGTGATGGCGAACTGTTTGTAGAACTGGCCGGTGAGCCCGCTGATGAAAGCGGTCGGAATGAAGACCGCGCAAAGCACGAGCGCGGTGGCGACGATGGGGCCGGTGACCTCGCTCATCGCGCGCTTCGTCGCCTCGACCGGCGACAGGCCCAGTGCGATGTTTCGTTCGACGTTTTCGACAACAACGATGGCGTCGTCCACCACGATGCCGATCGCCAACACGAGGCCGAAGAGCGACAGCGCGTTGATGCTGAAGCCGAGCCAGAGCATGATCGCGAACGTGCCGATCAACGAAACCGGCACCGCCGCGAGCGGAATGATCGAGGCGCGCCAGGTCTGCAGAAACAAAATCACGACGAGCACCACGAGGATGAGCGCTTCGACGAGCGTGTGCACGACGGCCTCGATGGAATGCCGCACGAAGATCGTGGGATCATAGACCACGGAATAGGTGAGGCCGTCAGGGAAGGTCTTCTTGAGTTCCTCCATCTTCGCGCGCACGTCCTTCGAGAGCTGGATCGCATTCGCGCCGGGCAGTTGGAAAATCGGGATCGCGACCGCCTTCTTGTTGTCGAGCAGCGAGCGCAGCGCATACGACGAGGCGCCGAGCTCCACGCGCGCGACATCCTTGAGCAACGTCTTTTCGCCGTTCGCGCCGGTCTTCACGATGATGTTCGCAAATTCCTCCTCGTCGATGAGACGGCCCTTCGCGTTGACCTGAAGCTCGAGCGCGACGGGAGCGCCCACCGGCTGCTGGCCAACGGCGCCCGCGGCCACCTGCACGTTTTGCTCGCGGATGGCGGCGACGATGTCGCTCGCGGTAAGCCCTCGCGCGGCGATCTTGTTCGGATCGAGCCAGATGCGCATCGCGTAATCGCCCGAGCCGAAGACCTGCACGGACCCCGCCCCCGGAATGCGCGCGAGCACGTCCTTCACCTGCAACGTCGCGTAGTTGCGCAGGTAGATTTCGTCGTAGCGGCCGGTCGGCGACGTGAGGTGAACCACCATCGTGAGGTCCGGCGATTGCTTCGTCGTCGTGACCCCGAGCGCGCGGACTTCCTCGGGCAGTTTCGGCAGCGCCTGCGAGACGCGGTTCTGCACCTGCACCTGTGCCTTGTCCACGTCCGTGCCGAGTTTGAACGTAACCGTGAGCGACATCACGCCGTCGCTCGTGGACTGCGAGAACATGTAGAGCGAGTTCTCGACGCCGTTGATCGCCTGCTCGAGCGGCGCGGCGACCGTTTCGGAAATCGTCTTCGGATTCGCGCCAGGATACGTGGCCTGCACGACGACCGTGGGCGGCACGACCTCGGGATATTCGCTGATGGGCAGCTGCCACATCGCGATCAAGCCGAGCAGGAAAACGAGGAACGACAGCACGCCGGCGAAGACCGGGCGCTGAATGAAGAAGTGCGAGAAGTTCATGGCAGCGAAAGCCTGGTGCAATCAGCGTTTGGCGGTTTTTGGGGCGGCCGGTTCGGCTTCGGCGACCTGTTCCTCGGGAGTGACCGGCATGCCGGGCCGCGCGCGCTGCAGTCCATTGACGACGATTTTTTCGCCGGGCTGCAGGCCGGAACGCACGATGCGTTGCCCATTGATCTCGGGGCCGAGCGTGATCTTGCGGTATTCGACCGTGTTTTTCGCGTCGAGGGTCAGCACGAACTTCTGCGCCTGGTCGGTGCCGATGGCAGCTTCATCGACGAGCACGGCCTCGTGTTTCTCGCTCATTGGCACGCGAATCCGCGCAAAGAGACCCGGGACAATGCGGCCGTCGGGATTTGGAAACAGCGCGCGGAGCAGGATGGTGCCGGTATTCGCGTCGAGGTGATTGTCGAACGATTCGATCTCCCCCTGCAGCGGGAAACCTTCGTCGTTCGCCAGCCCGAGCTCGACCGGCACGCTGGCGTTGTCCGCCCCGCGCGTCTTTTTCACGGCGTTGAACCGCAGCAGCGAGTTTTCATCGACGTCGGCGTAAACGTAGATCGGATCGACGGACATGATTGTCGTCAGCAACGCGGCCGATCCCGCAACGCCGCTCACATAGTTGCCGACCGTCAGCAGCGCGCGGCTCACGCGGCCATCGATCGGCGCGCGCACCTGGGTGAATTCCAGATCGAGGCGGGCGGACTCCAGGATGGCCTTCGCCGCGGAGAGCGCGGCCTTCGCCTCCGAAAACTTCGAGGCGGTCGAATCGGCCTCCTCGCTCGAGATTGCCTTGCTCACCAGGAGCCGACCGGACCGCGCGGCGTCGCGGCTCGCGTTGTCGAGACGGGCCTGCGCCTGCTCGAACTCTGCCTGCCGCCGATCGAATTCCGCCTGGTAGTAGCGCGGATCGATCACGAAGAGGACGTCGCCCTTCTTCACGAGCTGGCCGCTTTGAAAGCGCACCTCCTGAATGTGGCCGGAGACGCGCGGCCGCACTTCGACCGACTCCACCGCCTCCGTGCGGCCGGTGAACTCGTCCCACTCGGTGATCTCCCGCTGCTCCACCGGCGCAACCGTCACAACGGGCGGCGGTGGCTGCGGAGCGGTGGCGGCGCTCCGATTGCAACCGGCGAGAAACAAAGCGGGCGCGCTCGCGGAGACGGCGAGCAGGGTAAAAAATCGAATCTTGGACATAACGATGGGTTCCTTGTTTTTAATGACGATTGAAGTCGGCTCGCCGGGACTCACGCCGCGAGAGCGAACGGCGAATTTTCGGCGTCGGAAATCAGCAGGGCGATCTGCTGCTCGGCCAGCTCAGGCAGAAAGAGGTGCGGAAAGGGCGTGCACCACGCGACCGCCTCGGCCACCTCGATCGCGGAACGAATCCCGGTGGACTGGCGGGGAAAATGGCGCTCGTAACGTGCCACCAGCCGCGCTTTCAACGCGGTAATCGCTTCGATCAAGGCGTCGGAAAAATCCGGGGCCGCTTCGGCCGGGCTGAACTCCGTCGCTTCGGGAATGGGCTTCATAATTTGGCGTTTTAGTATTTGACTAGGCGTCTAGTGATTTGGGCAAAAAAAGGGCGCTATGCGGTTGAGACGGGGGCCGGCTTCGCGCCAAGGAGATCGAGGACGGCCGGGAGAATATCCCGGAGGATGTCCACGTCATTTTGGATCCGCGCCTGGGTGAGCGTGCCCTGATAAAAGGCAAAGAGGGTCTGCGCTTTTGCTCGGGCGTCTGGCGCGGTGACGAGGCCTTGCGCGTGGGCATCCCGAATGGCCGACTCGAAATACGCCAGCTTGCGATCGAGGATTTCCTGGATTTTATCGCTCAGCACCCGGTCCTGCGTGCAGACCTCGCTGCCGAGCGAAAACAGCGGGCAGCCCAGGACGCAACCACACTGTTTTTGTAGCTCGGCCAGGCGCTCGTAAACCCATACGAAATAGCGCTCCAGCCGGACCAGCGGAGGCACCGTCGGCGAGAAGATGGCATCCAGCGCTGGTTGATGCTTTTGCCAGTCGGCATCCAACGCCGCGGCCGCGAGTTCCGACTTCGATTTGAAGAAATAATAGAAGCTGCCTTTGCGCACGTCGGCGCGCTCGCAAATGGCGTCCACCGATGTGGCACCATAGCTGTTCTCCCAGATCATCTCCATGGCCGCGTCGGTAAGACGTTCTTTCGCGGTGCTGACTCTGCCCATGAATGACGGTTACGCCGAGTTGACGGTTCAGTCAAGTATTTCGGCGAAGATTTTTATCCTACTCGTAACGCAGCGCCTTCACCGGATCGAGACGCGCCGCGAAGTAGGCGGGAATGAGCGGCGCGAGCGAGCAGATGACGAACGCACTCACGCAAATGATCGCGACGTCGGACGCCACGACCTTCGCGGGAATTTCGCTGAATTGATAGACGGAGGCGGGAAAGACCTCGACGTGGAGCACCGTCGCGAGGAAGTCGCGCGTCTCGTTGCGGAAGCGGATGAGCGTCATTCCGAGCGCAAGGCCCGTGAGCGTGCCGAAGAAACCGACGACCATGCCCTGCGCGAGAAAAATGCCGACGATTTGGCCGGTGCGCGCGCCGAGGGCCTTGAGAATGCCGATCTCGCGAGTCTTTTGCACCGTCACGGTGATGAGCGTGTTCATGATGCCGAACGCCGCCACGAGCACGATGAACATGAGGAGGAAAAACATCACGCCGCGCTCCATGCGAATGGCGTCGAAGAGTTCCTTGTTCTGGTCCACCCAGGTGAGCGCGAGATTCGGCGGTCCGATTTTTTCCATGATCGCGTGCTTGAAGTGCTCGCTTTGGAAGGGATCGCTCGTCCGGACGGCGAGACCGTGGACCTCGTCGGGATCGAGGCCGTAGAGTTCCTGCCCAATGTGGAGCGGCACGAGCACGAACTCGCTATCGTAAACGTAGCGCCCGCTTTCGAAGATGCCGGTGACCTCGAGTTCGGTCGGGAGGATCATTTCCTTGATTTCGGCGAGGTCGGCGGAATGCGCGCCGGAGGCTTCCTTTTGCTCGAGCGCTTTCATCACGTTGCGCGTGCTCTCGGGCGAATAGACGGCGAGCTTGTCGCCGACGCCGAGGCCGAGCATGTGTGCGAGTTCCGAACCGACGACGCATTTGTCGCCGTCGAGATCGAGCGGAGGTGCCTTGCCCTTCGGCAGCAGGAATTTCTGGATCTCGGTGATCCTGGATTCCTGCGCGGGATCGATGGCGCGGATTTTCGGTGCGAGCACGCGGTCGTTGAATTTCGCGAGCACCGGCCCCTGCACGAAAGGCGCGACCGCCTCGACCCCAGGCACGTC
>Ga0157378_10001859_pt1 | contig 18956 bp, 13 predicted proteins | sample M65metaG_FD_115309 | JGI IMG/M metagenome (GOLD analysis project Ga0157378, IMG submission 115309) | Miscanthus rhizosphere microbial communities from Kellogg Biological Station, Michigan, USA - M6-5 metaG | ecosystem: Host-associated > Plants > Roots > Rhizosphere > Soil | place: USA: Michigan...
AGCGCCCTCGGTGGATTGCGGGCGTTCCAGGAAGCAGGACGCTCCGAGTGCTGCGTGGTCATGGGACAGAACGCGTCACCCGAAGGCCGAGCGGAATTGCGCGAGCCGCACACTCGCTTCATAGGGTCCGTAGCGTATTTCCCCGAGCGTTATGGTGAGGACCTGATTCGCGTCGGCCTGGAGCTGCTGAATCAAAGGCCCGTGCCTCCGGCTGTGTTTGTGAAACATCAACTCATCACGCCGGAAAATGTCGATCACTTTTACCCCAACGACAGTCTCTTGCAGACCGGGGGCTTGGGTTCCTCGCGCGCCAGGACATGGTCGGCGTGAAAGACTGCTAGAGACCACGCGGGTTACGCGGGCCAGGCAATGGTCTCAGGGATTGTGTCGGTGCCCATCGTGAGGATCCAGTATTCCGCCTCAAGTCGACCTTTTGCCGGCAGCCAACCATAGGTGCGGGTTCCGAAGAGCCGTCCTCTTTCCACCATCTCCCGTCGCGATTCCGGCATAGGCGAGATTCCAAATTCCATACCTCGCGCCAGCGTCTGGCCGTTCCAAGGAGAATGGATGCGGCTGTGATTCTCTTCCCAGATACCCATCCACGGGAAATTCAGCCGCTTCCAGACGCACGCGAATGTGAGTTTGTACGCTGGCGAGAATGCAGCGACAAAAGCGTGTTCCCTGTTTGGATCCATCAGATGTGCAGTGTAAGCGCTGGACATTGGTAGCCCATGGAACACGGTCAGGTCCGCGTAGGATTCGATTCCCGGGTCGGCCAGAGGAGCTAGGGGCCAATCAAACTCCGCTCCACCTTTCAGATAATCCGCCACGCCGAATTTCGTCTCGAACACCTTGGAACGGGTCCCGGACGAGCTAAACCTATTCTGACCCTTTTGGAGAAACGGCGGGCCCAACGTCACGTGTTGTGTCCAGCCAATGGGACGATCGAAAGCGCATAGACTCTCGACTTTTTCGCGGATTCTGATTCTCCGGCCGTGGAGGGAAATCCTCCGTTCGAACCTCATCTGGCCAAGCGGAAGTTCGGCGCTGAGGTTCAACCCTGCCGTCGACTCTTGAATTTCGTAGGATACGACAGGCCCCTCACCATGGGCTGTCATGCCTGCGGCGAATTCCTCAGCTGCTGGGCCGCCAAAAAGGTCCAGGCAAATGTTGTGCCCCATGATTCCTGCGAGAAGCTTCGCGTCGCTTCCGCCGCCGTAGATGGAATGTTTCTCAGGGTCGTACTCGGAAGGTTCGATCGAGGGCCAGGGGGGAGTCCAAAGTGGGTTAACTTCAGCCCGCTTGTCGAAAACCTCAGCGATGTGACAGCCTTCCTTCAGAACCACGACTCGCAGGTCATCGTTCTCGATGCTCGCCGCTCGGCGTCCTCGATAGATGGTCTGTGGCATGAGACGGTCTGCGGCATGCGCAGTTTGACCCTAAGGAAGAACCTTCTCCCATTGGCCGGATTTCGCCGATTTTAGGATCGCGTCGGTGACGCAGTCCGTCGCCAGAGCATCGCGAAACGTCGGTGCGGCTGGCTTGCCCAGGGCGAGCCCCTCCAAGAAATCGGCAAACTGATGGATAAAAGTGTGCTCGTAGCCGATCTGGAGTCCCGGCACCCACCATCGCTTCATATAGGGATGATCGCTGTCGGTGATGTGTACGCTTCTCCAACCCCGCAGCCGCCCCTCATCTCGGTGATCGAACCACTGCAGGCGGTGCAGATCGTGCAAATCCCACATCGCGGAACCATGCTCGCCATTGATCTCCAGCGTGTACAGCGCCTTGTGCCCGCGTGCGTATCGTGTCGCCTCAAAGGTCGCGAGAGATCCATTCTCAAAACGTCCCAGGAATAGGCTGGCGTCGTCGATACCGACCGGCTGGACCTTTCCCGTGAGGGAATGCTTGCGCTCCTTGATGAACGTCTCGGTGGTGGCCGTCAGCGACGTGATCGGACCGTTCAACCATAAAGCCGTGTCGATGTTGTGCGAGAGAAGATCGCCGGTGACGCCGCTCCCGGCCACGGCCGCGTCCAAACGCCAAAGCCCCTCGCCACCTTGAGGAAGATCTTGAGAAATGGTCCAATCCTGAAGGAACTTCGCGCGGTAGTGGAAAATTCTGCCTAGCCGGCCCTCATCGATAAGGTTCTTCAATAGCACTACGGCCGGCACCCGGCGGTAGTTGTACCAAACCATGTTCGCGACTTTGGCTTTTTCCACGGCGTCGACCATGGGCATCGCCTCGGCCGCGGTCCGCGCCAGCGGCTTCTCGCACATCACCATTTTGCCGGCCTTCGCCGCGGCGATCGCAATCTCAGCGTGCGTATCGTTCGGGCTGGCGATATCGATCAAATCGATATCTTTGCGTTCGACAACCTTCCGCCAATCCGATTCAATCGACTGATAGCCCCACGTATCCGCGAAGGTCTTGGCACGATCTGCGTTGCGTGCGCAAACTGCCTTCAAGACCGGCTGATACTCGAGATCGAAGAAATGTCCCGCCTGCGAAAAGGCGTTCGAGTGTGTACGGCCCATAAAGCCGTAGCCGATCAGTCCGATGGTAAGAGGTTTCTTAGCCATAGATGTCTTGGGTAAGGTTGCTCGCGTCAGTTCCAGCCGTGGCCGCAGCGTACCGATATCATCGTTCTCAAGATACTCCGCCACGTCTCAGGTTTCATCATGGTCTCATTGGAGAACATACATCCGTCCCAGCACATGTGCTGAATCGCGCGCGTCAGATTGCCCTTATCGTCGCGCAGCCATGCTCCAGCGGCTCGTGGCACATCGAGTTTGCCGTTCGGATCGTCAGGCAGACAGTGCCGGCCCGTCTTGTCGTGCGAGCCCGAGCCCTTTACTGTTGCGTCGTTCTGAGCCACGTGGAAGTCGACCATCCAGGGCCTCAACACGTGAGTCATCTTTCTCAGTGCCTCGTACAGAACTTCCTGATTCGACCAGTCATAGCCTTCAGGCAGAATCCGATCCTCAAGCGCGTTGTAACCCAGCATGTAAAGGAGCGTGTGTGCCATATCCGCCTGAAACCCGAGCGTCTTGGGCCGATTGACCATTTCCAAAAGTTCAGCCATGCGCTTCCAGCTATGCATGGCTCCCCAGCAGATTTCTCCTTCGGCGGCTAGTCGCTCGCCGTAGCTTTCGGCAACTACGCATGCTTCCCGAAACGTTTCCGCAATCCGCTTCGTATTCCCCGCCGGATCTTTGGCCCACTCAGCCGGGCTGGATGCGGAGTCAATACGGACGATTCCATACTTGCGTATCCCCAGATCGCGAAGCTGCTTTCCGATCGCACAAGCTTTGCGCACCTGCGTTACGAAGTTCTTTCGCTCTTGCTCCGAGCCCATTGCGGAGCCGCCCCCGGTAGGAGGCCACACCGGCGCAACCAGGGATCCCACGACCAATCCCCGTTTCCCGATGTTTTCCGTCAGACGCTTGAGATCGTCCGCAGACGAATCGATATCGGTGTGCGGCAGCGAAAGGAAAAGATCGACTCCGTCGAACTTGATCCCATCGACCACTGCGGCTTGGGTGAGATCCAGCATGGTGTTCAGATCGATGGGGGGTTCCGAATCGGGCCCCTTCCCGACGAGTCCAGGCCACATGGCATTATGCAACTTAGGGAACTGATATTGGTTTGCGTCGCTCATGGCTTTTCCACTACTTGGTTTTCCGCAAAGGCTCTGCGTCCGGGTTCCCAGGGCCGAAGTGTCTCAAGAGCACCAAGGGATCGGAGAGGCTTGGGTTCTGGATGGAAACACCCTGCCTGGCGACCTCAGCGGTGACGAATAGTTCATCCTCTGTCATCTCCCCAAAGCGGATCATTGTTGGCGCCGAGACCTGATGCTTGCCAAACATTCCGTGCCCTTGGGTTACGATTAATCCGTATGCGGTGCTGTCTTTGACCGTGACTGCCCGGCCCGGCAATACGGTCAGTTCCTTGGCCGAGTACCATCCCGTTCCGTATGTCACCCAATATTCGCGATACCCCGCACTTTCCATCTGAGCAACTGGACAGGTGGGCTTGGGGAAGACTTTGTTGCTCCGCCCAAACTCCGGATTCACGTTAGCATCCCAATCCAGCATGCTGATCAAATAGTCGTGGTCGTGATGGTGCTCCGGTGGAACGTCCTTTATCATTAGGCTCCAGTCCACGATTCGTCCTTCGACCAGCGACTGGAACATGGCGAACACATCGCTATTGACCTGCGGCTCATAAGTAACCAACGAGCCCGGCGCGTGGAGAATTCCCGGATTGATCTGCCACCCTGCACCCACCTCTAGCCGGTAAGCGCGTGAGTGATTCAGGATTCCGTTGTCGCCCTTGTTCCAATTCTCCAGGCACCGGTGAATGTCGGCCTTCGTCGTGCCTGGCTCGAGACCCATAAAAGTGTGTGGGAAGTTATTGTCTATTTGGTTGTACTGCGGCGGGAAATAATACGCCTCCGGCTTCCCTTTTTGACCGACTCTCCTGGCGAACTCGTCACTCTGGTGCATGTGATGCGGAATTGGCCCCATGTTGTCAAAAAACTTGCACAGGATATTCCATCCACTCTCACGCTGCATCACATCCGAGCCGAGCAGATCGTCGCCCGCTACCTCTACAGCTTCTTTGAGCAGAAACTTCTTGCCATTCGATTCGCGGACAAAGCTCAGACCTTCGAACTCAGTGGTCAGCGGTCCATTGGAAGCCTTCGTCGTGGAGGAAAACCACCGCTCATTGATACCGCCGCGGTGTCCCCCATACGCATACAAATCATCCGGATGGAGCCGCAGTCTCCGTCCGGGGATCATAAACGATCGGGGAACCCAGTTCGGCTCTAATCTAAGGATTCCCTGTCCGGCGGCGATCGCCTCCCGTATGCGTGATCTATCGAGCATTGCTTGCGTCTGTCCTCTTCTCCATAAGTGGGGGCACACGAATAGCTTTGGTGGAGCAGAAGGTATTATAGATAGTCACGCGGTCCCACGCATCAGTGCTCTCAGCGATTCTCGTCATTTGACATCGTAGACGAATCAGGCACCGTGGCTCTATCGCTATAAAATTATGATTCATCTAGGGATACTATTTGCTAACAGTCATTCAGGGAACTCCCGGACTTTTAGGGGCCGCCGGCAGAATCAGTTTGCATAGCAAAATTATGTGGCATCTGGCGCGACATACCGTCTAGACTGATGGTGCATCTTTATGAACTCTAGCGCCTCTGAAAATGTCTTCAAAGCTCTGGATAGCTTCAAGATCGAAGTGCCGTCGTGGGGATTCGCCAATACCGGGACTCGGTTTGGGAAATACTTGCAGGCAGCCGCAGCCACGACGATTGAAGAAAAGTTAAGTGACGCGGGTCAAGTCCACGCTCTTACCGGGGCTTCTCCGACCGTCGCAGTCCATGTACTGTGGGATTTCCCGCGCGGCGCTAAGGACGCCGATGCCGTTGCTGCTTCCGCGGCTCGGCACGGAGTACGAATCGGCGCAATCAATCCCAATCTGTTTCAGGATCAGGATTACAAATTCGGTTCCTTTGGAAACCCGTCAAAAACGATCCGGGAGAAAGCGCTTCAGCACTGCGTGGAGAGCGTTGAACTTGCGCGCCGCCTGGCCAGCCGCGACATCTCGCTGTGGTTCGCGGATGGTTCCAATTATCCTGGCACGGCGAACATGCGTCAGCGGAAGCGCTGGTTTGAAGAGAGCCTTGCCTCTCTCCATTCGCGGTTAAGTCCCGGCCAACGTCTCCTCGTGGAATACAAGCCCTTCGAGCCGGCTTTCTACCATACGGATATCGCCGATTGGGGCATGGCGCTGCACTTGGCTCGTGCGGCCGGCCCGGCCGCGAAGGTCTTGGTGGATACCGGGCATCATTACGCGGCGCAGAATATCGAACAGATTGTGGCCTGGCTCCTGTCTGAGAAAATGCTCGGAGGGTTTCATTTCAATGACCGCCGTTATGCGGATGACGATCTCACCATGGGCTCGATCGATCCTTACCAGGTGTTCCGCATCTTCCATGAAATCCGGCACTTCGAATGGGAGGCCGGAGCTCCCGCGGAGGTCAGCTATACCATCGATCAAAGCCATAATCTGAAGGGCAAAATCGAAGCCATGATTCAGACCGTGATCATGGCCCAGCAGTTGTTTGCGAAAGCTGCATTGGTTCACTTGCCGGCCCTCTCAGCAGCCCAGACCACTGCCGAGTTGATACGGGCCGAATCGTGTCTGCAGGATGCATTCGCCAGTGACGTCCGTCCGGCAATTCAGGACTGGCGAGTATCGAAAGGCCTCCCACCGGACCCGATGGAGGCTTTCCGTCAGAGCGGCTACCTGGAGCGCATAACCAAGGAACGTGCCGGGAGGAAGGCGGACGGGGCGACAGCCTACGCCTAAGTTCAATTCAGCTTCTTCACCCAGATGTTGCGAACGTAGACCTTGGTGGTGGCCTCTATCTCAATGCCGAACAATCCTGACTGATTGTTCGAGGAAGCCGGATCGTCGTCGACCATGACGGCCATCAACTGTCCGTTCAGGATATGCATGCACGTGCCACCGCGCGCGATGACAGTGTACTGGTTCCAGTCGTTCAGCTTGGTGAGCGCGCCCAGCCCTGCACGATCTCCGATATTGCCCATGAGTTGCTTGCTGGCAAGACCCGATCCTTCGACCACTTGACCGCGCCAGGCCAAAACCCGCATGGGAGTGTTCTCAGAATAGAACTGGCCAGTCCAGTCGCGTGAACTGGGCCAAAAATCGGCCTGCGGACCTGTCATCATCCAGTTCAAATTCACCGGGCCGACGTTAGCCGTAACGTTATCCGCGATGTTTGCCACCCAAGGCAAGCCGGTCTTGCTGCGATACTGGAAACCGCTTCCACCTGTACCTTCCACCTTGATTTCGAACTTCAGAGTGAAGTCCTTGGCCTCGAAGCCCCGATAGGCGATATAGCTGTTCCCGCTGGGGTTCTGAGGGGTCGACTCACCGACGATCGCCCCGTCCTCCACGCGCCAGAATTTCGGATTGCCGTCCCAATCTTTCAGGCTTACGCCATCGAAGATGGAAACGTAGCCTTCATGTTCGGCGAAGTTCAGCGGCTCGGGAAGCGAAAAGCCTACGCCTGCAAACGAGCCACCCATGGCAATGAAAGACGCCACTTGAGCGGGGGCAAGCCTGTCACCTGAGGTCTGAATCTTGGCGAAGCTCTCAGCCCGGGCCTCGGCCACCGCCAGCTCGGCCTTCTTTAGTTCCTCGGCCTTCGTTTGGATCGCGGCAGCATTGGGTGGTTCCGCGAACGCCGCGACGGTCATGGCGGCGCGGGCGGGTGTCAGGCTGCGCGTCAGCGGCATCACGTCGGTACTCATCCTGGTGAGGGCAGTCACTTGAGTTTCCCGGATGTTGGGAATCGTTCCCAGCCCTCCTCCTCCCTGGTATTCGCGCGGCGGTTGGGGTGCTTCGACTGTGCCGCCCGCGGCGATCAGTGCAGCAACCTGATTCGGGGCGAGCTTGGCCGGCGAAGCTTGAATCTTTGCAAAGGCCGCGGCGCGGGCGTTAGCCAATACGACCTCCGCGACGATGGCAGCGTCCGCCGCCGCATGAATGGCCTCGCTTCTATCTTGCGCCGCGAAGGACGATGCGGTCAGTGCGGTACGCGCGCGAGTCACCGCTTGAGCTTGCGAAGCCAGATCGGCGGTCATACTCATGAGCACTGCCCTCTGTTGTTCGCTGAGGGCTGGAATGGCGCCGCCCCCGCGCCCTCCTTGAGCAAAAAGACTCAGGCTTATGAAGGCACCCAGCAAAATGCGTTGGATCATGTTTCCATTCCAAGAGCCGGCTAGAAGACTAGGATGTCTTTTTTCGCTTCGATCTTTGCCGCATCGATACCCGGTACCTTCTTCAGATCCTCGATCGACTTGAAACTGCCATGCTTCGTGCGGTACTCAATGACTGCGGCGGCTTCTGACCGCTTGAGAGATAAACGGCTCTCGAAGTCGATCGCGCGACCGGTATTCACGTTCAGGCGAGAAACGGCGTCAGAAGGAAAGTTTGCCGCAAGATACTCGAGGACTGCCGAATAATCCTGATCGGTACCGGTCGCGCCGAGGCTCACCATCTTGTTAAGGGTAGTCTTCCATCCATCGCGATCCTGGCGTAGGGAGATCGATCGCTCCAGTTCGTGGCAAGCCGAACACATCTTCTGGGTTTCTTCGCGGCCCGGCCCGGGCGGCATCTGCGCCGAGGCCGGAATAGCCGCCAAGCCAAGAACAATACGGAGACCGGCTCCGAGGCCCGGTCTCTTAGTGTTCAATGGGATACCCGAAGGCATAGATGGTCTGGTCGTAAGTTTGTAAATACAACTGGCTCGCGCCACCAGACAACCCTCCACTGTGAGCGAACGACGTTATGCTCTTGCCGCTGTTCCAGAAAACCTTACCGGTTGCACCGTCTAGAGCATATAGGACTGCCGGGGATGATTTCTGCGCACGTTGTGCCGCCGTCAGCTTACTATCGCTCGAACGGTATTCGCCACTCGAGACGCCAAAAACCACGCCGTTAATGATCATGGGAGGAAGCGGCGAAATCATGTCGCGCGAGACCCATCCCGGTTGCAAGGAGGGTGAGCCGTTTTGGTCCGCGAGTTTCCAGGCTGCAACAGTGCCGTTGGTAATGGCGCCATTTCCGGCCGTAAATCCCGACCCGGGAGCGGGCGCGCCAGCGGCGGCAGCTAAAACCCAACGCACGCCGTTCGCGTCTTGCCAGGTTGCCAGTGCGCCGGGCTCAAAAGCCCCGGCCGAATAAGCCGCCGACTTGACCAAAGGCGTTTGGTGATTCGATCCACCCAGAGACGCGGTATCCAGCACGTGAATGCTTCCGTCCTTTGTTGCCGCAGTAACAAGATCCTTCTGTTTGTATTGAAACACTGCTGCCGATGAAGTGAATTCGGGTCCGCCGGTCGAGTAAGTATCTTTTACCTTGAGAGTCTTCGCTTCGAGACCCACCAGTTCGCCCCCGGTCGTGGCCACATAGACCGTGCCATCGGGTGCAAATGCCGGGCCTCCGGATCCTGCTATGGCGCCTTTCGACGGTTTCCAGGTCGCGACCTGCTTAGACGCTAAATCCAGAGCCCACAGGCCACTCGAGGCTCCATTGCAGTTTTGCGTAGAAGCGTAGGCCACGCCGTCAATGACTGTCAGGCCCTGGGCACTGGCATTTGCCGGCACGAACGGAATCGGAGGCTCTGGTTCAACACCGTTCGAGATGTACAGCGTGTGCAGCATTCCGTCGCCGCCAATAGCATAAATAATGGCGGGGAGGCGAAAGCCCGGCCCCCGGCCCGCGGCTGGGGGTGCCCCGGCTGCCGCGGCGATGGCCGCGAGCGCGGGAGGAATTGTTACCGCACCTTCTCCCGAACTGCCGACGTCACTGCGGGCGCCCCCGCGACGTCCTCCACCGCCTCCGGGAAGAGGGTACGCCGCCGCGATCGGGCGCGCGATATTGGAGGTTAACCCGCCCGGGCAGGTCAGCGATCCAGCCGGGGGGATAGGCCCTGGCAAACGGGTCTGCCACTCAATCCGGTTGAGGTCCGTATCGATCCCGTAAATCATATTGGAGCTGCCGCCGACGAATCCGAGCGACCGGAAGCCTCGGTATCCGATGTAGCGATCGATGAGCACCATCGGCGTGAGCGAATTGAGCTGAACGGACTCATTGTTCACTTTCTTCTTCCATAGAAACTCGAATCCCGGCTTCTGCAGGGCCTCCGCAGAAATCTTGGGATCGGTCGGAATGGAATAGGAGCGCTGTGCGTCGCTTCCATTCGTCATCCACTCGGCGGTTTGAGGGCCAAACTGGGCCTTCATCATTTGAGCACCAGCGATAAGGAAGATTAGGGAAAGCACTACCTTAAATGTCATTCCAACACCTCTACGGATTTGAGTCAGCGAGAGCTTGCAGCCCGTCATTTCTTAAGCGCCTCCGCGATGGCTTTGGAGGCTAGCGTAGCCATAATGCTGTAGCCAGTCTCGTTCGGCACGACACCATCTTTTGTCAACTCCTTTTTGAAGTCGCGTCCGGAAGTCAGCGCCGCATAGTAGTCCAAATAGATGGCGCCGGATTGCGCGCAATATTCCCTTATGAGCTGATTGAGCTCGGAAATCCGCCCTTGCAAACGTTGGCGTCCACCCTTAACGAAGCAATCGCATACCGGAGTGAGCGAGGCGATGATAACGCGGATTCCATGTGCCTGGGCGAGCTCCGTCATGGACTTGAGGTTATCGAGGACCAGTTCCTCGCTCGAAGGCGTATGGATCCCGGCAACGTCATTCAAGCCACCGAGAATCAACACCACCTTCGGCTGCAGGGCGATAACGTCCTGCCGGAACCGGATTATCATCTGGTCCGTGGTTTGTCCGGCGATGCCGCGGTTCAGCCAAGGCTCACCCGGGATAAAAGTTCCGTCTTCATGTCCCCAAAACTCTGTGATCTGATCGCCCAGGAAAATTACGCGATCCTCGCCCTTGGCTGGCGGCGGCAATTCCGAGTCGTCGCTACCATACCGGTTCAAGCCGCCGTAATCCGCTAGGGTATGCTTCTGCTGGCGCAGTTCGCGTTCCAGCGCTTGGATACGGTCCACGCTTGGATCCTGCGCATGCAGTATCGCTGCGAAGGGGATCCAGGAAATCAGCCGGGCCGCAAGCCGCGCTCTATTTCTGGATGCCGAAGCAATATAAGATGCTGTCATACGTGGCGATGTACACGCGGCCATTTGCAGCCGAGAGCCCGCTCCAATGGTTCCACGAGGCGATCTGGTCTCCGCTCGACCACAGTTCTTTACCGGTTTCCGCATCGAGAGCATATAGAGTAGCGTGCGTCGAGCCCGGTATCCGCCGGTCCGAGGTGTCTGCAAGACCGACATCCGGATATGCCTGATCCGTATCTTCTCCACTCCCGTACGCGAATACGATTCCATTTACGACTATAGGCGGCTCGGCGCGATTCATATCCCGCGAAATCCAAGCCGGAGTGAGTTGCAACTTTCCGTTTTTCTCCTCTAGCTTGAATGCGGCGATTGCACCATGTTGAACTTCCCCGTATTCAACCGGTGACTTGAACGCGGGATGTTTGGCTCCCCAGAAGGGAGTAAGTACCCAGCGCGTGCCCTTGGAATTCTCCCAGGTGGCCATGGATCCCCAGATACCGTTCGACGCGAAGTTCACGTCTTCATTGCAAATGAGAGGCGTCCTATAGACTGGCGTCCGATGATCGTCGCCTCCGATCGCAGCCGTGTCCATGAGGTAAACTCGGCACTCCTTGCTGGCGGAGACCATCAGTTCCTTCCCTTTGTAGTTAAAAATCGCCGGCGTAACCTGCATATCGAGGTCCCGTTTCCACAGCCATGCGGCGTTCGAAGGACCGTAGTAATCCACGAGTTCCGCCGATTTCGTCTGCGGATTCTGCTGAATGCCCACGATCCCGTTTCCGTAGACACCGTTCTCGGGGTTGAAATTTCCGTCTCCGGTTCCCGTGTACATGGTGCCTTTCGAACTGATCGCGGGACCCTGGCGGCCCCACATTCCGCCACCAGCGGGACCCCAGCTTCCCACTTTGCCGGTCGCCAGATCGAAGGTATACACGATATTCGGATTGCCACCGCAGCCCTGTGCTGTATGCGTGTAAATTACGTTGTTAAACAAATTCAGGCCATACGGTTTGCCGTTCGGTGGCATGAATTTGGCCGGCGCGGCCAAATCCTCACCGTCGGCCACATTCAAGCGGTGCAGCCAGCCGTCCCACGAAACCACGTAGAGAGGATACTTCCCGGTGGCATCGGCTGATCCGATGACAGGGGTCGCGGTGATGCCGCCGGGGCAAAGAATGCCGCCGCTTCGGCTGCCGGGCGGAGGCGTGTAGTTGCTGGCGAAGTGTTTCTTCCAGAGAAGCGTGCCCGTTTCCACATCAATGGCATAGATGTTGTCAGAAACACCCGTTTCAATGGCGATCTGCTTGGGGCCGCGGCTGGTGTTCGCGCGCTCTACGATAAGCGGCGGAAAGAGAGAATGCATTTCTCGTGGAGCATTGTCGAGCTTCAGCTTCCACAGCAACTTCATGTTTTTGGCGGTAGCCGTGGTGAGAATCTTCTCGTCCTTCAGCCAGTTGGTTCTTTGGGGATCTTTGCCATCGCTCAGCCAATCCGCGCCCCATGCCGCCACGCAACCTAGCGTAGCCACCAAAATTACCGATAACCGTCTCATATAACCTCGATGATTGTTTCAGCCTGCCTCAGAGTTAGGCTCTCGCGCCGCGAAACGCTCCGGGTAGCCAGCTAAAACTTCTTAAGCCAGATATTCCGCATGTTGATCTTGCCCGTCCCCTCAATCTCGACTCCGATTAAACCACTCTTCCGGAACTTGGTGGTGTCGTCATCGATCAAGACTGACATCACGTGTCCGTTGACTATATGGGTCATTGTGTTGCCACGGGCGATAATGTGGAGCTGGTTCCAGTTTTCCACGTGCACATATCCCGCCAGTTCTTCACGATCGCCGAGTGTGGCGAGAAGTCTGGGCTTCTTTCCCTCTTCGGTTCTGACCACCTGGCCGCGCCACGCGATGATACCGCGTCCTGTGGCTTGCTCGTAAAACTGTCCAGTAAATGTATTCCTTCCGTCGAAATCGAATTGTGCACCGAGCATGTCCCACTTGGCCTGGGTCGCGAACGGCGGAGGCGTGCCGCGGGGCGCACCACTCGGACAATTTCCCTGCGGGCTGCGGCCGCCACCCCCGCGCGGGCGGTTGGGATCTGTAATTGCGCCGCGATATTGGATTCCGCTGTTCACCCCCGCGCCTTCGCCTTTCATCTCCATCTTCAACTCGAAGTCGGCGGCCTCGCCTCCCTGCCAGATGAGATAAATGGTTCCGGTGGGCTTCTCGCACGTGGACTCGACTGCGATGGTTCCGTCCTCAATGTGCCAGTAGGCTTTATCTCCGTCCCACCCGTTCAACGTTTTCCCATCGAACATCGAGATCCACCCTGTGTGGTCCTCGAAGTCAATGGGATCAGGTTGAGTGAACCCGCCGCCCCGCCCCGCCGGTGGAGCCCCAGTGGCGGCCGTTGCCGGCTGCTGCGCCGAGGCCGGAATTTCGAGCAACACAAAAGCAGCCAGAAACGCTGCTCTGATGATCGCAATGTCGGTTGGTTTCATCACTGAATCATTCTATTAGAACGTGAACTAGAACTGAACCAAGCGGACAGCCACATGCGACGCCTGCACCCGCCGCGGATCAGCGGCGGGTGACAGGCAACGATGCGGCTCAGAAAGTGAACCGTGCGGATAGTGCCATACGGCGAGAACCGATTTGGGCGCCGCCGATTTGGATGCCGCCGACATTGCTAACGCTCGCCGGGATGGTGCCGAAAGCGGTGTTACTGTTTGCCCCGGAGTTGAAGTTGAGGTTCAGTGTCGTATTGGGATTGGCCGGGTTGAAGTGATTGAATGTGTTGAAGGCCTGAGCCCGGATCTCAAAGGTAGACCGTTCCTTAATGCGGAATTGTTTGTACACACTGAGATCTACGCTTTCAACTCCCGGTCCGTAGAACAGCGTGGGGGGCGTATTGCCGATCCCGAGCGAGTTGACTGGAGGAAGACCAAAGCTTGCAGGATTGAACGGATAGAACAGCCGCGGATCGGAAGTGGAACCCAGGGAGGCAGGGGCTGTGCCCTCAGGCAACGAGAAGTCGCCAGTCTGTTTGCAGCGGAACGGAATGGCTGTTGCACCGGTCTGAGCGGCGCTCGGCGTTCCGGTCCAGTAGCCGATTGGCTGGCCGACGGAAGTGCAGTTTATTGTCAAGGGAACGCCGTTATAAAATGTCAGGAGTCCCTCGAGATGCCAATCCTCCGTAACGACCTTGGCCACTGCATTATTCCACATTTTCGAAGCGCCAGGAATCGCATATGCGAAGTTTATGTTGACGGCTTGCGGCCGAGTGCCAGCGGCAATATTCTTCAGCAATTTATCGTCGACGAATTGTTGCCGTGCGTAAGCCAGCGTCTTGGAATAGGTATAGTTCGCGCCAAAGTGAAGACGGGTTCCGAACCGCCGGTTGAGTTGCACTTGGAGCGCATCGTAAAGCGATTCGCCATTCTGCGTGTACATTTGGATGGCGCCCCAACCCGGGTAAGGACTGGCCAGCGCCCGGATTAAGTTAGTCGAAACGAACGCACTCGTGCCGTTGGCGCTGGTCGGATCGAGGAAACGGGCCACGGGCCCTGGCTGGCCGTTGTTCGCCGTCGGCGTCCAGGTTGTCAGCGGCGCCACGGCGTTGAGGTCAATGTTGCCCTGGTTGAACATGTGATGTGCCACGTTACCGATATAGGTAACGTCCAGGACGAAGCCCTTGCCCACGTCCTGTTGGATTCCGAAGCTCCAGTTGTAAGTGGCTGGTGATTTGTAGTCTAAGGGCCCGCCGACCGTGGTTTGCGGTGTGAACACAAGCGGCGCACTCGCCAAAGCAGTGATCGTCGTATTCAGCACGATCGGTGCGAGGAAATGGGGAGGCGTCGCCAGCGGACCGACTCCTACGCCGGTCGCGCCATTTGTGTCAACCCCGAAAGAATGGCCGTGGAAAATCCCGAATCCCCCGCGCAGCGCGGTCTTGCCGTTACCAAATACATCTAGCGCAAACCCTATGCGGGGCGCATAGGCGAGAGGGGGAGTCTGGAAGAACGGGGCCGAACCGGACGCTTGCTGGACAATTCCAGAAAACGGAGTCCCGTTAAGACCGCCGGCGCTGCCGGGGACAAACGTGCCTTGCCGCGAATACGAATAAACTGTGCCGGTGGCTGGATTGATCGACGCCTTATTCGCCGCCGGGCATCCCGATGCGCCGGCTGCGACGGTACAGTACGGAAACAGCAACTGACCCTGAGCAGCGCGGCTATACGCGGACGAGACAAACAGACCCTGAGTCTGGCCGGGCGCCTCGTATGTAGCTCCGAGCCTCTGAAAACGCATCCCGACGTCGATGGTGAGTCGCCGGGTCACCCTCCACGAATCCTGCACGAAAAACTCGGTGTCTTTGTAACGCGAGCGATTGAACTGCTTCAGATTGTCCTGCCCATATCCATAGAGGCTTCCAACGAGCGCGTTCGAGAAAGGATTGCTACTGTCCACGGGATTGCCGAGATCGGAGCCGAAATAGTACGTACCGGCGGTGTTGTAGGTCGAATAGATGCTCACATTGCGGGCATCATGTTCGAAATAGAACACAACTTTGATGTTGTGGCTTCTCTTAACCCACGTGATATTGTCGCTGAATGTGAGTAAATTGTCGCTGCCGTCGAAGGGCCACCGGCTGTCGAATCCGAAATTCGGGAGACTGGGAATCGAAGTCGGGGACGAGACGGCCGAGAAACCGGCCGGCAAGTCAAATCTCACGTTGGGCCGCAAGTTCAGCGTATTCGAGTCAGGGAAAATATTGGGCAAGTTCAGAGGCTGACCGTTTGCCGTCAGCGGCAGAAGGCTCCCGTTAAACAGGGTGTCGTCCGTTGGAATGTTCTGCTGGTGAGCGCGGTTTTGGCCCAACGTCGCCTCATTGATTAGACTCGGACTGAACGTATGGACATAGGTTGTGGCAAAACCCGCGGAGGGGATGAAATAGCTGTGCGGGAACTGGCCCCAGCCATCGCCCGCGGCGCCGAGGATGGCGCCGTAACCGGACTGCGCCTGGTAATCCTGCAACAAGCGCACGAACATGGTGTCCTTGCGCGAGATGTTGTAATCCATGCGCAGAATCTTGTCCTTGCGGGGGTTTGTATTCGTGGGAACAAACTGGAAATTGTATTGGCGCTGACCGGTTGGATCTGTGGTGTTGGGTAGCGGAAACAGATTCAACATCGCCGTACCGATGGGGTTGAGGCTGGTCAAAGGAATCTTGTTATTTACAAAGGAAGCGCCAGTGGTCGGATCCTTGACGATAATCGGCGAACCGTTCGGATAGACGCTTTGCGAAAAGTCGCCAGTCCGCTCGAGAGCCGTCGGCATGGTAAAGCGGTTGGGATTTGCATTCACTGGGTTGAAGATCTGATCGTAAGAGAAAAAGAAAAACAGCTTATCGTGATTGCGGTTGAAGCGTACACCCGGAATGATCACCGGTCCGCCGACAGTTCCTCCGGGATTTTCATAGCGGGCCTTCGGCTTGGCCACTCTGGTCGCGTTGTTGAAGAACTCGTTTGCGTTGAACTCCTCGTGGCGGAAGTAATAATAAGCACTCCCGTGAAACTGGGGCGATCCGCTTTTTATGGATACGTTGAACTGGCCGCCAGCTCTGGCTCCGTATTCGGCTGAGAAATTGCTAGTGAGGAGCCGGACCTCACTGATCGCGTCGGGGCTGGGCGATTGATACGTATTCAATCCCAGAAAGCCACTGTCCTGCGCGGCGATCCCGTCGAGCGTCACGAGCACTTGTCCAGACTGTCCACCGTTTATAACAGCCGAAGCCGTACCCCAGCCGCGCGTGGCGCCATTGCCAGTATCGATCACGCCCGGAAGCGACTTGAGCACAGTTTGGAAGTTCCTGCCGCTTATGGGTATTTCGTTCAGGTTCATGACGATTGCGTGATCCGAGCTGACGGTCTCAACACGCGAGGCTAGTGCGGTCACTTCGACTGACGTCGAGACCTCGCCGACCTGAAGGGCGAGATCATGTACATCGACCTTCTCTTGCGAGCCAACGACGATCCCCCTCTGTACATATGTCTTGAACCCGGGTTGCGTGATCCTGATGTCATAGTTGCCAGGCACCAGATTGGGAAAGATGAACGTCCCGTTCGTGCTGGTCGCGAAATCGCGAATCTGTTTAGTGGTTTCATTGGTGATCTGTACGGACGCGCCGCCCACGATTGCTCCGGTAGGATCCACTACGGTGCCTGTGAGTTGTCCAGTGACAGTTTGCGCGGTGGCGACGGTTGTAATCGCTGATAGAGCACAGATCAAATAGACGAGAGTGTTACGAATCCCCATACAAGCCTCCAGTTTTATGGACCTAAAGTAATTCAGAACCCCAGCACGATCGCAGATGAGCCTACACCCGTCGAAGAGTTTTCGTGGTGCACTTATTTCTTCATGGGCAATGTTTCGTAGTACAAAACCTGCGCGTGGGCAGTCAGCCGAAAATAAAGACTACAAACAATAGAGTTATTGCGTTGCGCCGTGAAAACCGGCGCGAACTGCCAGTTCCTAACAGCGTGCAAGAATATTGAATTGCGCAACGCCAGAGTCTCTGAAAAGTGCTGAGTGTACCGCTTTTCTCGCATTTCAGTAGAGCGTAAACGCGTATAACGTGTCGCCCGCCGCAGTGAGAACGTATTGGTGCCCGTCAAGCAGGAAAGTTTCCGGTGCGTTCGAGACCTGGTTCCCCAGATAAACGTGCCACAGTGGATTCCCTCTGGCCGCGTCGAACGCTATCAAGTTTCCCGAAATGTCGCCGGCAAACACCAAATTGCCGGCAGTGGTGAGGATGCCACTGCCTCGGCCGCCGCCTGCTGAGGTTCGGTACTCGTGTTTCCACACTACTTTGCCCGTTCTATAGTCGACAGCGGCAAGGTAGTTGCCCACCGGGCCAAGGCTAAGTTCGTCCTTCCCCCCGAGACCCATGGCCCCGCGGGGATCCGTCTCCGCCAGATAGTACATGGCGTAAGCCTCCTCGAGGGGCACGTAGAACAAGCCAGTGTCTGGATTGAATGCCGGAGGCGGCCAGTTTACGGCGCCCGCATTGTTGCCGGAAACCAGAGCTCCTCCGATGTGGAAATCCTTGGCGGGGTCCCGGACCGGCTGGCCCTTGGCATTGATCCCTCGAGCCCAGTTGGCGGCTTCGGACAACTTCCCCGTCACCAGATGTTCGCCCGTCACGCGATCCAACGTGAAGTAGTAGCCGTTGCGCGACGCGGTCATTACCAGCTTGCGCATCCGGCCATCGAACGGCGCGTCGGCCAGCACGGGAGTCTGCGCCGAGTCCCAATCGTGGGTATCATGCGGCGAGGTCTGGTAGTACCAGGCCATCTTTCCCGTTTCGACGTTTACGGCAATGATCGAACAGGTGTAAAGGTTGTCGCCTTCTCCGCGCGTTTGCGACGTGTAGGCCGGCGATGGGTTGCCGCTTCCGAAAATATAGAGATGCGTTTCCGGATCGTAGGATCCGGGAATCCAGGGGTTTCCACCCCCATGCCGCGCTGCATCGAGGTTGGCCCAACTTTCCAAACCAGGATCGCCCGGATTCATGGGCACCACATAAAACTTCCATTGCAGTTTACCGGTTTCGGGATCGAACGACTGTAGAAATCCGGGCTGATCCAGATCGTTGCCCGTGCCGACCAGAACGTGATTGCCGACGACGATCGGCGCGGTTGTTGAAAAGTACTGCAGGTCGAAATCCGCGATCTCCTGATGCCACAATTCCTTTCCATTCCCTGCGTCGATGGCAACCAGATAGTCGTCTGGCGTCTCCATATAGAGGGTGTTATGCCACATGCCCAGGCCGCGGTTTCCGATATGCGTGCCGCCTCGCGTTTTCCACACAAAATGCCAGCGCTGGTGGCCGTTGCGTGCGTCGATCGCCCAAGCGTTGTCCGGTGTGGACAGGTACAAAATGCCTGCGACTTCCAGAATGGAAGCCTTGATGCTGGCCACGCCTGCCGCTTCCGCAGTGCCCACCCCCGCGACGATCAAAGCGGGTGCCACTCCTCCGGGGCCCGCTGGATTATTGGCCGAACCCGCGGTGACTCTGCTGGTCCAGGCCAGCGTCAGATTCTTAACGTTGGACTGATCAACCTGCTTAAGCGAGCTATAGCGCTTGCCCGAGTAGTCGCCCGAGTAGCTCAACCACGAATCGCCTAAGGCCTTGAGCAGGTCGGAGGGCTCGACGCCCTGAGCCCCCGCCAGTGATCGAAATAAACACAGCGCGGCGAA
>Ga0157378_10001863_pt1 | contig 18940 bp, 18 predicted proteins | sample M65metaG_FD_115309 | JGI IMG/M metagenome (GOLD analysis project Ga0157378, IMG submission 115309) | Miscanthus rhizosphere microbial communities from Kellogg Biological Station, Michigan, USA - M6-5 metaG | ecosystem: Host-associated > Plants > Roots > Rhizosphere > Soil | place: USA: Michigan...
GCACATCGGCGGCGTCCAGATGATGCACGTGCTCCCGTTCTACGATGACGGTGCCATCCGCACGCTGCGCGACTTCGAGGAATCGGTGTACCAGAATTTCCGATAGTCAGTGGCGGAACCGAGCCGCGATTGCACGGTTGAAGAGACCGCTAAGCCACTCGCCCGTTTATTAGCATTCCAATGCCATAAACGGCGCAACCCAAATGCGGGAATTGGGCAAAAAGCCACATAATGGGATGGTCCGCCGCGGACTCTAGAAGTTGTAGAGTGCGCGGAAGGAGGGCACCCCATGAAACTACACGTGATCGGTAACAAGCTCCCGGTCTGAGCAAATGGTTAGCGGAAGTGCTGGGCTAACTTATCTCGTTGTGACGAAAAAGTTGAAATACTCGCCTGTGACCGCGTATTGACTATGGAAGCCGGCAAGTGTACGTTACCTTTCACGAGATTATCAAGATGGGAATTCCGGCTCAATTCACCTTTTAGCCGACAATTGCAAGGAACGCAGTCCCGGCGACAGACAATTGATACGTGCTAGTTCGATTTTGAGAGAACCTGTTTTCCAAAACCTAAGAGTGCGGGACAGGAGAACTGACAATGCGTGTTGGTCTTTTCTATTTTCCAACGGATTATGGCATCGACATTCGAGAACTGGCATGCGCGGCTGAAGAGCGAGGCTTCGATTCGTTGCTCCTGCCTGAACACACGCACATTCCCAAGTCTCGCCGCACCCCATATCCGGGCGGCGGAGAATTACCGAAAGCATATTCGCATACGCACGACCCGTTCGTGGCACTATCGTTCGCCGCCGCTGTAACAAAAAGAATCTTACTCGGCACCGGCATTTGCCTAATTCCGCAACGCGACCCAATCGTCACTGCAAAGTGCGTGGCCAGTCTGGATCAGTTGTCAGGTGGCCGCTTCATTTTCGGTATTGGCGGTGGCTGGAACGTCGATGAAATGGAGAATCATGGAGCGCACTACGAAACGCGCTTCAACCTTTTGCGCGAACGCGTCCTGGCGATGAAGGCCCTATGGACGCAGGAGGAAGCCGCCTTCCACGGAGAGATGGTGAACTTCGATCCTGTCTGGCTGTACCCGAAGCCATCGCAACGGCCGCATCCACCGATACTCCTCGGCGGCTGGACCGACCATACTTTGAAACGCGTCGTGGAATTCTGCGACGGCTGGTTGCCTATTGCCACGCCGGACTTCAATCCTAAGAAAGCGGTAGCGCGTTTACGTCAAGCAGCGTCGGCGGCTGAGCGCGACTTCTCAACGCTGTCGATCAATGTGTTCGGGGCGCCAGCCGACAAAGCGACTCTCGCCGAATACCGCGACGTTGGCATCCAACGCGTCTTCCTGGCAGTTCCAGATCTAACCCGCGACGAAATCATCAGCCTGCTCGATAAGAACGCATCATTGGTGGCTTAACCGCGCACAAAGAATCACGGTTCGGCCAATCATGAGATTTACAATTAACAACTAGATTTTCAATGCCATGCGATCGGGAGCTTCCCGCATGACTAGCAAGCGGTATAAGATTTCGGACGCGATTCAGGCAAAACTGGAAGAGGCCAGGGTTGCGAGGCTTGCTACGTTAAATGCGATATGTGGACCACACATCGTGCCAGTCTGTTTTGTTTATGATGGCAGCATTTTCTATACAGCGATAGACCGAAAACCGAAACGTGTTGCACCAGAACGACTCGCACGTTTGCGAAACATCAGGGCAGCGCCGCAGGTAGCACTTTTGATCGACAAGTATGACGAAGATTGGACACAGCTCTGGTACATCCTAATACGTGGGAAGGCGAAGCTACTTCCGAAGTCGGCGGACAAGGAGCGCGCCCGGGCGATTCGCAAGTTAAGGGCAAAGTATCCGCAGTATACTGGACGGATGCTCGCTCACGACGCGCCGATCGTCCGAATCACTCCCGAGCGAACCACGGCCTGGGGCAAGATCTAGTAGCACAACAGTGTAATCGAACAGACCTCATTGCCCCATATTAATGCTCAAGGCTAGAGAAGCAGTTCCTTTTCTGAAGCGACAGGATCATCGCTCCTGGCGCAAATGTGGATTCTCGGGGGGTGATGGCAAATTTCTTGGGCGTGCCCATTGTTCGTGGACTTGCAACGTCGAAACCGGTATAGGAACTTGTTATCCCATGGCGTGGACGGATTGTGGTTCGATCTTATAGATCACGCGCACCTCGCCTGATCCTCGGTAAGGATACTGATCCTGGCCCAAATACTTCTTGGTTAACTCATCGAGTTGTTCGTCCGCGCCGTTTTCGGTGATCTCCGTGACGCGCCCGCGAATCGAAAGGTGCCGGTACGGATTGTCGGGATCGAGGAGATCTACGCCAACCCGAGGATCGCGACGCATGTTGCGGTCCTTAACTCGTCCCTTCGCGCTGTTGATCACTACATATCGACCGTCGTAACCGACCCACACGGGTGCTACGTGCGGACTTCCATCCGGCATGAGAGTAGCAAGCTGCCCGAAGGCTTTTTTCTGAAATAGATCAAGATACTTTTCGGGAATGGTTTCCATGCGAACCTCGCTAAATCGATTCAAGTGTACACTAGCTGCGAGACATCTCGCACGACTTCTCTCGGGAGCTGGCATGGAGAAAAAGATTGCAATCATCGGTGGCACTGGAGCTGAAGGCTCCGGACTGGCCGTCCGTTTTGCAAAGGCGGGCTCGCACGTATTCATTGGGTCACGTAATCTAGAAAAGGCGATGGCTGCAGCCCAACGGATTGCGGCGCAAGCTGGGTCAGGAGAAATAACGGGACATCTGAATGTGGATGCGGTTCCTTTAGCTCCGGTCGTAATTCTCACAGTTCCGCTTTCGGCTCAAATAGAGACGCTCAAGGTCATTCGTGACCACTTTGACTCCAAAGCAATTTTGGTGGACGCGACCGTGCCGCTGGAGGTCGCCATTGGCGGACGGCTATCACGCGTGGTGACACTTTGGGACGGTTCAGCAGCACAACAGGCTGCGCGCCTTGTTCCCACGGGTGTCCCCGTGATCGCAGCTTTCCATTCATTAAGCGCTGACCTGCTGGGCCGGCTTGACAAGAACGTCGATTGTGACGCTCTCATCTGTGGTGACAGTTCGGAAGCGAAGCGCACGGTGAGCGAGCTTGCGGAAATGATTCCTGGCGTGAGGGCTATTGATGCCGGTCCGCTCGACAACGCACGGTTCCTTGAAAATTCCGCCGCGATGCTCATCGCGCTAAATCTGCGACACAAAATAAAGCATTCTGGGATACGGATCACCGGACTGTTCAGCCGCGGCGAAGGAACGCGTGGATGAGTCAACGCCGCATCGTTGCGCTCGCCGGCGGAGTTGGCGCCGCACGATTTTTGGACGGGCTCACCCGAGTGGTGCGTCCTGGCCGAGTTTCTATTATAGGGAACACTGGGGATGATGCCGAAATCCATGGGCTGCATATATCGCCTGACCTCGACACAGTAACTTACACTTTGGCAGGAATGGCGAACCCGGAGCACGGATGGGGAATTAAGGACGACACGTTCCGGTGTCTCGAATCGCTCGGGAAACTTGGTTTGGCGACGTGGTTCCAACTTGGCGATGGAGACTTAGCAACTCACTTGTATCGTACGGAGCGACTTCGCCAGGGCTTAAGCCTTGCGGAAGTAACGAGGGAGATCACAACCGCGCTGAAAGTTCGGTCCACGATCATGCCGATGACCAATAGCCGGGTCCGCACGCGAATTGGCACTCCGTCGGGTGAGCTTGAGTTTCAGACATATTTCGTTCAGCGTCGTGCGCGCGATACTGTGCTTCGCGTGCGGTTCGAAGGCGCTCTAGATGCATCGCCGGCCCCCGGCGTGATTAGCGCAATTGAGCAAGCCGAAACTATTATATTGTGTCCGTCGAATCCGTTCATTAGCATTGGACCAATTCTGTCTATTCCGGGCATCCGCGAAGCGCTACGGCGCCGACGGGATCACATCATCGCAATATCTCCGATTGTGAGGGGCCACGCACTCAAGGGGCCTGCCGCGCGAATGATGCGAAGCATGCAGTTGCGGTCTTCTGCCGTGGAAGTCGCAAAGCTTTACCAGGATTTCGTGGGCGTATTTGTGCTCGATGAAGTCGATCGCGAACGAGCCAAAAAAGTCGAAGCGCTTGGGATGCGTCCTGTGGTGACCAACACGATCATGAGCGGCTTGCGCGAAAGAATGAGCCTGGCGCGGGTTGTCGCTGGCAGTATGGGGATGAAAACGTGATCTTTGCCGTGTTGCCGGTGAAGCACTCGAGGAATGCGAAGAAACGACTGGGCGAATTTCTGCTCGCCTCCCCATGGGAGACGTTAGCATGGCTATTGTATAAACAGACGCTTTCCGCGCTGTGCCAAGCTACAGGAATCGATCGGATTGCGGTGGCGACTAGCGATTCCGACGTTGCCCATCATGCTCGGCGCTCGGGATTGATCGTATTCGACGAGAATGAGCAAGTCAGCCATAGTTTTTCGGCGGACGCAGCGTGCCTTCGTGCGCAAGCGATGGGGGCGACCACGGTTCTGTTGGTGCCGATCGACTTACCGCTCGTCACACCCAACGATTTCAGCTGTCTCGCTTCTACCGCACGGCCCGGATTAATCGTCGTGCCGTCCTCGGATGGGACTGGCACGAATGCCCTGGTTCGCACGCCGCCGGATGTTATCGAAAGCCGTTTCGGCCCGGGGAGTTTTCGCGCTCATCTGGATCAGGCACGATCGAAGGACATACCAGCCGATGTGTTACGTCTGGAAGGATTAATGTTTGATATCGACACGCCTGAAGATGTTGCCGAACTTTTGTTGCGTGCACCAAAGATACACGTTTCCGAGTTCTTGCGAACTGTATGCGCCTGGAAATAAACGCTCTTTCGAGTCTGCCCGAGATTCGACCCGGCAGTGATCTGGCTGTACTCATTCGGCAAGCAGCCTCTGCGGAGCTCGAGGCAATCGATAGCTCCGTAATCGTCGCAGTCGCTCAGAAAATTGTTTCAAAGGCAGAAAATGCGATCGTCGACCTCCGACAGGTTCAGCCTTCGCCGTTCGCGAACGCCTGGGCAAGCCGGTGGGGCAAGGACCCTAGGTTGGTTGAGACGATCCTTTCGCAATCGAGGCGAATTGTGAAAATGGATCGAGGAGTCCTGATCGCCGAAACACATCACGGTTTTGTTTGTGCTAACGCGGGTGTCGACCAATCCAATACGGAATCTGACGACTTTGCCACTATATTACCGGATGCCCCAGATGCTTCCGCGCGGCGTCTCTGTGATGTGCTCGGATGCGGCGCCGTCATTATTACTGACACTTTCGGGCGACCCTGGCGTGAGGGCCTTGTTGATGTCGCAATCGGAGTAGCTGGTCTTGATCCCTTGGGGGATTACAGGGGAACTACCGACCGGAGAGGCCGTAAGCTTGGCGCGACGATCATTGCGGTTGGAGATCAACTTGCCGCTGCGGCGGGAATCTTAATGGTGAAGTCCGGCGGGTGCCCAGTCGTCCTAATCCGCGGTTTCAAGTGGCAAGTGACTGACGGCTCCGCCCAGACGCTAATCCGCAGCCCTGAACACGACCTTTTTCGCTAGGCGATATTCGTGCAGCGGAAAGCGCTATACGGAAAACTTGGCAACCAAGCATGAGTAATGCTTGACGTCTAACAAATATTTCAGACATTCGTCACCCGGCACTATCTGTCATGGCGTCTGGCATCCTGGCCATCACCCAAACACGGTCCCCTTCCCCGAGCGCTCCGGCTGTCTCGAAATACGCTTTCTTCTCGCCAACGATGGGATCGAAGAACTCAAAAGCCAGATCGGCTGACCTTCAGCCTGAACTGACCTAAAATTCAATCAACCAATGGAATCCCTCAACTATGCCTGCGGCTTCTACGGTGGCGGAAAAGCCAAGATCCGGATCTCCTACGCGCGGTCACCGTTTAAGATTAGTCAGCAACGCTGAGAGCATTAATAAGAGGCGATCCAATTTCTTGAAGTTGAATGGAAAAGTCCACCGGCTTACACCGCAGTTACGGCTATCCGAAAGCCAGAAGGACAGCCACATGGCATCGACTCTAAAGACCCACACGTCTTCCTCAGTGAACGTTCTTGTCGAGCCAGTCCATGAAGAACTTCGAGATGCCGGCGCTGTTCTTTTCCGACATCATCTGGTGGCCATTGCCCGGCAAGCCTACATCCTCGAGTCTCACGAAAGTAGTTTTAACGCCCGCCTGATTCAGCCACTTGGCTTCGCAATGAGCGTACGGGCGGTGATAACTCGCCTCTCCGGTAACGTTCAGGATCGGGATGGACTCGAGATTGACAAGCTTGTGCGCCGGTTCTTTCTGCACCCAGCACGGGAGGAGGTCTGGGCCATCTGCCTTCTCTTGCCGAACGGGCTGCAATTCCGAAGCTTCCTTGATCGGGGGATCATAGTGAATGAAGGAACTGGTTACGCCCCACACATTTCCCGGTCCAGTTAACCCCCTCTCGGCACTCACAATCGGTGGGGAGTTCGGTTCCGCAGCGAGGATCGCCTTGACAAGCTGCGGCCGGGCATCTGCCACCAGCCAACCCACTGCTGAACCCGAGTGGAGCAGCAAGATGACTGGTTTGCCGATCATATTCAAAAGTTGCACGATATCGTCCCGCGTGTCCTTACTTTCTAATTTAAACCCGGACAAACCGTGGACTTCCATCTTGGCGTAATAATCGAACGCCGGGTCTCCCTTCTTACCTTTATTCGGCCCCTCCCCTGGCCACTGCGTCTGCTTGCCCCATTGTGGCCAATCCGCGAATTCTTGCACGCGATGCTCAAGGATATGTTGCTGTTTACTCCACTCCGACGACGGCGACCTTCCGCCAGTCCAGATCTCCTCGATCAAGTTGGTTGAGCGCTGCGGCGTGGGCTCACCGTCGACCCCCGGAATAAATCCGGAACGCCCCATCATCGGAAAATCCATCATGTAGATGGTGTAGCCCTGATTCACAAAGTCATACGCCCAGCCCGGCCGCCCGTCCGGGGTTTGCATCATTTCATACTCTCCCTGTCCCACACTCCAGGCGATGAACACAATGGGATACGGATGCCGGATTTTCTTGGGCACCCATGTTTCGACATACATGGCGCCATGCATCGTTTCGTTGCCGGGTTCCCCCACGTAATGGCCGCCTACATAGAAGTGGCCTTCCCTCCCGATTTCAGCGGTGGAAAATGTCGGTATCCCTGGCCCCGGAGGTGTTCCAGCTGGCTCTTTGGAGTTCACTGTGTACCAGCCAGCGAGAAGGACTGTACCCAACGCTAAGATTATGCCAATGTATGCCTTCTTGTTCATGAGATCTCCATTCCTCTTCGAGATTCGTCGTTAACCGCTTCTTCGGTAGCGTTCCCCTGCGAGTAATCAAGGACTGCGCCGCATGCGGCCTGTAAAGTTTGAAGAGAGCCTAAGAGCACATCCTGGGCAAATGGTCGACCATTCACACCCGAGCACCCAAGCTCATGCGAAACCCGGAACAATTCACAGTCAGAAAATCGCCAAAGGATTAAGCGGTGATCCTGTCCCTTTGTCGATCCGCAGTGGCGCAGCCACGAACAGAAATTCGTAGCGGTTCAGCCTCCTGGCCTGCTCGACTGCTCTTTCGTAATCGAGATTGTCAAACAGGTCCACGCCCAGAGCGGCGAGCGCCAGCCGGTGATATGGGTAACTCAGCGACTGCGGCAAGTCAAAACCGGAAGGTATGACATCATTTGGTCCGTCGGTTCCAGTGAATGAAACACTTCTCTCCTTCAAGAAGTACGCGACGTCAGCATGATAACCGGCGTATCCCGTCGCAGGCGGCCACGGGCCTAGCGCCGCGCGTCGTTTCCAGCGGCCGGTATAAAGAAGGATCACATCGCCGGGAGACACCCTCACGTGCTCCAATTTTTCCAGGGCCTCGAGGTCCTCTCGATGAATGGCAGCTCCCGGCTCAAGCCAACCTTGCGGCGTGGCTTTTCCCGGCAGTTTTGTGGCATCAAAAAGGATGCCCCGGGTGACAACGCCATCCTTCAGAGCGGTGATATCTCCTCTCGGGCAACCGCCGGCCGACTTGATCTCCTCCATGGATACGCCGTTATAACCTTTGCCGTCCACCATGATGTGACAATCAACCGCATCCATGTGACTGTGAATCGTACTGTGATAGGTTCCCGTATATGCATATCGGTCGGCGGTGCCTGAAGGGGTCACATTGAGCAACGTACGTTCCAGGTAACTCGGCGTATCCACCTCTTTTTCCTGGGGGACATCGTGCTCGAGTGAAACAGTCACGCCCTCCTTCGCCAGCGCGATCGCCTGTTTGCGCTTCTCGGGTGTAATGAAATTGGCGGCTCCTAATTGATCGTTGTCTCCCCATCGGCCCCAGTTGGAGAGTTCCTTGAACGCACGTCGAAAGTCCTCTTCGCTAGTGATCCTCGAGCGTGAGTTGCTGGGTTCCTGCGCGTACTGAACGGAAACTCCAAAAAGCAACAGAATAGTGCTCAACACAATTTCTGGAACTCTCACGGCCCCTCCTCTGTGAACCAGCTTCCGTGGATAGATACTTTCGTACGCTTCACTTCCGCCATCGCTCACGTACATGTACTTCTCGTTACAGGCGGGAAAGCCACATTCCGACTTCTCGGGCACAATCCGGAAATCGAAGCAGTTGCCGGTCAAAGGCCAAATACTTCGCGGCGCGGTTCGAGTGATCCCGCTTATTTCTTGTCGGGCTCACTCTCAGGCCCCGGCAGGCCGAGGAACAGTCTTCTGCCGTCAGCAAACGTGACGCTCTTGCCGACTGCCTTGGCGGAGCGGTCCTTGGCCTGGTATCCGTCGACCACGATCTCAGAGCCAAGCGGGAGGGAATCCTTTGTTAAGCCGAGCCTGTACAGATTGTTGGGGCTGCCGCCTTCGATCATCCAACCAACCACCTTGCCATCGTCACCCTTCACGTCGATATGGATCCAAGAGTGCGGATTGGTCACTTCCCATTTTGTGACCGTCCCTTTCAGTTTGAGGGGCCTCGTCTGGTCGAATTCCGCCGCAAACCCATGGTGCGCCCACGCCGGCGCGGCCGCTGCGAGAAGCAGCCCACCTACTAAGAATAGCTTTGTCATTACGTGTCGCTCCTCTTGGTTGAGTTCTTTCGTACTACTTCGCTGAATTCTTCGCCGCGTCCGTTTCGGCGACGCGTGCGCCACGAAGCGTATCCGCCAATCCATAATTCGCTTCATGACACGCGTACTCGTAGATTTGTCCGTTGATCCTAGTGATTGGCAATTCTCCGGACCAGGCTTTAGTCCACATTCCCGGATCTTCCACCGTGAACTGGTAAAGAATCGTATCTTGGTCGACTCGCGTGAACCGTTCGATCACATGCAGGTTCTGCGCGCCACGGAATGGACTCATCTCGGTGAAATTCGTAGTGTCAACCACCAACGTATTCCCCTCCCAATGGCCGACCGGGTCGCCATACCACTGGCGGATGTTTCCAGGAATATGCGAGCGTCCATCGGTGGGAATAACGCGGACATCATGAATCTCTTCGGTTTCAATCGCCACGTATCCGGCACTCTGCACAATCTGCAGATTGCTGTTGTAGGCCGAGGGAAGCAATGGCACCACGTTCACCCGGGCGATACACCTTGCGCCCAGGGGCAGCATTTCCGGGCCGTCGAACTCATGTCCTTTGGCTTTGGCGCGAATTTCGGCAAGTCTTTTGCGAGCGTCAGGCGTCAACGGAGGAATCGTCCCCTCGGGACCCACAATGATGGAAGTGCGCCGGCTCCAAGCGAGCTTGGCTTGAGCCCGGTCTAACCCGAATTGCGAGAAATCGTAATGCACGTCGTCCGCGCCGGCGCCTTCTACACCTGAATGGTTCGCCGGCGGCTGACCCTCTGTTTCCGTGACGTAAAGGCGCTGGCGTTCCTGATTCTGAAGGTCCTTCAACTCCGCTTCCGTGTAGAACTCTTTCCCGGCGAGTGCCTTCGGTCGTTCCAAATCCGTTACGGTATTATTGGTCCAAACTCCTTGCAAGTCAGGCTTGCCGTCAGGGAGGAGCGGTGGAGTCCAGGCCCTTGTCGCAGATGCTGTCTTCGCGGGTGTCGCGGGCGATTGCGCCTGTACCGCGGCTGGAATTTGCGCAAGCATCGACGCGGCGATCACGGCCGCAAAAGCGATTACCGAAGCAAGAGAGCGATACGTCATGGAGCCCCCTATTACCGAATCTAGTTACTAATCTTTTTTGCGGAGAGGTCCATACAGCAATTCCTCCGCGAATTCCGGGCACTTGAATTCCAGCAGCCGCGCATTCTTCTCCACTCGGCGATACAGTGGCATGCTGATCTTCCAGGGTCGCGAAAAAACGTTTGGATCCTCGATGGTGGCCTCGTAATCGATAATGTCTGGGGTGCGGGGTGTGTAGCGCTCCACCACATGTAAGGCGTCACTGTGAAAGTTTCCGGAACGGTCGAACCAGGTATCTTCTAATTGACTGGTCACGTCAACCACCAAAGTCTCGCCTTCCCAGTGCCCGTTGGACCATCCCATCCAGCTATCGGCCGGCGCCTTGGTGGGCGCGCCCATATTGATGACGCGAACGGCCCCTGCATACTCATAGGAAATCAAAACGTTGTTCTGGGACTGGACAATTTGAAAAGGGTACGGCAGATACGTGGCCCGCGGCACACCCGGCAAATAGCACTTGACCTCCGGATCCAGCTTCGTCCAATTCGTCTGATTGTCCTTTTTTCTCGTGGTCATCGCCGGCAAGTAGGGAATCTCATCGCCCTCCACGACGCCCAGCCCGGGCGGCTTCGCAAACACCGCTCCGAGCGAGGTCACTGGCCCCGCCGCTGCTGCATGGCCTTCTAGATCCCAATCGGCTGTGTTGAGAGCTTGCCAAATCCCGCTCAAGTTGGGTTTGCCATCCGCCGTCCGGGGCACCCGGTAAGGGGATACTTGAGCAACGGAGGGCGCGGCGGCTGGCGAAAGGACACATATAACCGCGATCCAACCCATCATCGAGGCTCTGAGCGAATTTCTCATTTCATGCCTGCCGTTAGAGGTTCACCCCTCTTCGTCAAAATTTCAATCCAGACCGCCTCAATCCAAGAAGCAGACGCGACAAAAGCCGAAACTCCGGACCCTCACGGTCTGGTAGGCTCCTGAACTGGAATTTCCGAATGGACTATGGCTTGCATCGTACGCTCAGCCTGAGTTTGACTCAATAAATTTGTCATATGAGCAGAACTCCCTGGGAATTCGGAGATCTTTCGGCCAAGCCCTGATAAACGACTTATCGGGGCTTGAATCGGTCCAAAATCTTGCATCCCGCACGGCCGCAGCGCCGCCCCGAGCAAACTGTTCGGTGTTCGCCCTCACGGTATCCCCGACAATCATCTGAGCGTTATATTCGGAGCGTTGCGAGCGGTCAAGGGCGGTCCGACTTTTTGGCGTGAATTGAGTCGAGAAACGTTCGCGCGAGAGTGCGAACGTGAGCAGAGCAAGTAAAACAACCGCTGCCCGAACAGCCGCCGGGTGGAGGTGCAAGCGCAGGAAGATTTAGCACCGAGTTGAAGTATTCGGCGGCCTTGGCGTTGCGTCCGAGCTCGACGTTGAGATTGCCGACCAGCAAGAGGAAAATCGGATTCCGCGGATAGCGTGAAACGAGTGGTTCGGCGACCGCGAGAGCTTCATCGTACTCTTGTTCGTAGGTCCGAAAATTTCGAGCTTGATAGAATCGCGCGTCTGTAGCTAAGAGTGCGCCACGCTCCACTCCTACTTGCACTTGTTTCATTCCTTCTTCTTTGTTTCCGGCCGGAATGCCTAAGAAGATACTCAGAACCTTAACAAGCGGCGATAGCGTGGCGACGTAATAGTTGTAAAAGCCAATTCCCACCGAGGCATCGGCGTTGCTCGGATCAAGTTCAAGCGCGCGAAGAAATTCGGTGCGTGAGGCAACCCCATTCTTTGCCGCATTTCGATATTCACTGCGCAGGCCATAAAGACGGGTCTTGGGCGCATATCCAATCCCGGCGTAAAGGTGATTTTCTGACGTATCGTGTTGTACGATCGCGGCCTGCGCAAGTGCCATTACGTGGTCCACTAGGGCAAAATAGGAGTCATCTTCCGGCTTCTTTCCGCGCTTTTGCGAATCTACCATGCCCGATTTGATCGCGTCTGCGTCCCAATAGATCTTCCACCAGCGTGCCTCGGCTTCGATCGTGTAAGGCAGCGGATCGCTGGGCCGCGTGGCTTCGTAGGTATGAAGGAGCGCAATCCCACCGTCCGGATCGCCACCATACATTTTCTCGATGGCTTGCGCGGCTTCGGAAGGAAGCTGCACGCTGCCGGCGCTCGAAGCCGTCGCCACGAAGGCTAACGCACAAGCGAGCCTCGCCAACGCGGCCAGCAGAGTGCGATACGTTACCGTGAGGTCAGGCCAGCGTTTGTCGGCGAAACTGAAGACCACATTCCGAATCTATCACGATTTGGCGGTAGTGCCTGTAAGTTGGATAGCCGATTGTGTGCTCGGGTCGAAAGGTCGCGTCTTTATTGGTCTTCCCCTTCCAAGTGATCAAGTTCTGGCGGAAATGATCGGTACCACCCGACCGCGAGTCAATGTATTCATGAACCGATTCAGAAAACTGAGATTCATAAGCAACAACGGCCGAATAGAAGTGCACAAGTCCCTTCTGCAAGCCCTACGATGCGGACGAGGCCGTGCTCTGAGTCATCCACCCATCCTTGGAGGAAGCCGGCTATGCGATCCTCGCGCTTCGACACTCGGCCGGAGCTGTCTATGTCTGGGATAACCGCGCGGGTGTCCGGATCAAGATCGCCATCCGCCTCTCACGATGTTAGGTAGGATACCCGTCACGAAATTGCACACGCATGAGTTGTACGTGGAGAGAAAGGCGACCAGATTGGTGTGAGACTAATATCCGGACCGTTCACTTTGGCACAGACGAATATTTTCTGTGCCTGTGCAGTCGAATTGGTTTCAGACCGAGTAGCGTCCCACTTTTGGGAAGATTCGGCGGCGCCCTGATGTTTCTCGAGGCCAAAGATAAGGAGGAAACACTTGTTGGGGATAATCGCAGCAAATGTGATTGTGCTTGTTGTGGGCCAGGTTTTTCGCATTATGCGTGCCCGCCGGCTTTACCGTCCCTATTGATACGGTGCAATGGTGTGTGAGTCGCGCGTTTCAAATCCAATTCAACGCAAAATCCTTTAACCCGGTGTTGCGTTTACGGCCAAACACACGGAATCAGGCTTCAATAATGTGATTACGAATGGCGTACCGAACCAGCCCTGCTACTGAGTGGCAGTCGATTTTCTGCATCAGGTTGTGGCGATGCGTTTCCGCAGTCGCAGTGCTTATGTTCAGCGCAACAGCAACTTCTTTACTGCTGTAGCCTTCTGCCAGTAGTTGCGTAACCTCTCTTTCGCGACCACTCAGACGTCGAGAGTCTTGGTTACGAGCTTGCCCCATTTTCTCCAACATCTCCAGGTATCCACGCAGAACCTCACGCGCGGCTCGTCCAGTGAAAAATGATCTGCCGTATCGCAAGGCTTCGACGGCGGAAACCAAATCGTCTGCCGGGTCTGACTTCAACAGATACCCTCGCGCGCCTGCATCTAGCGCTAGCGGGAGTAATTCATCGGTGTCATGTGAGGCCAGAAGCAATACCTTGGTTTTTGAGCCGCCACTGGCGATTTGTCGTGTCGCGTCAAGCCCATTTAGCGTTGGCATATCAATATCCATGATCGCCACATCCGGCTCGATCAGCTTGGTCGTTTCGACAGCTTCTCTGCCGTCGCAAGCCTCTGCGGCCAAGTCCCAGTCAGGTTGTTCGCGGACAACGGCGCAAAGCCCTTTTCGCGTGATTTCGTTACCACCTGCCACTAATAAACGAAGCGTTCCCATATGTTCTCCTTAAGGGGAATGACCTACAGGGGGTCATGATAAAAGCAAGGACTCGGACGAATCTGTTCCCTTTTGAACAGGCAAAAGATCAGTAAAATGGCACTCTATTTCTTCATTTCCGGTTTTCGCCTATTAGGCCATCACACTGCTGTTATTTCGGCCATGCCTTCGTTGATAGGTTTGTCCCGACAAATGACCGATGACGAATAGCCGTGGCATAATCGATGACTAAATAAACACACGTATAAATTTAGACAGTTTAGACTTAAGGGTTTCCTTATCCTTAAGATTAGAGGATTAGAATATGATTGAGAAACGCATCCTGCTTCTCTTGGACGATAATCCAACACATGCAGAGTTTTTTCAAGAGGCGGTGCTTAGCGCTGATGATGGACCATTCGAGGGTGAATCTGTTTCGACAATTTCCCGGGGATTGGAACGACTCCACAAAAAAGGAATTTGGGCGATCTTCGCCAGCTTGTCTTTGCCCGACAGCGAGGGCCTCGACACATTCGCGAAGCTCCAGCAAGCGGCTCCTGGCGTTCCGATGTTGGTAATCTGTGGCGCAGACCAGAGAGGAATTGCCGTCGAGGCTATGCGACGTGGAGCAAAAGACTACTTGTTGGAAGAACATATCGACACGTACTCGTTTGCCCGGGCTATTCGCAACATGGCGGAGCGCAGGTCAGCGGAAGAAGTTTTGTTCACGGAAAAAGAACGCGCCTCAGTGACCCTAAACTCGATCGGCGACGCTGTTCTCAGCACAGACATCTCAGGAAACGTTACCTATCTTAATGTTGTGGCGGAACAGATGACTGGTTGGTCTTGTCAAGAGGCGCAGGGTAAGCCCCTCAAGGAGGTGTTTCAGATCATAGACGGCGCCACGCGGGAACCTTCGACCGATCCGATGGAACTAGCGATAGAAACAAGAAAAACTGTGGGACTGAGTGCGAACTGCGTCTTAATTCGGCGCGACCGAACTGAGATTTCCATTGAAGACTCCGCCGCACCGATCCACGATCGGTCAGGTTCGATTACTGGGGCCGTCATCGTTTTCCATGATGTGGGAATGTCCAGGGCCATCACTGAGGAGATGGCACGCTTGGCCCAACACGATGGGCTCACAGACTTACCGAACCGAATGTTGCTGACGGATCGATTGAACCAGGCAATTGCAAGAGCCCGTCGTAATGGCACCCGAGTCGCCGTGATGTACCTGGATTTGGATGGATTCAAACATATCAACGACTCGCTGGGACATGCCGCTGGCGACAAGATGCTACAGTCGGTTGCGGCGCGACTGGTCAGTTGTGTGCGCAGCTCGGATACGGTGAGTAGACTGGGAGGCGATGAATTTGTGGTACTACTTTCGGAAATCAGTCATGCGGCAGACGCCAGTATTACGGCAAGAAAGATCTTAACGGCATTAATCCCCCCGCATTTGGTTGATGATACCAATCTGCACATCACTCTAAGTATTGGGCTGAGTGCGTATCCGGATGATGGCAACGACGCGGAGACGTTGATCAAGAATGCCGACACCGCCATGTATCAAGCTAAGGAAACGGGACGCAACAACTACCGGTTCTACACAAAGGAGATGAACGTTCGGTCCATGGAGCGGCAAGCCGTTGAGGCCGAGCTTTGTCTCGCTTTGGAGCGTAAGGAGCTCGTACTTCACTACCAGCCAAAGGTAAGTCTTGAGACCGGAGAGATTACGGGCATTGAAGCTCTGGTACGATGGGTTCACCCGGAGAGAGGGCTTGTACCACCCGCGCAATTCATACCTATCGCAGAAGATTCCGGCCTGATTCTGCCGATTGGGAAATGGGTGTTAAGAGAAGCTTGTCGGCAAGTTAAGGAGTGGATAGATGCTGGTTTGCACGTCGTTCCAGTGTCCATCAACGTGTCGTCATTGGAGTTCAGAAGTGGAGACTTTGTTGAAGGCCTTCGCGTAATTCTCAAAGAGGTAGGTCTGGATCCAAGTTATCTCGAACTAGAACTAACCGAAACAGCACTCATGCAACATGTTGAATCCACCACTTCGGTGCTCGGCGCGCTCAAATCCATCGGAGTGCGCTTTGCCGTCGATGACTTCGGAACGGGGTATTCAAGTTTGAGCTACTTGAAAAAATTCCCGATCGATACCTTGAAGATCGACCGATCTTTCGTGCAAGATATAAGGCCTGATACAGACGACGCTACACTCGTAAGCGCGGTGATCACCATGGCCAAGAGTCTCAAGAAATGCGTGATCGCCGAGGGCGTGGAATCGGAAGATCAGATAAAATTCCTTCAGTCATGTGGCTGCGACCAGGCCCAAGGGTTTTATTTCAGCAGAGCTTTGGCTCCGGAGTACTTCGCTAAGTTGCTTGAAATAGGCAAATCCTCATTCTTGTTCTCTCTCAAAAGCCACGCTCTGCCAGCCTGATTGACTTATACTTCAACGATTTGTTAGCGCAAGGAGCACCGCACCAATTCCGCTCGCAATGACGGCGATTCGATCTCGAGGATACCTCCGCTCAACATTTACCTGAATTAATGGGGCCTCGCCGTTGAAGGCCAACAACAAAGTGAGCAAAAGTACTAAACGCGCCTATCGGCTGCCGCAAGATTGAACGCTATACAAGTAATAGCCGTCGTCGGAGTAATCGATATAGACGTCGTCGTCATTGTTATATCAGCTGACCTGTATAGCTGGTGGGCTGGTCGTGACACAGTTGTTATCTCAACCTCGACCATTTTCGGCACTGACTGAAAAGGACCGAAATCATTTAATTTTTCTGACGGCTCTTGGGTCTGCCTCACTGATGTGCGAAATCAAGTTGCAAACGCTTTTCGCTAAGTCCACAACTTCGCCCTTTCCTTGCAACTGAAACTCGACCTGATAATTTCCAGAAGCCGCATCGTCGACAGCATCCTTCAGGTTAATGAGTGGTTTGACTATTTCGCGCGGAAGCGTGAAGGTAATCCAGATGCTAAGTAGGATTACAAGGATGGAAACAATGCTCAACACCCATTCGGCTCGACGAAGAATTTCTTGAGCTTTTCTGTGATCATCTTGCACCCTCTGCCAAATTCGTTCTTTCAATTCTCCCGCAAGGCCGAACACCCGCCGGCTCGAACTTTCGATATCGCTGGCATATCTGCGCAGTGTAGGATCGCCAGTCTCGACCGTCTTGGTGATCTCAGCGTCGAACGAATTGACCTGAGTGCGGAGTTCTTCGACGAGCTTGGTCCGACTCTTGTGGCTGTATTGCTGCACCAAATCGTTTAATTCACTTTCGTAGTTGCTGACAACGGACCTAATTCGTTCTTGGGGGGCGTCGCCGGGCTGGCCCATGGCCTCAACCGCAAGTGCAAATTGCTGCTGATAGAGCCGGGTTGCATCAAGGACTTCTTGAGTCGTTGCATTTTCTTCGGGTTCAAGATCACGAATCTTGGCCAGAGTATCCGCGACCTCGACCAGCAAATCGTGGTTCGTGGTGACGTATGCTGTATCTCGAAGTAGAAAATAGTTTCGTTCGGCGCGTCGTGCCTCCTGCATGAGAATGGACGCCTGCTGCGCTAGAGTGGCCGCCGGTGCATCCACATTGACAATACGATCCACGATCCAGCCCATCTGGAATAAGTAATAAACAGCCAACAAAATAACGGGAGCAAGAACCAGTCTCACTAAGGCGAAGCTGTACAAGACCCGTCGCCGGATAGAAGTTGAGGGAGTCAAGATCGCGAAGGTCTTCCGCAAACGCGAAGTAAGCGGGTGACAAGAGAACAAAATCGACTTCTCGTTTTTCATCACTCCTCTTCCGTCGCTAGTTCACAGGATTGTTGGCCTCGAATACGCAGTTAAGCGGCTTACAAGATTCAAACGGATTCGGAACACTCGGTCAACGATTGTATGTTTGCCGTGCATGCGAGATTCTTAGGAACTATGAGAAAATAAAACATCGCTGTGCTTAAGGCAAAATCTAAACTAGAAGGCTTATTACTGGGTCCCGATGCGTGCTGCGGCGGAGGCTCATACTTGACGCTAGGGTTTTATGGGACGGCCGACCTAGCCTGGGAGAACTGACTCAATTACGTCACCCAGTTTCGCAGCGGCCACGCCAATCAGAGCCGTCTTGATCTCCCTAAATGATTCAGCGGTTTTCTCCAAGGCAAAATCTTCGGGGTGCGGTTTCGAAGGAGTCCGTTCGGGAACCCACGTCGGTTGATCTGAAGTTCGATTGAAGTTTCTTGCACGAGACCGCGCCCCAACCAGAGCCGAAAGTAAGAGTCCGCTTCCGACTGCCAATCCAATCATGGTCATGGGCCGGTGCTCGAATTGAACCCGCCAGTCTACGCTGTTTCTTACCTTCTGCTGGAGCTCGCTGATATTCTGGCCGAGATCATTTCGTTGCTCCCGAATGTGTCGCTCTATTTGATTCTGTTTTTTCGCCCATGTCATGTTCTCCTTCAGAGTCTCGACCGTCCGTTGAGGTACGGCATCGATTCGCTTGAGTTTGCTCGTGGCCGAAATAAGGATGGCGGTCGCGAGTCGTGCGAGCGTACCGCCCACGATGAGCGCCGCCAGCCACGGCTCCACCAGAGCGCTAAGTTTGTAGACAACGGCCAGCAGAATAAATCCCACAGCATACAAAGCAATGAAGGATCCCACGCCCACCATAGTCGCGGGTCCGCTCGCTCTTGCCATGCGCTCCTTAATTTCAGCCTTGGCCAGCTGAAATTCCGAGCGAATGATCTCTTGAATGTTGCCAATAACATCTTGCAGTACTTCAGGTAATGTGCGTTCGCCACGTATGGACATCAGATCTCCGTCTCACAGACACTTTAATCCGAATTTCGGAAAATGCGGCGTTCGCCACGTATGGACATCAGATCTCCGTCTCACTGTCCCGGGTAACGCTTTGCCAACTCCTGAATGTCGCCCATCATGGCCTGAGCGTCATGCTGACGCA
>Ga0157378_10001865_pt1 | contig 18928 bp, 10 predicted proteins | sample M65metaG_FD_115309 | JGI IMG/M metagenome (GOLD analysis project Ga0157378, IMG submission 115309) | Miscanthus rhizosphere microbial communities from Kellogg Biological Station, Michigan, USA - M6-5 metaG | ecosystem: Host-associated > Plants > Roots > Rhizosphere > Soil | place: USA: Michigan...
ACGACTGCATTGATAAACATTTCTGGTGGCGACGCGCGTAAACTATTGAACCTGCTGGAGCTGGTGACGGATGCGCTGGGCAACAAAGCCGTGATCACCGATAACATCGTAATGGAGATTGCACAAAAGCGCATAGCCCTGTATGATAAGAAAGGTGAACAGCATTACGATATCATATCGGCTTTTATCAAATCCATTCGTGGCAGCGATCCCAATGCAGCGCTCTACTGGTTGGCAAGAATGATTGAAGGCGGAGAGGATGTAAAGTTCATCGCGCGCCGTATGGTAATCCTTGCAAGTGAAGATATCGGCAACGCAAATCCTACGGCACTGATAATGGCCAATGCAAGTTTTGACGCGGTTAATAAAATCGGTTATCCTGAAGCACAGATAATTCTTTCCCAATGTGTCACCTACCTGGCTTCTTCGCCCAAAAGCAATGCGGCTGTTGCAGCTATTAGTTCAGCCATGGCTGCTGTAAAACAATATGGGGATTTGCCCGTGCCATTGCATATCCGCAACGCGCCCACCCGGTTAATGAAAAACCTGGATTATGGCAAAGGATACCAGTATTCACATAGCTATGATAATAATTTTTCAGAACAGGAATACCTGCCTGAAAAGATAAGCGGTACGGTATTTTATGAACCGGGCCAGAATGCACGCGAAGAAGAATTAAGAAAATTTTTGCGGCAGCGCTGGAAAGAAAAGTACGGCTATTGAGAAAGTTCTTAGTTCGGAGTCTTTAGTTCGGAATTCCTGGTTCAAAATTTTCGCCGCTGTGGATGTTTTCACCAAGAACATTATTCCCTGCTCTCCCTCCTTGCATTGCTGTTAAAATTTAATGTACAAGTGCTGAAGCAGCTTAGCCGCTTTGCCTTAATTTTAGTTACCAAACCATCGCTGCATGAGAAAATTCATCCTCACGATAATTACTGCATGTTTCTTCACTGTTTCATTCTCTCAAACCATCGTTCAGAAAGACCCGTTGATAGAAAAAATGGTGAAGGAAGTATCTGCTGATTCGCTTCAATCATATATCAAAACATTGGTGGCATTCGGTACACGAAGCACCATCAGCACACAAACAGATACCAAAAAAGGTATTGGCGCTGCGCGTTTATGGGTATTAAGCCGCTTCAAAGAATTTGCGGCGCAATCGGCCGGGCGATTAACGGCCATAATAGATACCACTACCCTGCCGGCCGATGGTAAACGCATTGATGCGCCATTGGTATTGGGAAACGTAGTAGCCACGCTGAAGGGCACCGATCCCAATGATGATCGCATCTTTTTAATCAGTGGTCACCTCGACAGCCGGCGCACCAATGTAATGGATAAGACTGGTGATGCGCCCGGGGCCAATGACGATGGCAGTGGAACGGCGGCAGTAATCGAATGTGCCAGGATCATGAGTAAACAGGCATTTCCGGCTACAATTATTTTTATAGCAGTAAGCGGTGAAGAGCAGGGATTACTGGGCGCTGCATTTATGGCGAATAAATTAAAAAAAGAGAATAAAAATATTGAGGCTGTTCTCAACAATGATATCATGGGCAGCAACAATAGCAGCGAAACAAATATTATCGACAATACCCGCATTCGCATATTCAGCGAGGGGTTGCCTTTTTACGAACTGGATAAAAATGCTGCCAATATCCGGCAATTGGGACTGGAGAATGATGGTAAAGCGCGGCAGCTTGCCCGTTATGTAAAAGAAACCGGCGAACGGTATGTAGATAACCTGCAGGTGGTAATGGTATACAGGAATGATCGTTTTCTGCGCGGAGGCGATCATACCCCTTATGTGATGAACGGTTATGCTGCCGTGCGCATTACCGAAATGAACGAGAACTACAACCACCAGCACCAGGATATCCGCAAAGAGAACGGAATACAGTATGGAGACCTGACGGAGTTTATGGATTTTGAATACCTCCGCAAGAATACGGCGCTCAATCTTTGCAGTCTTGCCAATCTTGCCAAATCGCCGGCTATGCCGCAAGATGTAAAAGTGGATGTAAAAAAACTTGACAATTATACAGTGTTAAGCTGGGGTAACCCCAAATCAGGAAAGACAAAAGGCTTTTATGTGCTGATGCGTGAAACTACCAGCGCCGTTTGGCAAAGAAAAATATTTACTACGCAAACAAATATCAGCCTGCCTTATTCCAAAGACAATTATTTTTTTGCGGTGCAATCGGTGAGTGAAGATGGTAATGAAAGTTTGCCGGTAGTGCCTGTGGTAGGAAGATAAAGTGCAGGTGGTTGCTGATAGCGTGTATGAATAGTATATTTTACTTCATTTTCACATTTTATATTATGAACCGAAAACACTTTTTAAAGACCGGAACACTGGCTGGTTTTGCTTTCCCCGCGTTGGCTGCCCCGCTCCGCAACAACGCGTCGAGTGAACCCATATTACCTGGCACCAGCAGCACTGATTTTGAGCTGGACGAGATAACTATTGATATGCTTCAACAGAAAATGAAAAGCGGTGAATATACTTCGCAATCAATAACCAGTTTGTATTTAAAACGCATAGACGCCATCGACAAAAATGGTCCGGCCATCAACGCCGTTATCGAGATCAATCCCGATGCCATGTCCATTGCTGCAGAGATGGACAAGGAACGCAAGGCAGGAAAAACGCGTGGGCCCATGCACGGTATTCCGGTTCTCATTAAGGATAATATTGATACGGCTGATAAAATGATGACCACTGCAGGGTCGCTGGCATTAATAGGAAATATTGCTTCAAAAGATGCTTTCATCGTTCAGCAGTTGAGAAAGGCTGGCGCCGTATTGCTTGGAAAAACCAATTTGAGTGAATGGGCCAATTTCCGATCAAATCGATCTACCAGCGGATGGAGCAGCAGAGGCCTTCAGACAAAAAACCCCTGTATGCTGTCCCGGAATCCAAGTGGCTCCAGTTCAGGATCAGGTGCGGCCGTTGCTGCTAATCTTTGTACTATAGCTATTGGTACGGAAACAGACGGATCGGTTATCGCGCCTTCTTCTTTTTGCGGAATTGTAGGTATTAAACCAACAGTTGGTTTATTGAGCCGCAGCGGCATCATTCCTATTTCAAAAACACAGGACACGGCTGGTCCAATGGCAAGAACGGTTCGTGATGCCGCGATCCTGCTTGGTGCGCTTGCAGGTGTTGATGAAGCGGACGCGGTTACAAAAGAAAGCCAGGGCAAAGCACAAAAAGACTATACCCGTTTCCTGGATGCCGGCAGCTTGCAGGGAAAAAGAATTGGCATCGAAAAAAAGTTTCTTTCAGGGCATGAAGGCGTAGTGGCTTTGTACAAAGCGGCGATTGAATTATTAAAATCCAAAGGAGCGACTATTATAGAAGTAGAATTATTGAAAGCAACAAGAGAGGCCAGCAGCGGCGAGTTTGCCGTTTTGCAATACGAATTTAAAGATGGTCTTAATAAATACCTGTCTAACGCACATGCAAAGGTGAAATCGCTGGCAGAGGTAATTGCCTTCAACAAGCAGAACGAAACGATAGCAATGCCCTGGTTTGAGCAGGAAACACTTGAAAGCAGCGAACAGAAAACAGGGCTTGATACGCCCGCATACGCGGAAGCGTTAAGGAAAACGCTGAGCAGCCGGCATATCATCGATGAATTAATGGCAGCCAATAAACTCGACGCTATTTGCGGAACCAGTATTGGATTAGCCGGTCTCACAGATTTGATCAACGGTGATTATAATACAGGCTTCTATTTTTGTCCGCCGGCCGCTATGGCAGGCTATCCACATATCACGGTGCCAATGGGTAAAGTGCATGAATTACCCGCCGGACTTTCCTTTATCGGTGGCGCTTATAAGGAACCCGAGCTACTTGCTATGGCATATGCGTACGAACAGGCATCGAAAAAAAGGGAAGCACCAAAATTTATTAAAGAGTAGCTTGATAGAACGCAGATGGTTATGAGCGTGATGATGAGTATGATTATCCTCCTGCGCAATACATACACACGTCCACTTCCTGTTAAATACCAGTTAACATAGCACAAGAATTGTATCCCCGCATGGTTTTGCATATCATTAGGAAATCCCGGTTAAACTATTGCAGGTTTAAGGGTCAAACCAGTACACTAAAAGAAATGATATGAAAAAGTATATTTTACCTTTTGCATTTGTCGCAATGCTGGTTTCATTGGTATCCTGTGCACCAGCCTACGTGGTACGCGAACGACCGCGCGAAGTAGTATATGCAAGACCTGCACCGCCCAGTCGTGAACATATTTGGATCAGTGGTGATTGGGTATGGACCGGTGGTCGCTATCAATGGCATGAAGGCCATTGGGACAGACCTCATCGTGGTTCCCGCTGGCAGGAAGGACATTGGCAGGACACGCCCCGCGGTTACAGATGGGTGCCCGGCCATTGGCAACGGTTCTAAATTTTTTATCTGGTTCGTATAAAAGTAATGTGATGGATGGTGCGAATGCTATATGTTAGTGCTTTAGACTACGGTTGTTCTTGAAACAACCGTAGTCTTTTTGATTTATGATTGCTTATCTACCGCTTGCGCGTCCCTGATATTTTTTTGCACAGCAATGGCACCGAATAAAGCCAGTAGAAAAGCAAACGCATAAAATCCTTTCTCACTGGGTAATATGGTAGCATTCCACAAACCAATTACCAGTAAAACAATAGAAAGAATAGTGGCGAACCAGCAAATGGCATAATAAAGATCTGTCACCGGAAGATTTTCCAGCCTGTCTCTTACGCTTTTTTGCAACGATACCACAGCAAACAATCCAAACATTAAAATGGTGAAATAATAACCTTTTTCATTTAGCTGCATGTCTGCACGCCATAGGCCGATAAGATAACCAATAGCACCTGCACCCATGGCTATCCAGGATGCTGCAATAAAAGCCGCTGAAGGTTTCTGGTTCATAATTTGAGTTTTTTGATTTTCAACATCACAGTTTTTTAAAACGATCTGTTGTTTATTGTTATTTGTATTTGAGAAAAATGCCGGTATCGAAAGCGGTCCACAGGCAGGCCTTTTGTCCGCAGGCTTTCAGGCCGTCATTGGCCCAGGTGTTGCAGGTATGAAACAAGCTGTAATTGCCATTTGCCTCGTAAAAAGCGTCTGCTTTGTTATAATTGGCGTTGGTTATTATTTTTACCAGGTTACCGCTTGAATTTTTTTGAAAACTACCCAGTATAAAATTGATCAGCCTGCTGTACTGTGCATTGCTGATCAGGATTTTTTTACAGCGCTCGTTGTCCGGTATTGTTTCATAAAAGCTGGCATGAATGGCCGTTGTGCTTAAACCAGTCATGGCTTTGAATGCTACACCGAATTTTAAATCGGACCACCTGGGTGTTTGCAGGTAAAATCCCTTATCGCCCCAACCCATGGCGAGATATTTTATCTGAGATGTATCATCCAGATGAGTATTAGAGAACTTTATTTCTTTAGTCCAGTCAAGCTGTGCACTCTTAGCGGGCAATACCAAATCGGTGTGCACGCCATTTGTTTTGATGTAAATCGCTATTTCTTCCGGCTGATTCATCTCTTTGTCTACAGTAATCCGCGAAAGCGCGTAAGCAACCAGCAGGTAAAGCAGCACGAATACAACAAAAAACAAAATGATGTAACCGGTGTATTTAAATATTTTTTTCAAGTATCATTTCTATGTAGGTGTACAGACTACGGTTGTTTTTGGAAACAACCGTAGTCTGTAAGTAGCTATTGTATTACCTTAATTGTTCCGGCACCGTTGTAAGAATGGTATTCACCGTTGTACATGGCGTCTGCGCTGGCCGGCCCCATTTTATACACACCGGGACTTACCGCGCGAACTGCATAATAATATACCTGCCTCGCACTATAGAGATCAACAAACAGGTTGATCCGGTCATCGCGTACATCCATAGCCGTTGGAGCAGAGCCGTCTTTTATCCATTCCATCCCCGGCAATTCTTTGGTGCGGGGGTTCTCAATCTCAAAGCCGGCGGGTAATAAGTCTGTGAGTACAATATTTTCCACCGAACCACTGTATGATTTTTCCAATGATAACTGCACCACTACCAAATCATTTTGTTTAAATGTATTACCGGTAACAACACGCCCGTAACGATCATAGAACCTGCGGCGGACTTTTATATAACTGTCTTCTTCTTTATAAGCACCGCTGGCACTAATGCCCCTGCTTTGCCACCAGTAGTACAGGCTTCCATTGCCTTTTGTTACGATATCAACGCTATTACCGCCCAGTTGCTTTTCGTTTAATTGCAGACTGCTGCCGCTGAGCGTACCAACTGTTTTGCCATTGGCATTAATGGTAGCAGTTACGGTAGATTTATTGGCGGCCCTTGCCAGTTTACCCATTGCCAGAAAACTGAATGCGCTTTCCTGCGTACTGTACCAGCTTCTTTGTTTCAGTTTATCCACCACATGTTTGGCCATCAACGGTACTTGCTGGTTAGCGGGGTCCACATCAATCAAGACATTCAGGGCTATGGATTCATCGCGGATATCACTATAGAAACTTCCACCTGTTTGTGCTACCGATTCTTCACCGCTGAAAGAAACCGGCAGCATTTCTGTAAACCTTGCCTTGTCGCCCGCCAATGCATAGCTGGCTGATAATAAATAACGACTGTCGAGCGCCAGCAAAGCAGGGTTGGCCTTATAATAATTCATAACACTGATATTGGGCTTACCCGCCAGCGCCAGTACATACAGGCTGTAGGCAACCTCCTTCGGTGCAATCTTTTTCTGTTCTTTCAGGTTGTAATAATAAACAATGGTTTCGCGGTTGCGCAATTTTCCGTTGAGGTAATTCAACAGCGTTTGCAGCAGACCGTTATCTACATCGTACCCGGCTTTCTGCGCTTCAATTAAAAAGTGCGCGGCATACACGGAGGCCCACCAATGCTCTGTGCCTTCGCCATCCCACAATGTAATGCCGCCGTTGTACAACTGCCGCAATTTTATTTTACGGATAGCTTCCTGGATATTGCTATTAGCTGAGGCCTTATTGGCTTTTCCAGTATTAAATAAATCGGCCAGATCGCCATAATACAATTGGGGAAAAGCAGTCGACACAGTTTGTTCTGTGCAACCATACGGGTATTCTACCAGGTATGCGAACTGGTTGGCGAGTTGCAGGGCGGGCGAACGGCTCAATACCAATTTATAGTCACCGCTACCCGGCATAAAATCATTCAGCCCAATGGTTATCTTCTGCGAAGTATTTCCGGCAACTGATCCGCTGCCGGTTATTTTTTGCAGGGTAGATGCAGGCCTCACAGTAATATCGGTTTCATCCACAAAACTTTCGCCCATTCCTTTTACTTCCACTTTTATTTTACCCGCACTGATTGCAGGCGAGGCAATCAGCTTAAAAATCGTTTTGGCTTCACTGTTAGCCTTCAGTTCAACAGATTGCTGTGCCGCACCTGCTACCTGTAAAGGCGCAGTCACTGTAAATACAGCCGTCGCATTCGCGTTTTTGGCCGTTGTATTGGTAATCGTTACAGGTACATTCACCGTATCGCCCGGGCTGAGAAACCGTGGCAAGGCGGTGCTTAATACAATCGGATCTGCTACTTTCATACTGGATGCTGTACTACCGAAACTTTCATTTTTATACGCCACTGCCATCAATCTTATTTCACCGCTGAATTGCGGTATATCGAATTCAAAATCGGCTTCCCCGCTTGCATTCGCCTTTGCAATGCCACTCCAGTAACTCACAATTTTAATGCGTTTATTGGGCATGGGGTTACTTCGTTTGTTCGTTTCCAAATCGCCATCGCCACCGGTGCTGCTTAACCGTGCACGCACTTCCGGGAACAATAAAGGATACATATCGTAACCGCCTACTTCCAGCGCGCGTTGTGCATAGAAATAATGGTATGGATCCGGCGTTTCAAAATTACTCACCTGCAATACCCCATTATCTACTGCTGCGAGCGTTACATAACTTCCGGCTGCTGCTTTCACTTTTATTTTCTGGTGTGTATGTGAACGTACCGATGCCTGGGCCAGCACGGTTACATCCATCTTTCGGCTTTTCTCTTCCACCATAATATTTTTGTAGCCATGCGCTACGGTCAAAGGAATATCACTTACGTCGTGCGGTTTTATCAAAGTAGCTGTCACGTAAACATTGGGCAGGTGATCGGTGGTTAATTTCAGATCCAATGAAGCCTGGCGACCGTCTACATTTACATACTGGTAAGAAATCACTTTATCTGTTTCCATCGTTACCAGCATTTTTCCGCTGAAGGGTGTTTTAAACAGCACCTTAGCCGTTCCTCCCGATTCATACGCTGTTTTGTCCAGGCTGATATCAATATTACCTTCTGTGCTTACTTCAAATGAGCTATTGTCGTTGCCCCAGGCGCCATAGCTATAAAACGCTTTCTTTACATAGGTGTTAGCACCGGGAATGGATACCCGCAGTTCATATTCTCCTGCCGTACGTGGCGTAAAAGCATAACTGCTGGTTTCGCCGGCAATGTTTACCAAAGAAGATGCGACTAATTTATCTTCCTTTTGCGAGTCGTACCGGAAGTACTGCCCGCTTTTGGTGAGTACGGTTCTGTATTCGTGTTTAATTACTTCTACTTTGGCCTGCGCACTGGTTAATTGTTCGCTTTTAGTAAGAGCAAGCAGTGGTATTTTAATAGACTGGTTTAATGGATAATACCACCAGCCATCTTCTCCAATACCAAAGAATACAGGTTGGGTATAAATATCTGCTGATGCCGTACGGCTCACCGGTCGTCCTGTTTCGTCAAATACGGTTGTATAAAAGAAAGCCTGCAGCACACCGGCATTTTTGTACTCCGGTTTGGCGGTAAAACTTTCGGAAGCGTTGCCATTGCCGTCCGTTTCGCCTTCTTTTACTGCTTTATCAAACGAGATGCCTGCATTGGCAATTGAAAAATCGTAATGATCGCGGTTCTTTGGCCTGAAATATTTTTGTTTTACCTGTATCTCACATTCATAATTGCGGTTGGCAGCGGGAGGGCCAAAAAAATTAACCGCATTGATATCGAGTTTTACCGATTCCCCTGTGACGATATTTTCCTTATCCAGTTTAGCAGTCACTTTAATACGATCGGGTACAAATTCTTCTATTCTGAAATTTTGTGTCCCCAGCAAAATATCATTGCCATTATATACTTCCAGCGAATAGCTGCCTGTCACCGCCGAAACAGCAATATCAACACTGCCTTCCAGGGAACCCTGTTCATTCAGGTTTTTTCGAAATGTTTTCAGCTCCTTTCCGTTTGGTAGCAGAAATTTTAATTTCACGGGTAGTTCGCCGGGTGATTTCCAGAGACGATCGCGCAGCACTACTGAAAAATTTATTTTTTCCCCGGGACGATAAATATCGCGTTCGGCATAAATGAAGGCATCTAAACCGGTGGCGTTACTGCGTTTGCCGCCTACCTCAAAGCGACTCATGTTCACGCGCGTGCTGGTGAATGGCAGATAAGAAAAATCTGTTTCGGTTTTCGCTATAATCATAGCCGGCCGGAAGCCCGCAAACTCCTTTTTCGCATAGTTAATTTCAGCTACGCCGTCTGCATTTGAACTGGCGGTGCCGAGCAACTGGTTATTTGCGCCATAAGCCACCACATTTACGCCGCTTACCGGCAGTGCTGTTTTTAAAGAATTGACAAATACAAAAATTTTATCGTTGCCTTCCTTCGCTATCAATCCAAAATCCGAAAGTGAAATAAAGCGGCTATCGCTCACCCAGTTGTCTTCAGTCGATTTTATTTTGATATGATAAATACCTTTGAATCCCGGTAACCTGTCTTCAATATTAAAATTGAACAAGCGCGCGGAACCGCTTTTGGGCAAGGTCCTGGTGTCTATTTCCCTTTCATAGATGATGTCTCCTACTACCGCATTGCTTTCGCCTTCGTAGTTTCCTTCTTCGCTTTCATTACTGCTTTCTTTTGGATAATAACCGCTTGCCTGCGCGGCCAGCAGGTTGTTCTCATAAATTTTTGACACCACCACTTTTACCTTTTCTACGCTCACCAGTTTCACTTCAATATTTTTAGCGCCCTGCCCGGCCAGGTAAACGGCCGATTTATTGACAAAACTCACTGCAGGCTGCATCTTTCCAAAGGCAAAATTGTTTTTATATTCTTCTTTCAGTATGCCGCCTATTTTGCCGCGAAGCCCTTTTGTCAGTGTCAACGCGTAGCTTTTGCTGGCATCAAATGCATCGCTGCTGATAACAAAACCATCGTCGGTCGCTTCCACCGTAAATTTAACGGCCGGTGAAAATTTTATAAAGGAAGCCAGGCTTTCTCCTTGTATTTGCTGGCTGGTTCTAACAGTGATGGTACCCGTACTGCCATCGTGATCGGCGTTTACATCATTTACTGTAAGGGTAAAAGGTGAAGGGATGAGGGCTTTTGTTGCCGTCTTCTCTTTGGTTGCGTTGGTGCCGCCTTCGGGTACAATACCTTTGTCGAGGCTTATGTCTACATTATAGTCCCTATCTTCTGTTTTGAGACCGCTAAGCCGCAACGATATTTTATCGCTGGCCGCTACGGATTGCACTGAATAGTCGGCTTTTTGCCCATCTACCGTTACCAGGAGTTTATCATTTAACGCTGCTGCATTCACCGGGTAATTAAAATAAAGATCCACCTGCGGTACGGCAGCTTTTGTATTATCGTCCTGCACTACCCATGTGGTATTGGTGTTTTCTAATTTCAAATCGGCGGTGCTGAAAACAATATTCTCGCCTTTTTCCACTTTGTCAAATTTGGAGAAACGAAGCAGTTCTTTTCCCAGCCTGGCTTTATAGGTAGTAGCGGCTTGCAATGGTTTGGAGGGAGAAAAAACCAGTTCGTCGCCATGCTCCCACCGGAACCGGCCATCTATCCTGGGTTCAAAGGAAACATACTGGGTAGAGTCCCACTGGTTCAGCAACGAATCAGCTATCAGCGGCTTGCTGAACCGGAAGACGAGGTTGCCCAGTTGCGGAACTTCATTTGTGGCATTGGTATAATCGAGTGAAACAATCTGCCGGTTACAGGCATATAAAAAAATAATCCCGATGAGTACCGGAATTACCAACGGTTTTGTAATACGCATACAGCGGAGGGTTATAATGTTTTTAAGCTGGTGTTAAAGTACAAAAATGCAGGAAAAAAACAGGTTTTGTTTTCTTTGTTTGAAAAAGAATACCTGAAATTAGTAGGGGAGCTAAGGGGGATAGTCCGGCTGGACCATGGTAGTTAAATATTACAGGTGAAAGATAAATCGTTGCAAGAAGGATTTGCAAATTTTATGCGATAAGGATTTGTTAATTGATATTTTTAGGGCGCAAAATGCAGGTACGTTATTCTAATATAAAAAGGTTCAGCAGGCGATTCCTCATTGCTGTTGCAGCATTGATTGTCGCATTTTTTTTGCTCAACTGGATATTTCCTGTTCCCTCCGCTATTGAATACTCCACGATTGTAACAGACAACAAAGGCGAGGTAGTGCATGCGTTTCTGACCAGTGATCAGCAATGGCGTATGAAGACCGAGCTAAATGAAATTTCGCCCCTGCTCAGGAAAACGATTGTCGCAAAAGAAGACCGGTATTTTTATTATCATCCCGGCATTAATCTGCTGGCCATGGGCCGGGCGTTTGGCAAGAACCTGCTGCGGATGAAACGTACCTCCGGCGCATCTACGATTACCATGCAGGTAGCCAGGGCACTGCAACCGAAAAAAAGAACCTATATCAATAAGACGATTGAAATGTTTCGTGCGCTGCAACTGGAATGGAAATACAGCAAAGACGAAATCTTACAGTTGTACCTGAACCTTGTTCCGTACGGCAGCAATATAGAAGGCGTAAAATCCGCATCCATTTTATACTTTAAAAAAAATCCTGATCATCTGTCGCTGGCAGAAATAACGGCTCTTTCTATCATACCCAATCGCCCCTCCAGCCTGGTAATTGGGAAAAACAATGATCTGATAGTAAAGGAACGCAACCGCTGGCTGAAAAAATTTTCGGCTGAAAAAATATTTACAGCAAAGGAAATACAGGATGCGCTGGACGAACCCCTGACGGCCAACAGGGATATTGTTCCAAAATATATTCCGCAGCTTGCCTACCGCCTGAAAAAACAGGGCGCAGACATCATACACACGCATATTGACATGAATACACAGTTTACCATTGAAAAGCTGGTGGCTGACTATTCAAGATCGCTCGCGCTGAAAAACATCCGCAACGCTGCGGTGGTGGTTATCGACAACACAACACACAATGTTATTGCCTATATTGCCTCTGCTAATTTTAAAGATACAGTGGATGATGGACAGGTAAACGGGGCAGCCGCTATCCGGCAACCGGGCAGTACCTTAAAGCCTTTGCTCTATGGGCTTTGCATTGATGAAGGTCTGATGACACCTAAAACCGTTATCACCGATGTGGCAATCAACTACCAGGGATATGCACCCGAAAATTATGATAAGAAATTTAATGGCTACGTAAGTATGGAGTATGCGCTGGAACATTCATTGAACATTCCGGCTGTAAAAAGTTTGCGTTTGCTGGGCAAGGACAAGCTGGTTAAAAAATTAGCAGATTGTAATTTTCAGCAGGTAAAAAAGGATCAGCAAAAGCTCGGGCTATCTTTAATACTGGGTGGTTGCGGCGCTACCCTGGAAGAACTAACGGGGCTATACAGTGCATTTGCGAACGATGGCATATACATTCAGCCTTCTTACACACAGTATGACAGCCTGCATAAAAAAACAAAAATATTATCAGCAGCCGCCAACTTTATGCTGAATGAAACGCTGTCGAAGGTAAACCGGCCCGATTTCCCATTGAACTGGCAAAGTACGGAGCATATGCCAAAGATTGCCTGGAAAACCGGCACCTCTTATGGAAGAAGAGATGCCTGGAGCATTGGCTATAATAAACATTATACCATTGGTATCTGGACAGGGAATTTTTCAGCGCAGGGAATACCGGAACTCAGCGGCGCCAATATTGCCACTCCATTATTGTTCAAAATTTTTAATACAATTGACTACGACAGCGACCAGGAATGGTTTACCCAACCTAAAGACTGCAGTACCAGGCAGGTTTGTTCAGAAACCGGTTTGCCTCCCGATGATTACTGTATTAATATGGTGAGCGATTATTTTATCCCATTGGTCTCCCCGGCAAAAAAATGTGATAACATGCAGGAAATAATGGTAAGCGCCGACGAAAAAATATCTTACTGCCAAAGTTGTGTGCCGGCGACAGGATACAAGAAAAAACTATATAAAAAAATTGCACCGGATATGCAGGCCTGGATGCAGGACAATCGTAACTCGTATGTCAGGATTCCACCGCATAACCCGGATTGCGAAAAAATATTTAAGGAAGGGGCCCCCCTGATTGTATCGCCTTCTAACGGTACCGAATACCTGATCAGCAAGAGACATCCGGAGCCGCTGCAGTTGGTTTGCCGGGTAGCCGGCGATGCCAGCCGGGTTTACTGGTACATCAACAACAAATTTTATAAATCGGCCGATGCCGGTAACAAGCAATTTTTTATACCCGACGAGGGGCCCGTAAAGATATCGTGCACGGATGATAAGGGCCGCAACCGGGATGTATGGATAAAGGTGAGATTGGTGGATTTCTGAGAATCTTGTCCGCACTATGATTTATGGGATAAGAGGATTATAGGAATTCACAGTCGGCTCTGTTGAAATCATATGGAACGTAATATCAGTTAATCCCGATCAGATACGGGGCTTCGGATGGTATACGCAAATCCATCAAACGGGAATGTCAGATGGGAGCCGCAAAACGGGTCTGACGTTTCGTCTGATCGCCTCTCTGAATTTCCTCACACACTCCGATTTCTTTTCGCTTCGTTTCTGCATAGATGAAATCTTCGTTCCTCTACGTAAAATAATGTTACCTGGCGGCAACAAAATCCCTATATTTCAAATTCAGCAATCCCTAATCCATCTTCGATACTTCACCACTTCCATGAATAGACGAACTTATCTTAGGCTCGCCTTTATAATGTACATCACCGCTGCCAAAAATTTCTGCGTCCAACGACTCGCTGGCATACACCTCGGTATTACCGCTTCCATGAATAGATACCTTTACTGTTTCTGCTTTCAGACCGGCAAGTTTTACATCGCCGCTGCCACTGACCGTGGTTGAAATATTTTTGGTCTCGCCGTCTATATTAATATTCCCGCTGCCATGCGTCTCGGTTATAACAGAGGGACAGTCGATATGCAATGCAATATCACCGCTGCCCGAAACATTGATAGCAATCTTATTTTTATCACTGATTCTTTCTTCACCGGTAATATTGCCCGAGCCATGCGTTTCAAGATCATTTAATTCAGGAGCGCTCACATACACTTTGGCTGTGTTAATCTCCCGTATTGAAATACCATGCCGGAAACCAACCACGAGGTGCCCATTTTCAACCTTTGTTTCAATATACTGCAGCAGGTTCTGATCCGCTTCTACCTTAACATTAAAATTACCCTGTGTTACCACCAGGTCAATAGACCCATGGGTTTCCACGCCGGTGAATCCGCTGACGGCCCTTGTTTCTGTAGCTATAGTGCCATTGCCGGACACATGCCTGTTGTGCACGTACCGACACGAAGCGAATATCATTACAGGACAGGCCGCCCAAAAAAATAATTTATTCATACTAAAATTGTTTATTAAGAAAGATCGTCATCCCGTCAATTTAATCTGCCTTTTTCACACTACCAGCACCGCTTACCTGCTGTTTCACATCGGTAGCCCCACCCTTATAGCTGACGCTTCCTGCACCGCTTACCTGAGCATCCAGTTTTACACTGGCATATACATCGGCATCACCAGCTCCCGAGATGTCTATCTTAGTATTTTCAGAAAGCATCTCGTAACAATGCGCTTTTGCAGCCCCGGTCAAATTAAGATCAAAAATCTTTGTTTGGCCTTTGAGGTTCACTTCACCTGCGCCCGATACCTCGGCATTGACAGCCGGTGCATTCAGATCCATATTAATATTACCTGCGCCGGTTACCTGCAGGGTCATATTCTCCGGGTTTACAATTTTTGTTTCTCCATTGATATTGCTGGCGCCGGAAACATCGATCGTACTGTACAAAGGCGAACTGATATAGGCTTTAATCTTACCGGCGGGCCGGGGATTAATACCTTCCCTGAACTTGATCACTACCTTATCACCCTGCTGTTCTACTTCAATATACTGCTGCAGGTTATCATCGGTTTCTACGCTTACCGGTTTTGTATCGCCCTGCGAAACATACAGGTCGATAGCGCCGGACACCTGCACGTTTGTGACAGAACTGACACTTTTTTCGCTCGTGGTGATGTTGCCGTTACCCCGCACTCTTTTACCGCCCAGGTAATTGCAGGAAGACCCTATAATGGTGATTGCCGTTAAAATCAACAAAAGTTTTTTCATGTTGCGTTTGTTTTGGAAAGTAAAGATTAAGTTTTTGGGCGGATTTATAAAACCCATCGTTTATAAGACGACTGCATCTTACAACAGGTTACAGGAAGAAGTGGAGAAGAAAGGCCGTTGCATAGATCCAACAGCCTTTCTGATATGAAGATAGTATTTTTATACCTGATAAAAACAAAGGTCCGCTACTGGTTATTTGACGATCAATGAGCAATTAACCGCTTCCTTGCCGTTGTCACTTATTAATTTATACATACCACCCGGAAGGCCACTGAGATTTAATCTAAGCTGCGTCGCCCCTTTTGGAATAGGTATTGTTTTTACAACCCTGCCTGCCATATCTATCATCTTCAGGCTCGTGCTGGCCGTTGTTTGGGCGAAATTCACGAGCACAGATTTATTTGCAGGATTGGGATACACCGACATGATTGAATTATCAACGGCATAGTTGAGTTTTATCACTTTGCTGTAGGTAAACCGGTCATCTTTGTCAGTCACTTTCAGCCGGTAATAATAAACCACCGCTGTTTTTGGCTGATCGGTGTACTGATAATTAAGGGTGATGCCATTACTATTGCCTGCTGCCGGAATAGCTGCTATTGCATTAAAGTTGTTTCCGTTGGCGCTTCTTTGTAATTCAAAATAACTGCTGTTGATTTCATTGGCTGTCACCCACTGTAGTAAGCCACTGTTGCCCTGCAGTTTTCCCGTAAAAGAAACTAATTTAACCGGTAACAGTGCACTGTTCAGGCTGCTTACAAAAAAACCGCTGAACCCGTCCACATCAAAACTTACTTCCCAGTATTGGCCATTACTGTTCCAGACAATGTTTGCATCAGCCGGATCGATTTCAATCGCGGGCCCGGAATAGCTGCCAGGCAGACTGGTAGTACTAAATCCATGATACTGGTATACGCGTAGATTGGCAATCCCCGCAGCATCGGCTGGGCCAGTGGGCAGATCAAGACCGTGGGTGGGAGCTGCGTTAAAGTTGTCGAAATCCTGTTGCGTAAAATATAATGTTATCGTAGCCATTGCATTGGAAGCATTGTTGGCAGGAACAATATCATAATGCCGCTGCACATAAGGTTGGCCGCTATAAGTGTTTACCGATGTATCGATGATTACTTTAAAATCAACTTCCCCGTTTAGTGCATTTGCTCCTGCTGTGGGCGAAACCGTTAGCAATAAAGAATGGGACACAGAATCTTCAATGCTAACCGGATCAGAACCTGTTATAGTTTGTATTACGGATGAAGTGGAATCTGCGAGAACAAGCCCTCCAACACGAATGGTGTCACTCCTCAATGTAAGTAGTGGCGCAATTTTATTTGTTACGGCAATATAGTATTGGCCGGGTGCAATAATATGAAAAACAGAATCACCTAATTGCTGATGGTAAAGCAATCCATTTTTGAATAACGTGAAAGTATCGGCGGAAAGATTACCTCCGGCGGTAACTGAGAATTGATTACCGCTTTTATTAAGTGTAATATTGCCCTGGGGCGCGTATGTCAATAATCCATGCAAACGCAAGGCAGGCAAATTTTCCATACCATCAAATGTGAAAAAATTGTCCTGAATGGCGAACTCGTCAAGATTGCTAAGCTTTTTCAGTGAGACCGGAAGACTACCATTTAAGTGATTTCCATTCAGGCTTATTTCATAAAGTTGTGAAAGACTACCAATAGAATCGGGTATTTTTCCTATCAGTTGGTTATTATTTAGTCCAATCCTTTCTAACTTCGAAAGCTTGACAATTGAATCAGGTATAGAACCTGTTAGTTGATTATTGTTAAGATAAAGGAATCCTAGTCGGGAAAGCCTGGTAATCGAGTCTGGTATAGCTCCCGTTAGCCGGTTATTTCTAAGATCAAGCGAATTCAACTGGACGAGTCGACCTAATGCAACAGGGATCGATCCGCCTAGCTGGTTATTGTTCAAATAGAGCTGTTCCAAAGACATCAGGTTGCCTATCTCAACAGGTATGCTTCCTGTTAAGTCATTATTATATAGGTTTATTCTCCGGACAAAAGGAAGATTTCCATAAGATGGGGGGATCGAACCGTTAAAATGACAATCATTAAGATTAAGTATATTAATAGGGAATGGCATGGCTGGCAGATCGCCAGAAAACTGATTGTATCCGAAGTCCAACTGTGTTAACATTCCAAGGCCAGCTAATGAAGGTGCGTTACCACTCAGCTGGTTGTGGCTTAGACTTAGGTTGGATAATCTTGAAATCGTTCCAATAGAAGCTGGCAATGCACCCGCCAGGTTGTTCGAATCCAATGTTAGGTTAGTTATCCTGCCTCGTCTTAAAGTAACGCCATACCAGGTACTTAATGGAGCGCTGGTGAGCCAATTGGTATTGTTAATCCAGGCATTTCCATTGGTTGCATTATATAGATCAACCATAGCAAGCGAATCATTTACATTTGCTTTGCTCACACTGTACAATATGAGTTGAAAATTGGCAACCTGCAGAGCTGGATCGGGATTAGTTGTTATAATACCATTACTTACTGCCACACTATAGTTGCCCGGCACCGTGAAAGTAAATGTAGAATCACCGGTTTTTGTGGCGACCAACACATCATCTTTATACCAACGATACGTATTCTGACTTAAACTACCGCCCGCTGAAACCGATAGTGTATTCCCGTTTTGATTAAGTGGTATATCTGCTTCGGGCGTACAGGTAAGGAAATATCCGCCGGTGCTGGTGGAAGCGACAAGAGGTTCCAGCCCATCAAATGTAAATTTGTTACTGTTAATAAGTAAAAAAGCGTTCCTGGTCAATTGTTGAAAAGAGGCAGGTGGAGGACCCGTCAATTGGTTGTTGCTTAGATCAAGGGCAACAATTAATGGTAAACTAGCCAGCGAGGGTGGAATTTCTCCTATGAGCTGATTGTTATTGAAGGCTATTGTAATTACACATCCAAGGTTACCTAAAGTTGAAGGGATTGTTCCTTTGAGCCGATTATTATTCAGAATTAACTGAGACACTCTGTTATTGAAGACGGTAACACCCTGCCAGCTGCCCAATGGTGCAGTCGTCAGCCAATTATTATGATTAACCCACCCCGGCCCATTCGTACTGTTATAAAGATCCACGAGCGCAAGGGAATCACCTGTATTTACCTGGGCAGAAGCAGTAGAAAAGCTGAACGAAAAAAATAGAAAAAGGGGCAGGAAAAATCTGAGGTTCATCGGTCGGGTTTAAGCTTAGTTTGGTTTAGAAATTTTCCGAAAATAAGGCTTACTGCATGATTATCATAAAAACGTGGATATTTTCATTTTGGCAAGCCCTGCAAAGAATAATTTAATATTGAATGACCTTGCAAGCCACCCTTCCCACACTCTCGCGCGTTTTCTTACCTTCGCGGCACCATGACGGAAAAAATACTGATCCTCGATTTTGGCAGCCAGTATACCCAGCTTATCGC
>Ga0157378_10001866_pt1 | contig 18918 bp, 16 predicted proteins | sample M65metaG_FD_115309 | JGI IMG/M metagenome (GOLD analysis project Ga0157378, IMG submission 115309) | Miscanthus rhizosphere microbial communities from Kellogg Biological Station, Michigan, USA - M6-5 metaG | ecosystem: Host-associated > Plants > Roots > Rhizosphere > Soil | place: USA: Michigan...
AGCCACCGGCACATGCCGCCAAACCTGAATCGCGAGCACGACGGCGGTTGCCAGGATCAGAGCTCCCATGGCGACGTGGGCGACGGTGGATATCACCATGGGCAATTCCGGCTGAACCGCGTCTTTGCCCCAGGCGACCCGGGTGAGGAATGCTAGGAAGCCGAGGCACAGCTGGGCTATAAGCAGGGAAAGCAGCGTGATGGCGGGTCGCCTAACATCATCGATTTTGGCGTACTGCGACAACGCGCGTATAGCCGTCCAGGAGAGCACGAAGGCCACCACAATCGCATTAGCCACGTGCGGCCACCAACCGAGGCCGTGGTGGCGAAACATCGCGCCCAGAATTAACTGCACATAAAGAATGAAGATTGACAGCAGCGTCAGCGTCTGCAGGCTGGGACGGCGCATGTCGAGCTCGACTCGCGGAACTTCCTCTACCCATTGACGCCCAGTGAAGAGCGCGATGCAGACGGCGATGCAGAAGAACGTCTGCGCGACAGCGGCGTGCGCAGTCGAAATCGAGGGAGGTAGAAAAAACAGCACAGTGAGGCCGCCCAGCACTCCCTGAGCAATCAAGGTTCCGAGAGCGCCAATGCCGAGATACTTCATCCAGCGGCGGCGGTCGGCGCGCCAGGTCCAGATGGCAATCACAATCGTCAACAGGCCGATGAACTCAGCGATCATGCGATGCGTGTGTTCGAAGCGCACGCCGCCGACCATGCGAGGAATCTTATAGAAGGATCCGAACGAGGTCGGCCAGTCGGGGACGGAGAGCCCAGCGTCGTTGCTGGTAACCAGCGCGCCGGCGATGATCAGGAGGAAGGTAGCACACGCCACACACACAGCAAACCCGTGCAGGGCGCGGTTGTACGGGGTAGAAATGGACTTCAGGGCCGGTGCTCCTTAAGCGCAATGTGGCGCCTTGACGCCGCGGGGACGGGTCGAAGACCCGTCCCTACACAGGCTCAATAGCTATTGTACTTTGAAGCTGGCGTCCACTGTTTTGCTGTCTTTCGGCGCCAGAGTGACTTTTTGCTCGGTGGTTCCTAGCTTCTCCTGGACAAAAGCGAGAGTGTAGTCTCCCGGCGGCAAGCCCTTGATTTCATACTTGCCATCTTCGCCGGTCACAGCAAAGAACGGGCTCTTTACCACGTTGACATACATCTTCATCCAGGGATGCTGGTTGCACTTCACGGGTAGAAGAATTTCTTCGCGGGCGAAGGTCTTCTCAATCGGAGCGGCCTTGGGCGGCTGCGATTCGTTCCACTCGCGGTTGTCTTTCGGCGTGGGGTGAATGTTGTGAGTGGTGGGGTCGTCGTTCTTAATCTCGACATTCTGTCCGGTCATGACGCCCAGGACGTGCGGGTGGTAACGGCAGCCTTCCTGGTTGATGACTACAGAATCCTTGGGAACATCGAACGTGCGATCGCCCAGGCCTTCTTTCACGTAGACGAAAACGTTGGCAAGTTTGCCGCCATCGGCAACTATATTCTCGGACTGGTTCGTGCCCTTGCAGGCCGCGTCCTGGCTCATGTCAATTTTGGCCGGCTTCGGGGCCGTGCCTTCCAGCTTTACACTGCCGCTTACGCTGGCTGCGGTTGCGGGGTCGATTGGCGCTGAGGCTGGCGCCGGCTTGGCTTCTGAGGTGGGAGAGGAGGTCTGCTCTTCGTTGGTGTTTTCTTTCTTGCTACAGCCTGCGAGCATCCACAGACCAAGAATGCAGAGGCTGAACATTGCTAACCAAGTCTTCATCCGGTTCATGATTTCGACCTTTCGTATTGGTTAAGAGTGATCTAAAAACCCTTTTTTACCCGGCAAACATTTTAGCGCGAACCGCGGCCGCCTGCGGCAATTCCCTGCCCCGCCTGCGCCTGGTGTTGCTTAGCTGGAGTCTTCATTGCGGCGCTGCTTCGTCCCATGGCTGCCGAAACCCGACGCTGCTCTTCCGGCGTGAGCTGCATGATGTAGTCGATCAGCAACTTGCTGTGGTCCTGGTCGTAGCCCTGGAACGACGGCGGCGTCGGTCCAGAAAATACCCAGTGATCGTTCTCGCGCCGGAATAGTCCCGACGGCATCGACGTCCCGGGACTGATTGCCTGGGGGTCAATAATCCAGCGTTCTGCCCAGTCCGGCTTTAGACGCTCTTTAGCCAGCAGGAAGTTGGGTGCGGTAGCGTTTTTATCGTGGTTCGCGTCCCCGGTGGCGTGACACTTCAGGCATGGTGCGGCAGTACTCGAGAACAGGCTTCGCGCCATGTCGTTCTCTTTGGAGGTCAGTGTCGGCACCGGCTCCGGAATATAAGGCAGCGGCTGTTGCGACAATGCCTCAAAGAACCGCACCAGCTTGCGCAGTTCGTTCTCCGAGAAGGAGAAGGTGGGCATGCGGACCTTCAAATAAGGCCGCACACCATTGCGGTTGGTGTCGCTGGTGCTCAGCGACGGGTTGGAGAGGAAGCGGCGCAACCATTCCGGATCGACCCGAGCACCCTCGGTCAAGAGTTTAGGCGGCAATTGTTCCTGGGCATCCTGGTATTGCTGCATCCCCATCAGAATGGTACGTTGTCCGGGAATGAACTGGTGGCAGCCCAAGCAGTTGTACTTCTTAACCACCCACCAGCCTTCCTGAATATCGCGGCGGGTATCCGGCGGATTGTATTTGTAGGCGGCAGGCAACGAGGTTTCCTCGCTGCCAAGTAGGAACGTGGTCAGCGCCTGAATCTGTTCTTTGTTCAGGTGCAGGTTAGGCATGCGCAGCTTTTCTTCTTCCGCCTTTACCTTGCCGGCGTCGAAAACGTTTGGCTCGGCCAACTTGTGTTCAAAGAATCCCTTATGGTCGTACCAGGCTGTTTTCGCCGGACCTTCGGGCAGACGAGCCAGATCCTCGGGATCTTTAATCGGCTCAGCGCCTTTGCCACCGCGCTGCGCGATCTCCGTGAACAGCGCAAAATCGAGGCGCTCGATCGGCTTGCTGCCTTCGACCGTCAGGTCGGTGCCGATGCGGCCCTCGGTCTCGAAGCCGGAGATCTCGTGGCATCCTGCGCAACCGAAGTGACGCACCCACTTCTCGCCTTCGGCCTTTAACTTCGAATCTTCCATGTACGAAGCGTCGGCATACGCGGATGGATCCTGCTTTTTCTGGCTGATCAAGTAAGAGGCGATGTCCTGCGCGTCTTCGGGACTCAAGCGCAGGCTAGGCATCACCGTCATGTTCTGCACTTGCAATTCGTGACCGTCGTTGGGGCACTGGCTGTGCTGCAGGTCAAATTGGTAAGGCAGGCCCTTCTTGGCGTAGTCCTCCGGGCCAATATCCTTTTTCTCAAGCGGACAGTAAGGCCGCGTGCGCTCGCGGGCATTGTGTACCCAGCGCACGAGGTAGTCGTAGTTGTCTTTCTCTCCAACGCGCGTAAGGTTCGCCGCAAAGGTGCCGCCAAGGGTCTGGCTGCCTTCTCCGATGGAATGACAAGCCAGGCAGCCGCGAGTCTCGAACAGCTCTTTGCCGTGGTCGGCATTCCCTGGATTGCGTTTGGGCAAAGCATCGGTAAATGCCGTCTGCCAGATGTAGGCTGAGATCGACCGAATCTGCTCGTCGTTGAGACGGAAGTTCGGCATCTTGGTCGTCGGACGAAAATCGCTGGGCTTCTTCAGCCATACCGGAATCCAGTTGCGATTGAGCTTCAGTCGGACATCTTTCAGGTTCGGTCCGACCTTCTTCATATCTTCCATCAGGCTGTGGGCCTGGTAGTCGAGTTGCTTGATGCGTCCGTCGAGCTTGCTGTTCTCTACTTTCAGGGCGACCGCTTTTTCGTTCAGGCGATTAGCTTCTTCATTGTTGGAAGCGCTGTCGGCCTGCTTCATCAAGTAGGCGGTCTGCTTGAAGTTATCCTTCTTCTGCGTGTCGAACTGCTTGATCTGCTGGCTGACTGAGTTCATGTCTTCCGGCTCGCGGTCATAGCCTTCGTAGCGGTGACAGCCCATGCAGCCACGCTGCCGGAACAGATCTTTGCCCTCGTTGATAACCTGCCATTGCACGTCACCACTGGCCAAAACCATGTCGGCGGAGTGGCAAGTCTGGCATCCGGCTTCCACATTCTGTTTCGGAAATAGCGGCCACAGCCAGTGTTCGTAGTTGCCGTGGGCCTTGTCCAGGCTGGTGGTGGCGCGGCCGTTGCCCTGGTGGCAGGTGGAGCAGCCAAACTTCTCGGGATCGTGAAGCTTCAGTAGTTCAGGCTCGGGATGGCTGGTAAAGGCGCGGGAGTACTCGTCGGACTTCTTGCCCTTCACCCGCATGGCGGCTTCGCTGATCCGAACCGGCTCGCGCGCGCCCATGTGACAGGATTCGCAGCGGTCGACAATGTTGGCTTCCGGAATATTGATCTGCACAATCGCAGGATCGAGTTCAGAGGTCTTTTTGCGCAGACCTTCAATCTGCTCCGGCTTCAGATCCACCATGTGGTCGGTGAGATAAGCGCTCAGGGCAGTGCTGGCATCGCTGGCCGGCTTCAGTACGTCCCCTAACTCGGCACTGAGCTTGCTACGTTCAGCCTTGAGGTCGTTGTATCTGCCTTCTAGCTGGTGGAAGTCGAGCTTTTCTTTGTGCCTGTCAGGAAATTCAACCGTGGCTTGCCGGGCTTTGTAGTCGTCAATCTTTTTCTGCTTGCTCTTCTTACCCGAAGCGCTGGTATCGGTTTCCAGCTGATAAGTTAGCGCGTTGACGTAGGCGCGGCGGTCGGTAAAAACATTCTGCACCGACAGAATCTGCGCGCTGAGGTTGGTAATCTGTTTCTGAATTTCTTCCCGGCGAGGGCGGGAGACTGCTTCAGCATCCTTTGCCGCCTGCGCGAGCTTTTGGTACTCAGGACTCTGCTCAATTTCCTTTTCGGATTGAGCCGAACTTGACTTCGCAGTCTTGAGGAAAGCGCCGTAGCGGTCCTTCCACTCCTGCTGGAAGGCCTTCCACGGACGCTGCCCCACACCCTCGTCCCACAGCGCCCAGAACAGGGTCGCCATCAACAGGATCATCGAGACGACGTAGTACGTCGCATAAGACTTCGTAACTACGGGGTCTTGATCGGGGATTGGTTGTTCTGGCACCGAATCCTCCTAGGAGTCGTTGGTCGTTCTCTGCAAGTCGTTGGTCATTCGTCGTTGGTAAATTCTTAACCGTGAGGTCTTTGGCCAACGACCAAAGACCAACGGCCGACGACGCCGTCAAACATTGAACCAGGGCGTAATCCACACGTATTTAATGTTGAATGCAAGCCGCAACATCATCTTCAGCGGTAGCGCGATCATGGTGAGCATGAAGATCATCATGGTCGAGTACTGCAGCAAGCTCATGCGCTGGTAGTCTTTTGGATTGTAGCGACGGAATAGCGCATGCACCACAAACCCGCCCAGCAGGTAGTAGCCTCCGACGATAACCGCGCCGAAAATAATCTTCCCGAGGTTGGAGGCAATTCCAAAAATGTCCGGTAAGTCGATGTTGACTTCATAGATCAGCCGGTTGTGGTCCCAGGTCTGGCCCGGCCAGAACCACTGCCAGCCAGGGCCACGGATGAAAGTCCCAATAATGATCATCGCGACCCAAAGGATGATGAACCCGAACAGAAATGTTCCGATGGAAAACTTGCGCTGCTTCCAAGTGTAATAGCCGCTGCCCAGCGGGTTGGTGTCGATGTATGGGATCACCATCAGGCCGACGATGATCAGCGTCGGCATCACCACGCCGGCAATCCATGGATCGAAGTAGACGAGCATCTCCTGTAGCCCGAGGAAATACCACGGCGCCTTCGCTGGGTTCATGGTCAGGTTGGGATTGGCCGGCTCTTCCATGGGAGCATTCAGCGTGATCGACCAGACCATCAGCACGATAGTGACGATAATTGCGGCCAGGAATTCAATGCGCAGCAGAAACGGCCAAACGTGAATTTCTTTTTGCCAGCCGGGCCGGAACGGCCAGGTCTTGCGGTGATGGGTCTTAGCCATCGCGGGATTGGCTTCGAGCTCGCCGATCAGCTCGTCATTGGCCTTCGCCTGTTTCCATGCCAGGTAGCAGTAGAAAGCGAGCAGCGGAATCAGCCCGACGATAGGGACGTTGTCAGGGGTGGACGCGATATCCCAAAGTTGTCGCCAATCCATAAGTGCTCCGAGGTCTTAGCAGCTGCCTGCCATTGATGCTGGCCGTTGGTCGTTCGTCTTGTTCTGAGGCCAACGAACAAGGGCCAACGACGGTGGTTCTACTCCACTTTCTTGCGCGGCTTATCCGCTTCCTCGGCGAGCATCACCGGCGCAGGGCCCGAGATGCCGCCATCTTTCCGTACTCGCCAGAAATGAACAATCATGAAAATTGACGCCACAATCGGGATACCGATGCAGTGCCAGATGTAAGACCGCAACAATGCATTGGCGTCGACGATCGATCCGCCAAGCAGTCCGAAGCGCACGTCGTTGTATGGCGTCATGCCGAGCATCTTGCCGAATGGGCCTTCATGGCCCAGCAGGGGCGTCGCACGGGCCATATTCGTGCCCACCGTTACCGCCCAGAATCCAAGCTGATCGTCTGGCAGCAGATATCCGGTAAACGAAAGCAGCAGCGTCAAGACAAGTAGGATCACGCCGACGTTCCAGTTAAATTCGCGCGGCTTTTTGTACGAGCCCGTGAGGAACACCCGGAACATGTGCAGCCAGACTGCGATCACCATCAGGTGGGCTGCCCATCGATGCATGTTGCGGAGAATTTTTCCGAAAGGCACGTCGTGCTCGAGATAGAGTACATCGCGAAACGCCTGCACTTTGCTGGGATGGTAATAGAACATCAGCAGCACACCGGTGAAGGTCAGTACCATGAAAAGGTAGAAAGTGATTCCGCCCATGCCCCAGGTGTAGCTGTAGCGGACCGCGTCGCGATTGATCTTGGCCGGATGGAGGTGCAGAAAAACGTTGGATAGCACGCCCAGCGCGCGATTGCGCGGCGTATCGTCGTGCTTATGGCGGAAGATAGAGGTGTAGACCTGGGTCTTGGTCGGATCTTTCAGGCCTTCGATCTGTTCTTTAGCCTTCGCCGGCAGATCGGTCTTAAGTGACTGGACGTCTTCCTTGATGCCAGCCTTTACCTTGACCAGCAGGCTTGCCTGGTTCCCGTTCTTGCCGTTCTTGTTCTCGTCAGCCATTTGCTCCTCGATGCCGCTCGGCGATGCAACTATCGGAAAACGATTTTGGGTGGAGCTGTGCTCAACGAAGCCCCAATCCATTGCTCCACGAACGCAGACTTCAAACCCTACGTCCTCAAATACGAACCGTCGTCATTGAACTGGCTCGGTTGGCCTTTGGGCCACTGATACAGCTTGGAAACATCGACCAGAATCTGCCCGTCGGGTGAAAGTTCGACCTTAGCGCGGTCCATGGGGCGCGGTGCCGGACCTTCAAAGTTCACGCCTTCGCTGTCGTATCCCGATCCGTGGCACGGACACTTGAATTTGTTTTCGCTCGGCTTCCAGTCGGGGGTGCAGCCCAGGTGGGTACAACGAGCGTAGATCACGAAAATGCGGTCCGGGGTGCGGTCCACCCAGATGCGGTATTTCTGCTGCCATTTAGTGTCGACGCCGAGACCGTAATCTTCGGGATAGCCGATCTTGAAGCTGGTGGCCGGCTCGAACAACGTTCGCGGCAGGAAGAAGCGAAAAAATGCCAGGAACCAGGCCGTCAGGAATGCCCCAACCGCCGCCCAGACAAAACGGCGCCGCTGCTGATTCGCGGGACTGTCATCGGGTCCAGTGGCAGCCACTCCGCCGGCTTTGGCAGCCTTCGATGTTCCAACGGCCGGAGTTCCAACATAGCTGGTCGAAACTCCGCTGCGAGCAACGGAGGTTCCCTGTGACACAGCCACTGCCGGAGCGGCTGGTCGAGGTGCGGCGGCAACTGGCGCGGCCGTGGCCGCGACCGGCGCGGGAGCGGGCGCAGCCGGCGCTGAGGTGTAGGGCTCCCCCAGTAAGGCGCTGGCTTCGGCGTCATTTAGAATCGGCAGGTTGTTGCGCTTGCGCCGGGCGTTTTCGGCAGCAATGGAGGATTTGCTCCACTTCTTCCCAGCCTCAACCATCTTCTGAACGTCGGGGCTAATGGTTGTGCTGGCGGGAGCGGCCGGTGCGGCAGACGGAGCGGTAGCAGCAACTGCTGCCGGTGGTGCAGCAGCTGCCGGTGCGCTAGTAGAAGCTGCAGCCGGAGGCGGTGTTCCACCCTCCTGCTCCCACCACATGGGCTGGCCGGCTTTCAGGGCTTCGATGTCCGCGTCAGTAAGCAGCGGCAGGTTAGACCGCTTGCGATAAGCCTGTTCGGCAGCGATTACAGAGGGATTAAGCGCATTGCGCGGCCAAGCGGGAAGACGGCCTCGGACGCCTTTGGCCGGGTTATTCTCGTCTGCCATCCGTCCTGCTCCTTTAAAGTTGGAGTACGCTCAATCAGCAGCCACCAAATATTCCGCACTCCGTGGGTCCCGTTGTTCAGCGCCCATCGCGGACAGAACCAGGTCCGCAAGGGCAGCGATAAAAGTTGGTGAGTCATTTAAGCCAGCAGTCATCTCGAACCGATTGATGCCAAGTGCTGCAGCTTCTTCCCTCGCCTCGTGGTCGATCTCCCCCAGGGTTTCGACGTGATCAGAGACAAACGCGATGGGCACAACACAAACTTCCTCGATACGTTCAGCCGCCAGGTCGCGCAACGTGGTGTGAAGCGACGGCCGCAACCACTTGCTGGCCCCTACTTTACTCTGATAGCAGAGGCGATGCCGATTCCGCCATCCGCCGCGCTCCATCACCAGGCGTACCGTTTCCTCGATTTGACGCTGATAAGGGTCTCCTTTTTCGATAATTGAGACCGGAACGCTGTGGGCACTGAAAACCAACTCGGGCTGTTCAGGATGCGGAAAGCGGGCCAATCCTTCTTCAATCTTCTCGACCAGCGATTCCAGATAAATATCGTGCCGATAGAAAGCATCAATGGTATGAACCGGAATCCCGCCGTCAAAATGTTTCCGCCATTCGTTCAGGCTACTGCCCGTCGTAGTCGAGGAATATTGCGGATAAAGCGGAAGCAGCACGACTTGGTCACAATCCGCCGCGCGAAGCTGTTCAACTGCCTCAGCGGTAAAAGGATGCCAATAGCGCATGGCGACAAAGCAATGGGCGCCAACCCCGAACGTCCTCAAGGACGACTGCAACGCCCGCGCTTGCAGTTCCGTAAAGCGTCGAATAGGTGATCCTCCGCCGATAACCGAATAATGATGCCGGACTTTGCTGGCGCGGGTGGTTGAGATCAATTTTGCCAGTGGACGGCGGCCAATGCGGGCGAAGGGAAAATCTATTATGTCGGGGTCGCAGAACAGGTTAAATAGAAACGGCTCAATGGCTTCCAGCGTGTCGGGGCCGCCGAGCTGAAACAAAATTACTCCTACACGCCGTGTTGTCTTCGCCATCCCCGCGGGTTCCTTAAAGCGAACGAATGTTACTGAACATTGCGGCGAGAGTCAACGAGGAGAACGCTTTTTCTGGAGGTTAGCGCGTACCTGAGGAAGAAAACCGGGAGAAAAAATGGCGAATGCGGTCATGGTCAAGCAACCGAGGAACAGCTAGGACGCGATGGATTTGAACAGGTTTGAAAGTTTGGTGATCTCCCCAGCACTCGCATCGCCGATGACGAAATAGCGGAGGCCGCCCTGCTCCCAGGTTTCCAAATTGAAGGATAGTTTCTTTTTTGCGCCGGAGTTATCGTCGAAATCTCCCCGCAATGCCCCCTGCTGAAATATGAAGACGGAAATTCTATGCTTCCCTACCTCATAAATCAGGTGTGCACCCGGAACTTGATCAAGGTACGTCATGCGGGCCCCAAGCAATGAAAATTCGGTGTTCTGCAGTTCTGGTAAATCAAAAGCGAATGGGATCTTTCCTTGAAACCAGGGCTTCACCGTGTGCCGGTCGGTGGAAATTACATCCACCGGCGCTGAACTGGCCAGCGTCGCCACGTGAAGATCTGCTACTTCGCTGTAAGACTGCTCCGCGCGACCGCGGGCACCGTTACGGTTGTTTGCGGCGAATCCGATGACCAGCAGCGTGGCAACGACCGCCGATGCCAGCACCCATGCGAATCCGAAGTTGCGTTTCCTCGGTTTTGCCTCGATGCTCTTTTGCATGCGTTTACGAAATTCAGCACTGGGAGTGAACCGTTTGCCGGCCGCCTGAACGCTGCGCTTCATCTGGACCCGTGCCAGCGCATCGGCGGCACAGGTGGGGCAGCCGCGCACATGTTCGGCGAAGGGGCGCATCTCCTCTGCCGGAAGCTCACCGTCGAGGTAGGTGTCGAGTTTTGCCTTCCAGGAGTCGCATCCCATGGTTTATTTCGCCTTGACGGCGGATGAATGTTGCCGCGATCCCCGCAAGCTTTCGCGCAATCTTTTTCTGGCCCTGGACATGCGTGACATCACCGTACCGATTGGAACCGAAAGGGTTTCAGCAATCTCCTCGTAAGACATTTCCTCGATCTCGCAAAGAAGAATGACTTCCCGGAACAGAACCGGCAGCTCGTCGATCGCGCTCTGCAGCAGGTGAGAATTCGAGCGCTCGATCAGAATCGTTTCCGGAGTATCAGACTCCACTGCCAGTTCAGGTCCATCATCTTCAGCCTCGAGAGGTACCGTCATAGTCGCTCTCAAGCCCGTGCGGGAGGTGAGAAAGGTGTTGCGTAAAATGCGGTACATCCACGCCCGGAAATTCGTGCCCAACTGGAAAGATGAGAACCCTCGCAAGGCCTTGGTGAAGGTCTCCTGGACCAGGTCTTCCGCCTCTTCGCGATTCTGGGTCAGCCAGTGAGCAAAATTGTAGAGCTGATCGAAGAGCGGCATTGCCAGTTCTTCGAACGATCCGGATTGAGCGCCCTCCGACACGCACACAAGATTAAACCAAGGTGCGGGCCTTTTTATTCCCGTCCCCTAAACAAAATCTTCAGGAATAAAAGATCGCCCGGCCAGTTCTCTTGAAAGTCGGCAGAGGCGCAAGGACATCGGTGTTTCGGCCCTTTCTGTGTAATTAGTGTCCTCCGTGGTAAAGCTTTGCCGAGAATTGCCTGACCGCCAAGGGGACACGGAGAAAGGCTTTAAAGGAAGAAAGGTTATATATGGCAAGCCCTTACGATCTCAAGATCATATTTTTGGCAAAACACGCTCAGCATGTAGTGCTGATTCATTTTCCAATCGCCCTTTTCATGACGGCAGTGGTCTTTGATGTGGCTGCGTACTGGACAAAGCGCCACAGCCTGGAAGACGCAACCTACTACAACCTCCTGGTGGCGGCTCTTTCGACGGTCCCAGTCCTGGCAACTGGCATTGTCGCTTGGCAATTTCAGCTTGAGGGTCAAACACTGAAGGGAATTCTTCTGCAGCATCTTGTGCTCGGATCCATCTCAACCGTGATGATCTGCCTGGTGGGGTGGATACACCGCAGCGCGCGGCGAAAAGCCAGCGCTCTCCCCGGCTACCGCTTCGCCATTGAATTCATCGCCATCGCCATCGTTGCTCTCACGGCCCACTTGGGAGGTGTTTTGAGTGGCGTGAACGGCTAGACATCTTGACCGGGAATAAAAACGGCGAGCGGCGGTTATCACTCCCAAACACACCAAAACACGGAGGGGAAATGGCAGATAAGAACGATTTCATCGATCAGAGATTACAAAACCTCAACAACGACGGCGTGGATCGTCGAGGATTTCTCAAGTGCATGGCTTGGGCCGGCACCGGACTCGTCTGGACTATGACCGGCGGGATTCCAGTCTCGCAAGCCTTCGCCAAGAATCTCCGCGACAAATCCGTCAAAGGCGCCGATTTCAGCTTCGTCCAGATCAGCGATAGCCACATCGGATTCAACAAGCCGGCAAACCCGGATGTCACCGCCACATTGCAGGTTGCAATCGACAAGATCAATGCGATGCCGCACAAACCAGACTTCGTCATTCATACCGGAGATCTGAGTCAACTGTCCAAGCCCAGCGAGTTCGACACGCTGGATCAGGTCCTGAAAAGCGCGTCTCCGAAACAGATCTACTTCGTCCCCGGCGAACACGACATGCTCGCCGACAACGGCGAGCAATATCTTCAGCGCTACGGAAAAGGTACGAAGGGGGCGGGCTGGTACAGCTTCGACCACCAAGGCGTGCACTTTGTCGGTTTGGTGAACGTCGCCAACCTGAAAGCCGGAGGCCTAGGCTCCCTTGGCCACGAGCAACTGGAATGGCTGGAGGACGATCTTCGAGGCCGCTCCGCCAGCACGCCGATCGTTCTCTTCGCTCACATCCCGCTGTGGACCATTTACCCAGACTGGGGATGGGGTACCGACGACAGTGAACAAGCGCTCTCTTATGTCAAGCGCTTTGGCTCCGTCACCGTCCTGAACGGACACATTCACCAGGTGATGCAGAAGATCGAAGGCAAGATATCGTTCCACACCGCGACGTCAACTGCATTCCCTCAGCCCGCGCCCGGCACTGCGCCTTCGGCAGGTCCTATGAAGGTTTCCGCCGACCAGTTGCGGCGGGTCCTGGGGATTACGGATGTGAATTATCTGGTGAGCGGCAGTAGTCTTGCGATCATCGACTCACCGCTGGAGGCTTCCTCAGCTTCAACCCCGGAGAAAGCTGCCGTGAGTGGTGCAGTCGCTGCGGGGTCCCCCGTCGATGTGAAGATCGACAATTTCGCCTTCACTCCTGGGGCGATCGTGCTCAAGCCGGGTGCGCAAGTCGTCTGGACCAACGGAGACGATATACCGCACACCGTCGACAGTACTCAGGGCAAGTTCAAATCCGCCCCGCTCGACACCGGCGATAAATTCGAGTTCCGCTTCAGCGATCCAGGAGAGTACCCCTACTTCTGCCGGATGCACCCAAAGATGACGGGAAGTGTAGTGGTGAAGGCTTAAAACTGGCTTCCCTCTGTGAAATCTGTAGTTAGGTTTTTTTTGCCCGTGCCGACAAAGGCTAACGACAGATAACCCAGAGGGAAGCCCCTTCAAACTCCCGTCCCCACACTAGCCGATGTCTCCATCGCCGCAATCACAGAATCGGCGAACTCCGAGGTTCCTGCCTGTCCACCGACATCTCGGGTAAGCAACTCCCGCGTGCGATAAACGTTTTCCAGGGCGTGCTGAATTCTCGCCTCGGCTTCACGCTCTCCCAGGTGCCGCAGCATCAGCAGAGCGGAGCGCAGCACCGCGGTCGGGTTCGCCAAATTCTTTCCCGCAATATCGGGCGCCGAACCGTGCACTGCCTCAAAGATGGCGCACTCCTCGCCCATGTTGGCCCCGGGAACGAACCCCAGCCCGCCAACCAGCCCCGCGCAAAGATCGGAAATGATATCCCCGTAGAGATTCTCCATGACCAGCATGTCGTACTGGTAAGGATTCATCACCAGTTGCATGCAAGTGTTGTCGACGATGTGTTCGCCGTAAGTTATCTCCGGATACTCTTTGGCGACACCCCTCGAGCAGCGCAGAAATAGTCCATCCGAGAGCTTCATGATGTTGGCTTTGTGGATGGCATGAACCTTCTTGCGCTTGTTCTTACGCGCGTATTCGAAGGCGAAGCGGGCGATTCGAGTAGACGCCTTTTCCGTAATGATCTTCAGGCTTTCGACCACCCCGGGGACGACTTCATGTTCGAGACCCGAATAGAGACTTTCGGTATTCTCGCGCACGATGATGAGATCAACATCGGGATAGCGCGTCGGGATATGCGGCAGATTGCTGATGGGGCGAAAGTTCGCGTACAGCTCAAACTGCTTCCGCAGCTGGACGTTGATGCTGGCAAATCCGCCGCCGATCGGCGTTGTGACTGGCCCCTTCAGCGCCACGTGTGTTCGTTCGATGGATTGCGTCAACTCTTTGGGAATGTATTCGTGATATTTCTCGAAAGCCTCCGCGCCCGCCTGAAACGTCTCCCATTCAAATTTAACGCCGCTGGCTTCGAGAATGCGGACGGTGGCCCCGGTAACTTCCGGTCCGATTCCATCGCCGGGAATAAGGGTTACTTTATGAGCCATGCGTTACAACCTTTATCGGCGCGAGCCGGAGAATGCTTCACTGAAGTTTTGAGTCGGCGATCTTGGGCGCAGTAGACTTAGGACGCATTTCGACAGGTTCTTTGGTCTTAAGCAGATCCTTTAATTCAGCCATGAACTCCTGCACGTCCTTAAAGTCGAGATAGACCGAGGCGAAACGCACATAGGCCACCTTGTCATGGCGGCGCAGGCGATTCATGATAAGTTCGCCGATCTCGCTGGTTTTGCGCTCACGTTCGGGAGATTCGATTACAAATCCCTCAGCTTCATTGACGATCTGTTCCAGCTTGCTGATGGGAACCGGGCGCTTTTCGCAGGCATGCAGCAACCCGTTCAGGACCTTTTGCCGGTCGAACTTTTCCCGGCGCCCGTCTTTCTTCACCACCATGTAAGGGATTTCATCGATGCGCTCGTAAGTCGTAAATCTCTTGCCGCACTTCAGGCATTCGCGGCGGCGGCGAATGGAATCGGCTTCCTTGCTTTCGCGCGAATCCACCACCTTGTCGTTTTCAAAGGCACAAAAAGGGCATTTCATGACGATAAAAAGGGCTCAATCGTCATTGTAGCAGCCAAAACCGCAGGGATTTGCGCACCCGAATGGCTGAACCAGCCTCCGCAACGGCTTGTGGTTAGGATGCGGGCGGAAGTGCCGCGTGGGATTCTTCTTCCTGACTCTCCTGCGAGAGCTTGCGCAGCGAAAGTCGCTCGCGGTGGGCAAGAAACAATCCGAGAGGAATGACAGCGATGAAGGTCACCAGCCACAACATGATTCCGCAACTGGCTGCGAGTTCCTTAGGCACGCCGAAAACTCGCTCCAGTGCGGCGATGGTGGCCAGTTGCGAGCCCCCGCCCACGCCAGGAAGCTGAATCAAGGATCCAACCATGCTCGAACCCATCAGCAGCAACACCTGGGTTTGAGGAATCTCAAGCGCATCCACGAACCCGGGTTGAAAGTAAGCGTGAGTCACTTCCTTATAAGCCACGGCAATCATTCCCCACATCAACACCGAAATCCCAATCAGCATCATCAGGGAGCCGAAGCTGTGAATCGTATTGAGCCCGCTGCGGAACTCGCGGATGCGCATCGCTACTCGGCTACCGAAGTTTGAGCCCCAGTGAGCGAAGCGCCGTTGCACCCAACTGGCGAGGGCTTCACCGCTGCGGTGAACAGCAAGCGCACCAACAATGAGCCCAACGCTTAGCAAAGCGAACACCATACCGGCCTTTTGGAAGAGGCCGTAGGTCTCCAGCCGCTTGGGAGCTGTTGCGACGAAGGCTGCCAGAACCAGCAACAGGGTGAAGGCCGCAATGTCGAAGATGCGCTCCACTGCCCAGACAGCAAGTTGCGAGGAAAAGGTCAGGTTCAGGCGGCGCGAAATGAGGTAGGGCCTGATCAACTCTCCCGGCCGCCCCAGCAGGGCAAGGCCCGCGAATCCAATGATCGTCGGAGGAATCAGTCCCCAGGCGGATGTATTGCGGACCGGCCGCAGGAATATCTTCCAGCGAATCGCACGTACTACGTAAGCCAGATAGATGAGTCCCACCGCGTGCAGAATGTGATGCAAGCTGAGGTGGTCAGTCTGGCTCCAGAATGTGGCCCAGTCGAAATCTCTCCAGGTGCGGAACTGAAGGTAGACGAGAAGAAGAAAGACGCCGAGCAGCGCGCCAAAGATGAAAAAGCGTTTTTTATCCATTTGTCAGCGTCAACAGGGACACTGCAAATCCGCACCGCCCCATGTCAAGGTAAATGAGCTAGCAGTAGGGGTCAATGTAGGCCGCAGAACGATCCGGCAAGGGTAGACAGCGTTTGTATGCCTACTGCGTAGCCTGGGGAGCTGAATTTCCGGCCACGTTCTGCTGCACGGCCGCTGAGGTTTGCGTTTGCTTCTGCCTCGCCGCCTTCGGGGCAGCCGCAGCCGCCTTCTGCTCCACCAGCTTCTTGCGGTTGTAATCCAGGATGATCTTGCGAATGTAAAGCTGAGTCTCGCGGTAAGGGGGCACGCCACGGTACTGACTCACTCGCTGTGGCCCTGCGTTGTAAGCGGCCAGGGCTTTAACCAAGTCGTAATGATAAAGCTCAAGCAACTGCTTCAGATAACGGGTGCCGCCGTCAACATTGGCTTGACTGTCGTAGGCATCGGCCACTCCCAGCTTCTGTGCAGTTTGCGGCATGAGTTGCATTAATCCCTGTGCACCTTTTGGAGAGCGGGCGTGAGGATTGAAATTGCTTTCAGCATGAATCACGCTGCTGATGAGGTCGGGATCGATGCGGTGCTGGAAACCGGTTGCGGTAACTACATCACTTAGAGTCGGTTTCGGCGGCGGAGTCGTCAGCTGGGGAAGCGGATCAGGCTTCTCCGCGGGTACGCTCAAGTCATCTTCGAAGTGATCAATGTCAGCGGTGGCCACGTCGACGTAGCCCTTGTCGTCTGCCGACAAGTAAAGGCGGGTCACAGCACCCATGGGAACATGACGCTCATGCGGAACCGAAAATCCGTTGTGCAGAATGGCAATCTGAGCGCCCCATGCGGGAAGCGCCAGCAGAGCGGCAATCATGGCAATGGCGAATTTTGTCAAATCTTTCACTTTCAAAACGTCTTGCGAGAGGATCCTTGGCGAAGCGATACGAACTTCAGGTCCCACTCTAAATAAAATTCACCCAGTACGCGAGGTACTCAAGTACCTGTTCTAGGGCAACAGGTACTTACTCGTATTATCTCGAACACGTCGGCTGTTTAGATACGAAAATCCGCCTCAGACCTTCACCCCAAGCACCTGCTCCACCGCCGCCGCCACCCCGTTCCGGTCGTTGGAGAGGGTAACCTCCCAGCCCCGGGTTCGCATGTCTTCGCTGGCATTGCCCATCACGAACGGGCGGCCAGCGATGGTAAGCATTTCGATATCGTTGAAGTTGTCGCCGATTGCCATGATTTCTTCCCTGGCTATCCCCCGGTGCCGGGCCAACCGTTGCAGCGCATGCCCCTTGGAGCAGCCCTCGTTGAGAATGTCGACGATGGAAAGATCCCGCACGGGATATTCGGTGCGAAGAACGGTTATCTGCTTGGCCAACCCGCTTCCCTCAATCGCCCTTAGCACCTCGGCCATGCGGGCAATCGGTCCACAGAACATGGCTTGCACTGGATCGGTCACTAGTGAATCCTCCACCGGAATTACAAACTCGATAAACTCCAGGTTTTTCTCCAGCCATTTCTGGATGCTGGCAGTAAGCTTGTCCATGCGTTCCAGCACGATCGCACCCTTCGTTTCTTTGTCGAACGTGAGAACGCTGTGGCCGCGAAATTCCTTCATCGCAGCGCACAGACTGCGGCAGGTCTCCGCAGGCAGGAGGTCGCGGTGAAAGGTCTCGCCGCTCAGCGAGCGAGTAATCGCCCCATTCGAACTAATCAGCGAGAAATCGAATCCCAATTGTTGCGCGATAGGCAAGGCAAAAGCGTGGCGGCGTCCGGTCGCCAGAATTACCTCCACGCCCTCTTCGCGGGCGCGCCATAGGGCAGCAAGATCCTCCGGGGAAACCTTGAATTGTGAGTTGAGCAAGGTGCCGTCAATATCTACGGCGAGCAGACGGATGGGAGGCTTCACCACCATCAATTTTACCATTCGAGCCTGGGCGAGCCCGCCGAATTCCGTATGCTATAGTGCGCCCTAACAATGGGATTTCTCCTCTTTCATCTGTTCTCGTGGTGGGGCTTCATGCTGCAGGCAGTGGCCATCATCCACTTCATCCGGCGCCGTCCGGATATGTTTTGGCTGTGGATCATCCTGATTGGGGGCTGGCTGGGCGCGCTGGTTTACATCGTCAGCGAAATGGCGCCGGACGCGGGATTGTTGAAGCAATCGTTTAAGGTTTTCCCGCGCCGCCGCCGCATTCGCGAATTGGAGGCAGCCGTCATCGACAATCCCTCCGCGGGAAACTACGAAGAGTTGGGCGACCTCTACCTTGAAGAAGGTAAGTACGTCCGCTCTCGCGAATGCTTCAATCGTGCAATTTCCTCGCGTACGGATTCGCCTGATCCCTTCTACCGACGTGGCCTGGCAGCGATGTACATGGGGGACTATGCCGCTGCCCTGCCGGACTTCGAACGCGTAGTTTCGCAGGACACCGCCTATGACTTTCATCGCGCCGCAGGTCTTCTGGCCCATACCTATGCCCAGACTGGCAACGCCGAGAAAGCGGCGGCGCTCTTTCCCCAAGTAGTGAAGATTTCGACTTTGTCCGAGGCCTATTACAACTACGCAGATTTCCTGGCAGCACAGGGCCAGATTGGGGAGGCGCGCGAGTGGGCGCAGCGCATTCTGGATAAAAAGCCAACCATGCCGGGCTACCAGAAACGGCGAGACCGGCCCTGGTTCCGGCGCGCATCGGCGCTGCTGCGGCGCCTGCCTCTCCCGGGATAAATCCCCATCTTCCCTGCTAAACTCTTTATTCCGCATGACCCGCCCAGCCTATCTCGCTTGCACCAAATGTGGTGCAACCTACGAAACCGCCGAGCCCCTTACCGTCTGCGGTAAGGACGGTGGAGTTTTGCTGGCGCGTTATAACCTCGCAGCCTTAAAGGGACACTTTAAGCTCGAGAATTTGGCTGGCCGGCCCGCCACCATGTGGCGTTACGCTGAAGTCCTGCCCGATGTGGAACCGGTAAGCCTGGGCGAAGGCTTCACTCCCATTCTTGCCAGCCGTGAATATCCTAACGTCTTCATCAAGGATGAAGGGCTGAATCCTACCGGATCATTCAAGGCCCGTGGCCTCTCCGCCGCAGTCACCATGGCAAAAGCTTACGGACTGAAGAAACTGGCGATTCCCTCGGCAGG